>Ga0187892_10004692_pt1 | contig 22571 bp, 15 predicted proteins | sample MA1701073metaG_FD_139345 | JGI IMG/M metagenome (GOLD analysis project Ga0187892, IMG submission 139345) | Bio-ooze microbial communities from a basaltic lava cave in the Kipuka Kanohina Cave System on the Island of Hawaii, USA - MA170107-3 metaG ... | reverse complement strand
CGCGTCTGTCGTGCAGGCCCTGCGTGTAGCGTCGCGCAGCGGACACACTATCCTGGCTCAGCGCGACGGCGATCGGGTGTACCCATGCCGGCCCAAACGATGAATCGATGGCTATGGCGCGATCGAAGGCGTCGAGCGCGTCGCTCCAGGACGCGCCTAACGCACCGGCGAGATGAAAGCGGGCCTCACCGAGCAGATTCCAAACCGCGAAGTCGCCATGCGAACGCCCACTCATGTCGCGGAGAGTCCGCAGAAGCAACTGGCCTTTCGTCCACCATGCCGAATCCGGCTCGAACTGGTCAAGGCGCGCCCAGAGCGCGTCCGCGGTCAGCTGCATGCTGTCGCGCGAGGAGAGTCCACGAACGAACTGCGCCGCTGCGATCATGAGACGCGCAGCTTCCTCGTCGTAGGCGACACTTTGCCAGCCCAGCACGAAGGCCAGCCTGTTCATCGCCAATCCAAACGCGCCATCGGCGGCGAGCGCGCGTTCGTAGACGCGGCGCGCCGAGTCGAAGTTCGCGTGCCGAAATAGCTGTTCACCTTGCAAGAACAGTTTGATCGCCGGCAACGAGCGCGAACCTAACGAGGATACGCGCGCGCTACCCGCAGCCCCACTCTCTCCGAGTTGGCTCGATCCAGACCGTGCAGCGCAAAGAATCCGGGCCCGCCGGCGCCAGCCGGCCAAAGATCGCGATCCCCGCGCCGGTACCCTGGGCAATTCTGGTTGCGGCAGCGCGATCGCTGCGACCCGACCACCGACGAATCACAGCGGATGGCGAGACCGTGCGAAAGGCCCCCGCGCCATCGAGGTTGGCGGCGAGAACATCGACAAAGCCCTGCTTCCATAACGCGAGATCGGGATCCAGCACTGCGAACGGCGCAATGGCAATGAGATGCTCATCCAGCGCCTGCGCCGCCTGACGAGGGCGCAGCGTTGCCCAGATCGACGCAGCAGCAACCGCGACGGCGCCTAACGTGAGCACTGCGCGGGAACGGCGCGTGCTGCCCGCCGCCGCGCTCTGCGTGGCGCTCGGCACCGAACGGGCGTGCGGCTCCGACGGCGCGGCGGCCAGCGCAGCAGCGAAATCCGCCGCACTCTGAAAGCGATCGGCGGGCGAGCGGGCGAGGGCTCTCGTGACTGCGCGCTCGAGAGCCGACGGCACCGTGCCGCGCATCACTCGCAGCGGGGGCGGATCTTCCGAAAGCCGACGAGCGATCATGGCTTGCCCCGTCGGCGCCCGGAAGGGCACTTCGCCCGCTAGCATTTCGTACAACACGCAGCCGGCGCTGTAAATATCGCTGCGGTGATCAATGTGCGGCTCTCCCAGCGACTGTTCCGGACTCATGTACGCCGGAGTACCAAGCGTTATTCCCGTGCCCGTTAGGTGATCGCCGGCGGCGCGATCGATCGCGATGGCGATGCCGAAGTCTGCGAGCACCGCGTGACCAGCGGCGAGGAGGATATTCTCCGGCTTGATGTCGCGGTGGATGATGCGATGCTGATGTGCGTAGTCCAACGCATCCATGACCTCGCTGGCGATTCGCGTGGCATGATCAAGAGGGAGCTGCGCCTCGCGATCCAGTCGCGCGCGAAGCGATTCGCCTTCGACGAACGGCATGACGTAATAGAGCACGCCGTCAACTTCCCCGCTGTCGAGGAGCGCGAGGATGTGCGGGTGCTGCAGCTTGGCCGTCGTTTTGATCTCGCTCAGGAACCGCTCGGCACCTAACGCGGCGGCCAGGGCGTCCGTCATCCTGTGCGGCTCGAAGGATTATCGACGAGGCGGCCCGTCCGGGTGCTGCTCGCACACGGGCGGTTGCTCGGCACTCCACGCCATCGTCACGATGCGCCACCCGTCTGCCCGCTTGATGAGCGTGAAAATGTCCACGCCGCAGTGAGACCAGTTCCCATCGACGTACAAATCGTACGGATACCACACCACTGCGACGGGGCCTGCGACGCGGACTTCGGGACGGAAACCGCGCTCCGTGATGACGCCATTGAACTTCGACTCTCGCTGCTGCGCGCGTGTACGAGTGACGTAGCGAAACGCGCCATTGCGCGTCGCGGTCGGAAAGAGCAAAGCTTCCTCAACCATCAAGTCTGTAAATCGCACAACGTCTCCGCGGCTGATCGCGGCCAGTGCGGAGTCGGCGACCGCAAGGACCTGCGCTCGTTCGCCCGAGTCTTGCGCAGCAGCGAGCCGCGAGCGAGCCGCGCGCGCAGCGATTCACCCTCCACGTACGGCATCACATAAAAGAGCAATCCGTCGGCCTCACCTGAGTCGAACAACGGCAACAGGTTTGGGTGTTGTAGGTTCGCTGTCACTCTGATCTCGGACAGGAACCGATCGACGCCGAGGAGCGCACCCAACTCCGGACTCAGAACCTTGAGAGCGACAAGTCGGGCATGCCTAACGTCCCGGGCAAGATAGACCGTTGCCATGCCGCCCTGACCGATCTCGCGTTCGATCGTGTAGCGCCCCGAGAGGGCGCCTCTCAGCCGAGCGACGGTCTCTGCCATGGCCCGAAGATGATCTAAGGCAGCGCGTTGCGGGAGCGTGATTCACCGACGAGTCTCCAGCGAGCCTGGCACACCTCGGTCCGCCATACAATCTTGGGGCATGCTTCGATCCCACATCCTTCGAGTATTGGGCCTCAGCTGCGCGCTCGGCAGCGCGCTCGACGCCCAAACCGTCGCGCGGCTGCGCATCACTCCCGCCGCTCGTCAGATCGCCGTCGGCGATTCGTTGCGGCTCATAGTCGAACCGCTGGATCAGGCGGGGAATGTCGTCTCGGGGGCGACGATCCGCTTCAGCGCCCAGGGCGGCCGCTTTCAAGGGAGCGTCGATTCGTTAGGCTGGGTCCGTGGCGGATCGCCGGGGACTGTGCCGATCTCAGTATCGGCCACGACGACTGGCGGACGACCCGTGGCTGAGCGCGTGGAAGTGCGCATAGTCCCTGGACCCGCGACGCGCATCACGCTCGCGCCTACCGTGACGCGCCTGCTGGCTGGGCAGCGCGTGCGACTGGACGCTACCGTGCTCACAGCGACGGGCGATGCGCGTGACGACGCCGTCACCTGGAGCAGCTCGAACGCCGCGATTGTGCGTGTGGCTGACGGCCTCCTCACGGCGGTTGCTCCCGGCAGCGCTAACGTGTCGGCGCGCGCAGGAGCCGCCGCGGCGAGTCGCGCCGTGCAAGTGGTGCCGAGCGCGGGAGTATCCGTGGAGATCTCGCCGTCGCGCACACAGGCTCGCCAGGGTGACGTCATTCGCTTTACGGCAACAGTTAAGGATTCGCGCGGCGCCACGATCAGCGGCCTAACGCCGGCGTGGAGCATGTCACCCGGCAACGGCGCGATCGATACAGAAGGCGCATTTGTCGGAAACGGGGCCGGGCGCTACCAGGTCACCGCGAACTTCGGCAGCCATAGCGCCGACGCGATCGTCACGCTCACCGCACGCGATGTGTTGCGCAGTGCGAACGTCGTCGGACGACTGCCGCGCAAGGCGTTCTATACAAGTGAGGTTTGGGTGCACGCCGACGGCAAGCACGCCTACCTCGGCACTGCGTTAGGCGGCGATCGAATTTACGCGATCGACATCAGCGACCCGGCCAATCCCACAATCACGGACTCGATCGTCGCCAACTCGCGCTCGATGAACGACGTGATGACGACGGCCGATGGCAAGTGGATGGTCTTCACGCGCGAGGGCGCTGCCGATCGCAAGAACGGAATCGTCATCGCCTCCACGGCCGATCCAGCGCACCCAAAGCCCATCGCCGAGTTCACCGATGGCGTCACGGCCGGTGTGCACTCGGCGTTCGTGTACACACAGCCGAAATACGGGACACACGTCTACCTAACGAATAGCGGCACCGGCGACCTCAACATCATCGACATCAACGACGCATACAACCCGAAGCGGGTCGGTGCGTGGCGCTCGCGCGAGTTCCGCGCCGGACGTTCGCTGCACGACATCGACGTCAAGGACGGCCTCGCGTATGTGAGCTACTGGAGCGATGGCCTCGTGATCCTCGACGTGGGGAATGGGATCAAGGGCGGATCGCCGTCGAACCCGATGCTCGTGAGCAATTACCGCTACAATGCGGAATCGCTGTATCCCGGCGCGGCGGCAGACTATGGCCCTGGCTTTATCAGCGGGACGCACACGGCGTGGCGGCACAAGAACTACGTGTTCATCGCCGACGAAGTCTTCCCACCGGTTGCTCCGACAGGGACGTGGGACGTCGGCAGCATCCGCGCGTACGGCCGGCTGCAAGTGATCGACGTGAGCAACATCGAGAAGCCAAAGTCGGTGGCGTGGTACGAGCCCGAGTACGGCGGCGTGCATAACGTCTGGGCCGAGGGCGACACGCTGTACGTCGGCGCGTACAACGGCGGCTTCCACGCGTTCGATGTCGGTGGCGAATTGCGCGGCGATCTCAAGGCGCAAGGGCGCACGATCGTCGAGCTCATGCCGTCGGACCCGAATGGGGTCGTGCCTAACAAGACGATGACGTGGGGCGCGGTGGTCAAGAACGGGTTGGTCTTCGTGAATGATATGCTCAGCGGACTATGGGTGGTACGAATCGAGCCGCGTAAGGTCGTCCCGTAACTAAAGCTGTCGGCTGACAGCCGACAGCTGAAAAACTGACAGCAGCTGACTGCCTCTTTCGAAAGCGAGGGAACAATGCGCCGGATCACGATCGCGTTAGGCTTCGTATCTCTCGTCAGCGCGGCCCAAGCTCAGCCGAAGCCGCGCGCGAACGATCCGCCGCCGCGCCCGTGGCTCTTCAAGGATGCCCGCGGCGAAATCGCCGCCGCCCGTGCGCGCGGTGATACGACGGTCCTGCTCGTCGTCGCTTCCATGCCAGGCGCCAACGCCAAAGTCGCGCGACTGGTGCAGCAAGTCGGCGGGACCATTCGCTACCGCGACGACGATGTGGACTATCTGCGCGTTAGAGTTCCGGTCGACAGCGTGGAGCGCGTCGTGCGCGACAGCCAAGTGCACAGCGCCGATGTCTCGATCAGCCGCCTAACGCGCGCATTCGGTCTCGCCGACGGTCCCGCGCCCTCGAGGCCCTCGGCCCCTGCCGACGCGCTTCCGGCGGATACAATCAAGAAGATGTGGCCGCCGACACTCCCGGAGACGCCGCTCGTCGATCGCTACGATCCGCTCACGGATATGAACGCCGTCGTGTGGCGTAAGGCGCATCCGACGTTCGATGGCAGGGGCACGACGATCGCGATGATCGATATGAGCATGGACCCCCTGCTCCCCGAGCTGCAGGTCGCGACGACAATCGACGGCGAGTCGACGCGCAAGATCGTTGGCTACGAGACCGTTATCGACATCGACGACGAGGACGATGGGCGCTGGCTGCGCATGAAAGACACGGTAACGGCTGTGGATGGTCGCCTAACGTGGAAGACCAAGACTTACACAGCGCCGTCTTCAGGCACTTATCGCATCGACGCCCTGGACGAAGCGGTCTTCGATTCGGTCTCTCGCTCGCAAATCGACAAAGACCTGAACCGCGACGGCAATCCGGAAGGCTCGAGCCGAGTCTTCACGGTATTGTGGAACCCGACCACGAACGACGTCTGGGTCGACACTAATCAGGACCTGGACTTCAGTGATGAGAGGGCGCTGAGCGATTTCAGAATGCGTCCGGAGTTCGGCGTCATCGGCAAAGACAAGCCTGAGACTCCTGTGCGCGAGTCAGTTGGATTTGCCGTGCAGATCGACACGACCAAAAAGCTCGTCGCGCTCAACCTTGGAGTCGCGAGTCACGCTTCGCTCGTCATCGGCGCGGCGGCCGCGAGCCGGGGAACGGCTGGCCGATTCGACGGCGTTGCACCAGGTGCACAGATCGTCAACGTTGCCGAAGGTGGCGCGGCGTATGGGCAAACCGAAGCAGTGATCCGCGCAGTTAAGCATCCGGCTGTCGATGTCGTCTTCCTCGAGCAGAGCTCGAACATCTCGCGCAACTATCTGTTGTTCGACGGGCGGCTCGTCGCGACGGTGATTTACGGCCGACTCATCGCGAAGTACGGCAAGCCGATCTGCATTCCGACCCACAACTATGCGATCCTCGCCGCGATCGACGACTACGCGCTCGCGTCAGGCGCGATCTCAGTGGGCGGCCACGAGAGCAAAGCGAACTTCTTCGCCAATCATGGCGTGCAGGTCGAGCATGACGACAACCTGCTGATCACTGGCGGCTACGGGCCGATGGGCAACGGCGCGCTCAAGCCCGACGTAATCGCGCCGTCGAACTACGTGAGCACTGGCCGCGGTTTCGTCGAAGGGACCGCGATTCCCGGACTGATGCAGTTGCCGCCTGGCTACAACATCGCCGGTGGCACGTCGACAGCGACGCCGACGACCGCGGGCGCAGTCGCGCTACTCATCAGCGCGGCCAAGCAATCGAACGTTCGTTATGACGCGTATCGCTTGCGACACGCGCTCATGACGTCGGCGCGTTGGGTGCCGCATCTCCCGGCGAACAAACAGGGCAACGGTGTCGTGAACGTCGCCGGCGCATGGGAGATCCTGAAGGCGTTGGATTCGGTGCGTACGCCAATCAGCATTACGAGTCGCGCGAACGTTAGGCACGCGACGAGCAAGTTGCTCACAGTAGCGGACGAGGGCGTGGGCTTCTTCGAGCGCGAGGGGTGGATCGCGGGCGATCGCAACGAGCGCACGATTACGTTCACGAGAACATCGGGGCCACGAGGGCCCATGAGCTTCGCGTTAGGCTGGGTCGGCAACGATGGGACATTCTCATCGGCGACAGCACTCACCCTGCCGCTCAACGTCGCCGTGCCGCTCACCGTAACCGTCGCGCCGACAACAAGCGGCGTGCACAGCGCGCTCCTCACGTTGGACAATCCCAGCTCTCCTGGTTTCGAGTATCGCACGCAGGCGACTGTAGTAGCCGCGGAGCCGTTACTCGCCGCGCGCGGCTTCACGTCGGAGAAAAAGGTCGACGTGCCGCGCCCAGGAATGAGTCATCTGTATTATCGCGTGCCCGAAGGCGTGTCCACGTTGCGCGTCGACATCGAGTCGACGAAGCGACGCGTGTCCGTTGCGATCACGCGCCCTGATACGCGCAACGTGAGCGGGCTGCGGCAGCCCGACTCGACAGGGAAAAAGACGTACACGATTCTCGATCCTGTACCGGGCGTATGGGAAGTCAGGCTGCAGGACGTCGACGACACACGCTCCTTCGACTGGCAGCAAGCCAAAAAACTAGCGGCTGTGCCGTCAACGGCTGTCACGCTTACGGTGACTGCGCTCGGCGCCGATGTGGGCCTTGCGAGCGGCAATGGACTGGACGCTCTCGCTGCTGGTTCGGAACGTAGCGCAGCGCTCGATGTGCAGATCACGAATCGTATGGGGGCATTCCCCGGCGCAGCCATAAGCCAAGCACTCGGGACGGCTCGGCGCGATCGCGCGCAGCTGCGCGAAACGCAGGAGAAGTTGTACGAGATCGATGTACCACCTGGCTCCACAGCGCTCGTAGCGCGCGTGCGTGGTGCCGCGAACCCGTCAGCCGACCTGGATCTCTTTCTCTTCGATTGTACCGGGAAGGAGTGCGTCGCGTCCAAGGCGGACGGTGACGCGCTCGGTGACGAGTCGGTGATGATCGCGAATCCAGCAGCGGGCAAATGGAAGGTCGTCGTGGACGCGTTCCGCACGGACTCGTCAGGCAGCTGGTTCGAGTACGAGGATGTCGTGTTCAATCCGGCATATGGTTTCGTCGCGGTGACTGACCAGCCGAAGGAGCGCGCGGCAGGAGCGACGTGGCAGACACGCGTGAATGCGTGGTCCACCGGGAGTGTGCCGGCAGGCCGAGTGCCTTACGCGGGCCTATTGTTGCAAGCGCAGGCGAAGGGACTTGATCCGTTTACGATCGGGCTGTTCGAGCTGCGCAGCAGCCTGGAGCGAGCGTCTAGAAGTAGCTCGCGTTAGGGGGCGTTAGGCGCTGTCAGTTCGCCGGCGGCGAGAAGCAGCGAACGCCAGGAAGTACCTGCGCAGTCCTTGAGTGGACTGCGCGGGGACATCAGGCGCGAAGAACAAGCGGCAAAACTCCTCTCGCGCTCGGAGAATCTCGCGCCGCCGGCCCCCGCGCCAGCGATCGTCGGCTGCGGTGAGGTCGAATAGCTCGAGTGCGCGCGCAAGCGCGTTGTCGAACCGTGCGACGTTGCGTGTCTCGTGCGCGCGTATCGCGCGGTCAACTTCACTTCCGACGTTCCCCAGCTGCTCCATGAGCGTCAGCGTATGCCATCGCTTCGCCGAGTGCGCGCTTGGCTTGGGAGGATTGGTCACGCGTCGCGTACAAGGTTCTGTATGACTCGACGGATGGCGTTGCGAGTAGCCGGACTCTCCACGTCGCGCGATCGATTTCCTTGCGCTGGTCGCACATTGATCAGGGAATCGAACTCGATCCACGACTCGCCCGTTTCGCCAGGATAAAGATTGACACCCCAAAGATCCGCCTGGCGAGAGCCGTCATCGAGAAGCAATGCCTCGTCATCGGCGTGAAGCTCACCACCCACGGCCATGATTCCTCGTGTAACGTCGACCACGGCCTTGACCATATCGCCGAACTGCGTCGTTGCGACAGCGGCGAGACTGGACCGGGAGATCTCGCTCCGAACGATGCGATCGCTGTCCAAGCTAGCGGCTACCGTCGGTGGCTAGCTTGGGTCGGTCCGCGCCCTGCGCCAGATCCCAGCTGACTTGGTGCACGAGCCGAGTGATCTTCTCCATTTTCGGATAATTGATCTTCTCGGGATCGTCGTAGATGGTGTGATAGTCCGGATGTAGCCCGGTGTGGAACCAGATCCCCGGCACGCCACGCTGAATGAACGGCCAGTGGTCGCTGCGGCGAATGAGGTTCGAGAGGTTGTTGTCGTAGTTCTTCTTGAGCACGAGACCGTACGCGCTGTTGGCGCGTTCGATGGCGCTCGTGAGTGACGGACTGCGCGTCCAGCCTAACAACGTCACCGAATTGTTGTTGGACTCCGCGGTTTGTGGCGGCAGGCCACGGAAACGCGCGCCACCGCCTTCCGGCACTTCTTCATTGCGACCGATCATGTCCATGTTGAGCACTGCCACGATCTGCGGCAACGGGACGAGCGGTGCCTCTGTAAATGCCCACGCGCCTAACAAGCCGCGCTCTTCCGAGTTGAACGCGGCGAAGAGTATCGAGCGCTTGGGACGCCGGCCTTCCTTCGCAGCAATCGCATACGCTTCGGCGATAGCGACGAGACCAACCGTACCCGAGCCGTTGTCGTCTGCCCCGTTCCAGATCTGATCGCCGAGCGCGCCATCGTGGTCCGGATGGCCGCTGATGATGATCCACTGATTCTTGAGCGTCGCGTCGCTCCCTTCGAGCATCGCGACGACGTTGCGATCGCGTACAACGCTGCGCTTCACGTTGGTGCTCAGCGTTGCAGTGATGCTGGCCAGTGGGAGTGGCGCATTGGCGCGTCGGTTATCGGCAGCTCGGGAAAGCTCGCCGAGCGACTTCCCCGATCCGCGCACGAGCGCCTCCGCCAGCGCGACGGACACCTGACCGCTGGGAATGCGTACGCGGTCGGCCCACGCACCTAACAAGTAGCGCTCGACGCGCGCTGGTTGCGCCGGCCAGTAAAATCGTGCGGCGCCGTCGAAGTTCTCGGGACCGGCATGAGCGTGGACGTCGGAAACGAAGAGTACGGCGGCTGCTCCCTTCTCCTGCGCGGCCAACGTTTTCTTCAGCTGGTTGGCGTACTCCGAGGTTACGAGACCATCGAAGCGGCTCGTGGAATCGTTCTCGCCTGGCTCGTGATCCAATACCAGCAGGATTTTCCCTTTCACGTCGCCTGCGAGATCGTCATAGCCTAACGTGGCGGCGCTGATGCCGTAGCCGGCGAAGACAACCGGCGCGGAGACTCGGCCGGAGATGCTGTGGCGATGCGGATAGAAGTCGCTGCCGACGGTGTAGCGCGTGAGCGCGCCGTCGCTCGCGATGGCAAGCTCGTTGCCGTCGCCCAACGTGGCCGTGATGAGGTTGTACGGCTGGAAGTACGATCCGCCGGCGCCGGCGCCCTTGAGACCGAAGGCCTCGAAGCGGGAGGCCACCCACTCGAGCGCCAGATTGTTCTCCGGCGTATTTGTGAGGCGGCCGCGGAAGCTGTCGCCGCCCAGGAACATCAGATCGGCGCGCAGTTTGGCCGCCGTGATCGCGTCGTTATGCGGGGCCGACTCCTGCGACGGAAGTCCCGTGGCGAACAGTGTAAGCAGGAAGCACGAGGCAGGGAGCGCAAAGCGCCGCATAGGAACCGCCGGATACGAGTGTCGATAACGTACGACGGACCCGCGCGACGGGCTATGCCGCACCGATCCCGTAGAGCTGTTGGGCATTGCCCCCGAGGATCCGCGCCGTGTCGGTTGAACCCAGTCCAATAGTCGCGATGCTTTCCTGCATCTTGGCCATACTGCTGATGAGATGTGGATAGTCGCTGCCGGCGAGCAGCTGACTCGCTCCGGCGAAGTCTACGGCGAGCCGCAGTGCCTTGGGATCGAAGTTGACAGTGTCATAGAAGAACCTCTTGAGATACTCGCTAGGCGGACGATCGATGTGCACGCGGTTCTCCGGATACGCTTCGAACCCGCGATCCAATCGCTCGGCAAGATATGGAATCGCGCCGCCCAGGTGACCGAGAATCCAGCGGATACGCGGATTGCGCTCCACGACACCGCTGAACACCAGCCCTGCCGCCGCGAGCGTGGTGTCGAACATGAAACCGACGAGCGGCATGAGCCAATACTCTTGCATCGCCTCGACGCCGGCCGGGTAGTTCGGATGAATATGAACGATCGCTGCTGCATCGTTGGCGCGCTCCCACAGCGGCCAGTAGCGCTCGTCGTGCAGCGCCACGCCATTCACGTTGCCGTACAGCATGACGCCCTTGAAGCCTAACGAGATTGCCCTGTCGAACTCCTCGAGCGTGGCCTTGGGGTTGTTCAGTGGCAGCGTGGCGAGCGCGGTGAAGCGGTTCGGGCGCTCGGACTTGATCTGCGCCAGCGCGTCATTCACGAGCCGCGCGTGATGCGCCGAGCGTTCCGGCGCTTCCATCGTGGTGCCTGGAGCTGTGAGTGTTATTACTTGCATGTCCACGCCGGCCGCGACGATCGCTCGCTCGCGATAGGCAATGTCGCGATGCCCACGCACCGCGAAGTTCTTGTCGCCAGGCGAAACGAGGACCGGATTCCCTGCTTCGTCCTCCTCGATCGTTATTACGCTGGGGCCCTTCCGCAACGCGTCGATGAAAGCCGGCGGATAGTAGTGATTGTGGACGTCGATAATCACAGGTCTGAGGTCTGAGGTCGGAGGTCTGAGGAACGCGCGCCGCGGCGAACCCACAAGACGTAGATCGGCCAGCCCACGATGACGAGCGCGAGTCCGATCAGCGCATCACGCGGTTGCGATCGCACTGTGTTGATCACGATCGCGAACGAGGCGAGCGCGAAGATGATCGGCAGGAGCGGTGCGCCACGCATTGAGTATTGTCGCGCTAGGTCAGCGCGACGGCGCAGCAGGATCATTCCGATCGCAAGTAAGCCGAAAAAGAGCCACTCCGTGTAGACGACTCGAGTGAAGAGTGCGCGGAATGTGCCGGTCGCGACGAGCAGAGATGACCAGATCGCTTGCAGGATGATCGCGCGGTGCGGCGTTCCGTAGCGCGGATGCAGCTCGCCGAGCCAGCTGAAAAGGAGCTTGTCCTGCGCCATTGCGTAGTAAACGCGCGGGCCCGTCAGGATGATGCCCGTTAGGCCGCCGAACGTGGAGAAGATTACGATCGCCGACATGACGCCGGCTCCACCCGAGCCAAGCAGAACATCCGCCAGATCTGCGGCGACGCGCGTGGAGCTGGCGACCTTGTCCAGCGGGAGGACGTACAAGTACACGGTGTTCATCGCCATGTAGGCGGCCGTCACGGCAAGCGTGCCGATGATGAGCGCGCGCGGGATCGTTTTGGCTGGGTCGACGGTCTCCTCGGAGCTATACGTGACCATGTGCCAGCCGCCGTAGGTGAAGAGTCCGGCCACCATGGCGCGCAGAAAGCCGCCTAACGTGTCTCCCTGCGCCGTTGTGGACCCAACGAAGTGTTGCTCCACCCGACCGCCGAGCAAGAATCCAATACAGACGATGAGAAGCACGGCGAGCACTTTGCCTGCCGTGAATAGTGTCTGCAGACGCGCGCCGTGCTGCACGCCAAGGTAGTTCACGACTGAGAGAAGCAGAATCACACCGATGGCGACAGCCCGGCCGCCGGCCGTCCCCAGCGGAACGAAGAACCCCACATAACGAGCGAAAACAGTCGCGATCGCGGCGATTATCCCCGAGTGCATCGTGAGCAGCATCGCCCAGCCCCAGAGGAAACCGAGCGCGGGGTGGAATGCTTCGCTGAGATACACGTACACGCCGCCGGTTCGCGTGAACGTCGACGCCAGCTCGGCGCAGACGAGTGATCCGATGAGCGTCAGGGCGCCCGCGGCCAGCCAGACCAGCAAGACCGCTTGCACCGAGTGAACCTGTGTCGTGACTTCTGACGGCTGTACGAAGATCGATGCGCCGATGATCGTTCCGACTACGAGTGCGGTCGCGTGCGGAAGGCGCATCGCCCGCCGTAGGTTCGTCATCACTCAGCGGAAATTCGCGGCAAACCTAGGTACTTGCACGCAGAGCGCGTCCGGTGCGGTTGTCCGCGCGCTGGCCGTCGCGCAACTGGATCGCACCGGTGAGCACAACGCAGGCGATCCCATCGGGATACTGAAACGGCTGATCGAAGGTCGCCCGATCGCTGACGCGCGCCGGATCGAACACAACGACATCGGCCGCTAGTCCAGGCATTAGGCGACCTCGATCGCGCAGCTTGACGCGCGACGCCGGCAATGCTGTCATCTTCGAGATCGCCTGAGCCAGCGTCAGCGCCTTTCGCTCGCGCACATACTTGCCGAGCACGCGCGGGAACGTGCCGAGTCCTCGCGGATGCGGAAATCCGCGACGCGCCGGCCCTTCGACGGCAAACGCGCCACCATCGGAGCAGACCATACCGAGCGGATGCGCGAGGATGCGTTCGAGGTTCTCCTCGCTCATCGCGAAACCCACCATGTTGACGCTGCCGCGATTACGCTGCAGCAACGCCACGGCCACGTCGTACGGATCGTTGCCTAACGACTGCGCGTAGCGTCCAAGACGCTGCCCTTCTGCCGCGCGATCCTCTTGCGAGCGAACGCCCGACACCTGAACGTTGTCCCAGCCGCCGATCAATTCGACCTTGGCCAGCGTCTCGGCTTTGATGCGCGGTGCAACGGACGCGCTGTCGAGGCGCGCCAGAAAGGCGGATGTGCCGCCATCGCGGCTCCAAACCGGGAAAAGATTCGTTAGGCCCGTCTGGTAGGCGATGTACGGGTAGCGATCGAACGCGACGTCAAGCCCTTCCGTACGGGCCCTGTCAATACGCTGGAATACGGTGTCGAGCTTACTCCAGTTGCGCGGCCCCTGCGTCTTGAGATGCGAGATCTGCAGCGCGCAACGGGCACCGCGCGCAACGGCGATCGACTCATCGATCGAATCGAGCAGGCGATCGTCTTCGTTGCGCATGTGCGTCGCGTACGGCAGGCCGCGCGCCGCCAGCGGCTTGCACAGCTCGATCAGCTCGTCCTGCGACGCGAAGGCGCCTGGAGTGTACTCCAGGCCTGACGACGCTCCGCACGCGCCTTCCGCGAGCGCGCGCTCGACAAGCGCTGTCATGCGCTGCAGCTCGGCTGCGGTGGCGGGCCGGTTGTTCGCGCCGACGATCGCACCGCGAATGGAGCCAAGACCAATCATGGACGCGATGTTTACTGAAGGCTGCGCGGCATCGATGGCCTTGAAGAACGCACTGAAGGAATCGAACCCTCGCTCTTCGTCACTCGTGCTGCGCGCCGCGCCAGTCGCTTGTGAGGAACCGTCCTGGCCGACAATGATCGTCGTGATTCCCTGCCTGACGAGTGATTCGAGGCGCGGATCTGCCGAAAGAGATCCGTCTCCGTGCGAGTGGATGTCGATGAACCCCGGCGCGACGGCCAGGCCACGCGCGTCGATCTCCTCGCTACCGCGCTCGGCGATCTTCGCCGCGATCTCAACGATGCGAGTGCCGGCGATCGCGACGTCAGCCTCGCGTCCGGGCGCCCCGGTACCGTCGAAGATAGTGCCGCCTCGGATGACGAGATCGTGCGCCGCCCGCCGCCCGTGTGCTCTCACGGGGCGAGTGCCTAACGTGAGCGACGCGGCCGCTGCCGCCGCGCGCGTGAGGAATGAACGCCTACTTGAAGTCAAAGCTCGCCGCCGCTGCCGACTTGATTCTGCCCTTGACGAGCTCTACCCCATACGGGAGGCGTGGATTCACTTTGAAAACGCCACTGGACCGCGCCGGCTGCCTGCTCGCGGGCGGTCCATATCCGTAGTCGTCCGACAGCCCATCGAACGTGACGGTTCCCACCTCTGCCATCGCGCGCAAGACGCCGGCACGGCTCAAGTCGCCTAACGCAACTGCTTTCTCGAGGACGGCGTGGATCGCTCGGCCCTGCAAGTAGCCGAACGAGAAGAAGAAATCCGGCTTTTGCTGCGGCTTGTACTTCGCCATGTCGGCGACGAGCGTCACCATCCCGGCCACGGTTGTATCGCCCCACTGTGGTCCGTCCATCGCGATCCAGAGATGCTGCTCCATGTATGGCGCCGCAGGCGAATTGGCGAGCGCGCCGAGCCAGCCTGGAGACAACATGATCCAGCGTGGATTGAAATCGAGCTGCGATGCCGCGCCCATGATCTTTCCCGTCTCGCTAGGGAGCGAGACTAATAAAACAGCATCACAGCGTGCGTTCTTGAGCTGTGTCACCTGCGCGACGAACTCCTGGTCCCCCTGCTTGAATCTCGCTTGCGACGCCACCTTGAACCCGAGGTCCGCCGATGCGGCTGCGAGTCCTTCGAGCCCTGCTTCGCCGTAGCCCGTGGCGAGAGCCATCGAACAGATCGTCTTTCCCCGTCCGCCTGCTTCGTTCACGTAGTAGTCGAGCGCGTTGATCGCGAGCACCTGATACGGCGCGCCGACTGGAACGAGGTTCGGCTGTCCGATCCATTCCCCATCCAACGTGGCAGGAGCCGCGACAATCGAGTCTTCGGCCAGCAGCGGCAGCAGCCCATGTACGTGATCGGTGCCGAGTAACTGAACGAAAAGAACGACCTGATCTTTGATCTTGTTGTACTTCTGCACTGAGGACGACGGGTTGGCGTACGTCATGTCTTCTTGCAGGATTTTGACCGGGTACATCCCGGCCACACCGCCGCGCTCGTTCAGAGCCGCGAAGTACGCTTCATTTCCGGCTGTGAGCGGGATTCCGATCACCGCAACCGCGTCGCTCATTGGCGAGATGACTCCGACACTGATTGTGTCGCCGCTGAATCCCGCCGTCGGCGCGAGTCCGCCGCCGTTGGCTTTGGATTCGCCGCCGCCGCACGCAACGACGAGAAGAGCAATGCCTAACGCCACACAAGATCGCCAGAGCTTGGCACTCATGAGGATTCGCCTGTTCAGTACGAGAAAGGCCACATCGTAAAGTACAATTTGGTCCGCCGCCATATCTCGGCGAGTCCCCTCGGCTCGAAGACGAGAAAGACGATAATGAGCAGGCCGAAAAGCAGCTGATTGAGCCCGAACACCGTGATGCCGCCGGCACTCCCCGCGCTGCGAGACACGAACGGCAGGTACCCGCTCAGCGCTTCAACGAATCGCGGAACGAGCGTGAGAAAGAGCGCACCGAGCACCGAGCCGAGCATCGTCCCCGCACCGCCGACGATGATCATGGCGATGTACTGGATCGAGAGAAAGAGGCTCCAATCGAGTGGACTCACGTAGCGCGCGTACGAGGCGTAGAGGGCGCCGGCCATCGCCGCGTACGCACTCGACAGCGCGAACGCGGCCACCTTGTACTTGAAAACCGAGATTCCAAGCACTTCTGCGGCAAGATCGCGATCGCGGATCGCCTGCAGCGCGCGGCCCGGTCTGGTGCGCACGATGTTCTTCGCGCCGAGCAGCAGGAGACCCGCGACGATCCAGATGAGATAAAAGTAGCCCTGATTTCGCGTTAGGCGAGCGCTTCCCACACCCGGCGCAGCAAAGTCAAGCAGTCCGATCGACGCGCTGGCTCGTACCGGCACACCTGTCAACCCGCCCGTCACGGCGTCCCAGTTCTCGAAGACATGCTGGCCCACCATAAGAAGGCCCAGCGAAACGATCACGAGATAGTTGCCGCGCAATCGCAACGCGAATGGGCCAATCAACGCACCGATGACTGCTCCGACGATCGCCGACGTGCCGAGCCAGAGCGGGAGCGGCAGGCCGAGCGTGCGGCCGAGGTATGCTGTGGTGTACGCCCCCGCGCCAAGGAAGAACGCGTGACCGAGCGACACCTGGCCCGTATACCCGACGAGGAGATTGAGGCCTATCGCGCCGATGGTTGCAATGCCGGCGTAACACAGCACAGAGAGCGGAAAGTCGCCTAACGTGAGAGGGAGGATGATGCCGGCCGCGAGCGCAATGAGCGCCACAACACGCGCCGTGTAGCTGCGAAACAGGCGCAGGTCGTCTTCGTAGCGGATCGTCATGCGCGTGTTGCGCGAGAAGAGTCTCATGCGCGGATGACCTCACGCGTTCCGAAGAGACCATACGGGCGGACCATGAGTACCGCGATCATGACGATGTAGGGGACAACGACGTGCACGTTCTCACCGAGCCACGGCGCGTTTGGAGTGAGATAGGCCGCGCTCACGACTTCGATCACGCCAATCGTTAGGCCGCCGAGCACAGCACCGCCCGGCGAATCCAGGCCGCCCAGAATCATGGCTGGAAAGGCACGCAGTGCTACGGCGCTGAGCGTGATCTCGACGCCGCGCGGGCCCGTGGCGAGCAATGTCCCCGCGAGCGCGGCAACAGCACCGGAGAGTGCCCATGCGAGCGCGAAGATCGTGCGCGCGCTGATGCCATTGGCGATCGCAGCCTCCTGATCCGATGCCGTGGCACGCATCGCCACCCCGAGGCGTGAATAACGGAAGAACAGGAAGAACGCGACGAGCACGATTCCCGCCATGCCGATCGTCCAGAGATCCGCGATCTCGATCGTCGCCGGACCGAGCGAGATTGTGCGCACGCCCCAGGGATCGCCTAACAACACCAGATCATAGCCCCATATCGCGCTCACGACCTGCTCCACGACGTAGAGCAGACCGAGGGTGATCATAATGACGGCGAAGACCGGCTGGCCGACCATACGACGCAACATCACGCGTTCAACGGCGACACCGGCAAGCGCGACGACGAGCATCGCGAGCAGAACCGCGAGTACGAAAGGCAGACCCGCGCGCACGGCGAACTGATGCGTCAGAAACGCGCCGAGCACGAGCAGCCCGCCCTGGGCGAAGTTGATGACGCCGGTCGCGCGGTAGATCACGACGAAGCCGAGGCACACGAGCGCGTAGATGCTGCCTAACGAGATGCCGGCAACCAGCAACTGCAGCAGGTCGCTCATACGTACAACCCCTCGATCATGGCTGCGAACTCCGCTGAAATGGCGCGCCGGCGCACCTTCTGCGTCGCCGTGAGCTGGCCGTCCTCGTGATCGAGCTCCTTGGGCAGCAACGCGAAGCGCTTGACCTGCTCCACGTTCGACAGCGTGCCGTTGACTTCGCGCACCCACTCATCGATCAGCGAGCGCACTTCTGGCTTCTCGCTCAGGTCCTGATATGTCGTGAACGCAACGCCCTTGCGCGTCGCCCAATCACCGACGGTGTCCAGCTCGATGCCAATCAGCGCCGTCACGTATTTGCGGCGATCGCCGATCACGATGGATTCGCGCACGTAGGGCGAGACCTTGAGTTTGTTCTCGATCCACGAGGGAGAGATGTTCTTGCCGCCGCTCGTTATGAGAATGTCCTTCTTGCGATCAGTGATCGTTAGGTAGCCATCGGCGTCCAGCTCACCGACATCGCCTGTGTGCAGCCAACCCTCCTCGTCGATTGTGTCGCGTGTGGCCTTCTCATTCTTGAAATAACCCATGAAAAGCGCGGGACCACGCATGAGGATCTCGCCATCGGGGGCGATGCGAATCTCCACGCCGTCGTGCGGGCGGCCCACCTTGCCTATGCGCACGTCATTTGGCGGCGTGTGCGTGCAGACCGCAGTGTTTTCGGTCATGCCGTACAGCTCGCGGATGCGCACGCCTATCGCCCAGAAGAACTCCAGAACTTGCGGTGCGATGGGTGCCGAGCCAGACGTGACCGTGTGCACGCGCGCGAGGCCGAGGCGCTCTCGCAGTGGCCGGAACAGGAAGAACCAGCCTAGACCATAGAGAACGTGATCACCTAACGAGAGTCGCTCGCGCGCCAGTCGCTTGCGGGCGATGCGGCGTCCCTGGCGCAACCAGAAGCCGTACATCAAGCGCTTGAGCGGACTGGCATCGGCCATCTTGATCGTTACGAGCGCGAGCATCTTCTCCCACACACGTGGCACGCCGAAGAAGATGTGCGGCTGGACTGTGCGCAGATCTTCGAGCAACGACTCCGTACCATCGCCGAAATTCACCACCACGCGTGCAGGCATCGCCCACGCGAGTGAAAAGAGCCGCTCGGCGATATGGCATAACGGGAGATACGAAAGCACTTCGTCCGTCGCGCCGCCCGACGGGCGCGGACGGTGCACCTTGAGAAACGCGAACCCCGCGGTGACGATGTTTTCGTGCGAGAGCATCGCGCCCTTTGGCGGTCCCGTGGTGCCTGACGTGTATACGAGGATGGCCAGCGCGTGCGGATCGAGCTCGTTGACCGACGCCGCGTAGTCGTCGATCGGTTGCTGTTCGCCGAGTTTCTCAAGCTCGGCGTACGTCATGATCATCGGGTCGCCGAGGCGGTGCGCGATGCCGCGCGTCTCGATCACCACGACTTTACGCAGGTGCGGCAGGCGTGCGCGAACCGCGAGCGTCTTGTCCAGCTGCTCCTCGTCCTCGGCAATCAGCACCACGCTCTCGGAGTGGTGCAGCAGGTACTCGACTTCGTCGGCAGGGCTCGTCGGATAGACACCGACGACGGCCGCGCCGATCCCTTGAGCGCCGAGGTCGGCGAAAAGCCATTCGGGGCGATTCTCCGAATGAATGGCGACGCGCTCACCATGCCTAACGCCGAGTGCGCGCAAACCTACTCCGATCCTGGCGCTGTGTGCTGCGTAGTCGCGCCAGGAGTACTCGCGCCAGCGGCCGAACTTCTTGTGCCGCAACGCCAGCGCGTCCGGCTGCTCGGCTGCGATTTGCCTGAGAAGCGCGGGTAAGGTCCTGGCAGACGGCGAGCTCATGCGGGCAGCCGCTCACCTAACGAGCCAAGGTACGCCTTTACGACGCTCTCGTGCCCCTGCACGTCGGCTGCCGCGCCGATCGCGAGTACCTTGCCGAAGTCGAGCGCCAGCACGCGATGCGCGATGTCCATGACCATGCGCATGTCGTGTTCGACGAGGATCGTGGTGGTGTGCAGCTCCTCGTTGATTTCGAGGATGAAGCGCGCCATGTCCTCGGTTTCTTCGAGGTTCATTCCTGCAACGGGCTCGTCCAATAGAAGGACTTTGGGCTGCATGGCGAGCGCGCGTCCGAGCTCGACGCGTTTGAGGACACCGTACGGCAGGCGTCCTGTCGTCATGAATCGGTACGATTCCAGCTCCAGTAGCTCGATGATGTCTTCGCAGGCGTGCCTGTGCGCGATCTCTTCGCGTTTCGCTGGCCCCCAAAACAGTGCGCCGCTTAGAAAGCCCGCGCGCATCGCACAATGGCGGCCGAGCAGGAGGTTCTCGAGGACCGTCAGGTGATGGAAGAGACCGAGGTTTTGAAAGGTGCGCGCCATGCCTAACGCTGCGATCGCGGCGGGACCGCGGCCGATCAATTCCGTGCCTTCGAGGTGAATGCTGCCACGCTCCGGCTTGTAAACGCCGTTGAGACAATTGAAGATCGACGTCTTCCCAGCGCCGTTAGGTCCGATGATCGCGAATAGCTCCCCTTGACGAACATCGAAACTCACGTCGTCGAGCGCGCAGACACCGCCGAACCGTAAGGTCAGATTCCGGACATCGAGAAGAGGCACGGTCACGCGCTCCATCGCTTCTTCCGGCGATACGTGCGGATGTTGCGGAAGGATCGCTCGCCCGTGTGCCCGATGCCGAGGTAGAACTCACGAACGTCGGCGTCGTTGGCCAATACCTCTGATGGGCCGTCGCGAACACACTTCCCGTGCTCGATTACGTAGCCGTATCGGGCGACGGTCAGCGCCATCGACGCATTCTGTTCCACGAGCAGCACGCTCGTCCCGCCGGCGTTGATCGCGACGATGATCTCGCGGATTTGCGCGACGATGCGCGGGGCAAGGCCTAACGAGGGCTCATCGAGGATCAGCAAGCGCGGCGACGTCATCAGCGCGCGTCCGATCGCGAGCATCTGTTGCTCGCCGCCGGAGAGATAGCCGGCCGTTTGCTGGCGCCGCTCGGCGAGTGTTGGGAACAGCGCGTACACACGATCGAACGCCGCGGCCACCTCGGCGCCGCTACTGCACGTGAAGCCTCCAGCGCGCAGGTTGTCCTCCACGCTCAACTCGACGAACGGCCGGCGGCCTTCCATGACCTGGGCCAACCCGAGCCTAACGATCGCCGCTGCATCCTTCTTGTGGATCTCGGCGCCGTCCAGTGATACGCTGCCCTTTGTGATCACGCCACGATGAACGGGCAAGAGACCGGTGATCGCGCGCAGCAGCGTGGTCTTCCCCGCCCCGTTGGCGCCGAGCAACGCGACGATTCCACCGGTCGGCACCTCGAGGCTCACGCCGCGCAGCGCGAGAATGACATCCGAGTACACGACCTCGAGGTTGCGCACCGCAAGGTGCGTCGCGGAAGGAGGGGAAGCGGGGGAGCCGGGCGGGGCTGTCACGTCCGCGAGTATACCCGCCGGGCTTGAGCGCGACAGGGGCGCGCCGCCGACGATATTGGGGGAGGAGTGGGATTTGCGAGGTTAACCCGATTGATCGCCTGTTCTGACAGATCAAAAGCCTTCACCGCGGACGAACGCGGACACACACCGAGGAACTTTTGAATTGAAGAACGTCCGCGCTCGTTCGCGTGTAGCGGTGAAGCAGTTCAGCTCCCGATTGCCGCCACTCCAAAGAGCTCAGCCGAGAAGAGCCATGACCAGCCCACTCCTGATCTTCGGGACAAACCAGGTCGACTTGGGCGGCATGAGGCGATCCTGCAGACAGACGTCGATGAACTGGCGCATCGTCACGGCGGGAAGCGTCACCGCATAGCGGAAGCGCCCCGTGTCCACTTCGCTCTGCAGCCAGCGCTCGTCGTGATTCGCGCCGACAAACGTTAGGCGATCATCGCGCGCGTCGTGAATACCAAAGACATCCGCGAAGAGCTTGCGCTGCACGATGTCCGCGTCGATGTCCTGAGCAGCGTCGGCGGGATCGAACGTTCCCGCGCGCGGCTTGAGTCGCCACCACGTCGTAGCGTCATAGAACCCGATCTCGTGAGTGCGCTCAGGCTGGTATGGCTCGGGAGTCAGCTGCTGGACGTCGAACGATTTGCCCAGCTGGCTCCGCACATCGCCTAACGCGGGAACGTCGTTCGCCATGAGGCGATTGTACGGCGCGATCGTCATCGTCGCCGCCGGAAAGAAGACCGTGAGGAAGTGTTCGTAGCCAAGCATTGCGGCCGCGGCGCTGCGATGATTCCCGTCCGCAACGTACGCGCGCGGCTCACGCATGAGAAGATCGCGCAGACGTCCACGAGCCGCAGCATCCTGCGCGAGCCACACGCGATGCTTGCTACCGCCTTCGTCCGTGGTCACGAAACTCGGAGAGTTGGCGTCCGCGTGTGCGATCAGCGCGGCGTCGAGCGCGCCGCTCGCATCGTCCACAGCGAGATTCACAGTGCCCATATCAGCGTGCGTCGCCTGAGTAAGACGCGCTCGGCCGCGCGCCTTGGGTTCGCGGATCCCTTCATTGCGGATGATCGTCCCTTGCGGGTTTTGGGGTGTCCGGATTTCCGCAGTGCGCGCCATTCCACCGAGGCCGATCTGGCGGATTTGCGGTCGCTCGGGACTTGTCAGCTCGTAAACCCAAAGCAGATCACGCACCTCGCGCGTGCGCGAGTCCGCGACGATCTGTGCCATCACTTGCTTCGCGTGAGCGAGCGCCTCGTCCGAATCGTCCTCGCCAATTCCTTCGAACGTCGGGGCGTCACAGTGCGGCATTGTGGCGCGCAGTACCGACGCGGGATTTGCCTGGATCAGCTCCCACACCTCGCGGTCGCTCTGAAACTCATCGTAGTTAGGCGCGCCGAGTGCATCTGCGGCGGCCGAGTCGACGGGGACGAGGGCGCGGGGAATGGGATCAATCGACGGCACGAGGTCGGAGGTCGGAGGTCGGAGGTCGGAGGTCGG
>Ga0187892_10004691_pt1 | contig 22574 bp, 24 predicted proteins | sample MA1701073metaG_FD_139345 | JGI IMG/M metagenome (GOLD analysis project Ga0187892, IMG submission 139345) | Bio-ooze microbial communities from a basaltic lava cave in the Kipuka Kanohina Cave System on the Island of Hawaii, USA - MA170107-3 metaG ... | reverse complement strand
CGGCCTTCGTGGTATCGCTTGTCATGGCGTGATCTCCACCGGCGTCCCAACGCCGGACTGCTTGTTGGACCAAGCCGGAGATTACGCCACCTTCACATTCCAACCACTCCTGCTACGGCACCCGCGCGCGGAGGCTTGTCCGCCTGGTGGCCCAGAGACCAAGAGACCAACGCGACAAATATCTCATGATGCGAGGATTGGCGAATGAGGTAATTCAGCTCAGTGCTGACGCGGTGGTAGAGATTGCCGAGAGTTGGATCGCGCCAGCCGACCCAAAGCAACCGTTCATGAACGCCTCCGATTCGCCGGCGCGGAAGGAACAACTCACCGGGACCCTGGTCTCGCAATCCGGGGCGACGGTTCAGTTCTCGGCAGAAATCCAGCGTCACGGCGACAAGATCGAGCTCGGCGAAACGCACATCCATCGCGATTTTGCGTCTTTCTCGCTTGCCCCTGTCTATGAGGCATGGGGTCGACCCATCCCTGAGCATTGGCTAAAGCTCGTTAGGCAGCTTTCTTCAGGCAGTGACCACCCGTCCGAATCGCAACCTAAGTGACCGCTGTGCCGCTTCAACGGTGGCGCACTCCTCGCCCAGGTCGTCGCCGCCGGCGGGCAAGCTCCAGACCGACCACGGCATCGTGATGCCGATGTGCGTGCACGGCGGCCCCGGCCGCACCGGCGGCGGCGAGGAGCTGGGCGGCCTGCGCGCCTTGCGCTTCTACACCAGCGCCTCGCCGTCCAGGGCAACAAGACGCGCATGGCGGCGCTTGCGGCCGGCGCGGCGGAGGTGTAGCTGAGGTCGCCGCGCGGTTAACTCTTATTGAGCGGGTCGCCCACCAATTCAATCCGGCAAGTGAACGTATCATACCGGCGCGCCTGTGTTTTCACCGTCATCCCGACCGAAGCGGGCGCGCTCTTGGGCGCGGCCGCGAAGTGGAGGGATCGCATCGCGCTAGCGCACCATACCTCCGCTTCGCGAGCCGAGACGGCTCGTTCCGGTCGGTATGACGAGTCATTATTGAGGCGCGTCGGTATCACTAGCTAGCGGCATTGCGGCGAATAGCAGACGCTATGCCAAAGCCAAGCGCATGCGTAGGTACATCAGCCCAGGCGGATTGTCGCGATAATCAGCGCCAAGAGCCGTTGCCAATGGAGCGCAACCGCCGCCCACACGATCTCCCAGTACACGAAGAAGCACGCACGGCGACGGCCCAATTTTCGTACTGACGGTTCGAAACCCTCTTCCAGATCTCCGAGAAGGGGTTCGCGGTTCTTCCTTGGAAGCAAGAGGTATCCGAGAAACAGAGCGGCCGAAGGCATGTTGCTCGGGTGATCGGCACATCGGCCGAAACGATGCGCTCTTCCGACAAATCGCAACACGATGAAGATAACGGAGGCTGAAATTACCCCGAGCCAACTCGCCAGCAACAGTACTAGTAGGCTAGACCCGGTGGTTGGTTCGACTGCCCACAAGATCAAAGCGATTTCGACGAGCCATAGGACTAGAGCGAAAATGCTGGTCAGGATGAGATTAAACGCGGCGCTGCCAACCAGCTGATGCCAAAACTCCTTCGACTCCGTTTGCACAGCAAAACGATACCGAACGAGAAAATGGTCCCTCACCCTCTGCCGCGAAGCACTCATCACCTTCCTCAGCAAGGCACGCATCGACCCACTCCTATGCAGGCTTATGAATTTGCGCGGGTACGCCAGACCACCGCCTACGCGTACGTTTCCACGCGGCCTGCAGCGTCCGTACGCCCGAAGCCGTGAGCGTGTAGAACTTTTTCGACCGGCCGCCGCGTTGTGGCGTAGGCTCGCCCAAGCGAGATTTGAGGAGGCCCTTGCTTTCGAGACGTTCGAGAGTGCCGTAGAGCGCGCCAACGGTCACACGCCTTTTGAGGCGCTCCTCTAGGTCGCGCATGATCGGCACGCCATATGCCTCATCCCTCAGACGAAAGACCGCAGCGAGCACGGATTCCTCGAACGGTCCAAGCACCATCTCAGACACGGTACAGCTCCCGATTTATTCCTCGCGATAGAGGAAATAAGCGTCAGGCCGGTGAAAGTCAAGGCCCTCCGCGGGTTTATCGCGGCCAGCAACGCTACGGCGTGTTATGCGGCTTCCGTGTTTGGGAAAAAAAGGGGTCAGACTCCTTGCCAAATGGATCGACGAATCGTTCCGTCGTTCACGGCTGTGGTGTCCTTAAGCCTGTCGGAAGATGCTTGTAGTTTGGGTGAAGGTCTACCGCTTGCGCGAAGGCGTCTGCCAGCGCGAGTGCCGAGGCCGCCGCCCAGTTCGCACAACCCGCGCCCAACAAGTGATCCGGGAAGAAAGGATTGCCAGCACCGGCCATCAATGCATTAAGCGGAAACTTGTTTTGTAGCTTCGCGTCAAGCCTATGTTCGATGCCGCCGCCAAGATCCTTAGGCTTGTAGTGAACAAGCTCGTTGCGGAGCTCAATCAGCAGTGCAGCATCTTGGTATGGCGCTTGGCCTTTTGGAAAGGATGGCCTGCCGCACAACACCAACGCCATTTGAACCTTCTCAAGCACTCCAAACTTCCTGCCCTCGGCGGCATCCCAGAAGGTCTGAATCTGCTCGTGCGCCTGGGGACTCACGTCTGCCCTAAACCCAGGGTGCCGGTCGGCGATATCCTGGTAAAATTCGTTGATGAGCGCTTCCATGAAGGCGACGGACGACAACACGGCGCTGGTCACATATGCCCGGTGCGGAAGGTCAAATCGGCTTCTGCCGCTGTGCGCCTTTTCGATTTCACCAGCTTTGGACGCAAAATCTCGTGCGGCCCAAAGGTGATAACTCGAGTAGTACGCTCGCATTAAGACTGTCACCGGGTGTGCCGTGGACTGCTCAGTGGACATGCGCTCACCGCTACAAGTGATGTTGCGTATTCTACTGCGCGAGTTCGGCGGCAAGCGCGCAAGGCGCGCTCGCCGCCGCTTGCCGATGCAGGCGCGCGTCAGCCGGCGCGGGCGGAGACGCCCTCAGCGGCCTGCTCGATCAATTGGGCCACGGCGTTCGGCTTCGACACATAGATCGCGTGGCTGCCGCGTTCTTCGACGGCCGTCGCCTTGGCGCGCTGCGACATGAGGCGCTGCGCCTCCGGCGGGATCATCCTGTCCTCGGTGGCGACGAGGTACCAGCTCGGCTTCGCCGCCCAGGCCGGGCGGGTGACTTTGCCGCCGAGCGCGTCCACGCCCCAGGGCACCTGGCTGTCCGCCATGAACGCCGCCGTATCGCCGTCGACATCCGCCGCGAACGATGCCTGGAACTTGGACTTGTCGAGCAGGAGAAAGCCCTCCTGCGGCGGCAGGATCGGGGGCACCGGCGCGCCGGGCGGCGGGTTCGCGATCAGCGACGAGACCGATTCGCCCGTGTCGGGCGCGAAGGCGGCGACGTAGACGAGCCCGGCCACCTTGGGATGATTGCCGGCCTCGGTGATGACCACGCCGCCGTAGGAATGGCCGACCAGGATGACCGGACCGTCCTGCGCGTCGAGGACGCGTTTGGTCGCCGCGACATCGTCGGCGAGCGAGGCCGTGGCGTGCTGCACGACGCTCACCCGGTAGCCGTCCTTCCGCAGCTGCTGGTAGACGCCGAGCCAGCCGGCGCCGTCGACGAAGCCGCCGTGGACCAGAACGACGTTCACTTTTGGCGATCCGCTCATGGCACTCTCCTCTCCTGATAGCGCGCGCCTTGGGTTGCGCGAGGTACACAGGCTGAAGGCAAGAAGAAAGGGAAGGCAAGAAGAAAGGGGTCAGAGTCAGATTCCTCACTCGTCTATCCCGCTCGCACGCTCAACGACCCCCGCCCGGCGCCGCGCTTCTTCGGCGCCACGTTGATCCGCACGGATTTGCCGAGTGCCATGAGCCAGCGCGCGATGCGGTCGATGGTGATGCTTTCGAGCCGGCCGTTCAGCGCTTTGGAGAGCGTCGGCTGATCGACCCCGCAGAGAGCGGCAGCTTGCTGCTGCGTGAGCTTGCGCTCGCGCATGGCTTTCATCACCAGCGACAGCAAGTCCGCCTTGACGGCAAGCTCTTCGGCCTCGACCGACTCGATCCCGATGTCGGCGAAAACATTGCCGCTGCTCTTGGTCACTTTCATTGTCCGGCGCCTTTCTCCGATGCGTGCGCCAGCTTGACGCGCGCGCCGAGTCATACCGACGAACGTATGTTTTGACTCGTCATCCCGACCGAAGCGAGCCGATTTATCGGCTCGCGAAGCGGAGGGATCGCGTCGCTCAGCTTCGCTGAGCGTCGCACCGCGTAGCGGTGCGGCACGATCCCTCCACGACGCGTGGCCCGCGGCCCCGCTTATGCAGAATTGCGCCACGCGGCGCAATTCTGCCGAAGGCCCGCGTTGCGGGCCGTCGCGGCCGCGCCAAGAAAGCGCGTCCGCTCCGGTCGGGATGACGCCGAATACAACGGCTCGCCGGTATCACTTGCGCGCTCGTCTCATCCCGGACTTCGCGGCGGCGCGCGCCGCAAGGCCGCTCTGCCCGCCGCCCGGTTGACGCTGCACCGGCGCTTCTATAGCTGCTCGCCCTTGACCGCTCCCACTCTCGGCCGGCGGGGCGCGGCTAGACGCTTGGCACCAGCAACAGGAAACCCGTTACCATGAACCCTCGCATCGCCGCCGCCCTCGCGCTCGCCGCCGCTTTCGCGCTGCCGCCGCCCGCCGCGGCGCAGGCCGATTTCCTCGCGGCGCCCAAAGTCGCGTGCGCGCCGGAAAGTGTGACGCGCTGCACCGCCGCCGACCAGTGCACGACGCGCGCGGCCAGCGCCAGGGACAAGACGGAGGTTCTCGTGATCGATTTCGGCGGCAAGAAAGCCGCGGTCCGACGCGCCGACGGCATGAAGCCGTTCGCCGACATCGTCGAGGATCAGGTGAGCGGCGAGCAGCGGCGCTTCTCCTTGGTCGAAAGCGGCTCGGGCGGCGGCGAGAGGCTCGCGGCCGCGCTCTCCAGGGCCGGCAAGCTCACGCTCGTGCTCGACAAGGCCGGCAGCAAGGCGGAGGCGACCTGCACGGTCGAGTCGTGAGCGAATGACAATCGCCTCTTTATCGGCTCGTCATGCCGACCGGAGCGAGCCGGCTTCGGCTCGCGAAGTGGAGGCATCGTCGCGAGGCCGTTGGCCTCGCTTACAGCCAATTCGCGCAAATGCGCGAATTGGCCGGAAGGCCCGCACTTGCGGGCCGGCGCGATCCCTCCACTCCGCGGGCCAAGGGCCCCGCTCCGGTCGGGATGACGGGGCCAGAAAAAAAAGGCGGCGAGGCACGCCATGCCGTTCGTGACCGCCGGCGGGCGCAGCCTCGAGCACGTGTGGATCGGCACGCGCGCGCGCGATGCGGCGGCGCCCACCATCGTGATGCTGCACGAGGGCTTGGGCTCGGTGGCGCTGTGGCGCGATTTTCCCGCCGCGGTGCACGGGGCCACCGGCTTGCCGGTGCTCGCCTACAGCCGCTGGGGCTACGGCAAGTCCGCGCCGATCGCGCCCGGCCCGCGCCCGGTCGACTACATGAACCCGGAGGGACGCGAGGTTTTGCCCGAGCTGCTGCTGAAGCTCGGCATCGCGCGCCCGATCCTGCTCGGCCACAGCGACGGCGGCTCGATCGCGCTGATCCATGCGGGCAGCGGCGCCGGGCCCGCCCCGCTCGGCGTCATCACCATGGCCGCGCATCTCTTCGTCGAGACGGTCTCGACGATCAGCATCGCCAAGGCGCGCGTCGCCTACGAGGAGGGCGGTCTCCGCGCCAAGCTCGCGCGCTTCCACGACGACGTCGACGGCGCTTTCTACAGCTGGAACTGCACCTGGCTGCTGCCGGATTTCATCCGCGGCTTCAACATCGAGGCCGACGTGGCGCGCACGCGCTGCCCGATCACCGCGATTCAGGGCACCGAGGACGAATACGGCACGGCGAAACAGCTCGACGCGATCCGCGCGAAGAGCCAGGGACGCGCCGAGATCGTCGTGATCCCGAAGTGCCGCCACTCGCCGCACCGCGACGAGCGCGAGGCCACGCTCGCCGCGATCCAGCGCCACGTCGCGCGCGTGCGCGCCGCCGCGGCCGCGTGAGGACAAAGATTTGAACCACAGAGATACAGCGGGCGCAGAGACGAAAAAAGCGCGCGCAAGGCGCGCAGCAAGTAGCCTTCCCCCGCTTGCGGGGGAAGGTTGGATGGGGGTCTCTCCGCGACGAGGTGCCGAGCGCTGGTGTCCGTGCCGGCGCAGCGTGCGCGTTCCACCGCCGAGTCTCGCCGCCGCCCTCACCCCCACCCCAACCCTCCCCCTCTCTTCGCGGGGGAGGGGAACCTTCGCGCAAGCTTCCTCCTCCGTGCGCTCCGTGTCCTCCGTGGTTCAGTGCGCGCCGCGGCGGCCTAAGGAAGGAAACAGGAGCCGGGGAGCCGGGGAGACCTAAGAATTGAACCACAGAGGGCACAGAGAAAGTTTCGTTTGCGCGCCTTCGGCGCGCTTTAGTTCTTCTCCGTGTCCTCCGTGGTTCAACTTGCCTTCTTCTCCCCGGCTCCCCGGCTCCTGTGAACTTTCTTCGCTTCCGATGTTGGATTGAGCGCCCATGGCCTTCGTCGAAGCGGGCGGGCATCGCCTCGAATACGAGTGGGTCGGAGCGGGCGCCGCCGCGGCGCCCGTCATCGTGATGCTGCACCAGGGCCTCGGCTCGCTCGAGCTGTGGCGCGATTTCCCGAAGGCCGTGCACGAGGCGACGGGCCTGCGCGTGCTGGTCTACAGCCGCTGGGGCTACGGGCGTTCGGAGGCGGTGACTGACGTCCCGCACGGCGCCGATTGGATGCACCGCGGCGCGCGCCCCGAGCTCGCCGATCTGCTCGCGGCGCTCGGCGTCGCGAAGCCGGTTCTGCTCGGGCACAGCGACGGCGCCTCAGTGGCGCTGCTCTACGCGGCGCTCGGCGTCGCGCCCGCGGCGCTCGGCGTGATCGCGATGGCGCCGCACGTGTTCCTCGAGAAGGAATCGATCGTGAGCCTCGCCAAGGCGCGCGTTTCCTACGAGGAGGGCGATCTCCGCGCCAAGCTCGCGCGCTTCCACGCGGATGTCGACGGCGCGTTCTACGGCTGGAACGTCACGTGGCTGGCGCCCGCGCTGCGCGGCTGGACCATCGAAGCGGAGCTCGGCGGAATACAATGCCCGGTCACGCTGGTCCAAGGCGTCGCCGACGAATACGGCACGCCCGCCCAGCTCGCGGCGATCAGGCGGAAGACCGGCGGCAAGGCCGAGATCGCGCTGCTCGAGAATTGCGGCCACTCGCCCCACATCGATCAGCGCGCGGCGGTGCTGGGCGCGATCAGGCGGCATCTCGCCGCGGTCAAGGTGCCGGCATGAACGCGCTCGTCTTTCCGTTCCACGGCGCCGCGGGCCTGCCCGGCCCCGGCCAGACGATGGAAGTGGCGCCCGGCTTGCACTGGCTGCGCATGCCGCTCCCCTACAAGCTCGACCACATCAATCTCTGGCTCATCGAGGACGGCGACGGCTGGGTGCTGGTCGATACCTGCATCCAGAGCAACCGGGGGAAGGCGATCTGGCGCGGCCTCTTCGCCGAGAAGCGCATCGGCCGCGCGCAGGGCCGGCCGGTCGCGCGGCTCATCTGCACGCACTTCCACCCCGATCACATGGGGCTCGCCGGCTGGCTCGCCCAAGAGCTCGAGACCGAGCTCTGGGCCTCGCGCGCCGAATGGCTGTTCGGCCGCATGCTGTGGCTCGACGCCGAGGGGCAGGGGCAGAAGGACATCGCGCGCCACTACGCGCATCACGGGCTCGATGCGGCGCGCACGGCCGAGATCGCGTCGCGCGGCAACACCTATCGCATGGTGGTGGGCGAGCCGCCGCGCGCCTATCGGCGCCTGCGCCACGGCGACACGCTTTCGATCGGCGGGCGCGCGTGGCGGGTCATCGTCGGCCTCGGCCACGCGCCCGAGCAGGCCTGCCTCCACTGCGCCGAGCTCGGCGTGCTGATCGCCGGCGACCAGATCCTGCCGCGCATCACGCCCAATATCGGCGTCTGGGCGACCGAGCCCTTGGCCGATCCGCTCGCCGATTATCTCTCGTCGCTCGACCGCTTCCGCCCGCTGGCGGAGGAGACGCTGGTGCTGCCCTCGCACGGCTATCCGTTCACCGGCCTGCATCTGCGGCTCGACCAGCTCGCCGCCCACCACGAAGAACGTCTCGATGCGCTGGCGGCCGCGCTCGACTCCCGCGGCAAGACCGCGGTCGAAATGCTGCCGGTGTTGTTCCGCTACGAGCTCGACACGTTCCAGATCGGCTTCGCGATCGGCGAGACGCTCGCGCACCTCGCCTGCCTCGAAGGCCGCGGCCGCGCGCGCCGCACGACCAGCGACGGCGTCGCGCGCTTCGCCTCGGCTTAGACTACGGCTTCTTCTTCAGCACGATCACCTTGACGGCCTTGATCGCGTTGCGGACGCCCTTGACCGGCCCGTTGTTCCAAACCGCCTTGCCGACCGGGACCGCGACTTTCTTGACGACCTTCGCCACTTTGGCGCCCACCCGTCCCACGGGCGAGTTCGCGACGGCCTTGCCGGCCTTCACGATGCCGCTGCCCGCCTTCTTGGCCGCGTTCTTGATGCCGCTCCAGAGGCCGGTCTTCACGACGTGGCTTTCGCCGCCGTCGACGCTCGGCGCGTGGACGCCTTCGCCGCCAAGCCGGAAGCCGGGCGCGATCGGGGCGGAGCGGCTGTCGCGCGCGGTGGGCGCGCTCTCGGGGGAATATTCGTTCGCGGAAGCACCCGTCGCGCACGCGAGCGACAGAGCGGCAAACGCGACGATCAGCAGGTTTCTCGACATGACGTTCATTCCTTTCGGGTCCGGGATTGAGCTCGGGCTGAGCAGCCGCGCAGGAGGCTGCGGTTGAAGCGGACCATAGCGACGCGCCGCCGATGGCGCAGTGCGCGCGGTCACGGCGCGATGGATTTTCGCGGTCGTCATGCCGGCCGGAGCGAGCCGCTCCTGCGGCTCGCGAAGTGGAGGCATCGCCGCGAGGCCGTTGGCCTCGCTTGCAGCCAATTCGCGCAAATGCGCGAATTGGCCGGAAGGTGCGCACTTGCGGGCCGACGCGATCCCTCCACGACGCGGGCCTTCGGCCCGCGGCGGCCCGCATTGCGGGCCGTCGCGGTCGCGCCAAAGTGGGCGCGCCCGCTTCGGTCGGGACGACGGTCAGTTCTTAGGCTCGCTGGTGTGATGCAGCGCATATGATCGCGCGCACGTGACAGCCGGCACTGCGCGCTTCCACCGCTTTTGGTAGGGTGCGTTCGTGGGCAGCGGAATCCCGCTGCCGAAACCGATGCACCCATCACCCGAGGACTGAAAAGCCATGTCGAGGAAACTGCTACTGCTCGTTACGGCGGCCACCTTGTCGCTCGGCGCCGTCGCGTCGGCGCAGGGCGCCGTGCGCGACCATCGCGTTGCCGAGGAGCCGATCGTGCGCGATCACCGCGCGAAGCCGATCGTCCGCGATCACCGCGCCAAGCCGATCGTCCGCGACCACCGCACCGCCAATACGCCGGTGGTGCGCGATCACCGCGCCACGGGCCCGTCGGTGAAAATCGCCGTCCCGAACGTCAAATCCGTCATCAAGGTCACGACGAAGACCGCGAAGGCGATCGCGGGCACCGCCGCGCGCACCGTCGGGCGCGTCGTTGCCGGAACGGTGAAGACGGCCGGATCCGTCATCAAGACCACCGCGAAGACGGCCAAGACGATCGCCGGCACCGCCGCGCGCACCGCCGGGCGTGTCGTTTCCGGAGCGGCGAAGACGGCGAAGGGGATCGCCGGCACCGCCGCGCGCACCGCCGGCCGCGTCGTGTCCGGTGCGGCGAAGACCGCCAAGAAGCTCGTCAAGGGCCTGTTCGGCTGACGCTCGCCGCGACTTCCATCTGTCGTTGAGGCGGCCGGTCTCCAAGAGACCGGCCGCTTTGATTCTTGCGTCCCTCGTCGTGACGCGGCGCGTGGCCGCATCGGTGGCCCTCGGGCGAGCGCGCGAGCCCCGTTTTTCCGGCTTGAAGAGAATGGCGAATGGGGTCCGGGCGCATGCGTGCGGCCAGACGTGTCGTCCCCGCGACTAGAGCAGGGCTGTCCGCGGAAAGCCATGGGACCTTCGAACACGGCGCGGATTTGCTCGTATCCAGCATCTGTATGCCTGCGCCGAGACTCAGAATTTCTTTGTCGTCCCCGCGAAAGCGGGGACCCAGACGCTCGGCAAGTGCCGAGCGACGGCAACGCTCTTGCGTTGCGGCGGCGACGTGCGCTCGCCGCGAAGGCCCGTTTTGCGGAAGCGCCGTATGGGTCCCCGCTTTCGTGGGGGACGACAAAGCTTGGGGGACCTGAGAATTTCCGCGGACAGCCCTGCGCTTTCGCGGGGACGACAAGAAAAACGAAATCCAGAATTTGTCGGGTACACAGGCCATGCCCGACACCACTCTCTGGGGCAGAGGATCAACTTCCCCGGGCAGTCCTGGGTACGAGCGCGGATCGCCGGCTGGTCAAATCTTCGCGGCGCGCGCCAGGTTCGAAAAGCAGCGATGCCTGAGCCCTGGGGGCCCAGGCATCACTCCGAGGGTGGAACTGCTATTTCTTCTTCCTGTAGAACTTCTTCACGGCCTCCACGACCTTGCCGGCCGCCTTCTTCACGTCGCTGCCGATCTGCTTGAAGGGCTTGACCAGCGGCGACTTGGCGACGGCCTTGGCCGCGCGCTTCACGTTGCTGGCGACGCCGGTCGCGGCGCGCTTGGCGCCGGTCCCGACGGCCTTCGCCGCCTTCTTGACGCCATTCTTGATGCTGCTCCAGACGCCGGTCTTGACCACGTGGCTGTCGGCGCTCTCGGCGCCGTCGGCGTGGAAGACATGCGGGCGGCCTTCCGCGAAGAAGCGGAAATCCTCGGCGATCGGAGCAGACCGGTGTTCGCGCGCGATCGGTTCGCGATCGAAGCGCGGCTCGGCGGTTGCGCCGCCGGCGGAAATGGCCGTGACCGAGAACACGGTCAACGCGGCCATCAGCAGAGTCTTGGACATGATTGCGGTTCCTTCGTGGGGGTTGGGTTGGGGGGTGCGGATGCCGGGGCCTAGAGGCGATTCGCGATCGCCTTGCCGATCTTGGTCCCGATCTTCTGCGCGATCTTGCGGGCGCCGTTGGCGACCGGGGAGTTCGTGATCGGCTTGGCGATCTTCTTCACGACGTTCTTCGCGACGTTGACCACGCCTTTGCCGACGTTCTTCACGGTGCCGGCGACCTTCTTGGCGGTGTCGATGCCCTTCTTCACGATGGTCTTCGCCGTGCTGACCGTCTTCTTGGCCGCGCCCGCCACCTGCTTTGCCTTGCTGGCCACGCCCTTGGCGGCCTTCTTGACGCCGCTCCAGAAGCCGGCGTTGACGATGTGCGTCTCTCCGTCCGCTTGGCGCTGACCGGCAAAGTCCGGCGCGGCACGTCCCTCGATGGCGAGGCTGCCGGCGCTCGCCGGGGCGAGGACGAGCTGGCCGGCCGCGAAGGCTTGCTCCGAGCGGGTCTGCGCGGCGGCGCCGTTCGCGGAAAAAGAAGCGGCGGCGGCGAGTGCTGCCACTAAAAGTAGCATTTGCGGGCGCATGGATTGCGTTCCTTCCGTCATTGGCTGTGAGCTCGGTTCGAGCCCGGGGTTGGGGGACGGCCGGAGATGCCGGCCGTTGTTGGGCACGCTTATACGCGCGCGCGCTCGTGCGCGCAGTGCGGCGCGTCACGGCGCCACAATTTTTTGGGGTCGCGCGTGGCCGAGAGTCGGGATCGATGCGGCCCGACCGCGCGGCGCGGCGCGTCTGCGCGCAATCGAGATTTCGGCCGTCTCGTGACGGCGGTCATATCGCGATCGATGAAGTCCCGCTACGCTCCCGACCATCGAAGAGCCGCTGGGCTCTTTCTCATCCTCAACCTCAGGAGCCGATCATGTTCACTCTCGCTTCCCGGAGGCGTTCGCGCGCGGCCATCGTGGCCGTGCTGACCCTCGCCGGCGCCGCGTGCGCCGTGTTCGCATTGAATGCCGATCCGGCAATGGCGCTGTGCAAGTACGGCGGACCCAACTGCGTCAATCCCAATCCGGGCCCCCAGTACCCCACGGTCAAGGGCGAAAAGATCCCCGATTCCGGGTGGGTCGACCCGGACTGCAAGTACTACGGCAACTGCCAGAGCCCCAATTCGGCGCGTCGTGCGCCGGGCGGCAAACTGGCGCCCGGGGGGAAACTCCAGTCACGCTGATGGCTTCGCGCCGCGCAGGCGGACGGTCGCCGGCCTACAACCAACACAGAGACGCCGCTCTTGGAGGCTGCCGCGTTCGCCGGCAGCCTCCTTCGTCGCCGGTTCATATGCAGCAGAGGTGCGCGCGAGGGCCGGACGGTCGATCTCCGCGTCGGCGGCGCGCTCGAGTCCGCGACGCCTGCGCACGCGCTGAGTGCGGCGCGGCCGCTAAAGGGCTCGGGCGAAGAAGCCGAACGCCGCTCCGATAAGGCTTCCGACCACGAACGACGAAAAGCTGCCGGCGGCGAGGCGCGGCCGCGCTTCGCGCTCGGCGGCCTTCGCCGCGGCGGCGACGGCCGGCAATGGCGCGACCGCGGCGTTGACAACGGCCATGCCCTTGAAGCGGGTCCTCAGCTCTTCGTGTTTGGCGCCGATGCGCGCGCGCATGCTCTCGACGGCGTCGGAGCCGGGCTTGAGACCGAGCGCCTCGCACAGCTCCGCCGCGATCGCCGTGACCGAGCGCGCGAACGGCGATTGGGGATTGAACAGCACGGCCGGGGTCTTGTAGATCGCAGCTTTGTTCACATCGCGGTCGAAGGCCGCGCGGGTCGGCAGGACGCGCTCGCCGTGCGCGGCGGCGATGTCGGCCGCGATCGCGCGCGATACGGGCGTTCCGTCCATCATCGACAGGCAGACGCGATAGTCGCGCAGATCCGGGTTCAGCCCCGCGCGCACCGATTGGACGATGCCGAGCGTGCGCTTCATCCCCTCCATGGCGAAGGCGCTGGGCGTCACCGGCAGCAGCAGCAGGTTCGCGGCGCTCAGCGCATTGGCCGTGAGCCGGCCGAGCGACGGCGGGCAGTCGATGATGACGAAATCGACCGGGGCGCGCGAGAAGCCGTTGTCCCTGAGCTCGGTCTGGTACGCGCCGGTGGGATCCTCGCCGGCATCGACCAGCGAGAGCCGCGGCGACGCGGCAATGATCGAGAGATTCGGAAGCTCCGTCTCGACGGCGGCTTCCTCCGCGCAGCAGCGGTGCGCGAGCACGTCGTAGACCGTGAGGCCGGGGTAGGCGCCGTGCCACAGCTGGCGCGTGCCATCGCTCTGGAAGTCCATGTCGATGAACACGGTCTTGTAGTCGAGGCCGGCGAGTGCCACGGCCAGATTGACCGCCAGCGTCGTCTTGCCGACGCCGCCTTTCTGATTGAAGACTGCGACAACGTTCATGCCTCGCCCCCGAGCTCCAGCGCAATGCTCCCCGATTGCACGCGGTACGAGCGCGAACGTATTGATGCGCTATCGTTAAAACCAGCGGTTTATGATGCGTTAAGCATCTTTTGCCGGCAACGCACGCTTGCGGCACAAGGTCCGCTTTGCCGGCGCCTTGCGCGGCCGCGAAGTGGAGGGATCGCGTGGCCGCTGCGCCGCGATGCTTCCGCTTCGCGAGCCGCAACGGCGGCTCGCCGGCGGAGACGAAATCGCGAAACTGATAAATCGCCGGAAGGGCGCGTCGCGCGGCGAGTGCGACGATGGTTTCGCGCCGGTTGGCGAAGAAGGGGTCGGCGGCGACCACGATCGCGCCGACGCGCTGCACGGTCAGTGCCGCGAAGACCGCCTCGATGCCCCGCTCGGTACCGGCGCGCAAGACGGTGATTCTCCGTCCCAGCGCGCGCGGCCGCCTCGACATCCTGCACCTGGTGCTCGAGGTCCGGACGGTTCGGGTTCACGAGCACACCGATCACGCCCAGCCTGGGCACCAACTCGTGCAGCAGCTCGAGCCGTTTTCCGTCGGTCTCGGCAGTGAGGGCCGCGATTCCGGTTACATTGCCGCCCGGCCGGTTGAGGCCGGAGACCAAGCCGCCTCTGACCGGATCACCAGGAGACCGCGGCCGTCATCAAGGACAGTTGAGGCCGGAGACCAAGCCGCCTCTGACCGGATCGGTGGCCGGCGTAGGGGCGCGCCGCGCGCACCCTGCCTCCACCGGCCAGAGCTTCGACCGCGGAGAGAGGGCGCGCGCAGCGCGCCCCTACTTGTGAGACGCTGCCACCCGATCGGAACGCGCTCTAATGGGCGGTCTCCCGCTGCTCAACCTTGGCGACTTTGGCCAGGGCGGCCTCGAGCTGCTCGAGCTTGGTTTCGTGGCCGACCTTCTGCACGCTCTGCGCCTTGTCATAGCTTTCCATCAGCGCCCGATACGGCGGGACGATGTGGTCGACCATGACCCCGGCGAAGTCCATCGCATCGGCGCGATTCCACGTGCTCATGAGCTCGGCGAGGACGGCATAGGTGTCGATCGGCATCGCGCCCGCCTGAACCACTCGGGCAACCGTAAGGTCGGTCGCCATCTTGCTCCAGTTGCCGGAGGCGTCGACAATCGTGAAAACCTTGTAGCCGGCGACCAGAGCTTTGAGAGTGGGGAACGACATGCAGACGCTCGTGAGCGTGCCGGCGATGAGGAGAGTCCTGCGCCCGGTCGCCTCGATGGCCCTCACCCAGGCCGGATTGTCCCAGGCGTTGATCTGTCCGGTTCGCGGGATGTAGACCGCGTCGGGATTGTGCTGATGGATTTCGGGGATGAGCGGGCCGTTCGGCCCATCGGGAACCGAGGCGGTCGTGAAGGTCGGGATCTTGGCGAGGCGCGCCACCTTCGCCAGCGCGGTTACGTGCGCGCGCAGGGTCGGAAGGTCGATATCCCTGACGAGCTGGAACAATCCGCTCTGATGATCGATCAGGAGCATCACCGCGTCGTGCGGGTCGATCATCCACTTGTTGAATTCGGCCATTGTTTCCTCCTTGAGAGCCGAGTTGCCGGATTTGCGCGTCTTCTACTCTCCCCTCGGTTTCGGCAATTGTAGCACGCCTCGATGAGATCGATCCGCTCCATTTTCGCAAGTGAGCGCTGCGCCACGTCGAAAAAAACGACGTAAAGCGGACACGCATCAAGGCGCGACGATTGCTGTTCTTGAGGGCACATTCCGGCACCCCAAATCGGGACGCGCGCGCGCTTGTCACGGCGCGCCCGCCTTGCGGCGTCCGATCTATTCGATCACCTCGTTGGCCGCGACGAGGATTGCGTCGGGGACCGAAAGGCCGAGCGCCTTTGCGGTCTTGAGGTTGATCGCGAGCTCGTACTTGGTCGGCAGCTCCACTGGGAGATCGGCGGGCTTCGTGCCCTTGAGGATGCGATCGACGTAGCCGGCGGCGCGGCGGAACTGGTCGACTATCTCGGGCCCATAGGAGATCAAGCCGCCGCCGGTGACGAAGTAGCGCTCGAAATAGACCGCCGGCAATCTGTGCCGGGCCGCAAGCGCGATGATCAGATTGCGATGAAGCGCCGCCAACGCGCTTCCGGTCACGATCAGACCGGCATTCGATGATCGCGCGAAAGCCGTGGTGGCGCGCTCGATCTCGCCGGCGTCGCGCACGTTGATCGGGCTCACCTCCACCCCGAACGACGGCGCCACGGCCAGGATCGCGCCCCACTGGCCGATGCCGACAGCCAGGGCGGGGTCCCGAACGACGGCGGCTCGCTTCACGCCCGGCGCCACCTGCTTGAGCAGCTCCAGCCATTTCGCGCCGATGCCGTATTCGAAGATGATGAAACCGGTGACGTTGCCGCCCGGCCGCGCCAGGCTATCGACGAAGCCGGCGCCGACCGGATCGGCGACGTGCACGAACACGATCGGCACGGCGCGCGTCGCTTGGAGCAACGACCCCAAAGCCGGGCTGCCAGGGGCCAGGATGACGTCCGGCGCGATCGCGACCAATTCCGCCGCGTATTTGCGAAGGGCGTCGGCACTGCCTGCGGCCCAGCGGGTTTCGATCCGCAGATTGCGTCCGTCGGTCCAGCCGAATTGCTGGAGGGCGTGGAGGAACGCCGCCATGCGTGCCCGCCCTTCCGGATCGTCCGCGGCCGTGCCCATGAGCACGCCGATGCGCCGCGGCCGCTCGGGCTGCTGCGCGCGCGCAGCGTGGGGCCATGCCGCCGCCGCGCCGCTCAGCAATCCGACAAATCTCCGTCGCCGCATGGGATCGACTCCGGCTTGGGCGAGGTGGACCAGGAATCCAGCGTGAGCCTACTACCAGATTTCTCGGGTCTCATGTAGCAGACCCCACCAATCGGCGCCGCGGGCTTGACCCTCCCGGACACTTTGGCTACTAGCCAAATGCGGGAGGAAAAAGAAGAAATTCCCGCCTGAGGCCATGGGAGGACTGCCGTGGGCAAGCGACCGTCGCTCGCTACGCGAGCTTACGGGCGAAGCTTCGCTTCGCCGGAAGCTCGGCCAGGGGCCGAGCGGCCGCGCCTGCCCCGTTCGATCGACCGCATAGCCAAAGCGGCTCCCGCGCGCGCCCGGCGCGGCGCACCCTTGTCGCGCGCGCGAATCGCGAAAGGATGCGCGCCATGATGCCGGCCGAAATCGCGTCCGCACAGACGTTTCCCGGCCTGCTCGAGGTCAATGCCCGGTTGCGCGGCAGCCGCCCGGCCATCCGCGAGAAGGACCTCGGCATCTGGCAGACCTGGACCTGGAAAGAGGTGCGCGACGAGGTGCGCGTGATGGCCTCGGGCTTCGCGGCGCTCGGGCTTCGGCGCGGCGACGCGCTCGTGATCGTCGGCGACAACCGCCCGCAGCTCTATTGGGCGATGGTGGCGGCGCAGGCGCTCGGCGCCGTGCCCGTCCCGGTCTACCAGGACGCCGCCGCCAACGAAATGCAATACGTGCTCGACCATGCCGAGGCGCGCTTCGCCGTGGTCGAGGACCAGGAGCAGGTCGACAAGCTGCTCGAGATCAAGGCGCGCTGCCCCAAGCTCGAGGCGATCGTCTATCGCGACCCGCGCGGCCTCCGCCACTACGCGCAGCCCTTCCTCCACAGCCTCGCCGCGATGGAGGCGATGGGCCGCGAGCACATCAAGCAGCACCCGGCGTTCTACGACGAGGAAGCGGGGAAGGCGAAGGCCGGCGACACCGCCATCATGCTCTACACTTCGGGCACCACCGGCCAGCCCAAGGGCGTCGTGCTCACCTTCGACAACATCATCAAGATGGCGCGCATGTCGGTGGAGCTCGAGGGGCTCACCGAGAAAGACGAGACGCTCTCCTATCTGCCGATGGCGTGGGTGGGCGACAACATGTTCTCGCTCGGCCAGACCTACGTCGCCGGCTTCTGCATCAATTGCCCCGAATCGAGCGCAACCGTGATGCAGGACCTGCGCGAGATCGGGCCCACCTATTTCTTCGCACCCCCGCCCATCTTCCAGAACATCCTCACCCAGGTGCTGATCCGCATCGAGGATGCGAGCTGGATCAAGCGGCGCCTCTTCCACCTGTTCATGAAGGTGGCGCGGCGCGTCGGCGGCGACATCCTCGCCCGGAAGCCGGTGGGCGCCGCCCAGCGCGTCCTCTATTGGCTCGGCGAGCTCGTCGTCTTCGGCCCGCTCAAGAACACGCTCGGTTTCACGCGCATGCGGCTCGTCTACACCGCCGGCGAGGCGATCGGCCCGGACATCTTCAACTTCTTCCGCTCCATCGGCGTGCCGATGAAGCAGCTCTACGGGCAGACCGAGGCGACGGTGTTTGTGACCGTGCAGCCCAACGACCAGGTGCGGCTCGACACGGTGGGCGTGCCGTGCCCGGGCGTCGAGCTGAAGCTCGACGCGAACGGCGAGGTGCTCTACCGGAGCGCCGGCGTCTTCAAGGAGTACTACAAGAACCCGCAAGCCACGGCCGAGACCAAGACCGCGGACGGCTGGGTGCACACCGGCGATGCCGGCATCCTCGACCGCGACGGGCACTTGAAGATCGTCGACCGCGCCAAGGACGTGGGCCGGCTCAGGAACGGCGCGCTGTTCGCGCCGAAATATCTCGAGAACAAGCTGAAGTTCTTCCCCGCCATCAAGGAGGCGGTGACGTTCGGCGCCGACCGCGACTACGTCACGGCGATGATCTCGATCAATCTCGACGCGGTCGGCGCCTGGGCCGAGAAGCGCAGTCTCGCCTATTCGAGCTATCAGGAGCTCGCGGCCAAGCCCGAGATCTACGGGCTGATCAAGACCAACATCGAGCAGGTCAACCGCGACCTGGCGCAAGACCGCGAGCTCGCCGGCTCGCAGATCAAGCGCTTCGTGCTGCTGCACAAGGAGCTCGACGCCGACGACGGCGAGCTCACGCGCACGCGGAAGGTGCGCCGGCGCATCGTCGCCGACAAATACGCCGACATCATCGCAGCGCTCTACGGCGGCAAGACGAGCGTCCACGTCGAAGCCAAGGTGAGCTTCGAGGACGGGCGCGCCGGCATGCTCAAGGCCGATCTCAAGATCGCCGACGCGGCCGTGGCCGAGGCGCCGCCGGGGCGCGCGCTGGCGGCATGAGCGAGGCGCAGCACCGACGAATCGGGGACACCGTCCTCAAGGTGGACAACATCTCGCTCCGCTTCGGCGGCGTACGCGCGATCACCGGCGTGAGCTTCGAGATCAGGCAGGGCGAGATTTTCTCGATCATCGGCCCCAACGGCGCCGGCAAGACGTCGATGCTGAACGTCATCAACGGCTTCTACCACCCGCAGGAAGGCACGATCAGCTACAAAGGCACGGTGCGCCGGCGCATGCGCCCGCACGAGGCCGCCGCGACCGGCATCGCGCGCACGTTCCAGAACGTCGCCCTCTTCCGCGGCATGACGACGCTCGACAACATCATGACCGGGCGCCTCTTGAGGATGCACGGGCCCGCGATGCGCGGCGCGAAGCGCCTCGGCACCCTCGGCGTGCCGTTCCGCCCGCTCGCCGCCGCCATCGACTTCGTCTTCGACCTGGCCTTCTGGGGGCCGGCGCAGCACGAGGAGATCCGCCACCGCGAGGTGGTCGAGCGCATCATCGATTTCCTCGAGATCCAGGCGATCCGGAAGACGCCGGTCGGGCGCCTGCCCTACGGCCTCCAGAAACGCGTCGAGCTCGGCCGCGCGCTGGCGATGGAGCCGGATCTGCTGCTGCTCGACGAGCCGATGGCGGGCATGAACGTCGAGGAGAAGGAGGACATGTCGCGCTTCGTGCTCGACGTCAACGACGAGTTCGGCACGACGATCGCGCTGATCGAGCACGACATGGGCGTCGTGATGGACATCTCCGACCGCGTCGTGGTGCTCGACTACGGGCGCAAGATCGCCGACGGGAAGCCCGACGAGGTCCGGCGCAATCCCGACGTGATCAAGGCCTATCTCGGCGAAGCGCACTGAGGGGGCGGGGCATGCTGGATTTCCTCTACAACCTCGTCGTGGCGCCCTGGGTCGGCATGCTGACCGACCCGCTGTTCCTGGGCGAAGTGGTGATCGGCGGCGTGCTCGCCGGCGTGATGTACGCGCTGGTGGCGCTCGGATTCGTGCTGATCTACAAGGCCTCCGGCGTGTTCAACTTCGCGCAGGGCGTGATGGTGCTGTTCGCGGCGCTCTCGCTCGTGGGCCTGATGGAGGGCGTCCAGGTCAACTACGTGGCGCTGGTCGCGATCGTGCTCGCGGTGACGGGCATCGTGCTGTGGTCGGGCGAGATGGCGCTGGGGCGCGGCATCGGGCGTGCGCTCTTCGCGGGCGGGGTCGCGGTGGGCGCGGTCAAGCTCGGCGCCGGCGTGCTGCTCCCGCGCGGCATCATGCTGGGCGCCGCGGGCCTGATCGGCGCCGGCATCTCGTTCAAGCTGCCGCTCTGGGGCGCCGTTCCGGCCACGATCCTGATCATGGTGGCGCTCGCGTTCGTGATCGAGCGCGTGATCCTGCGCTACATGGTGAACCAGGAGCAGATCATCCTGTTCATGGCCACGATCGGCCTCACCTTCTTCCTCGAAGGCTTCGGCGAGACGGTGTGGGGCTCGAACGTGAAAAAGCTCGACATCGGCATTCCCGACGCGCGGCTCGATCTCTCGAAGCTTGCTCTTCCGGGCGCCGCCGTGGCCGCGATCTTCGCCGCGGCGGCCCTCGCCAGCGTCGCGCTGATGTTCGCCTGGCGCGTGCGCGCCGTCCGGAGCGCGATCGACACCAGCAAGGGCCTCGTGCAGCCGCCGCTGATCGGGCCCGCCTCGCTGTTCTTCGGCATGGCCGGGCTCGCGTGCTTCCTGGCGCGCTTCTTCGTGGCCGGGGACGCCGCCTTCGTCAAAGGCAAGGCCGAGGCGACGGCGATGCTGTTTGCGAGCCTCTCCTGGTTCGGTCTCGCGCTCGTCGCGACGGTCGCGCTTCTGGCACTCGCCACCTGGCGGGGCCGGCGCGAGGCGGCCGAGGACCACGGCGCCGACGTGGCGCCGCTGCACTACGGCTGGTTCGTGGCGCTCGGCGTCGCCGGCGCCGTCGCGGTGGCGGCGGGCATCGTCTGGGCGGTGAGGAGCGGCATCCTCATCAACGGCTTCGAGCTGTTCGCCGCGGCGATGGCGGCGATCCTCGTCATCGTGCTCGCCGTCTTCTTCCAGAAGACGCGCGTCGGCCGCGCGCTGCGCGCGGTCGCCGACGACCACGCGGCGGCGCTCTCGGTCGGCATCTCGCTGCGCGGCATCTGGGTCATCGTCTGGGCCGTCGCCGGCATCGTGGCGCTCGCGGCCGGCATCATCTGGGGCGGCAAGAGCGGGGTGCAGTTCAGCCTCTCTTTAATCGCGCTCAAAGCCCTGCCGGTGCTGATCCTCGGCGGCTTCACCTCGGTGCCGGGCGCCATCATCGGCGGCCTCATCATCGGCGTCGGCGAGAAGCTGGCCGAGGTGTACTGGGGCACCGCGATCGGCATCGACGCGATCGAGAATTGGTTCGCCTACGCGCTGGCGCTCGTCTTCCTGTTGTTCCGGCCGCAGGGCCTGTTCGGCGAAAAGATCATCGAGCGGGTGTAGCCGGATGTTCTACCGCGAGGCCGGGCAGTTCAAATCCAGCTACGCCGCCGACCAGGCGATCTTCCCGATCGCGCAGGACCGCGTCTTCGTGATCGCGATCATCGTCGCCGCGTTCGCGCTGCCGCTCGTCATCACCAACAACTACTGGTACACGGCGGTCCTCATCCCGCTCATGGTCTACTCCATGGCGGCGCTGGGGCTGAACATCCTCGTCGGCTACTGCGGGCAGATTTCGCTCGGCACCGGCGCGTTCATGGCGGTGGGCGGCTACAGCGCTTTCAAGTTCACCACCGTCTATTTCCCCGACCTCGGCCTCGTCTTCATCTACATCCTGTCGGGCGGCGTCGCGGCGCTGGTCGGCGTCGTCTTCGGGATCCCCAGCTTGCGCATCAAGGGCTTCTACCTCGCGGTCGCCACGCTGGCCGCGCAGTTCTTCCTGCAGTGGCTGTTCAACAAGGTGCCGTGGTTCGCGAACTTCAGCTCGGCGGGCACGATCGAGGCGCCGCCGCGCACGCTCTTGGGCCGCATCGCCGAGAAGGGCGGCACGCTCGAAATCCTGTCCGTCATCAACCCGCTGGTCGCGAGCCCGCGCGCGCCGCCGGAGAACCGCTATCTCTTCGGCCTCGCGCTCGTCGTCGTGTTCGCGCTGATCGTCAAGAACCTCGTGCGCGGGCGCATGGGCCGCTCCTGGATGGCGATCCGCGACATGGACGTGGCGGCGCAACTCATCGGCATTCGCCCGCTGCAGACCAAGCTCTCGGCGTTCGCCGTGTCGTCCTTCGTCTGCGGCGTCGCCGGCGCCATGGTGCTGTTCCAGTATCTCGGCGCCGTGGAGACCGCCGCCTACAGCATCAACGAATCGTTCCTGGTGCTGTTCATGGTCATCATCGGCGGGCTCGGCAGCGTGATGGGCTCGTTCCTCGGCGCCGGGTTCATCGTGCTGGTGCCGATCTTCCTCGTCAACGTGCTGCCCGGCATCGGCATCACGCTCGACGTCGCGACGAGGAAGCACATCGAGCAGATGCTGTTCGGCGGGCTCATGATCTTCTTCCTCATCGTCGAGCCGCACGGCCTCGCGCGCTTCTGGCAGATCGCCAAGGAAAAGTTGCGCCTCTGGCCCTTCCCGCATTGATCGCGGGGTACCAGCGCGCCAGAATGTTCACACGTCATCCCGACCGGAGCGAGCCATCTTCGGCTCGCGGAGTGGAGGGATCGCGTGCCCGCGTCGCACGATCCCTCCACTTCGCGGCCGCGCAAGGGCGCGTCCGCTTCGGTCGGGATGACGTTTAAAACACGGGCGCGCCGGCACCACCGCGTGCCTGGCGGGCAAGGAAAGATGGGGTAACGTCAATTGTTTTGTGTCAGCAGGAAAGGGGTAGCGATCCCTTGTGATTTGTTTTCGTGGACGAAGACGGCGAAGAGGATGCGATCCATGGAGGTGATGTCCTGGAAGGTGCCCAT
>Ga0187892_10004690_pt1 | contig 22579 bp, 25 predicted proteins | sample MA1701073metaG_FD_139345 | JGI IMG/M metagenome (GOLD analysis project Ga0187892, IMG submission 139345) | Bio-ooze microbial communities from a basaltic lava cave in the Kipuka Kanohina Cave System on the Island of Hawaii, USA - MA170107-3 metaG ... | reverse complement strand
CGGTTTAAGTTTCATTTGTTCTTGGACACACTCTTGAAACTCTGGCCAGGTGTAAGCTCCACCTGCCCAGAATCCTCGCCAGGACTTGCCGTCTGGCGATACGTAGTCGATCTGGACCCCGCGCCCTTCGCAGGGTCTTGCCATTGCATGCACATAGTCTTGCTGGGGCGTATTTCTCATCGACACACAGCCGACCAGGACAAAGCAGACTAGCAGGCAGCAGTTCCTGAACGACCTCCCTATCATCGCCATCTCCTCAGTTTGAGCGGATACCGCATCCTCAGCAGCGCTCAGTTGGCGATCTCTCCGGCCCCATCGACGTGATACTGGGCAGAAGCCGCCACCCCCGAGCGATGAGGGTGGGACAGTTCACATCATGGAGGGCGGCGGGATGCTAGGCGGCCTGGCCAGCGCTGTCAAGCGGCCAGTGCCCTTACTGCCTGCGTGCCACAGGTCAGCGCCGGAAGTCGGCGCGAGTCGGTAGCAGCCGATCGGCGATCAGATTGCGCATCATCTCCACGGTCCCACCGCCGATCGCGAACATGCGGGCGTCGCGCACCATCCGCTCGAGCGGGAGCCCGCGCCCGTAGCCCGCGGCGCCGTGGATCTGGAGCGCCTGGCTGGTCACCTCCTGCGCCATCTCGGCCGCGAAGGTCTTGGCCTTCGCCGCCTCGACCGCGTCGGGAAAGCCGTGGGCCGCGTTGGCCGCCGCGCGGTGGATCAGCAGGCGCGCCGCGTCGAGCCGGATCGCCATGTCGGCCAGCTTCCAGCGGATGCCCTGGAAGTCGCCGATGGCTCGCCCGAACTGCCGGCGCCGGCCCGCGTAAGCCAGCGCGAGCTCGTAGGCGCCCTGCGCCAGCCCGAACGCGACTGTGGCCGCCCCGAGCCGCTGGCCGTTGTAGGCCCGCATCAGCTTCTTGAAGCCGTCGGGCGGGCCCACCAGCACGTTACCCTTGGGGACGTGGCAGCCGTCGAAGTGGAGCCGACCTTCCGGGAGGCCGCGCAGCCCCATCGTCCGGTCGCGCTCGCCGATGCGGAAGCCCGCGGCCTCCCGCTCGACGAAGATCCCCCCGATCCCGGCCGCGCCCGGCGCACCGCCCATCCGGCAATAGACGAGATAGAGCCGCGAGGTTCCCGCCCCGGTGATCCAGCGCTTCTCGCCGTCGAGGGTGTAGCCCTCGGGCGCCTCGGCGGCTCGCGTGGCGAGGTCGGTGGCCGCCGAGCCGGCCTCAGGCTCCGTGATCGCGATGGCCGGCTTTTCTCCTTCGAGAACCCACGGGAAGTAGCGGCGCTTCTGAGCCTCGGTGCCGTAGGCGGTGAGCGCGCCGACCACGCCCAGGCTCCCCTCGACGACGATGCGCGCGGTGACGCCGCACACGCGGGCGACCTCCTCGACGACCAGCAGCACGTCCAGGATGGACGCGCCCGGACCGCCGTAGGCCCTGGGGACGGTGAGCCCCATGAGGCCGGCCTGCACGAGGTCCTTCACGTTGTCCCAGGGATACTCTTCGGCGGCATCCCAGCGCGCGGCCCGCCCGCGGAAGATGGTATCCGCCAGCTCGCGGGCCCGGGCCTTCAGGGCCTCCTGCTCCGGGGTGAGCTGGAAGTCCATGCCGCTAGATGTGGATGGGATGGCCGAGGGCGGCCAGCGTCGCTTCGAGGGCCGCCTCCGACAGCGTGGGATGGGCGTGGATGGTGTGGATGATCTCCTCGAGGGTGCCCTCCAGCGTGCGCCCCACCGCGAACTCGTGGATCAGCTCGGTGGCCTCAGGGCCGACGATGTGCGCGCCTAGCAGCTCGCCGGTGGCCTTGTCCGCGACCACCTTGATGAAGCCCTCGGTGTCGCCGAGGGCGACCGCCTTGCCGCTGGCGGTGAACGGGAACTTCCCGACCACGATCTCCCGGCCGTTGACGCGGGCCTGCGCCTCGGTCAGGCCGATGGAGGCCACCTGCGGGCGGCAGTAGGTGCACGACGGCACGTTGCCGTAGTCGACCGGCCTGGGTGCCTGACCCGTGATCGCCTCCGCCGCGACCACGCCCTCGGCCATCGCCTTGTGCGCCAGCATCTGGTGGCCGGCCATGTCGCCGATGGCGTAGATCCCCTTCACCGAGGTCTCCATGGTCTGGGACACCGTAACGAAGCCGCGCTCGCTGGCAACGGAGAGCGTCTCGAGCCCGAGCCCGCGGGTGCGGGCGGCGCGGCCGACCGCCATCAACACCTGATCGGTCTGGAGCGTCTCGGTCTTGCCCTCCGCCTCGACCGCCACCGCGACGCCGGAGCCGCGGGGGGTCACCGACTTGACCCGGACGCCGGCGCGAACGGTGATGTCGCGGCGGGAGAAGAGGCGCGCGATCAGCGTGGAGACCTCCGCGTCCTCGATGGGCAGCACGCGGGGGAGCGCTTCCAGCACGGTCACCGCGGTGCCGTAGGCCGCGTACACGTCCGCGAACTCGATTCCCACTGCGCCGGCGCCGATGACGACGAGCGACGCGGGGCGTCCCTCGTTCGTCACCGCGCCGGTGGAGGAGATGATCCGCTTCTCGTCGATGGTGACGCCGGGCAGCGACTTGGGCTCGGAGCCGGTGGCCAGGATGACGGCCCGCCGCGCTTCGAGCGCCTGGCTCCCGGCCTTGCCCGAGACTTCCACGACCCGAGGGCTCTTGAGCGTGCCACGCCCGAGGAAGAGCGTGATCTTGTTCTTGCGAAAGAGGAACTCGACGCCCTTGGCCATCCGGTCGGCCACGCGGCGGGAGCGCTGTACCGCCTGGGCGTAGTCCGCCTTCCACTCCCGGACCGTGATGCCGAACTCCTCGGCCCGCTGGAAGAGGTTGACGACCTCGGCGTTGCGGAGCAGCGACTTGGTCGGGATGCAGCCCCAGTTGAGGCACACGCCGCCCGGCCGGTCGTCCTCGACCGCGGCCACCGAGAGCCCGAGCTGGGCGCACCGGATGGCGGAGACGTAGCCCCCGGGACCGGTGCCCACCACCACCACGTCGAATTGCTGGCCGGCCATGGGACTAGACCAGGAGCCGCAGGGGCTCTTCCAGCAGCCGCTTGAGGTCCTGCAGGAACCGCGCGCCCATCGCGCCGTCCATCACCCGGTGGTCGCACGAGATCGTCATCTTCATGCGGCGGCCCACCCGGATCTCCTCGTCCTCCACCACCGGCTTCTGCAGCACGGAGCCCACCGCCAGGATGGCCCCCTCCGGGGGATTGATGATCGCCGAGAACTCCTCGACGTCGAACATGCCGAGGTTGGAGACGGAGAAGGTGGCCCCGGACATTTCCTGCGCGCGCAGTTTGCCCCCCCGCGCGCGGTCGGCCAGGTCGCGGGACTCGACCGCGATGCGGCCGAGGGGCTTGACGTCGCAGTCGCGCAGCACCGGCGTGATCAGGCCCTGGTCCAGCGCGACCGCGATGCCGATGTGAGCGCGGTGGTGCACGCGGATGGCCTGGCCGTTGAGCTGGGCGTTGACGCCCGGGTTCTTGAGCAGGGCCAGCGCGGTGGCCCTGATGACCAGGTCGGTCACCGAGATCTTCGGCTGTCCCTCGAGACCGTTCAGCTGCTCTCGCAGCGCCCAAGCCCGGTCCATGTCCACCTCGGAGGTCACGTAGAAGTGCGGGACGGGTGCCTTCGACATCGGCATGCGCTTGGCGATGGCGGCGCGCATGGGCGACATCGGCACGTCCTCGAACTCGCCCGCCGGCCGCGGCGGGATCACGAACTCGGGTCGCACGGGCTGCGGCCGCGCCCCGGCGGCGGCCGGGCGCGAGACCGCCGGGGCCGCGGCCGGCTGGGGCGCCGCCTGCGCGGCCTCGACGTCACGACGGATGATCCGACCGCCGGGGCCAGTCCCCTGGATCAGCCGCAGATCCACACCGGTCTGCCCAGCGATCTTCCGGGCCAGCGGCGAGGCCTTGACGCGACTCTCGCCGGGCGCCGCCGTCGCCGCCGTGGCCGTGGCCATCGGCATCACCGCGGCGGTGGCCGGCACGGACTGATAGCTCTCCATGGCCGGAAGCGGGCCCGCCGACGGGGCGGCCGCGGGCTTCGCGCCCCCCGCGGCGACACTCGAGATGTCCTCGGCCGGGTCCGCGATGACGCCGATCAGCTCACCGACCGGGACCTGCCCGCCCTCCTCCACCAGGATCTTGCGGAGCACGCCGGTCCCGAAGGCCTCGATCTCCACGTTGGCCTTGTCGGTCTCGATCTCGGCGATCACGTCACCGCCCTTGACCGCGTCGCCTTCCTTCCTGAGCCACTTGATGACCTTGCCGGTCTCCATGGCATCCGACAGCTTGGGCATGAACACCTTGGTGATCATGCGTTGCACACCCGGCGGATGGCCGCCGCGATCTTGGCCTTGGACGGGGTCTTGAGCAGCTCGAGGTTCTTGGCGTAGGGCATGGGCGCGTTCTCGCCGGTGACCCGCTCGACCGGCGCGTCCAGGTCGTCGAAGGCCTCTTCCTGGATCTCGGCCGCGATCTCGGAGCCCATGCCCGCGAAGCCGGCGCCCGCCTCGAGCACGACGGCGCGATGGGTCTTGCGAACAGATCCGATGATGGTCTCGGTGTCCATCGGCCGGAGCGTTCGCGGGTCCACGACCTCGACCGAGATCCCCTCCTTGGCGAGCTCCTCGGCCACCTCGAGCGCGCGGTACATCATGCCCATGTAGGCCACCACCGTGACGTCGGTCCCTTCGCGGCGGATCACCGCCTGGCCGAGCGGGATCAGGAAGTCGGGGTCCTCGGGCACCTCGCCCTTCACCGCGTACAGCGTCTCGGCCTCGATGAAAATCACCGGGTTGTCGTCGCGGATGGCGGACTTGAGCAGCCCCTTGGCGTCGGCCGGCGTCGAGGGGCGCACCACCTTGAGCCCGGGGACGTGGTAGAAGTACGTCTCCATCGACTGCGAGTGCTGGGCCGCGAGCTGGGCCGCCGGCCCGCCCGGCCCGCGAATCACGAGCGGAATATTGTACTGGCCGCCGGACATGTAGCACATCTTGGCCGCCGAGTTGACGATTTGGTCCAGCGCCAGGATCGCGAAATTGAACGTCATCATCTCGACCACCGGCCGGAGCCCCAGCATGGCCGCGCCGACTCCGACACCGGTGAACCCGGATTCGCAGATGGGCGTGTCGATGATGCGCTTCTCGCCGAACTCCTTCAGTAGCCCCTGGGTCACCTTGTAGGCGCCGTCGTAGAGGCCGACCTCCTCGCCCATCACGAAAACGCGCGGGTCCCGCCGCATCTCTTCGCGAAGGGCCAGGTTCAAGGCCTCGCGGTAGGTCATGACCGCCATGGCGTCAGTCCTTGTACACGTCGCGGAACAGCTCTTCCGGCGGCGGCTCGGGGGAGGCCTCCGCGAAGGCGACCGCCTCGTCGGCCAGATCGTTGACCGCCTTCTCGACGTTCTTGAGGTCGGCGTCGGTCAGCACGCCCTCCTTCAGGCAGCGCTCGCTGAAGAGCATGATGGGATCCCGCAGCTTCTCGCGCTCGACCTCTTCCTTGGTGCGGTAGACGGAGCCGGCCGGATCGCGCATGGAGTGGCCACGGAACCGGTAGGTGCGCGCCTCCACGAGCCCCGGCGTCTTGTCCCGGCGCGCTCGCTCGACCGCGCGCCCGACCGTGTCGCGCACCGCGAGCACGTCCATCCCGTCCACCGCCTCGCCCGGAATGCCGTAGGTCTCGGCGAAGCGCCAGATCTCGGTCTGGGCCAGCGCGCGGTGGATGGCGGTGCCCATCGCGTAGCGGTTGTTCTCGCAGATGAAGATCACGGGAAGCTTCCAGAGGGCGGCCAGGTTCATGGACTCGTGGAACTCGCCCTCGGGCACCGCGCCGTCGCCGAAGTAGCACAGGACGACCTGGTCGCCGCCCTGGTACTTGATCCCGAAGCCCGCCCCCGCGGCCAGCGGCAGGTGCGCGCCCACGATGCCGTGGCCGCCCAGGAAGTTGACGCTCTTGTCGAAGAGGTGCATGGACCCGCCTTTGCCCTTGCTCAGCCCGTCGATGCGGCCGAACAGCTCGGCCATCACCCGCCGCGGGTCCGAGCCCTTGGCCAGGCAGTGGCCGTGCTCGCGATAGGACGACACCGCGTAGTCGTCGGAGCGGAGGGTCGAGGTGGCCCCGACCGCCACCGCCTCCTGCCCGATGTAGAGGTGGAGAAAGCCGCCGATCTTCCCGAGGGCGTACATCTCCGCCGCTTTCTCCTCGAAGCGCCGGATGAGCGCCATCTGGGTCAGCAGCCGCCGCGCCAGCTCGCCGTCGAGCCGTGTCTGGGCTGGTGCGGTCTTGGTCTGCGCCATTCCGTCTCCTCCTCCTGCTCCCGTTAGCTTCTCTTCTTGAGCGCGCCCGGTGTTCCGATCGCGGCAACCCGCTTGGGCTTAGCTCCCTTGCCTCTCTTCGCCTAGCCGCGGAGGCTGCTCAGCTCGTCCACCGAGAGGCGGCGGCGGAGGCGGAAGATCGCCACGATGATCGCGAGCCCCACCGCGACCTCGGCCGCGGCCACGCACATCACGAAGAACACCAGCGCCTGCCCCTCGGCCGTCCCGTGCCGCTGCCCCAGCGCCACCAGGGCCAGGTTGGCCGCGTTGAGCATGAGCTCGATGGACATGAAGATCACGAGCGGATTCCGCCGGATCAGGACGCCGAGCACGCCCATGCTGAAGAGTACGGCCGAGAGCGAGACGTAATACGATTCGGGAACCATCCTACGCCCTGCGCTTGGTGAGTGCCACGACTCCCACGATGGCGGCCAGGAGCAGCACCGACGTGACCTCGAACGGGAACAGGTAGTCCGTGAAGAGCAGGCGCCCGACCGCCTCCGCCCCGCCGGGCACCGCCGGCTTCGCCCCGCCCCCCAGCGCGGTGGAGCCCAGCACCAGCGCGAGCAGGATCAGGAACACGGCCACGACCGGCACCGACAGCAAGCGCAGCCCGCGCAGCGGGTCGGGACCCGTCTCCTCCTTGCCCGGGATCAGCACCATGATCGCGAAGACGAAGAGCACCGCGATGGCACCCGCGTAGACGATGATCTGCACCGCGGCCAGGAACTCGGCCCGCAGGGTCAGGAAGAGGGCCGCCACCGTGGCCAGATTGATCGCGAGGAAGAGGGCGCCGTGGATCGGGTTGCGCCGGAGGAGCAGGCCCGCCGCGGAGCCGATGGCGAGCACGGCCAGCACCGCGAACACGAAGAGGCTCACTGGGGGCTCCGCCGCGGCGGGATGGGGACCGGGGAGGTCGGCACTCCGTTGGGCCCGGCCGGCTCCAGGGCCAGCAGGGTGTCCTTCGTGTAGATCATGCTCTGGCGGTCGTAGGCCGAGAACTCCAGGATGCCGGTGTCCATGCGGATGGCGTCCTCGGGGCAGGCCTCGACGCAGTAGCCGCAGAACACGCACTTGCCGAGATCGATGTCGAAGCGCTCGGGCACCTTCTCGATCTCGGGATTCGGATGCTCGGTGGCCACGATGTAGATGCAGTGCGCCGGGCAGACCGTCTCGCACATCATGCAGGCCACGCAGCGCGGCGAGCCGTCCTCTCGGCGGACCAGGCGGTGCAGGCTCCGGAGGCGCGGCGAGTACGGCCGCCGCTCGTCCGGGTACTGGATGGTGACGGCGCCCCGCGCGGTTGTGCTCCGGAACACCACGTGAAGCGTGTGCCCCCACAGGTTGGCGAAGAAGTGCTTCGCGGTGAGGGCCAGCCCCACCAGCACCTCGACGACGTAGAAGCGCTGCCGGAGCCCGAGACGGCTCGAATGGCGCGGGTCGGCGGGAACGTTACTGGTCTGGTAGCTCGCCACCGCTCAGGCCTTCTCCACCGCGAGCAACACGAGCGCAGTGACGAGGACGTTCAGCACCGACAGCGGGAAGAGCGCGAGCCAGCCCAGGCGCATCGCCTGGTCGTAGCGGAAGCGCGGCAGCGTCCAGCGGATCAGCATGAGGAACCAGATCATGACCACGACCTTGGTGAGGAATGACACGACCTGAAACCCCACCACCGCGAGGTGGGGCAGCGCCACGCTCGCGCCCCAGGGGAACACGAAGCCGGAGGCCTGCAGATAGGGCACCTGCCAGCCGCCCAGGAAGAGAGCGGTGGTCATCCCCGCGATCACCACCGTCTCGAGAAAGTCGGCCATCGCGAACATGCCGAACTTCATGCCGCTGTACTCGACGAAGTAGCCGATGATCTCGGACTCCCCTTCCGGGGTGTCAAACGGGATGCGCTTGGTCGACGCGATCCCGGCGGTCAGGAACAGGACGAACGCGGCGGGCTGGGTGAGCACGCCCCAGGCCGGGATCCAGTTGCCGAAGAATTGCGGGAGCAGGGGCAGCCCCTGACCGCGCGCGATGTCCTGCATGTTGAGCGAGCCGTAGACCATGACGACGCCCATGATCGAGGCCCCGATCGCCACCTCCGCCGAGATCATGAGGGCGGCCGCCCGCTGCCCGCCGAGCAGGGCGTAGTTGTTGGCGGAAGCCCAGCCCGCCATCATCAACCCGTAGACGCCCAGCGAGATCATGGCCAGCACGTAGAGGATGCCCACGTTGAGGGTCACCGCCTGGAGCTGGATCTCCCGTCCCAGGATGTGGAGCGTGTCGCCGAACGGGATCGACGCGAAGGCGGCGAGGCCGAAGAACACCGACACGAACGGGGCCAGCTTGAACATCAGCCGGTCCGCGCGGGCGGGCGTGAAGTCCTCCTTGGTGAGCATCTTGACCGCGTCGGCCAGGGGGTGGAGCAGGCCCAGGATGCGGATACCGAAGATGGAGGCGCGGTTCGCGCCGATCCGATCCTGCATGACCGCCGACTGCTTGCGCTCTACCCAGGTGAGCAGCCCGCCGAAGTTCAGGACCACGAACATGACGAAGCCGACCGGGATGGCCTGCAGCAGGAGATCGAGTGCCAGCCCGCTCACACCTTCACCAAGAGGCCGGCGTCGCCCAGGCCGCGGTAGGACATGCCCGAGAAGGCCGCGACCTGCCCGGCCAGACCCGCGAAGACCTGCTCAGCCCGCCCGGCCGTGAAGACCGGATCCACGCCGCCCAGGGTTCGCCCGAGCCGGCCAAGGACACTCCAATCCGCCAGGGCCTCCCCCAGCGGCTCCGCCACCGTGCGGAAGCGCTGCACCCGGCCCTGGAAATTGGTGAACGTGCCCTCGCGCTCCAGGTAGGCGGCGCTCGGCAGGAGGAGGTGGGCGCCCGCGCTGGTGGCGTTCGCGGTCGGCCCCTGGAACACGACCATCTCGGCCCCGGCCAGGCCCGCGGTCACGTCCGCGGCCGGCCACCCGGAGTCGAGGAGATCGTGCTGGAAGACCCACAGCAGCTTGATCCGCCGCTGCCGCGCCCCCTCCAGGACCGCGCGGGCCTCCGCCTGGCCGAGGCCGATCAGCTCGGCCCCGCGGCGGTTCGGATTCTTGTCGGCGCGGATCAGGAGCTCGTCCTCGTCACCCGGCACGCGCGGGGGCACCCGGTGATCCACCGCCCGGAGGCCGAGCTGGCCGACGAGCCGCTGCAGGGCGAAGAGATCCTCGTTGGACATCTGCGGCGAAGCCAGGATCCCGATCTCCTCCGGCCGGTACCTCTTGAGCCCCTCCGCGAGGGCCGTGATGGCCTCGTCCCAGCCGATCTGGACGTCCTTCCCGTTCGTTCGCCGCGCCGGCGCGAGCAGCCGGGTGTCGTCGTCGATCCAGCGGAAGCCGTAGCGACCCTCGTCGCAGATCCACCACTGGTTGACGTCGGGATTGTGGCGCGGCTTGATGCGCGCGATGCGCCGGCCCTGGTTGTGATGGGGACGCCGCCGGCTCGTGTGCACCTCGATGTTGCAGCCCCGCGCGCAGCCGTTGCAGACCGAGCGGGCCGCGTCGAGGTACCAGACCCGCACCTGGAAGCGAAAGTCCCGGTCGGTCAGGGCGCCCACCGGGCAGATGTCGATGACGTTGCCCGAGTACTTGTTCTCGAGCGTCTTGCCGGGGAAAAGGCCGATCTCCGAGTGATCGCCCCGGTTGAAGATGCCGAGCTCTCCCGTCCCGGTCACCTCGTCGCAGAAGCGGACGCAGCGGGAGCAGAGGATGCAGCGCTCGGCGTCCAGGATGACGTGGGGGCCGAGCGGCACCGCCTTCGGCTTGTGCACCTTCTCGTCCACCATCCGCGGGTCGTAGAGACCGTGCCGCATGTAGTAGATCTGCAGCCAGCACTCACCCGCCTGGTCGCAAACCGGGCAGTCCAGGGGATGATTGACCAGATGAAACTCCATGACGGACTTGCGGGTCTCCAGCACACGCTCGGTCTGGGTGTGGACGACCATGCCGTCCGCGGCCTGGGTGTTGCAGCCGATCTGGGGGCGCGGGATCTTGTCGATGTCCACCATGCAGAGCCGGCACTGGCCCGCGACGCTGAGCCCCGGGTGATAACAGTAGTGCGGAACCTCGACGCCGGCCTGGCGGGCGGCCTCGATGAGGTTGGTGCCCGGGGCGACCTCGATTTCCCTGCCATCGATGGTTAGCTTAGGCATCGGTTAGCTTCGGCATCGGTTCAGCTCAGGCCTCGTGAGGGATCAGGGCCTCGAACTCTCCGCGGAACTTCTCGATGTAACTGACGTAGGGGCCGACCGCGCCGTCGTAGAACGCGCAGATCGTGGTGCCCGCCCCGCGCTTGGCAACGTCCAGGATCGTGTCCAGGTCCTCCTTGCGGCCCTTTCCCTCCACGATCCGGTGCGTCATCTTGTAGATCCACCCGGTGGACTCGCGGCAGGGCGTGCATTGGCCGCACGACTCGTGCGCGTAGAAGCGCGCCACCACCATGAGAGCCTCCGGGATGGAGACGGTCTCGTCCATGACGATCACGCCCGCGGAGCCGATCATGGTTCCGGCCGCCTTGAGGCCGTCGGCGTCCATGCTGACGTCGATCTCGCCGGCGGTGAGGATCGGGGCCGACGAGCCGCCGGGCACCACCGCCTTCAGGCGATGCCCGCCCCGGATCCCGCCGCAGTGGTCGTAGATCAGCGAGCGCAGGGTCACCGACACCGGCGCCTCCACGACGCCCGGCTTCACGACGTGCCCGGAGACCGAGTAGAGCCGCGTCCCGCCCTGGGTCTTGGTGCCGAGCCCGGCGAACCACGCGGCACCCCGGTTGATGATGTGGGGCACCGCGGCGATGGTCTCCACGTTGTTCACGATGGTCGGGTGCCCGAAGGCTCCCTTGACCGCGGGGAACGGCGGCTTGATCTTGGGCCAGCCCTTCTTGCCCTCGAGGGAGGACAGGAGCCCGGTCTCTTCTCCGCAGATGTAGGCGCCGGCCCCGCGGTGGACCACAATGTCGAAATCGAAGCCCGAGCCCTGGATGTTCTTGCCGAGCAGCGCCGCCTCGTAGGCTTCCTTGACCGCGCCGCTGAACACACGCCACGGCTGCACGTACTCGCCCCGGATGTACACGAAGCCCAGGTGGGAGTCGATGGCCCGCGCCGCGATGATCATGCCCTCGATCAGCGCGTGGGGATCACGCTCGAGAAGGTAGCGGTCCTTGAAGGTGCCGGGCTCCCCCTCGTCCGCGTTGATGACGAGGTACTTGGGCGCCGTCCCACCCTTGGGGATGAAGCTCCACTTCATGCCGGTGGGGAAGGCGGCGCCCCCGAGCCCGCGGAGGTTCGACCTCTTCACCTCCTCGGTGATCGCGGCCGGCTCCATCTGGAAGGACTTGGCGAGCGCGGTGTAGCCGCCGGTCTCCCGGTAGACGGCGAGGGTGTGGGAGCTCGCCCGCTCGAAGTTGCGCGTGAAGATCTTCTCGGCCATCAGCGCAGGCCCTCGAGGATGCGGTCCACCTTCTCCGGGGTCAGCTGCCCCTCGTAGCGGTCGTCCACCTGCATCATGGGCGCCTGCTCACAGGCGCAGAGGCACTCCACGGTGAGCAGGGTGACGCGGCCGTCCGCGGTCGTCTCGCCCACCTCGACGCCGAGACGCCGCGTGAGATGCTCCACGATGGACTTGGCGCCCAGCAGATGGCAGGAGAGGTTGTGACAGACCGAGACCACGTGGCGGCCCTTCGGCTGCTGGAAGTACAGCGTGTAGAAGGTGACGACCTCGTGGACGTGGGCGGGCGACATCTGGAAGAGGCTGGCCACGTACTCCTCGACTTCGAGCGAGACGTACCCGAAGGTTTCCTGCGCCATGGTCAGGACGGGCAGCAGCGCGGCTTGCTTGTCCGGGTAGAGACCCTGGAGGCGGCGGACCTCGGCGATCTGCTCGGGAGTGAACTCGGGTCGCTTGGCGTCAGGCATTGGCGGCGTGGTTGGCAGACAGGTTGGGAGATTGGGCGACCCCCTCAGCTTTTTTGAGCCGGGCACGGCGAGCCGTGCCCTCTATGAGGTGGCTTCGCATCATCTGTCTAATTCTCCGCCGATCATGTTGACGGAGCCGAAGGTGGGGATGATGTCGGCGACCATCTCGCCCTCGATCATCTTCGGCAGCGCAGCCACCGGCGGCAGGCACGGCGGGCGGCAGTGCACGCGATAGGGGTGGTCGGTGCCGTCCGAGACCACGTAGAACCCGAGCTCGCCGTTGGCTCCCTCGGCGGCGAAGTACGCTTCGCCGGCGGGCGGCCGGATGCCGTAGCCCTCCATGACCAGCATGAAGTGATTCATCAGTCCCTCGATGGAGCCGTAGGCGTCCTCCTTCGGGGGCAGGACCACGCGCTTGTCCGGCGCATTGACGCGGTCGTGGGCGCGCCGATCCTGCCCCTGCAGGTTGGGAGAGAGCTTGATCGGGACGAGCAGCAGGCCCTCGGTCTTGCCCTGCTTGCCGAGATCGACGTAGGTATCGGGCTCGATGGCCCGCCCCTCCCAGTCCACCTGGATCGCGCCACCGGGCAGCCCGTCGAGCGCCTGCTCCGCGAGGCGCATCGACTGCTCCATCTCCGCCATGCGGACCAGGAACCGGTCGAAGTTGTCGCCGTTCTTGCCGAGCGCGATGTCGAACGGGATCCGGTCGTAGGCCCAGTAGGGCTGGGTCTTGCGCAGATCGAAGGGCACGCCCGCCGCGCGCAGCAGCGGCCCGGTGATCCCCCACGCGATGGTCTCTTCCTTGGAGAGCGCCCCCACTCCGACCATCCGGTCCATGAAGATCCGGTTGCCGGTGACAAGGGTGTGCACCTCCTCCAGCACCTGGCGCGTTTCCGCGAACGCCTTCTTGACCTTGAGGTCGAACCCGGCGGGCAGATCCGCCTTCACCCCGCCCACCCGCCCGTAGGAGATGGTCAGCCGCGCGCCGGTGACGTCCTCCACGAGCTCCCACAAGAACTCGCGCGCCTTGATCATGTAGAGGAAAACCGTGAAGGCCCCGAGCTCCATGGAGCCGGCGCCCACGCAGGTGAGGTGGTCGCAGATCCGGGAGATCTCGCTCATGATCACCCGGATGTACTTGCAGCGCTCCGTGATCTCGATGCCGAGCAGCTTCTCGATCGCCGAGCTGTAGGCGAAGTTGTTGATGAGCGGGGAGACGTAGTTCAGGCGGTCCGTGTAGGGGATCGCGTTGTTGTAGGGGCCCGCCTCGCAGTCCTTCTCGAAGGCGCGATGGAGATAGCCGATCTCGACGTCGGTCTTCAAGACCGTCTCGCCGTCCAGCTCCGCGAAGATACGGACGATGCCGTGCATGGCCGGGTGCGCCGGCCCGATGTTCACGTAGAGGTGCTGGCTCCCCCCGCCGGTCCCACTGCCCTCCCCGAGGAATAGCTCGCGCCTGACCGGCTCGGCCATGACTAGACTTTCGGTCCCAGCAGGGGCTGGCGGCGGTTGATCGGATAGTCCTTGCGCAGTGGGTGGCCCTCGAACTCCTCGTAGAGCAGGAGCCGGCGCAGGTCCGGGTGGCCGTCGAAGCGGATCCCGAACATGTCCCACACCTCGCGCTCGAGCCAATTGGCGATGGGCCACAGGCCGGAGGCGGTGGGGACAACGGGATCGTCCTGCTCCACCGGAACCTTCAGCCGAACCCGGTGCTGGTTCGCGACGGAATACAGGTGGTAGACGACCTCGAAGCGCGGCCCATCCTCGCGCCCCGGGAAACGGAGGTAGTCCACCGCGGTGACGTCCATTAACATGTTGAAATCGAGCGCAGAGTCGTCGCGGCAGAAGGCGAGCGCGGTCGTGAGGCCGTCGCGCGAGAGCACCGCGGTGTGATCTCCCCGGTATTCGTGGGTCGCGAGCACGCGATCGCCGAGGCGTTCGCGCAGCCGGGCAATGATGGCCGTGCCGTCCATGGAGGTTGCCGGGGTCCGATCAGAAGCGCTGAGCGCCGGCCGCGATCTTGTCCTGGAGCTTCATCAGGCCGTCGATGACGCTCTCGGGGCGCGGCGGGCAGCCCGGGATGTAGACGTCCACCGGGATGATGGTGTCGATCCCCTGGACCGTCGCGTAGTTGTCGTAGAAGCCTCCGGTGCAGGTGCAGACGCCGAACGCCACCACCCACTTGGGCTCGCACATTTGATCGTAGATGCGCTTGAGCACCGGGGCCATCTTGTGGCTGATCGTGCCCACCACGAAGAGCACGTCGGCCTGGCGGGGCGAGAAGCGCGGCAGCCCGGCCCCGAAGCGATCGACGTCGTAGTGCGAGCACGCGGTGGCCATGTACTCCATGCCGCAGCACGCGGTCACGAACGGGTACTGGAAGATGGAGTACTTGCGGGCCCAGCCGATGGCCTCGTCCAGCTTGGAGGTGAAGAAGGTCCCTACTCCCATTCGAGTCCTCGCTTCTTCCAGATGTAGAGGAAACCCAGCATCAAGATGCCGAGAAATACCATCATCTCGACGAACCCGAACCAGCCGAGCTGCCGGAACAGGGTTGCCCAAGGCCAGATAAAAACAAGCTCAATGTCGAAGAGGATGAAGAAGATGGCGATGGTCGAGAACTTGATGGCGAAGCGGCCCTCGGGCAGCATCACCGGGTCCTTGCCGCACTCGAATGGCTCCTGCTTGACCGGCGAGGTCCGCTTGGGCGCGATCAGGGCGGGAATGCCCAGCAGGGCCCCCGCCACCACCGCCGACACCGCGAAGACCATCAGGATCGGGACGTAGTCCATCTACTTGTCCACTCGGCTCGCCTTCGGCTGCACCAACTGCACGACGCTACGGGTGTCGGCGGCTTGGTCGGTCTGGCGCTTGGCGTGGTAGGAGGAGCGGACGAGGGGGCCAGACTCGACGTGGGCAAAGCCCATCTCGCGACCCCGGGCCGCCAGCTCGCCGAACTCGTCGGGGTGGTAGAAGCGCGCCACCGGCAGATGCCGGGCCGACGGGCGCAGGTATTGCCCCAGCGTGAGGATGTTGACGTCGGCCGTCCGCAGATCGGCCATGGTGGCCAGCAGCTCGTGCCGCTGCTCCCCGAGCCCCAGGATGATGCCCGACTTGGTCACCATCGAGGGTGCGGTCCGCCGCGCGCGTCGGAACAGCTCGAGGGTCCGCTCGTAGCGGCCGCCGTGACGGGCCATCTTGTAGAGCCGCGGGACCGTCTCGGTGTTGTGGTTCAGCACATCCGGCGCCGCCGCGACGACGGTCTCCAGTGCGGAGGCACTCCCCTGGAAGTCGGGAATGAGCAGCTCCACCCGGCAGCCCGGGGCGTGGGTGCGAATGGCCCGGGTGGTCGCCGCGAAGTGCGCAGCCCCGCCGTCGGCCAGATCGTCACGGTTCACCGAGGTGATCACCACGTGCTCGAGCCCCAGCTCTCCCACCGCGCGCCCGACCCGCCCTGGCTCCTCGCGGTCCTCCCAGACCGGCCGGCCATGGGCCACCGCGCAGTAGCCGCAATTGCGGGTGCACACGTCGCCGAGGATCATGAAGGTCGCGGTGAGATCTTCCCAGCACTCTCCGATGTTCGGGCAGTGCGCCTCCTCGCAGACGGAATGGAGGTTCCACTCGCGCATCAGGCCCTTGAGGCGGATGTACTTGGGCCCACCTGGCGCGCGCACCTTCAACCAGGGCGGCTTGGGCGAGTCGGCTGGACGCGTGGCGTCAAGAAGTGGCAGGGAAACTCCCATCACTATTGTCCTTTGCCCCCTTGGGCGGCGTCATTATGGCACATCTTTCACAAGCCGCCAACCGAGGCGGGTGACCCCCCCTCCTTCCGATCGGTCCCGCAGCTCAGCGGTCGCTCAAGATCGCGGCGTGAACGGTGTTGCTGATCACGTCGAGGCGGGCGCTGTGCCAGGGATCCGGGACGCGGCTGTTGGTGAGATAGGAGAAGGACACTCCGGAATCCGGATCCGCCCAGCAGTACGAGGACCCTACCCCGCCGTGGCCGAACGTCCGGGGGGAGGCGATGCTGCCCAGTCCCCGGATGGTCTCGGTAGTGCCGCGGGCGTGCGGGCCGAGGCCGCGGTGCATGGGCATGCCCATGTAGCCGTCCACCCGGTCACCCGTGACGTTGCGCGTGACGTACTGGACCATCCGCGTGGACAGGAGCCGCCGCCCGTCGAGCGTGCCGCCGGCCGCCAGCATCTGGTAGAAGGCGGCCATGGCGCGGGCGCTCGCGTAGCCGCCCCCACCCGGCGTACCCGCCCGGCGGAACTCGGCATTGTTCTCCTCGGAGCGCTTGACCTGACCGTTGGCGGCAGGCTCGTGCATGTCGGTCGCCTGGTCATGGCGCCCATCGGGCAGCCCTACGAACAGCTCGCTCCCGAGCCCGAGCGGCTCGATGACCTGCTCTCGGATGAAGGCGCGGTAGTCGGTCTTCGTGAGAGCCTCGACCAGGACGGCGGCCGTCCAGTGCGCGGCCCGGCCGTGGTAGTGCACCCGCGAGCCGGGCGTCCACTCGAGCGTGAACCCGCAGACCGTCCGTCGCAGGAGCTCATGATCCTCCCACGCGGCCTTCGGCACATCCGCGTTCGGGAAGCCGCCCTGATGGCTCAGGAGCTGGATGATCGTGATGTCGCCCTTGCCGCTGGCCTCGAAGCCCGGCACGTGCTCGGCCACCGGTCCGTGAAGCGCAAGGCGCCCTGCTCGGCAAGAATCCAGAGCGCGCAGGCGGTGATGACCTTGGTGTTCGAGTAGAGCAGCCAGAGGGAGTCGTCGCCGGCGGCCGCGCAGGACGGATCGATCCGGGCATCGCCGAAGGTCCGGAAGAGCGCGAGCTTTCCGTCTCGCGCGACCGCGATCTGGGCCCCCGGATACCGCCCTTCCGCCAGGTGACGCGTGATCAGCTCCTGGAGCCGCTCGAGCGCGCGGGGATCGAGGCCCAGGGACGAGGGGGTGGCGGCGGACAGGGGAAAGGACATGGACGCCTCCTTACGAGGTCTGCCTCAGTGTGTCGATCAGGTCCACCACGCGGAGCAGCTCGCGGCCATCACGGACCATCTGCCGATCGCCGGCCTGGCCCCAGCGGAGCATGCCGTCGCGGTCGATCACGAACGTGGAGCGATAGGCGACGTTCCGGTCGGTGTCGAGCACGCCGTAGGCGGAGATGACCGTGCGGTGGACGTCGCTCAGGAGCGGGAAGGGAAAGGGATGCGCCTTGAGAAACGCGCTGTGGCAGAAGGGGCTGTCCCCGCTGATCGCGAGGAGCGCCGCGCCCCGTTTGCCGAGCTCGCCCGCGACCTGTCCCAGGCCGGTCAGCTCGGGCGTTCAGATGCCGCCGAAGTCGTAGCAGTAGAAGCCCAGGACGACGTCCTGCCCCCGGAACTGGCTGAGCGAGATGGGACGGCCGGCGGTGCTGGGGAGCTCGAAGTCCGGCGCGGCCTGTCCCCATCGCATGGCGGCCATGAGCGGGATTCTCATCGATGGCCGCGCCCGGGTCAAGCAGGTGCCGCCCACGACTTATCGGAGCCGCTGTACTAGAATAGCGGCCCTATGAAGACCAGTGATCTTCGTGTGGAAAGCATCCGGCCCCTGCTGCCGCCCGCGCTTCTCCTCGAAGAGCTTCCCCTCACCGAGGAGGGCTCCCTCACGGTGACCCGCACCCGCGAGGAGGTTTCCCGGATCCTGAACGGACAGGACGACCGGCTCTTCGTCGTCGTCGGGCCGTGCTCCATTCACGATCCGGCCGCGGCCCACGACTACGCGGTGCGCCTGGCGGCGCTGGCCGACGAGCTCGCGGCGGACTTGCGCCTGGTGATGCGCGTGTATTTCGAGAAACCGCGCACGACCGTCGGCTGGAAGGGGCTCATCAACGATCCTCACCTGGATGGAAGCTTTGCGATCAACGTGGGGCTGCGCCGGGCCCGCCGACTTCTCCTCGATCTCGTCGAGTTGAAGCTGCCGGCCGGCTGCGAATTCCTCGACCCCATCTCGCCTCAGTTCACCACCGACCTCGTGACCTGGGGCGCCATCGGAGCTCGCACGACGGAGAGTCAGGTGCATCGAGAGCTCGCGTCCGGTCTCTCGATGCCGGTCGGCTTCAAGAACGGCACCGACGGGGGCTTGCAGATCGCGGTCGACGCGGTGCGGGCGGCCGCCCATCCGCACAGCTTCCTCGGCGTCAGCGAGGGCGGTCTGGCCGGGATCGTCTCGACCCGGGGCAATCGGGACTGCCACGTGATCCTCCGCGGCGGACAGAGCGGTCCCAACTATGACGCGATGAGCGTCCAGAAGGCGCTCGCGGCGATTCGCGACTCGGGACTGCCGCCTCGGCTGATGATCGACACGAGCCACGGCAACAGCGGGAAGGACTACCGGCGGCAGGTAATCGTGGCTCGCGACATCGCGAGCCAGGTCGCCCAGGGCGAGCGTGCCATCATCGGCGTGTTGATGGAGAGCTTCCTCGTCGACGGCCGGCAGGACCTCGACGACCCCTCGTGCCTGGTCTACGGCCAGAGCATTACCGACGCCTGCATGGGCTGGGAGATGACGGTACCCGTGCTACGCGAGCTCGCCGCGGCGGTGCGCGCGCGGCGGGAGGCGTCGGACCCGAGCTAGCGATCGCGCCCGCGCCACGCTCGGTCGCACCACGCCGACCGCTCGCGACTTGTTGATGGTGCCGAAGGGGGGATTCGTTCGGGCCCCCTTTCGGCACTCCTAGCCTTGGCGCGCATTCGCGTGGATTCTTCCTAAGTGGTCAACCACTTGCTCAGTCCGAGCAGATGGCACTGAGTGACATGGACTGAGTGTGTTTGAGACCAGTGGTACTCCCGATTTACTCCCGGCCGAAGGCCCTCGGCATCAAGCTCAGGGTTTTCAAGTCTATGACCCTAATCTAGCTTCAGTGGGTATGCGAGAATCCTTGCCGCGGGAAAGAGATGCTGTCGACGTCCCCGCGAAGGAACATGGACGGCGTCCGCAAACCTCAAGGTCCGTTCCCAGCTGCGACGACGAACCGCATGCCTCCCGATCGTGCCGCGCTACTCCTGGCCGGCCTGCTGGTGGCCTATGGCGCCGCCCATCGCACCGACGCGGACCGCACCCGGGTCAAGGTCACGGACGCCTTGGCGCACTCCGTCGGCCTCGCAATCTCTCCGACGGAAGCCGCTACAATCTTCCGCCAAGACCTGAAGCTGACTGTTACCCGGGCCGACGGTAAGCAGAACTACGTCGTCGGGTTGACGCCGACGGCGATCGCGGCATTGTGGTCTCAGGTCCGCTGAGTCACAAGCACGACGTGTGAAGATAGTGGCGGGCTGGAACGGGATTGACCCGCCGACACCAGGATTTTCAGACCCGCCTGCATCCCCCGGGTCGGACGAGTAATCCGTTGGTATCCGTTATGATCCCAAGCCTTTCGGAGCATCGCTCGGCATTCGTGCCTCCGGATGAAGACGGATAGCGACGTATGATTCGGTCCGAGTAGAGTTCGAGTCAACTTGGGCGGTGCGTACAGGCCTGGATTTGTAGCGAGGCGGATAGCGAGCGCCGGCAACCCCCGTCACAGGGACGCGCACAGTTTGCAAACCGCCCGACGTCGCCCCCCCCCAGCCCGACGCCCCGACGGGCGGCAGCCGGACGGTTCACGCGTCGGCATCAGCCGCCCTAGGCCGGGCGATGAAGGCCCTTCACGCTGAGGCACGTAGCGGTCCAGCGGGTAGTTGCCGAGGCGTAGCGCCTCGGCGGTCGACGTTCCTCGACTAACGCACTCTTAAGCCCGTTCTGGCACCTTCCCATTAGCCCAGTCGGCGTCCGCATCATTGACAGCGACCGACCTGACCCCTCCGGGCAGTTTGTCCTGAGCCATCCGGTACTGCTCTTGAAGTGTTCCGATCGGATGTTGCCAGTCATGACTGTAGTAGATCGTCTGCACCTTGGCCTGAAGCGCGTTCTTGGTGCAATCAAAGCATGGGCGCAGGGTTGAATAGATCACCGTATCCTCAACCGAATTGCCGAATCTTGCCGCCGTGATCAGGGCATTCTGTTCTGCGTGGACGCAAATACAGACGTCGTACCCGACACTCGATGCGTAAACCTCCTTGTTTTTACAGCGAACGCAACCGCCTTCAAAGCAATTCGTCATGCCCTCGGGCGTCCCGTTGTACCCGGTGGAGATAATCCGGTTCGCCTTAACGACTACCGCGCCGACTTTTCGACCGAGGCAATTCGCCTTCTTACGAACCGCCATCGCGATGGTCATGTAGTACTCGTCGCGAGTCATTTGGACACCTCCACGTTGAGATCGACGGCTGCGTCTACGAGTATCAGTGTTGCACGCACGCGAATATATTCGGCTTGGTGGGTGTCCCTACTGGGTAAGCGGCGAATGGGCTCGGAGTCGTCGAACCACGGCCCTGCTCGACGGTGGAGGGGATGACTTCCAATCCTAGGTTCGATCGCATGTCGGCGATCTGCCGTGCGTTACGGAAGGCGGCCGTGACGAATGAAATGTTGCGCGACCTGGACGAACTCTGTCGTGGCCGTGGCGTAGAGGGCGTGTCCCCGTCCCTTGAAGATGTAGGGCAAGGCTCCTGGCACGCGGGCGGCGATGTAGGGCGCCACCTCGACCGGCACCAACTGGTCCGCATCGCCGTGCAGCACCAAGGTGGGAACGCGGAGCGTTGGGAGCAGGGGGCGGACATCACGGCCTGGGTCGACGAGCAGGAAGAAGGTTCGGAACACCTCCGGGGCCATCCCCCTTGTGTTCGCGCAGAACTCGGCGACGAGATCGCGGCCGCCCGGTTCGGAGACCTCTCTCGACCAGAACAGATTCATGGCCTCTTCGTAAGCGCCGGCCTCCAAGAGGGCCCGAACCTTGGCACGGAACTCCCGCCAGGGCTGATCCACGGCGGCCGGGAAGTCCGGAGCGCTCGGGGGAACTGGCGGTAAACCCACGGTGATGAGCTTCTGGACGAGGTGCGGATATGCAGCAGCGAGGTGCACACCGATGACGCCGGCGGCCGAGATCCCTACGAAGACGAGCGGGGTATCGTCCACGACCTCGGCCACGGTCCGCACGTCCTCGACGTGGTCCTGGGTCCGGTAGTCATCCGGAATGGGATCCGATCGCCCGGTGCCGCGGGGATCGACGGTCACGACTCGGAACTCCTGACAGAGTGCCTCGAGAAACGGCTGATACGTGCCGAGGCCGTAGAAGAGCGGGTGGGCCAAGAGCAACGTGGGCGACCCCGAGCCGTGTTCGTAGTAGGCGATCCTTGCGCCGGCCCGGACGGCGATCCCAGGGCGATGGCGCTTGTTGGCGACGCGCCGTCGGGAACCCGGGTCGTCCACCAAGCCCAGCACGCCATCATAGGCCTCGTTCGCCCGATCGACGTGGCCCACCAGGCTCTCGAGGTCCCCCAGTAGCTCGAGCGTCTCGGATCGGATCTCTGCCAGTCCGGGGTTCTGCCCAATGCTCTGGAGCGCCTCTTCACAGCGCTGGATGGCCTGGCGGTAGGCGTAGTGCGCCCGGGCTTTTCGGGCCGCCTTGAGTTGGTAGCCGACCGCGCGCCGGGGCTCCTCGCCCTGCCCGAAGTGCCATGCCAGGGTTTCATAGAACTCGGCTAGGCGATCGGCGTAGACCTCCTCGATCACCGCACCCACCCGTCGATGGAGCGACTGGCGCCGCTGCCGGAGGAGGCTCTTGTAGGCCACGTCATGGGTGAATGCGTGTCTGAACAGGTAGGTGAGCTCGGGGAGCGCGGGCTTCTGATAGATGAGCTCCACAGCGCGGAGCTCGCCGAGGACCGGGATGGCCGTGCCCATCTCCGAGACCCGTTCGACGAGCCTCGCGGTGAACTCGCGTCCGATCACGGAGGCCACCTGGAGCGCCGTCTTCTGCTCGTCAGGCAGGCGGTCGATCCGCGCCATGATCACATCCTGCACCGTGTCGGGGACGACGACCTGACTTGGCGCGCGGGCGAGACGATAGGTGTCGCCGTCTCGCACGAGCGTGCCGTCCTCGACCAGGGCACGACTCAGCTCCTCCACGAACAAGGGATTGCCCTCGGCTCGGCGAGCGATGAGCTCGACGACGGCGGCCGGCACTCCTTCGGACTGGAGGGCTCGGGCGACCAGGACCGCCGTCGCTGACGCATTAAGGCTGTGCAGGGTGATCCGCGAGTGATAGGTCCGGTCGCCAAAGGGCGGCGAGTAGCCTGGGCGATGGGTCAGGACCACCATCACGGGCGCCGCGGCGATCGCATCCAGCAACGAGCGCAGGACCTCCTCGGAGTGTGGGTCGATCCAGTG
>Ga0187892_10004689_pt1 | contig 22608 bp, 19 predicted proteins | sample MA1701073metaG_FD_139345 | JGI IMG/M metagenome (GOLD analysis project Ga0187892, IMG submission 139345) | Bio-ooze microbial communities from a basaltic lava cave in the Kipuka Kanohina Cave System on the Island of Hawaii, USA - MA170107-3 metaG ... | reverse complement strand
TTTGTTCTCGATAAAGAGCTGAATATTCACACCCAAGAAACGGTAAAAGTTGTAACAAACAGCTCCCCTCCTTACGAAGGAGGGGTGGCCGCCGCTTCGGCGGACGGGGTGGTTCTTTTGTCGAGCGTAGATGATGGCGTCGAACAGGATTCAACGAAAAACCACCCCGTCCCGATAAAAAACATCGGGCCACCCCTCCTTCGTAAGGAGGGGAGCTTTCTTGTCACGACCGACAAAGCCGAGTATCAATCCAAAAGCATTTTATTCGCGATCGGTGCGATGGATTATCCGCGAAAGCTGAATGTCCCCGGCGAAGATCTGCCGCATGTCTTCGATCATTTTCGCGAGACATATCCGTGGGTTAAGAAAAAAGCATTGATAGTCGGTGGCGGGAATTCGGCGGGCGAGGCGGCGTTGTTTCTCGCGCAAGAAGGTTGCGAGACGACGCTTGCGATCTTTCGCGAGCAGTGGAACAACACCGATCCGAAACAGGGCTGCATAAAATATTGGGTCAAGGAGCCGCTCGAAAAAGAATTGCAGGAGCATTGTCTTAATCTTTTTTTTCTCGGGAAGGTAATTGAGATTCGCGATAGGAGCGTCGAACTTGAGAGCGAAAACGGCGAGAGTGTTGTGCTCGAAAACGATGTGGTTTTTGTTCTGATCGGTTCAGACGCTGATCTGACTTTGTTAAAAAATCTTGGTGTCGAAACTGAGAATGGCAAATATGGAGAAGTTCCTGTGTATGATGCCGAGAGTTTTGAGACGAACGTCGCGGGCGTTTACGTCGCGGGACATTTCACTAATCAACGTCACATCAAAGCTGCAATCGACGCCGGAAAGACGGTCGTTGCGGCGTTGACAAAGAAAACGCGAGCCGACGCTGCGAGCTAATTCAGGACGTAACCGGCGATCGCGACGAAGTGAATTATGCTGCCCGCGAGGACAAAAATGTGAAAGATCGCGTGATGATGTTTGAGGCTCTTCCAGCCGAAGAAGATCATTCCGAGCGTGTAACTGACGCCGCCGGCAACAACCAGAATGAGCGGCACAACGCCGAGCGCGAAATACAGCGGCTGCACGGCGATCACGCCCAGCCATCCCATAATTAAATACATCGCGATGCCGACGGCATTAAAACGGCCGCGAAAAATTATCTTTATCGCGATCCCAAACGCGGCGATCGCCCACACGAGGGCGAGCAGGCCGATGCCGAACGAGTTGCGCAAAACCATCAGCAAAAACGGCGTGTAGCTACCGGCGATCAGCAAGTAGATGCAGCAATGATCGACGAGTTGGAGCAGGCTCTTTCGCTGCGGCGTTACGGTCGAATGATAAAACGTCGATGCCGCGTAAAGTATGACGAGCGAGGCGCCGTAAACGATGCTGCTCGCGATGTGCCATGCGTCGCGATGCAGAATTGCGAGCGCCGTCAAAAATAAAAATCCGCCGACGCTCAACACCAAACCAAGGCCGTGCGTTAGAGTGTTTGCCAGTTCTTCTGCGCTTAATTCTTTTAGACGGGCAGCGATCATCTACATCATCGATGCCTCAAAGTGTGAATCTGACGTTGCTTTTTCGCGGCGAGCTACGCCCGACAAGTACGCGGCTTCTTCGACTTTCTCAGCGACTGCTTCGCCGACTCGTCGATCGAAAACCGACGGAATAATGTAATCGGGATGCAGTTCGTTGGATAAGATGATGTCGGCGATCGCGTTGGCGGCGGCGAGTTTCATCGGGCCGTTGATCTGCGACGCACGACAGTTTAATGCGCCGCGAAAAATACCGGGGAAGCAAAGAACATTGTTAATTTGATTTGGATAATCACTGCGTCCGGTCGCCATGACCGCGACGTGACCGGTGGCGTCCTCGGGCATGATCTCGGGCACCGGATTCGCCATTGCGAAAACGATCGGTTCTTTTACCATAGCTTTTAGGTCGGCAACTTTAATTATGCCGGGCGCCGACAAACCGAAGAAAACGTCAGCGCCTTTTATCACGTCGTGAATCGTGCCTTGTTCTTTATCAGGATTGGTGTTGCGTGCGAACCAATCCTTGACCCAATTCATGTTCTCTTTGCGGCCCTGAAAAAGCGCGCCGGTCGTGTCGCAGCCGACAATGTTCTTAACGCCCGCGGCCATCACGATCTTAGAACATGCGACGCCCGCCGCGCCGATGCCGTTGACGACGAGTTTAATGTCCTCCATCCGTTTACCGGTGATCTTGAGCGCGTTTATCAAAGCCGCGAGCACTACAACCGCAGTGCCGTGTTGATCGTCGTGAAAGACAGGAATGTCGAGCTCTTCCTTTAGACGCTCTTCGATCTCGAAACATCGCGGCGCCGAAATGTCTTCGAGATTAATGCCGCCGAATGCGACGGAGATATTCTTTATAGTCTGCACAATTTCGTGCGGGTCTTTTGTATCGAGGCAGATCGGAAACGCATCGACGCCGCCGAACTCCTTGAACAACTGACATTTGCCTTCCATCACCGGCATCGCCGCCGCGGGGCCGATGTCGCCGAGACCGAGCACGGCGGTTCCGTCAGAGACGACGGCAACGGTGTTCTTTTTTATCGTCAGATTAAATCTTTTCTCCGGGTCGCGGTGAATCGCCTCGCAAATGCGCGCGACGCCCGGCGTGTAAGCCATCGAGAGATCGCTGCGAGTCTTAAGCGGCATCTTAGAAACGGTTTCGATCTTGCCGCCGAGATGCATCAGGAATGTGCGGTCGCTGACGTTTGCGACCTCGACGCCGTCGATCGCGCTAACAGAGCGCACAATTTCTTTGTCGTGCGTTTCGCTCGCGGCGTTGACCGTGATGTCGCGTATCAAAAAGTCTTTGCCGACGCTGACAATATCGATGCCTTCGATATCGCCGCCGGCCTTGCCGATCGCCGTCGTGATCTCACCGAGCTTGCCCGGCTGATTTTGAATTCTCACGCGTAAAGTCAGACTGTAACTGGCGTTCGGTGTCGGTGTGGTTGTCATACTAAATTCAGCAGCAGCGTAATAACTATATCTAAGAATTATCCGATCAGGCGATTTTTCCAATAATCAGGTTCGCGGTTCTGTTGCATCACGACCAAGATGAATATCTCATTATCATTTACTTCGTAAATTATGCTGTATGGAAATCTGCGGACAAGACATCGGCGTCGATCTTCAGAGATAAGCGTCCAGGCTTCTGGAAATCTGATTATGCGGTCAATAGCGGAGAATATCTCGCGTGAAAAATCGAGCCCAAGACCTTCTTCACATTCTTCAAAATACTCGATGGCATCGAAAAACTCGATATCCGCTGCTGGGTGAAACGAAAAAGTCATCGACTAAATCTTTTCTTTACTTTTTCAAAAACGACATGGCCCGGAATCGTTTTCACTTTGCCTGATTTGATTTCTTGCGAACGTCTTTCCGCCTCGGCAAACCACAAGGCGTCGATTTCCTCGGTTGACGGCTGCATTGTTTCCAGAATCTTGTTTACTATCTCTGCTCTCATCTCGAAGGGAAGCGATTCCGCGATCGATATTAGTTCGGTGGTGCTAGTTGACATAACTTTTACCTGCTCGATAAGTGTAGCATAGCCCCACGAAACCTATTATATTCCGCAGCCTTTGTTATAATTCGGCTCGGAGGTTTTTATCAGCAAAGTCACAGGTTTTACACGCGGCCTGAAACAAAATCAATTAAAACGCATCGAGCGTCTTGCAACGCGTCGTGTAGCGAACGATCAGATAGTTTCGCCTGAATTGGCGCGGCAGATGTCGGAGCTCTCGCACGAGACCGGTCGTCAGATCGGTGTGCTGCTAAACCGCAAGGGCCAGGTCGAATACGTAATGGTCGGCACCGCGAAGCAGATCGAGATGCCGGACTTTGGACGCGCACGTGTGTCGCAAGATCGCTTTCGCGGGCTTCGTTGTGTGCACACGCATCTTGCGGGCGAGAAACTGACGCAGGACGACCTCACCGACTTAGCGTTGCTGCGGCTAGATCTGATGTCGATCGTTCAGGTGGATAGAAAGACCGGTCTCGCCGGTGAAGTTCATTCCGCGCATCTGTTGCCGGGGTCAGAACCACCTGCGGTAGCGGGTGGTTTAACGGAATCATCCACGCGGGGAAATGACAACGAGTCGGAAATTTTAAACGAGACTAACGCTAAACTTCAACCACCCGCTACCGCAGGCGGTTCCGACTACGCGTTTCTTGAACCTGCTATCCCTGCGCATTTAGATACTGATTTCAATACGCTTATCGTGTCGCTCGAAGACGAAATGGCGCGCGTGCGGCAAACAGCGCGTGCTAAACAAGCCACGGGTGAACGCGCGATTTTGGTCGGCGTGACAACCGGCGACATTGACGAAGAGCGTGAGTCGCTAAACGAACTTACCGAACTTGCGCTCTCAGCCGACGTCACGGTGCTTGACACATTCATCCAACGCCGTCCGCAGATCGATCCGAAAACTGTTTTGGGCAAAGGCAAGCTCGACGATCTGTTGATACGTTCGATGCGGCTTGGCGCCGATGTTATTGTCTTCGACACCGAGCTGACTGCGACGCAAGTACGTGTGTTGAGCGAAGCTACCGAACTGAAAGTTATCGACCGTCCGCAACTAATCCTTGATATTTTTGCGCAACGCGCGCAGTCGCGTGAAGGTAAATTGCAAGTCGAACTCGCGCAATTAAAGTATCTGCTGCCACGTCTTGTGTTGGGACAGAACTCGGCATTTTCACGGCTTGCGGGCGGCATCGGCGGACGTGGCCCCGGCGAAACAAAACTCGAAACTGACCGTCGCCGCGTTCGCGATCGCATTGCTCAATTAGAAAAGCAGGTTGACAACCTCGGACACCAACGACAAGAGCGCAGGAAAAGGCGTGTGCAAAAACATCTGCCGATCATCTCGCTCGTCGGTTACACCAACGCCGGCAAATCGACACTGCTCAATCAGCTGACGCAATCCGAGGTTTACGCCGAGCGAAAAATGTTCGCGACACTCGACCCGACTTCGCGCCGTCTGCGTCTGCCATACGATCAAGAGGTGATCATCAACGACACCGTCGGTTTTATCCGCGATCTGCCTGAGACACTCGTCTCGGCGTTTCGCGCAACACTCGAAGAGATCGCCGACAGCGATCTGCTCGTTCACGTCGTCGATGCGTCGAATCCTCGTGTATTGCAACAGATCGTTTCGGTGAACAAGATTCTCGGCGAGCTGAATTTTAGTTCGATACCGCAGCTCGTCGTGTTGAATAAGTCGGATCTAGTTGCCGCCGCCGACATCGAGGTGTTGCAACGGCAGATTTTGCTTGACAGTGGGCAGACAAGCGTGGCAATTTCAGCTATTCGGCGCGAAACATTGCGGCCGATGGCGAAAGAAATAAATAGAATGATCGTTGGTCGTAGTTCGTCGTTCGTAGTTGGTAGTTCGTAGTTCGTTGTTGGTAGTTCGTTGTTCGTCGTTCGTCGTAACAAACAACGATCAACGAACCACGAACAACGATCAACGAACAACGAACCACGAACCACGAACCACGAACAACGAACAACGATCAACGAACAAGTTTTAGATGAGCAAAAGAATTCGAGATCTAAAATCCCCAGTGACGGAATGGCGACAGTGGCTGTTCTCGCTCGTCGCTAAACCTTTTGCCCGACTTTCTGATAATCAGCAGTTTTGGCTTGGTTTTGTGGCGTTGTGTTTGCTTACGACTCTGCTAATTTACAATCCGCTTTGGCGCGCTTCGGGCGAACAGATTTATCAAGAAGGCGACATCGCCCGCGAAAGCATCACGTCGCCCGCCGATATTTACTTCAATGATCCCGAAGAGTCAGAACGTCTGAAAGCTGAGGCCAAAGACGCCGTTCGCCCGATCTTTCGATACGAATCGAATCGAGCAGAGCAAGCCGTGCAGGGTTTTAAATCTGCGTGGGAAAAACTTCAGCGACACAGCGGCGATGGCAGACTAGCGAACTCTGACGCAAAAGGCGAAACTCACTGGACAGGCGCGGGGGGCAGCGAGGTCGGCAAGATATTCGCTTCGCGCAACTTTAGCCGCAACGAGCTTGACGCCGTCGAGAGCGGACTTCGACAAAGCGCCGAAGGTTTTATTTACGACGACGCAGAAAAGCAATATTTTCAAAATGAAGTTTTCATCTTCGACCGTTCAAAGCCGCATCAACAATCAACAGTGAAAATGCCCGAGAGTAATTGGACGACTCTCTCATCTGCTCGCGAAAAATTTAAGACGCGACTCGCCGCGATAAAAAGTCTTTCGCAAAAAGAGATGGAAGCATTTTACACCGCCGGCGAAATTCTGATAGAGCCGAGCATAAGTTATGACAGCGTCGCGACCGAAACCGCTCGTCAAAACGCTGCCGAAAACATGCAGCCGCGCACAATCGTTCTCAAACGCGGACAGAAGATCGTTGACGAGGGCGGCGTTGTAACGACTGACGTGCTCGCGAAGATCGCAGCGGTGCGAAGTTACGCTTCGTCATCACGACAAGTGAATCGTTTTGCCGGAATTTTGCTTTTTATAACTGCGCTGTTTTGGATCGCGTGGAAGTTCGTGCAGCATCGCGGCGTTTTGCCGAGACTCGCGCTGTCGGCGCGGAAAACTTATGCTCTGCTCGGTTTTATCGTTGTCGTGCAGACGGCGATGATGGCGCTGTTCTTCAGGCTCGCCGAATTCACCGCCGTGCAAAATGTAAAAGCGCCGATGAACGACTCGATGTTGTGGGCATTTGCGATACCGTTTGCGATCGGCAGTTTGCTGATGACGCTGCTTGCCGACCGGCCGACTGCGTTGTTTACGGGAATGTTGACGGCACTGATCGCGGGAATACTTGCGCCGCGTGGAATGGAGTTTACGGTCTATGCGGCGATTGCTTCATCGATCGCGGTTTACGGCATCGGGCGTTATCGCAATCGCCAGACGGTGACTATCGCGGGCTGTCTTATTGGCGGAGCGAGTGCCGTTTTGGCGATCGCAGTGCTAGCATACACACAGCAGCCTTTTGTATTGAACTCAATTTTACTTGCGATCGCGTGCGGACTCGCGAGCGGAATAATCACGGCAGCCGTGACCGCAGTGTTGCTTCCGGTGTGCGAAACTCTGTTCGGAATTCTGACCGATGTAAAGCTGCTCGAACTCTCGAATGCCGATCTGCCGGTGCTCGGTCAACTTGCTCTGCGAGCGCCGGGCACGAATCAACATTCGCACGCCGTCGGCCAACTTGCCGAAGAAGCTTGTCGCGTCGTTGGCGGTAATTCACTGCTCGCGCGCATCGGCGCTCTATATCACGACATCGGCAAAACCGCCGCGCCTGAACACTTTGTCGAAAATCAATCGGGCAAAAATCCGCACGACAAACTCAAACCGGCACAAAGCGCAAAGATCATAATCGCTCACGTCAACTATGGTGTTAAGCTCGCCCGCGAGATGGGTTTGCCGCAGCGGATAATCGATTTTATTCCGCAGCATCACGGCACGCGAACGCTGCATTACTTTTTGAAAAAGGCGCAAGCCGATGCGCGACCAGACGAACTAATTTCGGAAAACGAATTTCGCTATCCGGGACCGCGACCGCAATTTAAAGAAGCCGCGATAATGATGATCGCCGACTCGTGCGAGGCGGCTGCGCGCAGTTTGGCCGAGCCGACGCCCGAGAACATTCGTTTTATCGTGACAAAGATCATCGACGCAATTCTCGCGGACGACCAACTTGGTGAATGCGATCTCACCTTGCGCGAGCTGACGCAGATTCGCGAAACGATGATCAAATCACTCGTCGCGATCTATCATTCGCGTGTCGATTATCCCGGCTACGTGCCGCCGACATCCGGCCAGTTTCGCATCTCGGATCCGCAGCTTAGTATCACTCCGTCGGACATCGATCAGCGGGGAATCAAGTATGTTAACCCCGCCGACATTCCCGTCTCGCCCGGCGGCGAGATCGAGGACGAAGCCATCGACCGCTCGCAGGAACCAAGGCGCGCTGAAGCTAAGACCGCAGACTAAATTTTGCTAGCATCCAATTTCTCTCGTTGCACGAAAACTAAACTCGTTGTATAAACTTGTGTTCGGTGGAGGCAACTAATGCTAATCGTTTGGATATTGTTATGGATCGTGATCGCTCTTGCTGTGTGGCTCGGTTTTTGGATGTTGATAACTTTTCTTGTCGGTAAGAGTACTCGGCAAAAACAATTTATGGAAGGGAAGTTGCCGCAATCTGCACCTGAAGGTTTTTATAAAGGCGCGGCATATTTGCTGGGCGGTGGACCTGTGCCGTGGCTCGGTAAATCTTTCGAGGCGTCGAACGATCTCGGGTTTAATATCTTCACGCTGCGCGGTGCTTCGCTGCTTAAGATAATGACGCCGTTCTATAAACTCTTTCGAAAAAACGCTGACGGCAACACCGACGCTTATTATTTCAAAACATCGACGAGCCGCGGCTTTCGTGACAAAGAGATCGAGACGTTCAAATTAGATTACGACTCGAAAGAAAATCCGTTTTTGATTCGCATAATACTTGACGAAATTGTCGAGACGGCGCCGCAGGAATATCTCGGCAAGGTTCACATGAAAGTCTTTCCGGGTTATTATGCGACGATAGGATTTTTCGGACTGCGTAAATAATATGCTAAAACGTTACACATTTTGGCTGACGGCGGCGATCTTGTTTCAGTTTTTGACGGCGGTTTTTCATGCGCTGAGTTTATTTATCAGACCAGAACCGGCGAACGAGACCGAACGACAACTGTTCGAACTTATTACGACATACAAACTGAACGCCGGGGCCGGCTTTCATCCGACGTTTGCAAATCTCGTTACTGCTCTTAGCTCATGTTTCTCGTTCGTGTGTTTGCTCGGCGGTCTGACTCTCGGTTACATGCTCTTAAAACATACCGAGCCGAAGGTGATGAGAGGATTGATCGGAATAAATCTGGCGATCTTCGGCGTGATCTTTGTAATGATGATTGTGTTTACATTTCTGCCGCCGATCGTTTGCACCGGTTTGATATTTATCAATCTACTCTTTGCGTATATCTTTGTTCCCAAAATCGAATCCGCGGTTTAAGAAATTAGCCACGAATGCACGAATAATATTCAGGTCCGTTAATTCCTGTTCTTATTCGTGCATTCGTGGCTAAATCTTATCTTTTAGTTTTTTGTAAGTTTCAGTTAGTGCTTCGGGAATGGTGCGCGTCTGTCCGATGGCGGTCATAAAATTCACATCGCCGACCCAACGCGGCAGAACGTGCATGTGAAAATGTCCTTCGACACCGGCACCGGCAGCGCGCCCAAGATTCATACCGAGGTTGATGCCGTCAGGATGATAGACTTCGTCGATCGCAGCTTGCGCGCGTTTTGTGAGGTCCATCATTTCGTCGGTGGTTTGTTTGCCTGCCTTGTCGAGCGTTGCGATGTGATCGTAGGGCACGATCATCAGGTGGCCCGAAGTGTAAGGATAGATATTTAGAATTACAAAATTAAACTCGGCTCGCGTGAGGATAAATTTTTCCTCATCGCCGGCCGAGTTGTTTAGAACATCGCAGAATACACAACCGCTCGCCGCGGGGCGCTCGATGCCCGTTATGTAGTCATACCGCCACGGGCTCCATAAAACGTCCATAAATAGTCGTGAGTCGTTAGTCGCGAGTCGCGAGTCGGCAGGAAGTTTTTTATGACTCGCGACTAACGACTGGCGACTCACGACTCACGAAGCATCATCGCCCTTATTTATAAGCTCTTTAAGCTCTTTGCCGGGCTTGAAGTATGCGACGCGTTTGGCGGGAATATCGACGGCGGCGCCGGTTTTCGGATTACGCCCTTTGCGCGAATTTCGTTCGCGAACGCGAAAACTTCCAAACCCGCGAAGCTCTATCTTCTCACCCTTATTCAACGTATTCGTGATGCTGTCGAAGATAATTTCGACGAGCTGCTCGGCGTCCTTTTTTGTCATGTCCGCCTCGCGTGCGACTTTTTCAACCAGATCAGCTTTTGTCATCTCTCTACTCTCTCCAAAGACAAATTACCCGTTAACGCCCTTGATGTTACTGCAAAAATCTTACGCCGTTTTGCTTTCCGACTCTTCTGAAGGTGAATCTTCCGAAATAATTTCTTCTGTTTTGACTTCTTCAACCGGAGTTTCTTCCGTTAATGCTGCAACCTCTGCATCGGCGGTTTCAGCAGCCGGAGTTTCTTCCACGGCGGCTTCGGAATTAGTTTCTTCAGTCGCGGGAGTTTCTTCTGTTGTTGTTTCTACAACTTCTGTTGTTTCCGCTTCAGCTTCAGGAGCTTCGCTCTCGGTCGCGACCACTTCTGGAGCTGTTGGTTCGACAGGTTCTTCGACTACAGCAACTTCTTCTTTTATTTTCTTCGACTTCTTCTTTTCTTTTGGAGCTTCTTCTTTTGGAGCTTCCTCTACAGCTGTGCCGAATTTCAGATTTGCAAGTTCGCCAAGTGAAGCCATGCCGCCTTTTGCTTCGCTGGAGAACTGACGCGTATCGACGATCGGTTCGTCATCTTTACCAACGGCACGATGCGAAAGACCGATCTTCTGATCTGACGGTTCGATGCGCAGGATTTTGAAATCCATTTCGTCGCCGACTTTTGCAATGTCTTCGACGCGCTCGACACGTTCGTCAGAAAGTTCCGAGATGTGACAGAGACCTTCGAGACCTTCGCCAAGTTCAACAAAGACACCGAAATTCGTAAATCGCGTAACCTTGCCGCGAACGACGTCGCCCGGTTTGTGCGTCGCGACGAAACTCTCCCACGTGCTCGGCGTTAGATCCTTCATCGAGAGGGAAAGCCGCTGGCCGCGTTTGTCGATATTTGTAACGATCGCCTCGATCTCCTGATCTTTTTTCAGCAAATCTTTTGGATGTTTGACCTTTTTGCCCCACGAAATATCCGAAACGTGGACGAGTCCGTCGATGCCTTCCTCGAGCTCGATAAATGCGCCGAACTCAGTGATGTTGCGCACGCGTCCATTAACGCGAGCCCCGACCGGATAACGCAGATCGACGGTTTCCCATGGGTTTTCCTGAAACTGCTTCATGCCGAGACTGATGCGTTTTTCGACAGTATCGATACCGAGAATCTGCACCTCGACCTGCTGGCCCTTGTGAAAGATGCGTTTCGGAGTCTGCGCACGACGCGACCAAGAGATTTCAGAAACATGCACGAGTCCCTCGACGCCCGGCTCCAGTTCGACAAAAACTCCGTAATCCGTCACCGACGAAACCGTGCCCGTTACTTTCGAGTTGGCAGGATAAACCTCGATCACCGTTGACCACGGATCGGGCAAAAGCTGTTTGTAACCGAGCGAGATCTTATCTTTTTCGCGATCGAGCTTTAACAGCTTTACCTGAATGTGATCGCCGCTCTTAAACAGATCGGCCGGATGATGCACGCGTCCCCAAGACATATCGGTCACGTGCAACAGACCGTCCACGCCGCCGATATCGACGAACGCACCATAGTCGGTAAGATTCTTGATCGTGCCTTCGATGACGTAGCCGATATCGACCTTTGCGAGTGTCTCGGCTTTTTGCGCGTTTACGACCTCGTCGGTCAAAACCTTGCGCGAAAGGACGATATTGTTGCGGCGTCGGCTGAATTTAATAACCTTTGCCTCGATCTCTTCGCCGATGTAAGTGTCGAGACCGCGAATCGGTCGCGAATCGATCTGCGAACCGGGCATGAACGCCTCGATGCCGTTGACATCGACTCTAAGTCCGCCTTTTGTCTTATCGATAACTTTGCAGATGACGGGCGTGTCGGACTGGTAAGCCGCCTCGATCTGGTCCCACTTTTGGCGCCCCAACGCCTCGCTGCGCGAAAGCTGCGGTGCACCGTCGCCGGAATAAATACTGCGAATAACGACATCAACGCTGTCGCCGACAGCAACCGTCATTTCGCCGTCGGGCGAAGTGAATTCTTCGGTCGGTACAAACCCTTCGGACTTGTAACCGAAATCTATCAGCACGCCGCGATCCGAAATGCCGACGACCGTGCCGCTGACGAGTTCGCCCGAATGAAAGACCGTTTGCTCTTGCTCGAACTGTTCGAGGATCGCACCGAAGTCGATCTCATTCGACGTCGTTACATCTTCGATCTGCACAGATTCCGTAACCGCGGGCGCAGCAGTTTCGGCTTGTGGCGGCTGTGTCTCTGCGGGCGGTTCCGTCGCGATCTGCTGTTCGGATGGGTTTTCTGCGGTTGTAGCTTCAGCCGTCACGGCTGCCTGTGTCGGTTCTGTTTCCGCCGCTGTTTTCCCGATCGTTTCCGATTCTTCAACGGCGTTGATTGCCTCATTTGTCATTTACGCTTTATTTTACTTCCTTCTAAATTAGTTCCGTTCATTTTTTACTGCTCAAAACAAAAGATTGGATATCGAGGCCGAGTTGGTTGCATGTCTTAAATGTGCAAGGCGGGCAACTGATGCTGGCTCGATGTTCGCAAATCTTCCGCTCACGGTGGTAAAGATAAAATCTACACGTCGAAGCGCGATGATGTCAAGACTTGAGCGGTGAAAATCGTTGATAAATATACATTTGTGGGATTTTGAATGAGTGCATCGGTTGCGCGGGATGCGGCGCTTTTCTTTCTTTGTGTCCTTCGCGTCTTTGCGTGAAACTTCTTTGCTTTTTCTAATGTTTGTCGGTCGCGCAGATACTAACCGTGCTTCTTCGTAACGGCGCGCTCACTTACGTGCGGGCTACGGACACGTGCGGGCTACGGGGATACTTTGCGGTATAATCTACTCAAAACTATGAGAAATTTACCGAAAACTCGCTTTTCTTTTGCTGCGCTGATGGTCGCGGCTTTTGTTTTGCCCAACGTGACGCTCGCACAGACGGCGCCTGCGGACATCAACGCCGCGATTCGCAAAGAGGGCATGGAAAATTCGCGTATCATGAATACGCTGCATTATCTGACCGATCTTTACGGCCCGCGTCTCACGGGCAGCCCGAATCATGTCAACGCCGCACGTTGGGCGGCTCGCGAGATGATGTCGTGGGGTATGGAGAACGCGGCGACGGAGCCTTGGGAATTCGGGCATCCTGGTTGGGTGAATGAGCGCTCGGTCGGTCTGATGCACAAGCCAGTGCAGGACACGCTGACATTCGAGGTGCTGGCGTGGACGCCTTCGACAAAAGGCGTGATCGTCGCCGAGCCGGTGAATCTGGTAATTCCGCAGTTTCCCTCGGCGACAAACCCGCAAGTGATGCAGAACCCGACGCAGGAAGAACTGACCGCCTATCTCGATTCGATGAAAACCGCCGTCACCGGCAAGATCGTCCTCGTAGGCCGTCCCGCCGTAATTCCGGTTAACATCACGCCGGGACCGAAACGAATTCCCGACGACGTGCTGAAACAACGCTTCGATCCGGCAAACACGACGCCGCAAGGCCCGCCGTTTGGTGTTGGCGGCGGACAGGGAATTGCCGTGACGCCGCGTCCAAATGCTCTTTCGGGACAAGCGATCGCGGCGCAGCTTAACGCGTTCCTGATCGAGAACGGAGCAGCTTTGCGGATCAACGACGCCGGTCGCGAACACGGTCAGATACGAGCTTTTAATAACAACACTTTTGACATTACAAAAGCACCGCCGACCGTCATTCTGCGTAACGAAGACTTTGGCCGCATCACGCGATTATTAGAAAAGAAAACGCCCGTGCGACTCGAGTTCGACATTCGCAATCGCACCGTGCCCGACGGCGTGACGAGCTACAACACGGTGGCCGAGATCGTCGGCACCAACAAAAAGGACGAGGTCATCATGCTCGGCGGGCATCTCGATTCGTGGCACTCGGCGACCGGTGCGACCGACAATGCCGTCGGCTGCGCCATTATGATGGAAGCCGCGCGTATCTTAAAAGCGCTCAACGTAAAACCGCGTCGCACAATTCGCGTCGCGCTCTGGAGCGGTGAGGAACAGGGGCTGCTCGGCTCGCAAGCTTACGTCAAACGGCACTTCGGCTCGGCTGAGAATCCGACGGCGAATTTTGGTAAGTTCGGCGGCTACTTCAACATCGACAGCGGCACGGGTCGCGCACGCGGGATGACTGTATTCGGTACGCCGGAGACGGCGACGATCCTTCGCGAGGCTTTGAAATCGTTTGAAGATTACGGCTTTGTCGGCGTGATAAATACTCGCAGCCGCGGGCTTGGCGGCAGCGACCACACTTCGTTCAACAATGCCGGATTGCCCGGCATCGGCGTGCAACAGGACCCGATCGAATACGGTTCGCATACATGGCACACAAATCTCGACACGTTCGAGCGCATAATCGAGGACGACGTGAAAAAGTCCGCGATCATCATCGCCGCCGCAGTTTACGCACTTGCAATGCGCGACGATCTGCTGCCGCGATTTAGCTCGACCGACATGCCGGCACGTCCGGGAACGCCGACGCCTAGCCCGACGCCGCGACCGTAAGAAATTTTAGCCGCAGATAAACGCAGATGACGCAGATAAAACTATTTCTGATCTGCGTCATCTGCGTTTATCTGCGGCTAATTTCTTAAACCCGGATTACGCAATAAGAGTTTTCATGCTATTTTTCTTCCTTTGCGTTCTTTGCGTCTTTGCGTGAAAAAAAATCTTTTATCTCACGCAAAGACGCAAAGAGAGGCAAAGAAATCACAAAGAAAAAAGAAGAAGAAAAATCATTACTCTTTCTAATGCTTAATCTGGGTTAAACCAATTTTCGGACAGATGTTGTTAAGCGCACACTCGCCGCACTTTGGCCGACGAGCGATACACACCGCGCGTCCGTGATGGATCATTAAGTGTGGGAAGATAACCCAATCTTTTTTTGGCACAAGCTGCTGTAAATCGCGCTCGATCTTTTCGGGTGTTTTGTTTTTTGTGAGACCGAGCAGTTGTGAGATTCGCGACACGTGCGTATCGACGACGACGCCCGCCGCGATGCCGAATGCGTTACCGAGTACGACGTTCGCGGTCTTTCGAGCAACGCCGCCGAGCGTCAGCAGATCGTCCATCGTCTGCGGAACTTCGCCGCCGAACTCGTCGATAATTCGCTTACACGCCGCCTGAATATTCTTCGCCTTGTTGCGAAAAAAGCCGGTCGAGTGAATATCCTTTTCAAGCTCTCGCTGCGTAACTTTCTGATAATCAGCCGGGCCGCGATATTTACGAAACAGATCGGCCGTGACAATGTTTACACGCGCGTCCGTACATTGTGCCGACAGGATCGTCGCGATCAGTAGCTCAAATGCACTCGCATGAATAAGAGCGCAATGAGCGTCGGGATACGCCCTTTTGAGGCGTGCGATTATTTGTTTAATATTAGCGTTTGGGTTAGGCACAGAGGTCACAGAGATTATTCTAGGCTATTTATATGATTACATCTCAGGCTCGCGATCTAAATATGAACGCTGCAAATGCGACACAGAATTTTTTAATGCGCACTAACACTAAGGACATCACGATCAAACCCTCAGGCGATCTCAAAACGCGCCTTATCTTAGGCGGCGTCGTTGTTTTCGTTTTAGTGTGTACGTGGTTCGCGGTTCGTTGGCAGTTTAGCGAAATGTTTTCGTCCATAACACGGCGTGACGATCCGAATGCGTTGATGATAGCCGACACTGCTGTGTCGTGGGGGCCGTCGAATCCGCAGGCGAGTCGGTTGCGTGCGCTCCTCGGCGAAGATTCGTCATCGACGGACAAGCGAACCGCAATCGAGATCGCGGAGCAGACGGTTCGTCTCGCACCAAACGATTTTCGCTGGCGCATCGAACTGGCGCGCATCCTGGCACAGTACGAACAAACGCAACGAGCTGAGGATGAGTTTAGGCGCGCGGCGGAGCTCGCTCCGGCGTACGCTGTGGTTCGCTGGCATTATGGGAATTTTTTGCTGCGGCTTGAGCGTGTCGATGAGGCGTTTGCGCAGTTGAAACTTGCGGCGGCGGGAAACGGTTTTTATCGCGATCAGGTTTTTTCGCTCGCGTGGGATTTCTTCGGAAAAGATGCGTCACGGCTCGAATATCTCGCGGGCGACAATTCGCAGGCCCGAACACAGCTCGCATATTTTTTTGCGTCACGCGGTCGTGCCGAGGACGCGCTTAGAAACTGGAATCTTCTCAGTGAAGATGAGAAATTGGTAAACGCCGGTTTTTTGAAAGTGATGGCACAGGGCGTTTTTGAGCAAAAACATTTTCCGCAGGCGCTCGAATTTGAAAAACAACTCGGCATCGACGAAGACGTAACCAGCGACGCGATCACAAACTCGTCGTTCGAAAAAGTTTTGAACGGCGAAGGGAAGTCGCGGTTTACGTGGCAGGTCGTACGCAACATTCAAAAACTCGAAATAGCGTCGGACTCTAACGTAAAGCGAACCGGAAACCGCAGCGTGCGGGTTTCGTTTCGCGGGTTCAACCGACCGGAGATCAGCAATCTTTATCAAATCGTCGTCGTGCAGCCCTCGACAAAATACACTTTGCGATTTTGGCTGCGAACCGAAAATCTCAAAAGCGCCGGAACGCCGATGCTCGACATCATAAGCGCAAACGACGCGAAACCGATTGCGAGAACGCAGCCCTTTGCGAGCGGGTCGAGCGATTGGCAGCAAATCTCGCTCGATTTTACGACGCCGGAGAATTGCAACGCGATCGTCGTGAGAACGATTCGCGCGTTTTGCGGCGAGGATTGTCCGCTGACGGGAGTTTTTTGGTACGACGATTTTGAGCTGCAAAAATGACGCGATTTAACAAAATTGCATTCTTCCTTATCTGCGCAACGCTCGTGCTGGCAACGCTCGTTTACGGCACGGTTCACCCGCAGATCATCGCGCTCTTTTATATTGCGATGGCGGCTCTTGCATTGCTGTGGGCGGCGGATAGTTTTGCGAGTCAAGCCTTTCGCGTCAGCCGACACTTTCTGCAAATTCCGTTACTGCTGCTCGGTGTTTATGCTCTTGTGCAGATAATTCCGTTTGGAAATTTTGTCGATGTAACCGGTATCGAGTCTATTCCGCGCACGATCTCCGCCGATCCGTTTGCAACGAAGGTCACGGCGATGCACATTTTTGCGCTATGCATTTTTTTTGGCGCCGCGCTCATTTTTATCGAAAGCGCAGCACGCCTCAGACTCACGGGAAACGTGCTGACGATCTTCGGTTTTGTTTACGCGTTCTACGCGATCTTGCAATCGGTGCTTAGCCCCGACGCGATCTACGGTATCTATAGGACTCAAGCGAATTCGTTCGGTTCGTTCGTCAATCGAAATGATTTTGCGGCCGTTGTCGTGATGCTGGCGAGCATTCCGCTCGGCCTCATTTTTACCGGTGCGGTGAGTCGCGATAAGAAGCTGCTCTACATCGTCGCGATCGCGCTGATGGCAACGTCGATGTTGCTTTCTGGTTCACGCGGCGGATTCGTCGCGATGCTGGCCGCAGTTATTTTTTTGGTAATAATCACAACGCGTGCAAAAGGACGTAAGAACTTTTTGTTAAAAGCGGCGCTGTCCGCTCTGCTGATAATCGGCGCGGTCGGCGGTGCGATTTTTGTCGGCGGCGAAACGTCGCTGTCGCGACTCGCCGAATCGACAAAGGAGATCGACACACCGCCCGAGACGACGAATCGATTTCACATCTGGAGCGTGACGGTAAAGGTGATCGCCGACAACTTGCCGCTCGGTGCGGGGCTGGGCGCGTTTCCGCAGGCTTACTCGAAATTCGACACGCTCGGCGGTTATCAACGCGTCGAGCAGGCTCACAACGATTATCTACAGCTGCTCGCCGACGCCGGAATTATAGGACTAATTCTCGGCAGCGTGTTTTTGTTCGCGGTCTTTCGACAGGGATTTGCGAGCGTGTCGGTAGAAAATAATTTTCGTAAGGGAATCGCGGCCGGTGCATTTGCGGGATGTCTCGGCGTGCTTGTGCACAGCCTGTTCGATTTTGTGCTGCACATTACGGCGGTCGCGGTTATCTTTCTCACGCTGCTTGCGATGCTGGTCGCGAGCGGACGTAAGTATAAGGACGACATTCGTGACTTCGACGAAGAGAAGCCGAGGCGTAGAAGGCGTTCGGCAAGCGTGACCGCGATTCGCCAAGGCGACGGCGGTTAATTTTCGGTTTTACTTCGAACGAACATAGAACGCAGTATCCACCACACGACGCCGTGTGCGACATACAACGACGCAAGGATCAGCAGCATGTATTGCGAGTAAAACCACGTCAGCATTCCGATCGCGGCGATGACGAGCACGGTGAAAAAGCTGCGACGCCCCGAAGCGTCGGACGACTTTGCACTTGTGTAACGAATCGTGCTCACCATCAGAATCGATAACACGCCGATCAAAACAAACAGCGCGTAGGCATAATAATGAGCCGGTCTGTTGCCGTAAAAACTCAACGGCTGTGGTGCAAAGTGAACAAGCGACGCGATCAAACCGCCGGCCGGCGGAATCGGCAAACCGACAAATGCTTTTTTATCGACCTTTGTCGCGCCCTCGATCAGTTTTTGAGGACGCGTCGCTTGCAGATTAAACCTCGCCAGCCGAAACGCACCGCACATTAAATATGAAAACAATAAAAAGATACCGAGACCGTAACCGAAAGTGTTCTCGGTAAAAGTCGGCCCGATCGCCCATGCGAACAAAAGCGCGGTCGGTGCGATGCCGAATGTAAGCACGTCGGCCAGCGAATCGAATTGCACGCCGATCTCCGTCGCCGTGCGCGTCGCACGTGCGATGCGTCCGTCAACCGTGTCAAAAAGAATCGCAAGACCGATAGCGAATGCACCTTGATTAAAGTAATACGCCGCCGCGTCCGGGTTGACCGAGATCGCCTGAAAACCGCGAATCGAAGACAACACCGCCCAAAAACCCATCGCTACATTCGCCGCCGTAAAGAGCGTCGGGATGACGTACAGGCCTTTCTTCAAGCCGCGATGTGGCGGTTTATTTTGTGATTCGTCCGACATAAACCAAGTGAAAAAGTGAAAAAGTTAAAAGGTGAAAAAGCCGGGTTGGAATGATTGAAAAGCGACATTTTCACATTTTCACTTTTTCCCTCTTTCCCTCATCGCCCGCTCTCGCGATGATCGTTTCTCCGCCTTTGACCCTGTCACCAACTTTGACTTCAATCTCGACGTTCAGCGGCATACGAATGTCGGTTCGCGAGCCAAACTTTATCAGCCCGAACTTCTGTCCGCGTGTCAGATTATCGCCCGTCTTTGCCCAGCATACAATGCGGCGGGCGAGGATGCCGGCGATCTGCGTGACGGTCACGGTAATGTTTTCGCCCTCGATACGCAACGAGTTGCGCTCGTTTATGAGACTCGCTTCGTCGCTGGTCGCGGGCATCTTTTTGCCTTTGGTGTAATCGATCTCGATGATCTTGCCGCTGATCGGCGAACGGTTTACGTGAACGTCGAGCGGCGATAAAAAGACGCTCACGAGTTTGAAGTCCACGCCGTTCTCGATGCGCGTGACACGTCCGTCAGCGGCTGAAACGATCAGCCCGGTGTCATCCGGAACTTCTCGCTGCGGATCGCGAAAAAAATAAAGCATAAACGCCGCGACCAAGGCGAACGCGATCATCAACGGCCAAATTTGCAACACTCCGAACGCAGCCGCGATCAGCGCAAACACTGCGACAAACGGAATCCCTTCTTTAACCATAAGTGCAAGTCACAATACTACACCAAAAGCTCCCCTCCTTACGAAGGAGGGGTGGCATCCCGATGTTTTTTATCGGGATGACGGGGTGGTTTTTAGATAAACCCAGATTAAGCATTAGAAAGAGTAATGACTTTTCTTTTGCTTTCTTCTTTGTAATTTCTTTGCGTTCTTTGCGTCTTTGCGTGAGATAAAAGAATTTTTTTCACGCAAAGCCGCAAAGGACACAAAGGAAGAAAAATAGGATAAAAGCTCCTATCGCGTAATCCGGGATAAATTGTCCAAGCCGTGATTTTTCTTCGCAACGTAAAAACCACCCCGTCCGCCCAAAGCGTCGTCCACCCCTCCTTCGTAAGGAGGGGAGCTGTTTTCACCGTTTCGGATTTGCGGCTTTTGCTTTGCGGCGGAGAAGTTTGCGCACGTCATCGACGGCGTTTGTGTAAGCAGTTTTGTCGGTTTGCGGACTGCAGGCGACGGCACGGTCGTCGATGAAGGCGGCGACGCGCGGCTTGCCCTGGCCCATGTAAACGTCGGCGTAGGGGATCTCGTGTTTTTCGAGCCACTCGACGATCTTGATGCGAAGCTGGCCGGGCGTCAGCACGGTCGGCTCGTATTCGCCGCCCGCGTCCTGTGAGCAACGCGAGCTGAATATCACGATGTCGGCGACCTCGTTTATCTCTTCGGCAAATCGGCGCGCGCCGGGCAGCGGTTCGCCGATGTGATCGAAGCCGTGCCAACCGTCGTATTTCGCGAGCACTCCGTCGAGATCGAGACAGACGCGCGGACGAGTTTGTAATCGCGGTGAAGAGCCGGTCGATTTCTTTTTGCCCGTCGTCTTTGGCTCGACTTTTTTGCGGTTGGGCGGCGGCGTTTTCTCTTTTCTCTTTTTTATCTTTGGCAGTTTCGAAGGCTTTGTTGCGAGCATTACCTCGATCGCGTCGCCGCCGTCGAGCCATTCGGTTTCGTCGGTGAATTCAAAATTATAAATTCGCGTGTAATGCGGCCTCGAATGATGACGTCCCGGCAGCCGCAAAGTGTAGGGCAGATCGTCGGGGCCGACGGCGCGTTTTGGCGGGAACATCTCCGGCTTTCGCGGCAGGCCGAACTCTTCCCATTCCGAGCGGAGCGCTTCGCCAAAATCGTAAACGTCGGCAAGCGGATATTCCTTGTCGAAAAGCACCCAGATGTGAAAGCCGCCGACGCCGTTCGAATCCATCACGAGCGGGTCCATGCCGAGCGAGCGACACTTTTCCGCCCACGCAAACAGCGCATCCTTATTCGCCTGGATGATCTCGTCGGCGTTTGCCACAGATTCGTCGTGAAGATCGATGTCGATCGCAAGCCATTTACACGTCGCGTGATCCGAGATCGAGAACATCCCGACAAGATGATTCGGAGCCTTGCCCGAAAAGTGTCGTTCGAGTTTGTTGTTCGTCACCATGTCGGTGCCGAGCTTGCGGCGTTCCTTTATCGGCAACATCACGACGCTGACCTTGTCGTTCTTGATCGTGTATTGACTCCAAACGTCGCGGCGATTCACCAGCCTTACAAGCGCCCACTCCGCCAGCTCCGGCGCATAACGGATCCATTCCTCAGCGATCCACAAAAGGCGCTTGTTACCGGCAAACTCGATAAAGGGAAGTGTCATAGTCTATGCAGTTAAGGAAATTCTAACTATTCTTCGATTCAAATTTTCGCAGTAACCACTCGAGCACGGCTTTCTGATCGGAAATTGTAGCTCGCCGAACTTGACCGAGAAGGTACGCTCGATCCGGTTTTGGCGGTGCGGTGTTTTGCAAGCCTTCGTTGCAGTTACTGCAAACCGCGCGAAGGTTGTTCGGCGAATCATCACCGCCTAACGACTTGTCCACGATATGCCCCATCGTCAACCTAACTTTTCTTCCCGGTGAGTAAGGGTCAGGATCAGCAGCTGCCATCCCGCACATCTGACACGTATAACCGTTTCGTTCCAAAACCCACGCTCGCGTTTCTTTCGATATGTTTCGGGCAAAGGCGGGCAATCTCTCGTCCGTAAGTAATAAATATTGATTGGGACGCAGATCTGCTCGATCTCTGTGAGTAAGTATTTGATAGCCATCCTCGATGCGAAGTTCACGAACGCGCCGCGCCCATTCGACAGCACCACCGCTCGCTTTTTGAATATCTCTCGATTCAAGCACCTTGCCGATATTGGCTAAGAAATAACTTAGGATTTTTGTTTTAGAACCCGGCGGTCGCGGCATACTATTTAATGCCTCCACTCGCCTTAAACAATGGAGCGGACATATTTTGTCTTTCGTGAGAAATTGCAACGTATTCGGGATTGAGTTCTATCAGAACCGAACGCCGTCCCGTCTCCTCGGCTGCGACCGCAGTTGTTCCCGAACCTCCAAACGGATCAAGTATAAAATCATCAGGTCGGGAACCAAGTAAAATACACCGTCTGGCCAGTTCACGCGGATATACGGCTTTGTGTCCGTAACCGCTTGGGTCAGGGCCCAAATGCCAAAAGTTGCGAAGATTCGCGCCGGTCGGCTCACGAAAACCATCCGGGTCATAGAAATATCTCGGAGAAGTCGTGAGTAGAAAAATCTCTTCAGTGCAAGTTGTAGGCCGACTCTTAACACTTTCCGGCATTGCAGTTTTTTTGACCCAAGTGATACGAGAACGCAGATACCAGCCGTCTTCTTGAAGCGCGAACGCCACTCGCCACGGCAATCCCATCAGCTCGCGATCCTTTAAGCCCCAGACGTCGGGCACTTTACAGTTGCGCTTCTGGATCAGCTTCTTCGTATTCCCGACGATCGCATTCGGGCCGTGGCTGCCCGTGCCGCCGTTACGTGCATAAGCGTCACCGATATTTAACCACACTGTTCCGTCGCTCTTAAGAACACGGCGAACTTCTCGAAAGACAGCTACTAAATGATCTACGTAACCGGCTGGCGAATCTTC
>Ga0187892_10004688_pt1 | contig 22623 bp, 22 predicted proteins | sample MA1701073metaG_FD_139345 | JGI IMG/M metagenome (GOLD analysis project Ga0187892, IMG submission 139345) | Bio-ooze microbial communities from a basaltic lava cave in the Kipuka Kanohina Cave System on the Island of Hawaii, USA - MA170107-3 metaG ... | reverse complement strand
GTTTGGCGCGCAAGCATCCCGCAGCGCTGGTGGAGCAGGCCTGCTCGCAAGCCGTGCTGGAGCAGCGCGTCACGCTCAAGGCCATCGCGCTTCTGGTGAGCGAGTTGGCCCAGTGCACGCCGGACCCCCCGGCGCGGCTGTCGGTGATCTTGAAGGGGATCGCAAGAATGCGACGAATCTGGTCGAGTGCGGCGGGCTCGCGATGCTGCAGGAAGCGAAAGAAGGATCGGATTGCAGCCAAGCGGACGTTGCGGGTTTGCGCTGAGTTCCGACGGGCTGTCTCCAGATGTTCCAAAAACGCGCAGATCAACGGCGCGTCCAACTGCTCCAACATCAGTGCTGATGGCGCGACCTTGAGCCTGTGCGCGGCAAACTCGAACAGCGATTGGAAACTGTAGGCGTACGAGTCACAGGTGTGCGGGCTGGCGCCTCGGTGGCGGGCCAGATGTTGCCGCAGGAAGGCCTCGATATGGGGTGCGATGGAGCTCATGACTACCCTCCGCAAACGAAGAACTCGCCAGCTGTGGCAATATCGACCATGAGGTCTGGGGTGGATTCCAAATACCAGTAGGTGGAGTCGATGCTGACGTGCCCGAGATAGGTGGCCAGCGCCAACATGTGTTGTCCGACCCGTTGCCGACCAACGGGGGTTGCCTCCAAAGCCCTTGTGGCGAATGTGTGCCTCAGCTCGTGAAGGCGGACGCGATGACCCCGTGCCGGCTGTACACCCGCTGATTTCTGCAGCTTGCCAAACATCGAGTAGACGCCGCCATAGCTGAGCGGCCGACCGGTCTTGCCGACGAAGACGTGTTCCCCAGCGACATGTGCACTTCGACGTACATTGAGGTATCGCTGCAGACCCGCCAATGCGGTCTCGTGTAACGGCACAAGGCGGGTCTTCTGAAACTTGGTCTCGCGGATCAGCAATCCATCCGGCGTAATGTCGGAGACCAGCAGGTGCAAAGCCTCGGAGACTCGCAATCCGGTTGCTGCCAGCAGGCTGATCAACGTCGCGTACGTCTGGGGTCGCAGGCCGTCACGTGGACGAAGTTGCTTGGCACCCAGGATCAAGCGATCGATCTCTTCTGGCGAATAGATGTGAGGTACGCGGCGGATCTTCCTGTAGCCGAAGTAGTTCGCCGGTGGCGATTCGTGCTGAGGGTCTTCCAGTCGAACGTAGCGGGCAAATTTGCAGACGGCTTGATACCGGGTGTGCCGCTGAGCGAGCGACAAGGCTTGACCGGCCCAGTCGATGACCGTTGCCGTGCGGATGAACTGTTCCTGACGCTCGGCGGCGAACGCCGCGAAGCTGCGCAGCAGGTACTGCGCGTTGCTCAGGGCAAAACCCGTTTTGCGGCGTGCGGCGAGATAGTTCGTGACAGCGGCAATCATGAATTCGCTCCCGGCCATGGCTGAGCGATGCTCCGGAGCAGGGCAATGTCAACTTTGGCGTAGTACGCAGACATGTCGATGCTTCGGTGGCGCAGGACCAGCCCGATCTGATCGAGAGGAACGCCATGGCGCAACATCTCCGTAGCCGCTGTGTGACGCAGTAGGTGGGCGCCCTTGGCGGAAGTCACGACGCCGGCGCGCCGAAGGGCATGCTTGACCACGGATGAGACGCCGCCGCCCGACGCGAACGGTGCGGTTGGAGCGATGCTGCTAAGGAAGACGCGATCCGAATCGCATGCCTTGGGCCGGGAGTCAAGATAACGAAGCAACGCGTTGCCAACCTCTTGAGGCAACGGCAATCGCACCTGGTACCGCCCCTTCCCCGTTACCTGCAGAGTGCCATTGTTCCAGTCGATGTCGGTGAGACGCAGCTGCGCTACATCACCCGCGCGTAGCCCCAATCGCGACAACAGCAGCACAATCGCGCGGTCGCGCAGACGCCCTGGAGTCGTACCATCACAAGCAGCGATGACGCGGGTCAACTCTTCTTCAGACAGACAGCGCGGTAGCCTGTCCAGCCGCCAACTTGCGATCGAGGGAACGGCGAGAGCAAGATCTTCGCGGGATTCGCCCGTAAAGCTGAGGTAGCGCAAGAACGCTCGTAGAGATGTGATCAGCTTCTGGGTGCCCGGAGCGCGACCTTCGCCAGCACGTCCCAGTACGAAGTCTCGGACATCCCGCACGGTCCACTTGTTGACATCCTCGCCGAGCGTCTTGATCAACTTGGTGGCATCTCGTGAGTACAGCCGCCGGGTCGACGCGCTTGCACCGCGGTGCACTTCAAGCCAGCCGCGGAACGCGATCACAAGCGCTGGCTCGGTGACGCGGACATGGGCAGCTGCAGGATTCCGACAGACGCCGAGCTGGACCAGATGCTGGTGGAAAAGCTTCACTCCGAACCGTGCGTGGTAGCCCGTCGTTCCGCCATTTGACTGAGGGCATCGGCAACGAGGGAAGTGGCGTCCGAAAGCCTCGAGACTGCCAGCGTCCGCGTCCGCTAAGACCGCGCCCCTGCGATGCATGAAGCAACCGAAGTGGGCCGCAGCCCTGAGATAGCGAATCGCACTTGCGTGCGCGTATCCATCGCGCTGGAGCACGTCGGCAAAGCCGTCGATGTACGGTCCGCTCAGACCGACGCGCAGGCGGCGAAGCGTCTTGGGTGCGCAAAAGTAGTTCTCAAGCATCGAGATCTCCTGTGAGTTGAGCCATGAATGGCCGAACCACGGTAACCAAGGAGACCCTGCCGCCTATGGGGAGCTGATTTGCGCGAAAACCGCCGAACGCACCTCGCGCAGCGTCGACGCGTTCATCCGTACTCCCCGTATCGGAAGTCTCTCCATAAGGCACGGAATGGGGCGCACTCCATTTCGTGCCGCTCGAGGCACTGCCCAAAGTGCCAGTCGCTGGTTCGCGCACAGTGGCTCGAAGACCGGCAGGCCGAACTGCTGCCGGTCGAGTACTTCCACGTCGTCTTCACCGTGCCGCAGGAGATCGCCGCCATCGCGTACCAGAACAAGGCCGTGGTCTACGACATCCTGTTCCACGCCACCGCCGAGACCTTGCGCACTATCGCCGCCGATAGCCGGCACCTGGGCGCAGAAATCGGCTTCATCTCCATCCTGCACACCTGGGGCCAGAACCTGCTGCATCACCCGCACCTGCACTGCGTCGTGCCGGGCGGCGGGGTGGCCCCGGATGGCCAGCGCTGGATCGGCTGCCGCCCGGGCTTCTTCCTGCCGGTGCGGGTGTTGTCGCGGCTGTTCCGGCGCCTGTTCCTGGAGCAGTTGCGCCAGGCCTTCGCCGACGGGAAGCTGCGCTTCTTCAACAACCTGGCGGCGCTACAGGGCCCCGATGCCTTCGCCAGCTACCTGGCGCCCGTCGCCCAGGCCGAGTGGGTCGTCTACGCCAAGGCTCCCTTCGGTGGGCCGCAACAGGTGCTGGACTACCTCGGGCGCTACACCCATCGGGTGGCGATCTCCAACAACCGCCTGATCGACTTCGCCGACGGCCAGGTGGCCTTTGCGTGGAAGGACTACCGCCACGAATCGCGGCGCAAGGTCATGCGCCTGGATGGGCAGGAGTTCGTGCGTCGCTTCCTGCTGCATGTGCTGCCGACGGGCTTCCAGCGCATTCGCCACTATGGCCTGCTGGCCATCGCACTGGCATCGAACCACTGGCGGTGCAGCCGCCACTCCGAGCCCGGATCGATGAGTCGGTACGCCACCAGCGTCTTGAGCACCTTCAGCCACGGCGTGCCTTCGCGCGACGGGCGCAGCCGCGCTCGCCAGAAGCTGTCGAGCTCGAGTTGCTGCCACAGATCGAGCGCCAGCCAGCATGCGCCCCATTGCCGTGGGCGCTGAAGGCGCAGCTCGCTCAGGCGCACGCCGATCGCGTCAACATCGTCCGCGGGCATCGAGCCGGCGGGAAACAGCGCCACTTGGCGCCGCGTGCCCTCGTCGTGCACCTCGATCGTCTTGCGCCAGACCTCGCGCTGGCTGGCGTTGATCTCCCCGAGGTACAGCACCTGGCGCTGCGCGATGCGACCGTCGCTCAGGCGGCGGTTCTCCACCACGCTCCAGTATTCGTGGGCCTTGCCGTCCTTGATGCGTCGATTGCAGCGCAGAAACATTGACCGCGCAGTCTATGGACCGCGCAGCCTGCGGGCAACGACCAAAGTCTTCACTACAAGCGTTTTGCCGACGCGGCCCGTTGCGCATCAAGCACTTGCGTCACTCCCGGCACCGAATTCCCCGGAAAACAACGGCGAGTTGAGAAAGTCGGGCTAGAGTGCGTACTTCCGAAGTGCCGCGGGCACCAAGTGCACCAAGGCACCAAGTGGGAGGCGCGCAGAACCTAACCCCGCATAGGCGCAGCGAAACTCGATTCAAGGCGAGAGCAACGGGGGGCGCTACGCCGGATGCCGGCGCTACCCTGAAAGCTCGACGTCAGAGATAGGCTGGTCGCGTCGAGCTGGTCGCTGAGCAATCTTATTGCAGACAGTCCCGCGTGCACGGGACTTCCATCCGCCACGCGGCGGAACGTTGGATCAGCGGTTCGGGCCCGAGGGCCCATGTGAACGCAAGGGAAGAGCGCCTATGACCGTGCCTTCCGAGAAAGCGCAGCGACCACCGCGTCGCCGACTTCTCGGGTACCGACCTTCTTGCAACCCTCGCTCCAGATGTCCGCCGTGCGAAGCCCTGACGCAAGAACTGTCTTGACCGCGGCCTCGATCCGATTGGCCGCCTCCGGTTGACTCAGGGAATATCGGAGCATCATCGCGACCGAAAGAATGGTCGCGAGTGGATTTGCAACGCCCTTTCCGGCAATGTCCGGCGCGCTCCCGTGGCTTGGCTCGAACAGTCCTTTCCCGCTATGGTCCAGAGAGGCACTTGGCAGCATCCCGATTGAACCGGTGAGCATGGAGGCTTCATCGCTGAGGATGTCGCCGAACAGGTTGCCAGTGAACAGAACGTCGAATTTCTTGGGATCCTTCACGAGCTGCATGGCCGCGTTGTCGACGTACATGTGTTCAAGCTCAACATCCTGGTACTCGTGATGAACTTCACTGACGACCTCGCGCCAGAGCCGGAAGGTTTCCAACACGTTGGCCTTGTCAACGCTCGTGACTTTCTTGCTGCGCTTGCGCGCTGCTTGAAAGGCGATATGCGCAATGCGCTCGATCTCGGGGCGGCTGTAGCGCATGGTGTCGAACGCTTCCGGTTCACCCGGAAAGTAACCATCCGACGCGGTTCGCCGCCCTCGCGGCTCGCCGAAGTAGATGTCGCCGGTGAGTTCTCGGATGATGAGGATGTCCAGGCCTGCGATGCGTTCAGCTTTCAAACTAGACGCATGTGTCAGCTCCTCATAGCAAAGCGCCGGCCGGAAATTGGCAAACAGGCCCAAGTGCTTCCGAAGACCAAGGATTGCTTGCTCCGGTCGAAGCGAGCGCTCTAGATTGTCATAGCGGGGATCGCCTACCGCGCCAAAGAGGACGGCGTCCGCCTCCTTCGCCAACTTCAGTGTGCTCTCGGGCAGCGGGTTCCCCGTCGCGGTGTAGGCGGCGCCACCAACGGCAGCAGACTCCATCTCGAACTTCAGGTCCAGCGAGTTCAGCACCCGGACGGCTTCGTCCATGATTTCCGTACCGATGCCGTCGCCCGGGAGGATCGCGATCTTCATAATGTTCTCTCTTGGGTTTGGTTGAATATTCCCTGGCTAGAGTGAAGGCCAGGGTCGTTGCGGAGCGCGAATCTTCTCGAAGGCCCGACTGAACTGAAGCACGCCGAGGTCATCGAAGCGGCGTCCAGCCACCTGCAGGCCGATAGGCAGCCCTTCGTCCGAGTACCCGCAGTTGACCGATGCCGCGGGCTGCTCTGACATGTTGTAGGGGACGGTGAACGCGACATGTTCTATCGCTCGCAGCGGGTCATTGGTGGGAGAGGCATGCTCCGCCGGCGCCGGCAGGTTGGGTGATACAGGAGAGATGACGAAGTCGTAGGCCTTTGTCGCATGGTAGGTGGCAGAGCCCGTCGCAATGAACTGACTATGGGATTCGAATATGTGCTTGCCCGAGAACCCGGCCGCGCTCTCGGCCCAGGCCCTGATGAACGGCAAGACCTTCCCGGCCTTGTCCTGCGACAGTGCCTGAATATCGATGAGTGAACGCATGCGCCAGAAGTGATCCATGCCTTGCAGCATCTTGGGCGTCAGGAAGGAGGGGATCTCCTCCACTAGAGCCCCGGCGTCCTCTATTCGCTTTGCAGCTTCGCGTACCGCCGCCGCAATCTGACTGTCCAGGGGCAAGCCACAACCGGCATCCATCAACAAGCCGACGCGCTTGCCCACCAAAAACGCAGGCTCGACATCGAAAGACAGCCAGTCGATCTCCGCTGGAGGTAATGCGGAATGGTCACGACCGTCAGGCCGAGACATCACGGCCATCATCAATGCAGCGTCTTCGACGGTACGGGTCATCGGTCCCGCACAACGGCCCATGTACGGTGTGCTCAGTGGAATGCGGCCCTGGCTCGGCTTGAGGGCGAAGATCCCGCACCAACTCGCTGGCAATCGTACCGACCCCCCGATGTCGGTGCCCGCATGCAGAGGCCCGTAGCACGCCGCCGCGGCGGCGCCGGCTCCGGCACTGGATCCTCCGGGCGTGCGCGTCAGGTCCCATGGATTGCGGGAGAGCTGGTGAAAGCTGGAAAGTCCCGATGAGAGCATGCCCAGGTCTGGCATGGTTGTCTTGGCAACAAAGACGGTGCCGCACTCCTTGAGACGAGCTGCCGCAGGCGAGTCGTCCGCCATCGGCACCAGTTCGTAGGCCGCCGTGCCGAGCGGCATCGCATCCCCTTTGGTCGCCAGGTTGTCCTTGATGGTCACCGGCACACCATCCAGAGCGCCTTGAGGCTCACCAGCCTTCCAACGCGCTTCCGACGCGCGCGCCTGCTCCAAGGCCAGGTCGGGACGGAAGAGCCAAGTAGCGTGAAGCTTGGGTTCGAGCGCTTCGATTCGCGCATTGACCGAGCGCACCACTTCGACCGGTGAGAGTTCCTTGCGCCTGTAGGCGGCGACCAGTTCGGCCGCCGTCCACGCATAGAGGTCTTGATCCATTTTCCACAACTCCAAAGAAACAACTAAAGATTGGTCGGAACGAGTCCGACTGCATAATCGGCATGGATGGCTGACCGCCCCGGCTTTCTCTTTCCCGGATGAACGAGGCGGTTGACAAAAGACGTCCTACTTCGCGCTAGTCCCCTTGAGCTACGTCTCGGAACGACGGCCGGTGCCGATGATGGGGTGCCGCCGCCTCATAGAGGCTCGCGACGCGAAGGAGCAACGCGTCGTCGCGGAACTGCCCCACCAATTGCAGGCCCAAGGGAAGCCCGTCTCCGCCGAACCCGCATGGCAAGCTGATTGCCGGATGCCCGGTCATGTTGAAGAGCATCGTCCATGGGTACCAGTGCGCGCGCACGTTTACCAGCGTCTGACCGTCGATATCGAGCGTACCGAAGAGATCCTGGTCTAGCGACACCGCCGGACGCGTGAGCGTGGGCATAGCCAGCAGATCCGAGTTAGCCAGTAGCCCCTGAATGCGGCGAAAGAACGCCGTGCGAGCGAACATCGCGGCCTGGTAGTCGGTGCCACTAACGCTGGCGGCCGAAGCAATTTGGCGCTTGAAAGTCTCGCTAAACAACTGCGGATGCTCGTCGATGAGTGGTGCAAAACGGGCCCGCCACACGGTATGGTTGATAGCGCGCCAAACTGGCTCCACCTCGAATCCGGCCCCGTCGAAAGCCTCGACCTCTGCGCCCAATGAGGCCAGCGTATGCAGCGCCTCCTCGAAGGCCCGTACGACATCGCGCGCAACGGGTCGCCCAGGCGGTGCCAAGCAGAATCGGATCCTCCGCCCCCGAAGATCGCCTTCCGGACGCGCGGCCGCCACGAAGTCCTGTTTCTCAACTCCGATCGACCAAGGATCGACGGGCGATGATCCAGCCATGGCCTGCAGCATCAATGCCGTGTCGGCCACAGTTCGGGTGGTCGGCGTCACATAGGTCTGATTGCCGAAGAGATCCTGAGCCTGGCTGTGCGGTACAACGCCCTTCGACTGCTTGAGCCCGACAACACCATTGCACGCAGCTGGGACGCGTGTGGAGCCTCCGCCATCCGTGGCCACGGCAAGCGGCGCGATCCCGGCCGCAACGGCCGCCGCGGCACCTCCGCTGGAGCCGCCACTGGTGCGCGACAGATCCCACGGATTGCGTGTGCTGCCAAACAGGGGGGCGTTCGTGAGGGGGGCGGACCCGAACTCCGGCGTGGTGGTCTTGCCGATCAAAATCGCTCCGGCTGCCCGTAACCGCGCCACGGACACGGCATCCTGCTCGGGTATGTGATCCTTGTACAGAATCGTCCCGAAGCTCGTCGGCACCCCTTCGGTATCGACCAGATCCTTCACGGAAAACGGGATGCCGTGCAGCGGCCCCAGCCAACGGCCCGCCGCAATCTCAGCTTCCGCTGCGGATGCCTCAGCCATCGCGCGTTCGTGAACCAACGTGATGAAACAGTTGAGTTTGGGCTGCAGCCGCTCGGCCCTGTCCAGCACGATCCTCACGAGCTCGACCGGCGACAGCCGCCGTGAGCGCAGCAGATCGGCCAGCTCAGTGGCGGGCGTGTAGCAAAGTGCGTCGTCGCCTTCGGTTTGCATCATCATCCGATCACTCGTTGATCACCACGCCTGCTGCTTTCACGATCGGCGCCCAGTTAGCGCGTTCGCGTTGCGCCCGTCGCATCGTCGAGGTGCCGTCCTCCGCGTGTGCGACAAAACCCGCACTCTCGATGCTCTTGACCAAGCCGGGACGGACAGCTGCAGCCAAGAAGCTCTTCTCCAAGGCAGCAATCACCGCTTTCGGTGTACCGCTGGGGACGTAGATGCCGTACCAGCTGGAGGCAGGGACGAACTCGGAAAATCCCTGCTCCTTAGCAGTGGGCACACCAGGCAACGTTGGCAGTCGCTGCTCGCCACTGAGGCCCAGGAACTTGATCTTCCCTCCCCTGTAAAGCGGCATCATGCTTGCAACGGCATCCCAACCCGCTGAAAGCTCACCGCCGACGACGTCGATCAACATGGGCGATGCGCCACGATAGAGCACGGGCGTCAGCTCGAAGTTCTGCGCCCGGGCCAGAGCGAAGGCGCCCAAATGGCCGGAACTACCGACGGTTGCCAGACCGACGCTGACCTTCTTGGGATTTCGCTTCGCCCACTCGACGTACTCGCGCAAGTTGCTGTAGTCCTGACCGGCGCCGGTCACGATGGCCGTCGGGATCTCGACCACCAACGCGACCGGAAGGAGATCCTTGTCCGCGTCGTACCCTGGAGTCTTGTAGGTCAGGGGCAGCAAGGTCAGCAGCGGCGATGGCGCCAAGAAGACGGTGAGGCCGTCGGGGCGCGACTTCTTCACCATGTCCCACGCCAGTCGCGCGGACGCCCCTGGCTTGTTCTCCACCACGATACTGCCGAAGCCGGCGTCCTTCAGCGCCTCAGCGTAGAGACGCGCCACCGTGTCCGCCGCGCCGCCTGCGGCAAAGCCGACGACGATGCGCAAGTTGCCACCGGCCAGCCCGGCGGGGAGCTCGGCGTGGACGGAATGACCTGCCAGGGCAAAAGAAACTGCGGCAATCAAACGCCGCAGCAAGGTGACGAACTGCATGGAAATATCCCCAGAACTGCGAAATACAAACCCGCCCATGGTTGTCTCAACTCTCGCTAGGTCACACGCATGACGCCGCACAGAATGTGAACGTCATGCCCCCTCCGCCTGCGTACGAGGGTCCAATCGACTGTTCGCCGACGTCGCTGCTGACTGGCCAATTCCAGACCGATGAGCAGCGGGGTGCCAACACTGTCCGGACGCCACCGTCCGCCGCCGCGGCATTTCCCTTGACTCAGCCTGGCGATCGCGCGGCGCAAGGCGGGTCCAGCGCCCTCCCCGTTGCAGCAAAGCTCGCGGAGAACTGGAAGAAGCGAACGGTGCCGCTGCGAGCAGGTCTGCCAGCGCTTTGTGGAGTCGTCGCCGCGTTCGCGGATCGTCATGGTTGCCTCGGTATGAGTTTGCCGATATCGGAAGCGTCGGCACGCCCGCGCCAACCCAGCAAAATCTTGACCCAATTCACCACATATGTCAAGCACATGACTTAAAATGATGCGACGTCCTCGTGCTTAACCAAGGCAATCGAACCAATCAAGAAGCAATTTATGTCAATGAGTAGTTAAAACTGCCCAGCACAACTTCGGCGAAACCCTGCGCGACATCAAAGTCGTGAAGGCACGTTGGCCGTTGGCGACCCGCCGCTGCGCGGCCGTCGCAATGACAAGCGGAGAACCGCACCCAAACTTCCGGAAGACGATGCATGACATTCCTAGCAATCGATATTGGAAACACACGGATGAAATGGGCCTTGTACGAAGAGCCTAGGCCGGACTCCAGGCTGATTGAGCAAGGCGCGGAGTTCCTGGAAAACATCGACACGCTGGCCGAACGGACATGGCACGCGCTGCCCGCACCCGACCGGATGCTCGGGTGCGCTGTCGCGGACGACACGGTCAGACGTCGCGTCAATGAGCAATTGGAAATCTGGAACATGGATCCTCAATGGCTTGTCGCCAGCGTTGAGGCAGCCGGCGTCACCAGCGGCTACGACCACCCCTCGCGCCTGGGCGCGGACCGCTGGGCCGCCATGATCGGAGCACGCCATCGCATGCTACGTGCTGGCCCGCCGCGCCCCCTGGTAGTTGCGGTGGTAGGAACGGCCGTAACGATCGAGGCTGTTGATACGGATGGCAAGTTCCTGGGCGGGCTGATACTGCCAGGGCACGGCATGATGTTGCGGGGGCTCGCATTCGGTACAGCCGGACTGCGTGTTCCGACCGGTGAGGTGCGACACTTCCCGACGAACACCAGCGATGCCTTGACCAGCGGAGGCACCTATGCGATTGCCGGTGCGATAGAGCGCATGATGCGGAACCTGCGCGAGCACTGCAATGACGAGCCCTTGTGCGTCCTGTCCGGTGGCGCCGGCTGGAAGATGGCGCCCAGCATGTCGGTGCCGTTCGAACTGGTAGACAACCTGGTTTTTGACGGGCTGCTAGAGATTGCGCAGCGCCGCTACGGCACCGGGCAATCGACCAATTGACGAAGGTCTTCGTCGAAACGTCTCCCCCTCAGCAGAGAACCTTGTGTAGGCGGTCACGGTATCGTGCGCAGGCCTTCGCCTCCGCTCCAGTTGCCTTAGCGTCCCTGCCTGTCGCGCACACCGTCGACCAAGGCTTGCCTGCGCGCCAGCTGTAATAGTCCGATGACAGCCCTTGTTGACAGGCGCTGTTGTCAGACGTCGACGAGGTGATGCAGCAAGCGGAAGGCAACACACCAAGTCTGACCATCGCAATCGAGTGTCGCCGTGCGCTGTTTGATCTTCACGATCAGGTCGACGCGGCGCTGCAGATGTTGATCGGTGAAGTTCGTCGGTGCCGAAAGCGACCTGCTGCGACGTGCAGCCCTTCATCGTCATCTCCACGACGCACTGCTTTCGGCGCCGCCGGAGAGTAGTAGCGCCAGCATTGCCAGCTTGCCCGAGATGAGGATGTCGCGGCGCAGGGCAATCTCGCAAAGCAAGTCACCCGAATGCGCCTCACCGGACCTGCAGATCAGGATGGGCCTCTGCCACTTCTCTGATAAAGTCCCACACGCGCCTGATCCGCTTTATCCGAAAAAGGTCCTCGGGTGTTGCTATCCAGAGCGTTCGAGTGATGAGCGACTCGCTCGGAAAGACGTTGATCAGTTCGCTTCCCTCTTGCGCCACATAGGGAGCCAGTATGACAAGCCCCATGCCAGCTGCGGCCGCGGCACGCTGCGCGAGCACGCTAGTCGTGGTAAAGCTTCTCCGGGGCTCGGGGATCACTTCTGCCAAGAATCTGTAGCGCTCGCTGACTGACCCATCGTGAATGTAGTCGACGAAGTCATGCTGCGCGAGGTCATTGACTCCAGTAATGGAAGGCCGTGAGGCCAAGTAGCTCGGCGCGCCGTAAAGGTAATAGTTGACCTCAGCCAAGCGCGCGAACTTATAACGCCCCACTTTAGGCGGCTCCAGCGTGACAAGAATCTCGACCTCTCGTGTCACGAGACTCGGGAACTGTGGCTGCGCCATGAGTTCGACATGAAGCCCTGGAGATTCCGAATAAAGTTTATGAAGGCTTGGCGCAAGTATTCGGATCCCGAACGCTTCAGGCGTGCCGACCCTCACAATTCCGCTGACGCTTCCCAATTGCCCCGAACATTCATCGATTGCGCCCAAATGCGCGGACTCCATCTGCTCCGCGTATGGTGTCAGCCGCGTTCCTGCCTCGGTCAACGTGTAACCGCTCCGGCGGCGGTCGAAGAGAACAACCCCGAGGCTTTCCTCAAGCTTATCGATGCGACGAGATACGGTGGAATGTTTCACGCCCATCTTCTCGCCGGTGGCCAAGATAGTGCCGCATCGGGTCAACTCAAGAAAAAAGCGAAGGTCGTCCCACTCCAGTAGTCTCTGCAAAATCTCTCCTTCCGAAAGGCGCCGCACTCTATGCGACTGCCGCTCGGGACCACAAATCGGCAGACCGCTATGCCCACGGTGCCGGCCACGTATCGACGCGATGGCCCTTGAGGTTGCCTTGCGGCAGCTGCAGAATTGGTGAAGCTGAAAGCTGTCGACCGACTGGACCAACAGCCTGGCCTTGAGCTTAACTGTGCTTGTGCGTAGATGCGCAAGCGGCTAGCGTCGATTGCCGTTGGTCTCTTGAACTTGTTCACTCAGTTTAGCAGCGTGGCGCGGATGAGGAGCGGTCTTGGATTCAGGCGGCGAATGCGATCGTTGGTGGTACCGCCTCATCGCGCCGCACCCACTGATGTGTGGTACACGCCCAGCGAGCGCGCGGCCACGGGTGGCCAGGCAGACGCAAGGTGGGCCACTCGCGCCGCTTGGCGCCGCGGTTGGAACCCTGGCGGGTGCCCAGGGCACACCCAGGCACCAAGCGCTGGTTGCGGCCTTGCAGCAGTTGATGCACGGCAATCAGCTTGCCGGCCTCGTGGATGCGCACCAAGCGCACGTCGAAGCCTTCGGCCAGCAGACCATCGACCAACCAATACCAGTTCCGCGTCGATTCCACGGCCACAGCCTGGATCGCGCTGGGCAGGCGCGCAGCGCCGCGACGATCGCGGCCAGCGAGTTGGGCAGGCGTTTGCGATACAACTCGTGATTGAACTCGTCGACAACAACAACACACTGTTGTTGGAGTGCGGGTCGCACCGCCGTTGGCGTTGTTGGTGGAAGTGAACGTGGTGCCGGGCAGGAGGTGCGGCTGCTCAGACGCTGGCCACGCCCACGGTCATGCCACCGCAGACGTAGAGCACCTGGCCGGTGACGAAGCCGCTGCGGGCGTCCAGGAGCCAGGCCGCCGCATGGGCCACGTCTTCGGGCGTCCCCAGGCGCCGCACCGGCACTGCGGCCACGATGGCCTGGGTGCGCGGCGCGTCAGGTGGGTTGGCCCGCTCGAACAGCTCTGTGCGGATCGGCCCCGGGCCGATGGCATTGGCCGTGATGCCCAACGGGCCTAGCTCCAGTGCCCAGACCCGGGTCATGCCGATCAGCCCGGCCTTGGTGGCCGCGTAGGCAGTGCGCAACTCCTTGCCCAGCGCGGCGCGCGAGGACAGGTTGACCACCCGGCCAAAGCCGGCCGCCTTCATGCCGGGCAGCACGGCCTGCAGGCACTGGAAGGCGCAGCGCAGGTTCAGCGAGACGGCCAAGTCGAACTCGGCCAGCGTCTGGCGCTCAACCGCAGCCGGCACGACTACGCCGACGTTGTTGACCAGACGGGTGATGGGGCCACCGACCAGCGCCAGAGCGAGCGCCCGTGCCGTGTCGGCCGGGTCGGATAGGTCGGCCTGGATGGCGCCGGGCAAATGGTCGACCACGCGGTCGATCACCACCGGCTCCCAGCCTTCCTGGCTGCAGCGCGCTGCGGTGGCGGCTCCGATGCCAGCGCCGCCGCCGGTGATCAGCACCCGCTCGCGGGCGGACAAGTGAATCGTAGTCATCTCTTAACTCTTTCAGTAAGGTCAGGCCGCGCCAAGCGGCGGGGCAGTCTCGGGCCATGCGCAGTCACACCCGCTTGATGACCGGGGCGACGCCCTGGCCGACGCCGATGCGCACGATGCAGAGCGCACAGCCGCCGCCGCTCACCTCGAACTGGTTCACCGTGGTGGCGACGGGGGCGCGCGCCGCTGGCGCCCAGCGGGTGGCCCAGCGCGATGGCGCCGCCGTTGGGACTAACGCGCGGGTAGCCGTCCTGCAAGCTCAGGTCGCCAGGTACGGCCAGTCCCGGACCGCCAAGGCCTCGTTAGAGCAAGTTCATCGTGAGCCGGATCGTGGCGAGCCTGAAGGAAGGCGCGAGGCGGGCTTAGCGTCCGAACTTGGAGGTGTCGGGACGGCGCTTTTCCTTGAACGATTTGCTGAGCTCTTTGTGCTCATCGGTGCGCAGGTAGGCCGGCAACATCAGATCGTGGGCCACCCGTGCCAAGCCGGCGACTCCACCATGCCGCGCCAGGAAGGCTCCCTTGATCGACGCAAGGGCGTATGCGCCGCGGTCAGCGATCTCCAGCGCAATTTGTCGAGTGAACTCGTGGAGCTTGTCGTCCGCCACCACGTGGTTGATCAGCCCCCATTCAAGCGCCTCTCGAGCGCTGAGCTTCGGATTGCGGTACCACATCTCCTTCGCGCGCTTTTTGCCGATCAGGTCTTCGAGATACCAGGTGCCATAGCCGGCGTCGAAGCTCCCCATCATCGGCCCGACCTGCCGGAAGACCGCGCTTTCCTTGGCAATGGTGATGTCACACACGACCTGCAGGACATTGCCACCCCCGACGGCGAAGCCATTGACGCACGCGATCACCGGCTTCTGTAGCTTGTCGATCGCTTCATACATCTCGACGGTGGGGATCGTCCCCTCGTACATCAATGTGTCGGGAAGGCCCTCCTTGCTGCCGCCGATGCAGAAGAATTTGTCTCCGGCGCCCGTGATGACCAACACCCGGGTGCGCGTCTCACGCCGGATCTCGTTAATGCAGTCACGCACTTCAAGCGCGGTCTTCGGGGTGAACATGTTCCCATGCTCGGGCCGATTCAGCGTGATGGTCGCGATGGGGCCGTCTTCGCTGTAGATGATCTCTTCAAAATCTCGCATGTCTGCACTCCGGTTTTCTAGGGTTAGGAATAGGCGTTTGAGCTGACCGACGGTGCAGGCAGCTGCTCTCGGGAAGGAAGTTGGGACACGAGAGCCATCAAGCTGCTACGCAACTCATCAGATGCCCCGAGAAAAGGTGCGCGAATCTCATCTCCGCATTCGCCCATGGCCGCCAGCAGAGTCTTGAGAGGTGCAGGGCTTGGCTCGTTGAAGAGGCCCCGTGTCAGGGGCTTCAAGCGGCTCCACAGCTCTTGGGCCCTCGCACGCTCACCTGCTTCGAGCAAGTGGTCGAGCCGCACGAAAAGGTCCGTCCGAATATGCGCGCTGGCTGCGATAGCTCCGGCGCCCCCGAGACAGCGAGTCGCATACCATTCGCCATCATTGCCGGAAAGTACGTCCAGACGGCCGTCGAGGATCAGGCTTTCAGTTTGCTCGGGGCGACCACCGCAGTCCTTGATGGCGAGGATATTGGCGTGCTCTGCAAGACTGAGCACCGTGTCCAGTTCCAGGCGGACACCGGTTCGTGCAGGGATGTCATACAAGATCACGGGCAGGCCCGCCGCGTCCGCTATCTCCGTGAAGAAGGCCTGCAGCGATGCCTGCGAGGGCTTCAGGTAGGGAGGGCTCGCGACCAGAATCGCGGCCGGGTTGAATGGCTGACTAAGCTTTGCGCGCTGCAGGACTTCGACTGCCGTATACCCGGATGCGCCAACGACGATGGGGAGCGAACTGCTGGAAGCCAACGTGCCAAGCACCAAAGCTCTTTCCTGGTCGGCGAGCAGATGCCCCTCTCCGGTCGTGGCGCAGGCGACGAATCCCGACACGCCATCGCGTTCCATGCGTTTGGCCATCGAAGCGAGTGCGACCGTGTCAATCTCTCCGCGGCGAAACGGTGTGACGATCGGAATCCACACACCTCTGAATTTTGTTTGCACGGTCATCTGATCCCCAGGGAAAGCATCGAGCTACCGGCCATGCTCGACTTCATCGAGAGGTTGACGATGAGCCGGCGCCCAGCCCAGGTCCGCACGGGCCTTTCGCGCTGTGAACTGCTGGTCGAGGGCGAAGGCCTCCGCGAAAACCCCGAAGCGGGCTTTGGCGTCCTCGTGCGAGAGGTGAACCAGTTCACCCGCTGCTCCCAGGGCCCGGCTCAACGCAGCCAAGACCTCGCGCGTTCTGGGGTTCTCGTCGCTCACCGCGATGTAACGCTGGCCGGCCTGGGCACGAGTGAGCGCGCACACGTAGAACTGCGCCAAGTCTTCAACATGGATGACCGGCCAGTGATTGGTGCCTTCGCCGATGCAAGGGATGCTCTCGGGGCCATCCTTGGCGAATACCGACCAGAGAATGCCGCCGTGATTCCCATAGACCATTCCCGGAAGAATGACTACAGGCTGATGACCCGACGCAGCCCAATCAAGGACTGCGGAGTCGTTGGCGGCCCTCCACGCGACCAGCTTCGGAGGGTTGATGGCCTGCCCCTCGTCCGCCAAACCGCTGGTGCTTCCATACACCCAGCCGCCGCTGGTGTGGATGTAGGGCCCGCGCTTGTCCAGCCCCTCGATCATCGCTTGCGCAGCAGCCAGGTCGATCGCCGCGAAGTCTCGGCCCTTGTGCTGCGCCAAATGGATCACGGCATCTGCGCTGAACGCAGCGCTGTGCAACGTTTCGAGGTCCTGCAGCGTGCCGATCGTCACTGCGGCGCCGTTGGCCTTCAACACGTCGGCAGCGCTTTCCGTTCGCGCAAGCCCGTTCACTTCGTGGCCAGCGCGAACCAGAGCTCTGATCGTGGGTAGGCCGATGTACCCAGAACCGCCAGTGACAAAAACTCTCATCGTGAAATGCCTGGTATGTTGCGGTGATTGGACTTCAGCCACGCTGAATGTCGAGCAGCTTGAAGACGCCTCGCGCAGTGGTGACCACCCGCCCTTCGCCGTCGCGCACCTCACCCTCGCAGAAGGTGATCGATTTGCCACGCCGTATGCAGCGCCCCTCGATCTGCAGATCGGATTTCCCTTCGTTCAGGAAATGAGCGGTCAATTCGATCGTGACCGCACTCAATTCCAGTGGAGCATTGCTTCGGGCCGCCGCGCTGAGCGTAAAGTCCAACGCACTCATGAGAACACCGCCGTGGACTACCCCTCTGCTGTTGACGTTGTCCGCTTTGAGCGGTAAGCGAGTCAAACAGGTGTTCAGGTCCATAGACACCGCCTCGAGGCCAATGAGCCGCATGAACGGCACATCGATTCCAAAGTAGTCGCCACTGCTTGGTGTTCTTGCTTTCATGATGTCATTCAGTTTCCGGATCGGACCCGCAGGTATCTGTCATACAAGTCCTGTAACGTAGTAGATGCCGATGACGATGAACACGGCGGCGGTCTTGATCAACGTGAGCCCAAAGATGTCACCATAGGACTGCTTATGGGTCAGGCCAGTCACGGCGAGGAGGGTGATTACAGCGCCGTTGTGTGGAAGGGTATCCATACCTCCGCCGGCCATGGACACGACGCGGTGCAGAACTTCCATGGGAATTTGTGCGGCTTGCGCGTTCAGAATCAGGATGTTCGAAATTGCGCCGAGAGCAATGCTGACCCCGCCGGAGGCGGACCCTGTGATGCCAGCCAAGGTGGTGACACTGAGTGCAGCGTTGATCAGCGGGTCGGAGATCGTCTTGAGCGCCTTGCCGACAATCACGAAACCAGGGAGGGCTGCGATCACGCTTCCGAAACCATACTCCGATGCGGTGTTCATCGCCGCCAGCAGAGCGCCGGCCGCAGCTGCTTTGCTGCCTTCAGCGAACTTGCGCGCGACTTGCTTGAAGGCAACGGCAACGACAAAAAGGATGCCCAGCAGCAATGCGCATTCCACAGCCCAGATGCCCGTGAGTGTCTTCACCGACGTTGACACCGGCGCGGATAGCCCAGCGAATACCGAGGGTGATACGCTGTAGCTGTCGCCGTACCAGATCGGGATCCATTTCGTGAACAGATAGTTGGCCATGCCTACCAGCAACAGCGGAGTGAGCGCGACCCACGCGTTGGGCAAGTTGGTCGAATCGGCGGGCGCGGGCTCGTTCAGATGATTCCGGCCGTAGCCTTCGCCCGTCGCCATGAGCTTGGTTCGACGCCATTCCAGGTATGCAAGCCCCGCGCTCGCGATGATGAGCGATCCGATGCCTCCAAGAACGGGAGCAGCCCATCCGGTCGTCTTGAAGAACGTCGTCGGGATAATGTTGAGAATCTGCGGCGTACCCGGCATCGAATCGGTCGTGAAGGTGAACGACCCCAGAGCAATCGCCGCGGGCAGCAGCCGCTTCGGAATATTCCCCTGTCGGTAGAGTTCGGCAGCGAATGGGTAGACAGCGAACACGACCACGAACGTGGATACCCCACCATACGTCAGCAGCGCACACACCAGCACGACCACGAGGTTCGTCTGAGATCGACCGACGTACTTGATAGCCGCAGCTACGATCGCCGCCGCGAATCCGGACATCTCCACGACCTTGCCGAAGATGGCACCGAGCAGAAAGACGGGAAAGTACAACTTGATGAACCCCACCATCTTTTCCATGAACACGCCAGAGAACATGGGAGCGACGGCGGTGGCATCGGTCAACAGCACCGCTGCCATAGCAGCGATTGGTGCGAAGATGATGACGCTAAACCCACGATATGCAGCGTAGATTAGAAACGCAAGTGATGCGAGGACGATGAGCACAGTCATTCGAGTTCCGTGGGTTCCTGGGCTTGACAGAGATCGCTTCCGTCAGGCCGTCGGACCGATCGACTGTGGCAACTTTCCGTGTCGCTCCCATTGCGTGAATACGTCTGCATCTACTTGGTCAACGTAGCGTGAAATCTGGCCGAGCAGCTTGAGTTGCAGATCGGCGGAGGCGGCAAGCTTTTCAGCCAGATGAAGATCCTTGGAAAGAATCTTCATGAGCGAACTGAAGGCGGCAGGCGAACGTGCCCACGCGCGATATTGGAGGCGGCCTTCTTCGGCATCGACGGTCAGGAAGTTGCGCCCCGAACTGACGTTCAGGATGGGAGCGAGTTTTTCGAATGTCACCCCTTGCCGCTCAGCGAGATCGATGACTTCTGAGGTCAGAAACTGGATCGCGATGCAGATGGCGTTGTTCGCCACCTTGACAACTTCTGCCGAGCCCAAGTCGCCGCACTCAAACAGGTTTTCTCCCATGACCTGCATCAGCGGATTGACGAAAGAGAAGTCTTCACTCTTGCCTCCCATCAGAATGGTCAGCGTGCCGTTCTGTGCCTTGACGATTCCGCCGCTGATGGGAGCGTCCATGACCCTTGCTCCACCGGCAACCAGTGGGATGGCCACGCGCTTGATGGTCTCCGGATGGGTGGTGCACATGATGCAGACGACAGGGCTGTGGCCTGGCGGAATGCCGTGCAGCAGGCCTTCTGGCCCAACCGTGACGTCGGAGATCTGATCGTCGTTGGCAACGAGCACGATCACCACGTCGGCGGCGGCGCACTCGGCGGCGGTCTTGGCAATGGTGGCGCCGATGGTGCGGAACCGGTCTAGCACGTCGGGGTCGCGGTCGTAGACTGCCAATTCGTAGCCGGCATCCTTCACCCGCATGGCCATGGGGGCGCCCATGCTTCCGACGCCAATGAATGCCACCTTCTTGATACCCATCCTTGTCTCCTATCTTTCGAGAATCGTTATATGTTTTCGCGCACAAGCCCGCTCAGCCTCCTCGTGCGAGGTCAGTAGCGATTTAGGCACGACATCCAGCCCAGGATGTCGCTGCCACCCTAGAACAGCAATGCCGGTTCGGTCTTGGATTGCACGAACTCGGGCGTCACCCCTGGGGCGAGTTGCCTGACGGCAAGACCGCCGTCGGTCACGTCGATGACCGCAAGATCGGTGATGATTCGATCGACAACTGCCTTGCCGGTGAGCGGCAGCTTGCATTCGTTCAGGATTTTGAGTTCGCCGGTTCGGGTCGTGTGCTCCATGACGATGACCACGCGGCGGACGCCAGCAATCAGGTCCATGGCGCCACCCATGCCCTTGACCATCTTTTTCGGGATCATCCAGTTGGCAAGATCCCCCGCGCTGCTCACTTGCATGGCACCGAGGATCGTCAGATCGAGGTGGCCACCACGGATCATCGCGAACGATTCCGAGGAAGAGCAGATCGACCCGCCAGCGAGGATCGTGACGGTCTGCTTGCCTGCCTCGATCAAGTCCATGTCCACCTCGTCCTCGTAGGGGAAGGGGCCGATCCCGATCAGGCCGTTCTCCGACTGAAGCCAGACCTTCATTCCCTCGGGAACGTGTTGCGCCACCTTGGTGGGCAATCCGATGCCGAGATTCACGTAATTTCCGTCTTGAAGCTCAAGTGCGGCAATGGCTGCCATTTCGTCGTGTGTCCAGGCCATGTCAGATCTCCACCTTTGCGCGCGATCGCACTGCGAGGCGCTCGACTCTTTTCTCGGGGTTGGGCACGATCACAATCCGGTCCACGAAGATGCCGGAGAGGTGCACGTTGTCGGGGTCGATGCGTCCCGAGTCCACCAGTTCTTCCGCTTCCACGATCGTGATGCCCCCGGCCATCGCGACCTCGGGATTGAAGTTGCGTGCGGTGCGCGCAAAGCGCAGGTTGCCGTCGCGGTCGACGGTCTTGGCTTTCACCAGCGAGACGTCCGCCTTCAGCCACGTCTCCATCACATAGGAGCGGCCCTGGAAGTCGCGAACTTCCTTGTTTTCCGCAACGATGGTCCCAACGCCGGTGCGCGTGAAGAAGGCGGGGATCCCAGCTCCGCCCGCCCGCAGGCGTTCGGCCAGCGTTCCTTGGGGGTTGAATTCCAGTTCGAGTTCGCCGCTCAGGTACTGGCGCTCGAATTCCTTGTTCTCGCCGACATAAGACGCAATCATCTTGCGGATCTGTCGAGTGTGAAGGAGCAGACCCAAGCCGAAGTCGTCAACGCCGGCGTTGTTGCTGATGCACGTTAGATTCTTAACCCCCGTGTCGCGCAATGCGTCGATCAGCGAGGACGGAATTCCGCACAGGCCGAATCCACCAATCGCAATGGTTTGTCCGTCAGCAACCACTCCGTCTAGTGCGGCTACGGCGTTGTCGAATATCTTCTTCATAAATCTCTTGCTATTAAAGAGGAGCTTGAAAGGGAGCCCGCAGGTTTGGTTTTGCAATTGCAGCATGCGCGTGCGCCTATGCTCCCTGTCAGGCCTTTGAGTGCACCGCGCAACTCCGTGTGAGTTAATTCTTACGGCGTGTGGCGCTTGAGGCAACTCCGAAAAATGCACGGTCGTTGTGCGCCAATTCGCAATATGGGCCAAAGCACCGTCTTGCCCCCTTGCTGGCTTTGATGGCGGGCGCGGTCGTAAGGCAGCCCGAACCCGTTGTACCGGTTGGCCATGTAGGTTCGGATCATGGCGATGACCCGCAGCCGCCGCGGGGTGGGCGCCGGAAGCGCACTGAGGAGCGTCAATTCTGCTGGCGGTACGGCCCCGGCTCATGCCGTCTTCGGCCATGAGGTGTTGAGCATTTCGCGGCGCTCCGGGGACTGCGCTTTCGGTCAACAGCGTTCTTGAGCGCGTGGTGCATCAGTGCCGCTGGCCGCGCTTGCTAGGGCACGCCCACCCTCGGGCTTTCGTCGAACCAATCCAGCGTTGCGCTTTTATGCACAATGGCTTCGCATTTTATGCCCTTGCACACGTTTGGGCGTAAACAGAAAATCGACTTCACCAATTACAAGTATTCGCAAATCCTTACGTCGAGTTGCGCATACATATTCTCGAAAAACAGCGATATCCAATAGTTCCAGACCAATAACCATCGGCCTCTGTGGTTGCATGGGAAATTTTTAAGATATTCCTGACTCGGAAAATGGTCCTATTGCGAACCTCATGTTGAATCAGCCTGAAAACGGCAATGTTTACCAAAAAGGAGATATGTGATGAAATTATGGATGGGATTGCTTGCGGCCGTATCCACGTTTATTTCTGGATTTTTATTCCTGGGGCCGGCGCATGCGCAACAGAAATTTCCAACGAGACCAGTTGAGATCAATGTCTGGGCGTCAGCTGGCGGTGGCACCGACATAGTGAACCGATTGATCGCGAAGGCGATGGAGAAGGAGCTTCGCGGCTCGATCGTAGTTTCGAACAGGACGGGCGGCGGCGGTGCGATTGCCATGAATCACGTGTGGTCGAGGCCGCACGATGGCTACAACTGGCTCGGTTCATCCGAACAGATGCAGATTACTGCCGTGATGGTGAGCACGAGCACTGATCTTGATGGCCGGACGCCTGTTATTGATCAAGTTGGGTGATGGCCGGCCTGGTCGAACCCTTATCAATCGTGAACAGTCATTGGTGGTTGCAGGCAGGTGCAGGTT
>Ga0187892_10004684_pt1 | contig 22634 bp, 19 predicted proteins | sample MA1701073metaG_FD_139345 | JGI IMG/M metagenome (GOLD analysis project Ga0187892, IMG submission 139345) | Bio-ooze microbial communities from a basaltic lava cave in the Kipuka Kanohina Cave System on the Island of Hawaii, USA - MA170107-3 metaG ... | reverse complement strand
CCTGGATCGGAAACTACGACCGCCTCCTCGTCAGAAAGGAACGGAATGCCCACACTTACCTCGCCTTCCTCCTCATCGCCTGCGCAATGATCACTCTCAAAGCAATATCGGGATGACTTCTAGTAACTAATAGGGATGTCCGAAACAGCGGGGGGATGATAGGTTCACGGCACCTAGCAAGGCGGACTCCCGCGCTCCGTCGGTTATGCCCGCTAAGGCCCCTGGCAGGCCGAAATAGGCCCACCTAGACGGTGATCCGACGCCCAGCATGTCGGGGTACTGCCATGCGCGCGAGTTGTGGTATGTACCACAATCGGCTCTGACTGCCGAGGAGTGGCCGGCGCATCTCGCCCCCATCTACTACCTACGGCGATTCCGGACAATCCCTATTGTTTAGGTCAATAGACTATGTCCACAAACGGTGCTGACCGAAGGAGCAGCCTCAGTCTAAGCCTGATCCGGAGCGGGCTCAGAAGCGACATCGCATCCGGATTTGAGCACGCTATCCGACGGCGAAAGCTGATCCAAGTGAGCGGTTCTCTTCGAACTCCCGCCGACTGGCAACGGTGGCGAGAGGGGGTTGCGGCGGAGGGTGCTCAAACTCTGAACGTGGTGTATCGGTGCTGGCCGGGATCGGGCAAGACGACCACAGTTGGAGTTATCGCCAGCGAGGTAGCCGCGGAGTGCAAGACGCTCGTGTTCGGCCTTGCTCACAGGGGCTTCAGCGAGTACGAGCGCATCTCACAGCCGCGGCGTGTCACTTGGACTCACTGGAAGGGGCACAACAAGGAATGTCCAGCCGACATCTTGGCTGGTAAGGGCTATGTGACCGGCCCCGAAGATTGCACTTGCGACGCACGGGCATCTCGCGGCGGTAACCCAGCATTCGCCCCAATTGAGTATGCGCTGTCTGATAGAGACCCTGACACGCTCAATGTAGGCGATCCGCTAGCACGTGAAGCCCTGAGCTATGACCTCTGGGTCTTCGATGAGATTGACTTCTCTAGGTTCGTTAGCCGGACCGTTGTCACGAAACGGGACTTGGAACTCGCGGCGGAGCACCATCCCAGCGGCAGCGTCCGGGGCTTGTCGGAAGTGCTCATAGAAGTCTTGGAGGAACACACGGCGGCTAATCGCGCTGTCAAACGCTATGCCGCCATGCAGCATTGGTCTGGCACGGACTTCCACAACCGCTTCTTGGAGCGATACTCGGACAGCCAGCTAGAGCGTTGCCTTTGGAACCTGAAGAACCTGGAGCGGCAAACGGTCTGGTACGACGATGCCGGATCACCGAAAGACCAACCTTGCGATTTCGCCCCTGCGCTTGGAGCCGTGCTCTCGCAGGAATACCACGATCTAAAGGCGGGAGCTGTGTTCCATCCTCAGATTCACGTCGTCTGGGACAAGCCCGGTGAAGGCGAGCACATACAGAGCGTTCTCCGCTTGGTCAGGCGGAAGTTCGTGTCACCGCTTGCACCGCCAATCCTGATCCTAGATGCGACCGCGGACATCCATCTGCTGAAAGTGGCGTTTGACGGGATTGACGACGAGCCCCCAGTCCCAACCCCCGATTTCCCGTGCAAGGTCAGAGTATGGCAGCACGTTGGGGACCGGGTGACCAAGGGGACGCTCGACATAAGCGATGCGAAAGCGAAGCTACCGCCCAAGTACCGTCGGTTGCTCATCCGTGAGCTACAGGCACTTGGCACGAACACTGAGAGTGACACGCCCAAGAAGGTCGGGGTGGTCACATTCAAGCAAGCCGTAGAGGATTGCCAGAAAGCCGTCATTGAGGCTGGTTTCAACAAGGATCAAATTGTCACCGGCTGGTACTACAACCAGCGGGGGGACAACAGTTTCAGTGATTGCGATGTCTTGGTGCTAATTGGGTTCCCAGCACCGAACTCGCAGGCGTTATTTGAAGAGGCGTCCGCCCTGTTTGTTGACTCCGATATGCCAATCCACAGGGAGCCGAAACGCATTCAGCGCGACCTCATGCTCCGCAACGGCCACAATTTGACAGTCCCAGAACTGTTCGACCATCAGGACACCCGGCTCAGCGCACTCTACTGGCAGAAGTCCCACTGGGAGCTGTATCAGGCGTTCCACCGCTCGCGAGCCTATGTAAGAGACAAACCCATAGATGTGCTCGTGCTCACTGACGTGCCCATTGAAGGTGTGAAGGTAGACGGCTTCCTCGGCAAGGAAGGCGCAGTATTTGATGCTCTTGAGTGGTTGCTCGGTCAACAGGAGCAAGTGACCATCCCGCAGCTAGTTGACAGAGTATTCGAGTCAGGCGGACTAGAGGGCACAGAGGCCGAGCGAGGAAACCTCCGCAAGTGGATAGTCCGGCCTGAGACCAAGAACTACGAGTGGCTGGCGCAAGCTACGGGCACAGGGTACGTTCCCGGAACGAGCAAGAAGCTGCCCGGTGCGTTCCATGCCCTGAAGGGTGGCACCTCCCCCCGCTAGTTCAGCCGTTCGGTCAGCGGCACGTACTCGGCCAGCGCGACCTCTTGCTTGGCCGCTCGGCTGTACCGCTCGACCATTGCAAGGCTCTCCCAGCCGCCAAGGTACTGGATCGTCTGACTGTCCACGCCGCGCTTGCGAAGCTCGATTGCGAAGAACCGGCGAAAGCTGTGCAGGTTGGCCTTGATGCCGGTCTTGCGTCCCAGCCTGACGAGCATAAGTTGAATGCCACGGTAGTCCACGCCCCAAATGTTGCCGGATGCCTGCGGGGGGAGTGCAGAGAGCAGTGCGCCGGTAGCTGGCCCGAACTTCACCAATCGCTCTTTGCGGCCCTTGCCGAATACCCGGATGATCCGACGCTCCCAGTCGATGCGCTCCGGGGCTATTTGGGCCAATTCCGTGAGGCGTAGGCCCGTATCAGCAAAGAGGGAGATGATCGCCTTGTCACGGGGGCCAGATGCTGCGGCGATTAGTTGGGCGACCTGCGCTGCGCTCGGATGGCTCAGCACCACGGTTGGCAATCTAGGAGAGGCCATCTTGTGGCAGGGCGATAGGGCAACATAGGAATGAGCTTCTAGCCAATTGTAGAACGCTCGGATGGCCCGGAAATGGGAGTGGCGAGTCCACGGGGTTGGACACTGACTAAGAAACCGCTCAACGTCGGTGCGTGTGATAAGCAGCGGGTCAGCGACGGAGGTCAGAAAACGTCCCAGCCTAGACCGCAGCCATTCCTCACCCTTGCGTGTTAGCCCCCGTTCGCCCAATCGGGAGGCGATGAACGCTTCCAGCCATCCGCCAGCCTGCTTGCAAAGCAGGCGCTCTCCCGGTTGAGCTACAGCCCCACGTCGCTACGCTCTGCAACGGCGGTCGCTTGCCGTCATGCCGAGCGCTTCTCCAATTCTCGCGGCGCGCGACCCGGCGGTCAACACCGCAGCCGTCATCTTTGCGCAGACCGCCACATTCCCGCGCAAGCGGGAATGACGGATTCACATTTGAAGTGCAACACCCCGTCCCAGAAACTGCGGTCCGTCGCCCGTTGCCAGTACCATGTGCCGGCCAGACGCGTGAGGCTGGGTTCCCCTTGGGCGGGAATGACGCCATGACCGTTCGTAGTCCAAAGCTGGGAGGAGAGTCATGAAGGCAGCCGTCTACAAAGGCAAACACCGGTTTGAGATAGCCGACATCCCCACGCCAGAACCCGGGCCGTCGCAGCTGCTCGTGAAGGTCCACTCCTGTGGCATCTGCGGCACCGACGTGCACGCGGTGATGTACGAGATTGCACCGCCCGGCAGTGTGCTCGGCCACGAGTTCAGCGGCACCGTCGTCAAGACTGGGAAGCAGGTGAGCCGCTGGAAGACAGGTGACCGGGTAGTCGGAGGAGGAGGCGAACCTCCAGCTGCCAGTCTGCCAGCGTCGCGGAGCCACCCACGGTACAACTACCGGACCATGGGCTTTGTAGGTGGCCGGACACGTGCTTATGCCGAGTACGTACTGATGGATGAATGGGAGCCGATTGCGCTGCCCCACGGCGTGGCGGATGAATGGGCCAGCCTGACGGAGCCATGCGCAGTGGCGGTGCATGCGGTGCGTAACTCGGGCCTGAAACTTGGCGATAGCGTCGGTATCCTGGGTGCGGGGCCGATCGGCCTGCTCTGCCTCCAAGCTGCGAAGGCTGCCGGCGCGGGAAGGGTCTTTGTTTCCGAGCCCGCGCCTGCCCGGTCGCGGGCAGCCGCTGCGCTGGGAGCCGATGCGGTGCTCGACCCTGTGAAGGAAGATGTCACCGCAAGGATGGTGGACCTTACTGACGGCCAAGGGCCGGACATCATCTTCGACTGCGCAGGCATCAAGTCCACACTTGACCAGGCGCTTAACACTGTGCGACGGTCGGGCCAGGCCGTGCTCGTGGCGGTCCCGTGGGAGCCGATGCCGCTGTTGCCGGTGGACTGGATGGCGCGCGAAATCCGTTTCCAGTCGAGCTGGGGTTCAAGTCCAGGTGACTGGAAGGTTTCGCTTGAGCTAATGCGGTCCGGAAAAATCTCGATGAAGCCGCTGCTCGCGGAGTCGAGCTTTGTCCCACTGGAGGGCATCGAAAAGGCGTTTACCGCTCTGATGAAGCCAAGCACTCAGCTCCAGATGGTGGTGCGCCCTTGACGTGTCGGTGCGCCCAACCTACATCTTGCGTCGGCCGCAATGGCCTCATGCGCGCATGGCCGACGCCAAACTTCTGAAAACGGCATGATCGTGTTCAAAATGGACAATGGCGTCGTGTTTGCAGACGACGCAACCGTCCGCATGGAGTCGAGGGAAATTGCGCCCGGCATGAGCGCCCCCATTGAACGCTACACGGCGTCGGACGTGGCCCTGTTGTTCTTCGAAGGGCACGGCGAAGTGCGCGTCGCCGACCGTGTCCATACGATTATGGCGGTGCAGTTTACGCACGCGAGGGCTGGCTCTGCATTTCAGCTCCGGAACACCGGAGGCGCCAGGCTGCGCTACCTGGCAGCGGTGTGTCCTCCCCGCCCGGTCGAGCACCCCCGCGCACACGATGCCAAGGCAGGTCCCGGCGGCGTCACGGTGTTGAGCGTAGACAAATACGACCGCATCCCGGACTCTGGCCTTATTCGGGGCGGGATGTTCTTCCTGGAGCCCGGCGGCAGCATCCCGCAGCTCAGTCAGGACGAGTCGACAAAGATATTCGTCGTGCTGCAGGGCCAGTGCGAACTTACTGTGGGCGCGGAGACACGCCGCGTTGGCCATGGCGACGTCATCGCCATCCCGCGGCAGGTCACGCACAGCCTCCGCAACCCTGGGGCCGGGAAGCTCGCGATGTGGGTGACAGTCACGCCTAACACATCGCCTTCGCACACGCGCTACGAACAGATGCCAGACGGCTCGTGGAGACGGGTCTCGCCGAGGGCGTCTTGAATTACGCTGGCCATTGCACTGAGGCGTTAATGATGCCCGTCATAGGAGCCAGGACATCCTTCCACATAGTGGTTCTTTGCTTACTGTCCACCCTGGCTGCGGTCCTCACTGCCGGTTGCGGCACTCCACAAGCTTCGGCCACTCCGGTCCCGATACCACCGACATTCATCAGACACACGGACACAGCTGCGGGGGTTTCGGTCAGTTACCCGCCGGACTGGGTCACAGACATCGAGTCGTTTCAGGCATCCGTTGAGAGTAGGAACGAAATCCTCCGGGGCGAAGGTTATTACGTGCATCCAGGTATCTCTGAACTTCTCTTTGGCGCCGGACGGCGGACCGAAGGTGGATACAGTCCAAGCCTGACGATCTTTGTAGACGCATTTCCTGGTCTCGTAACTCCGCAGCAATACATTGGTCTGGCGCGGGACGACATCGTTGAAGGCGTGAAGTGGATCAGCGATTCAGAGGTCCAGAACGGAAAAACGGAGGCCGTGATGGCTGTGTACGAGTATCCAGATAACGGCGGCCCAGCAAGGAACTACATGCTCGTCGCAACACGCGGCAGAGTTGCACTCGTGTTCAATTGCACCGTATACGCGCCGTTTACCGAGACAGAACAGCAGGAATGTCTGACGGTGGTACGATCCGCTGAAATATTCAGCCCGTGATTCCTTGGGGCTGACTGCGAATGTCTCTGCGAATGTCTGGAGGAACGAATGAAGCACTCTTCGTACTCAGCCCAGTGCGGCGTCTGCAAGCAGAATGCGGGAGAGGTCGAGGTCCAGGGTGGTGTGCTCTGGGAGGACAGCCGGTGGTTCGTCCGGCACATCGCGGCGCCATTCGCGTTGCCGGGCTGGACGATGTTTCACTCACAGCGCCATATGCAAGGGCCGGCGCATTTTGACGACGCCGAGGCGCGCACGTTTGGACCGGTGCTGCGCCATGTGTGCCGCGCGTTGGAGCAGGCGACAGGCGCGCCGAGGGTCTATGTCGTGGCATTCGGCGAGAGCACGCCGCACATGCACGCTCACCTTATACCCCGCTACGACACCCTCAAGAGCAACGAGGTGGCATTTGGCGTGGCGGACCTGATGCGCGGCGTCATGAAGGGCGAACGGCCGGGCGCAGACGTGGCGAAGGGGATGGCCATCGCCGAGAAGCTCAAGCAGTCGCTGAAAAAGAACCCGCCGCCGGTGTAGAGGGCGCTCCGGGTCAATGGTGGCTGGCGTGGCCTTCGGACGGGCCGTGCGGGTGTCCGTGGCCGCCCTCACGGGGCGTTGACGGCCTCTGTCAGCAGCCGGGCTCGCCGTCGTTGCCGCAGCAGTTGTTCAGGCGCCTCAATCTGCGGTAGTAATTCTTGGCCGCAAGGCGCGCTTTCGTCAGGAACGGCGCGTCGTACTCGCGCCAGTTTGACACCCACGCTCTGAAGGGACTGATCTGCGGCACCTGGACCACCTTGATGAAGATGCGTAACTCTGTGACAGTCTACGGGCCGCAGGCCTCGGCCGGGACATCAGGGCAACGGTCCTTGCAGTGGCCGCGATGGTGTGGCGTCCTGGCATGATCTCGTATGCTTGTATGCGGCGCGGTATTTGAGTCTGGTCCTCCCTCACCCCGGCCCTCTCCCGCTGGGAGAGGGGGCTCCGGGATAGGCGCCAGGTGCCCGCCAGCAGCATTCCCGGGTCGTCCAAAGGTAGGACAGGGGACTTTGAATCCTCTAATCCAGGTTCGAATCCTGGCCCGGGAGCCAGCAATAGACGGCGACTGGCGTCCAGCACCCGGCGCGCTGTTTTCACAGAAAACGAAAGGGCGAGGCACAGTGCCTCGCCCTTTTCTTTCCGCCTATTCCGGTTATCCCATTTTCCTAGTACCGCCAGAGAGCACTCCGGGCGCTGAACCCTTCCATTTGGCGGGGGTCGTGGACTCGTCATACAGGTGGCAAGAGACGTAGTGGCTGGTCTGGTGCTGCTCTTGGAGGGCTGGCACCTGCTTTTCGCAGATTTCGCCAATTTTCACGTAGCAGCGCGGGTTGAAGCTGCAACCAGACGGCGGGTTCACGGGCGAGGGCACCTCGCCGGGCAGGATGATCTCCTCCCTCTGGATGTCCGGGTGCGATGGAAGCGCGGCTGAGATGAGCGCCTTTGTGTACGGGTGCAAGGGGTCCGTAAAGATGGACTCTGTAGGCCCGATCTCGCGTATCTTGCCCAGGTACATGACGCCCACCTGGTGGCACATGTAGCGCACCGTGGCCAAGTTGTGTGCGATGAGCAGGAACGCCAGACCGTGCTGCTGCTGCAGGTCCACCAGCAGGTTCATGATCTGGGCGCGGATGGACACGTCCAGGGCAGACACCGGCTCGTCCAGCACGACGACCTGCGGGTTGAGCGCCAGGGCGCGTGCGATGCCAATACGTTGGCGCTGTCCGCCTGAGAATTCGTGGGGGTACAGGTTGCCCTGGTACGGGTTGAGGCCAACCTCGCTCAGCAGCTCAGCCACGCGTGACTTGACCTGCTGCCTCGACATGGTCGTGGCGATCTCCAGCGGCTCGGCAATGATGGCGTTCACCCTCATGCGGGGGTTGAGGGACGACCACGGGTCCTGGAACACAGCCTGGATGGAAGACCGGAATTTCTTGCGGGCCACCTTGGTCATCTTGATGGTGTCGTCGCCCTCGAAGAGTATCTGACCGTCCGTCGGTTTTTCGAGGCCGAGCAGGACCTTCGCGGTCGTCGTCTTGCCGCAGCCAGACTCGCCCACCAGCCCGAAGGTCTTCCCCTTTTCGATGCTGAACGTGATGTCGTCCACGGCCTTGAGCATGGCCCGTTTGCCGAAGGCGAATATACCGCCGCCAACCGGGAACCATTTGCGGAGGCTCTTGATCTCTATGATGGAGTCGCTGGTCTTTGAGCCGGCCGACCTGAACATAGTCTGTGTGTCAACGCGTGTGGTAGTAGTCATCTCTTTGCCGCCGTCGCTGCCGCCGATGCCGGTATCGGCACCGGGTTCCAACAGTTGAACGTGTGGCCCTGTCCCCCTTCAGTGGGCGGGTATTCCTCCCGGCAGCGGTCCGTCACGCGCACACAGCGCGGGGCGAACGGGCAGCCTGGTGGCAGGTTGTACAGGAGCGGCGGTTGGCCCTCGATCTGACGCAGCCTGCCGGTCTTCTCCTCCAGCTTGGGCACCGACTCGATAAGGGCCTGGGTGTACGGGTGGCGCGGCGTGTTGAAGATCTGGCGGGAGCTGCCCGTCTCAACTATGCGGCCTGCGTACATGACGCCAACGCGGTCGCACATCTTGGCCACGATGCCGAAGTCGTGCGTTATGAAGATGATCGCCACGCCCTCTTCGGCCTGGATCTGCTTCAGCAGGCGGAGGTAGGCCGCCTGGATGGTGACGTCGAGTGACGTTGTTGGTTCGTCAGCAATGATGACTGACGGGCTGGACGAAATGCCAATGGCGCCGACTACGCGCTGGCGCATGCCGCCCGAAAGCTGGTGCGGGTAGTCTTTGGCGCGCTGTTCCGCCGCGGGTATGCGGACCCTTTTCAGCGCGTCGATGATCTTGTCCCACAGGGCCTTGCCTTTGAGGCCCTGGTGGATGGTGATGGCCTCGCCAACCTGGTTCTCAATGGTGAACACAGGGTTCAGCGCGGTCATTGGGTCCTGCAGGATCATAGCGATCTCGCCACCCCGGACCCTTGTCATATCTTTCTCAGAAAGTTGCAGGATGTCCCGCCCGTTCAGTGTCACTTCACCGCCCACTATGTGTCCTGGCGGCGACGGGATGAGCCGCATTACTGAAAGGGCCGTGACCGACTTTCCGGAGCCTGATTCGCCGACGATACCGAGCGTCTCACCCTTGCGGACAAAGTAACTGACGCCGTCTACCGCCTTCACCGTCCCCCACCGGGTGGTGAAGTAGGTACGGAGGTCTTTGACTTCAAGTACCGTTTCTTCGCGGATGGTGCTCGGGCCAAAGGTGTCCGCGGTGGTGATCCCCGGTTTACCTGCGGCCGGTGGCGTTTTGGTGGCCTGCTGCATGTGGGCTCCTGTCGAACTGACTGGCGTGATCGAGGTCATGACGTGCCGGAGCGCCTCGCCCCCGTTACGTTCTCCATTCACAAGAAGATACGGACAAACGCCTGTCTATCTGTGTGCTGTGTGGCTCTATGACCTGGTGGTCAACCTCACGTGCGGCTGATATTGCCGCACACGTCACTACGGCCGCGTGCCACTCGATCCGCGGACGCCGGGCACTATATCAAAATCTCAGTGGGTTTCTCCACATCCGCCGGAAGATTGCAGGCAGGTCAGGGTAAAGAACTGGTAAAGAAATGGCCAGCCTGACAACGGGCCCGCGGCTATGCCACGCCAATCTCTTTTTGTATCTTGACGATGGCATCGTCCAGCGCGCTCACCAGGAAGTCAACCTCGTCCTTGTTGATGCTGAGGGGCGGGCAGATAGCGATAACGTCTGAAGCCCGGAAGGTAATGAGCTTCCGGTCGTAAAGCATCTTGGGCAGCTTCTTGGCCAGGCCGGCATCCTTTGGGAATGGTTTCTTCGCCGCCCTGTCCTCCACGAGCTCGACCGCGGCCAGCAGGCCAAGGCCGCCGCGCACGTCGCCCACGACCTTGTGCTTCTTCAGGCCCTGGAGTTTCTCGTACAGGTATGTGCCCATGCGGCGTGAGTTCCCGACCAGGTCCTCGCGCTCGAAAATCTTCAGGTTGGCCAGGCCCGCGGCCGCGGCCACAGGGTGCCCGCCAAACGTGATCAAGTGGCGGAACGTTTCGCGGTCTCCTCCGATGAAGGCATCGGCGACCCGCTTCGTTGCGATCACCGCACCCAGAGGCGCGTAGCCACTTGTCAGGGCCTTTGCCACAGTTGTGATGTCCGGCTGGACGTCCCAGTTCTCTGGCCCGAAATAGGTCCCCAGTCTTCCGAACCCGGTGATCACTTCGTCAGCGATGAGGATGACGTCGTACTTGGTGGCGATCTCGCGCAGGCGCTGGAAATATTCAGCGGGCGGTACCTGGATGCCAGTGGCAGTAGAGATGGGTTCGGCTATGATCGCCGCGACTGTGTCTGGGCCCTGGTGGAGGATGACCGCCTCAAACTCGTTGGCGCACTTGATAGCCACATCTTTGAGGTTGCCCTCGAACGGCGGCCGGTATGAGTTCCAGTTGGTTACCCACATGGCGCCCGGCATGTCCGGGCCCATCGAGTCTGCGTACGATGCCTTGCCCAGGCTGACGGCCATGGCCGTTGCGCCGTGGTACGAGCCACGCCGGGAGATGATTTTGTATGCGCCGCCCCTGCCCTTGATGTGCTGATACTTCTTGGCCATCTTGACCGCAGTTTCGACGGCCTCTGAACCCCCAGACACGAAGAAGACCCGGCAGCCGTGGTCGGGGTAAAGCTCTGCGACCTTGCCTGAGAGCTGCACAGTGGAAATGCAGGCGCCCGGCGCAGGCGGAGACTCTATCGCCAGGACCTGCGCGTACATGGCGTCTGCGATCTCTTTGCGGCCGTACCCGGCTGCCTTGTACCAGAGGCCGCCCATGCCATCGAGGAGCCTGTTGCCGTGGGCGTCCGTCACCCAGCACCCTTCGCCTTTGACGAATATCTTCAGGTCGCCCTTCCAGTCGTTGGTCTGGCTGCCGTGCATGAAGAGGTGGTCAGCCGCGATCTGCTGCAGGTCTTCTATCTGCTCGCCGGTCAGGGGGGTTGCCGCTGACCTGTATTTCGTGGTCATTAGTGACTCCCGGCGTCGCGCTGGACGCCGACATAGAGGAGGGTACGCTGGGGAGGGACGAAAGCGCTGGCGCGTCCCTCCGTGGCAAGTCCGGGCCATTTTACGCGTGAGTTATGTGGCGGTCTAGCTGTGGCGCACGGCGGGGACGGCGCGGCCTGCTCACGTGCCATCACATCATCCCTGCAAGTGCACCGCCGTCCACGTCCAGTACCGTTCCTGTGATGAATGAGGCCGCAGGCGATGCGAGGAACAGCACTGCCGCAGCCACCTCCTCGGCTGTTCCGGGCCTCCCCATCGGCAGGCCCTTCGCCCACGACTGGTAGGCGGCCTGGAAGTCGCCCGGCGATATGCCTTCGGCAGCCCTGCGCAGCATAGGGGTGTCCGTCATGCCAGGACATATGCAGTTTACCCTGACGCCTCCAGAGGCGTAGTCCACTGCCATTGAACGTGTCAGCGCTATCACCCCTGCCTTTGACACGGAGTACGCCGTGGTCCGCCGGGGCGCCCTTTCGCCGGCAATTGAAGAGATGTTGATGATGGCGCCTCCGCCCTGTTTGAGCATGTGCGGGACGGCTGCCCTGGAGCAAAGGAACGGGCCTTTCAAGTTGACTCCCAGCACGCGGTCCCAGTCGGCCTCCGAGGTCTCGGCGGCAGGCGCAGCGAATGCGATGCCTGCGTTGTTGATGAGGATGTCCAGGCCGCCAAAAGCTGTGACCGCCTGGTCTACGAGTCTGGCAGCGTCCGCGTCTTTGGCAACGTCGGCCCGGACGAAGATCGCTCGCGCACCTAGAGCTATGGCCGCCTGGAGGGCATCTTCGCCGTCCGCCATGTCACTGTCGGCCAGTGTGACCGCTGCGCCTTCAGATGCGAGCGCGAGCGCAGTGGCCCTGCCTATGCCTGAACCGGCGCCGGTGACTATGGCGGCCTTGCCTGTAAAACGCAGTGTCATCTCGACTCCCATGTTCTCCGGTGGCTTGGCGCAACCTCCACAGGTTACCCTTCCCTCGGGGACGAATGTGCCGCCAAAATGAGAGGCACCGCCTTTGAACGCCGAAGCGCCGCTGGGCTGTCTGCGCGCTAACCCCGGTGATATACTCCGGCTTTGTGAACATCCCAGCCACAAAGTGCGCCTGTTGCGTCTGTTCCTTGGGCCAATTGGGGCAGTAGCTGACAGCGTATGTGAGCGGACTCGCCCCCTGCGGCCTGGCGCCCTGGGGGCTTTTTGTTGGGAATGAAATAGCGCCACAGAGGTACTGGCAGGCAAGGCGTCGGCCAGGAGCCACAGAGGAGACACCGGTAATGACGCTGACAACCACTCGCATCCCAGAAGGCGACCTCGCATCCCTGAACGCAAGGTTCGAGTCGGCGCAGCCAAAAGAAGTGCTCGCCTGGGCGGACAAGAAATTCGGCAACCGCGTCGCCCAGATGTCGAGCTTCGGCCTGGAGGACGTGGCCCTCTATGACATGTTCTGGCGCGTGAACCCGCAGGCACGCCTGATGACGCTCGACACGCTCCGCCTCCCCACCGAGACGTACACAGTCATTGACCAGACCCGGTTGCGCTACAAAGCGAACGTGGAGGTCTTCCTGCCAGAAATGACGTCGGTGACGAAGATGGTCCAGGAAAAGGGCTACAACCTGTTCTACAAGGGTGTCGAGAACCGCAAGCTGTGCTGCGGCGTGCGCAAGGTAGAGCCCCTCAAGCGCGCCCTCTCTGGCCTGGACGCCTGGGTAACCGGGCTGCGCAGGGACCAGGGCATGGAGCGGGGCAAAACAGGCATCGTCGAATGGGACCAGGGCTTCAACCTCTACAAGGTGAACCCGCTGGCAAACTGGTCGTTCAACCAGGTCCGCAAGTACGTTGACGACCACAGCGTGCCGTACAACGCTCTCCACGACCAGGGCTACCCGAGCATTGGCTGCGACCCTTGCACGCGCGCCATCAAACCCGGCGAAGACCTGCGCGCAGGCCGCTGGTGGTGGGAGACTGACCCTAACGCCAAGGAGTGCGGCCTGCACGTTGTGGCAGCCGCTCACCGCTAATGTCACACTGACCCCTGCGGAAGCCGGGGAAGGGTCTATTCGCACACAAGTCGTAGGGGCGTATCGCATACGCCCCTACGTTTATGAAAAGGCACTCACATGATCGGACCCCACGGCGGAAAGCTGATAGACCGCGTCCTGAAGCCTGAAGAGGCCAGGGATCTCGAACGGCGGGCGGGACCGCTTCCGGCGTTGACGCTGAACGCGCGTGAGGCGTCTGACCTCCAGATGGTCTCCATCGGCGCGTTCAGCCCCCTCGAAGGGTTCATGGCGCACGCCGACTACCAGGGCGTCGTAGAGCGCAGCGCCCTGGCGACCGGCCTGCCCTGGACCATCCCCGTCACCCTTTCGACAGACAAGGCCACCGCCGGCAAACTCAGAGCCGGTGCAGAGGCCGCTCTGAAGTCGCAGGACGGCAGGCTCATAGGCAGCATCGTGGTCGAGGACAAGTTCACATACGACAGGGCGAAGGAGGCCAAAGAGGTCTTCCGCACCACGGACGAGGCCCACCCCGGCGTGGCCAACGTGATGAAGCAGGGGGAAGTCCTCCTTGGCGGCAAGGTCAAGGCGTTCCCGGTAAAGCCTTTGCCCGTGTACGCAGACGCAGACCGGACGCCGTCGCAGACCCGCGCGCTATTCGCAGAGAAGGGCTGGCAGTCGGTCGTCGGGTTCCAAACTCGCAACCCCATCCACCGGGCGCACGAGTACATCATGAAGTGCGCGCTGGAACTTGTGGACGGCCTCATGGTCCACCCTCTCGTCGGCGAAACGAAGGCCGGCGACACGGAGGCCGAAGTCCGGATGCGCTGCTATCGTGCCCTGCTGGGCAAGTACTACCCGGCAGGACGCGCCGTGCTTTCGACGTACCCGGCATTCATGCGCTATGCGGGGCCGAAGGAGGCCGTTTTCCACGCCATCTGCCGCAAGAACTACGGCTGTACGCACTTCATCGTGGGCCGCGACCACGCAGGCGTGGGGAGCTACTACGGTTCGCACGACGCGCAGCACATTTTCAAGGAGTTCGATGCCGCTGCACTGGGCATCCACCCGCTGTTCTTCGAGAACTCGTTCTTCTGCCGGACCTGCGGAAACATGGGGACCGCGAAGACTTGCCCGCATGGCGAGGCGGACCGCGTGAGCCTGAGCGGCACAAGGGTGCGGGAGATGCTGGCCGCTGGCCAGCGGCCGCCTGCTGAGTTTTCACGGCCCGAGGTGGCGGACATCCTTATCGAGGCGGCGAAGGGCAGCAAGGGGAGCTAGCTCGCTAGCTCCCCTTGAGACCAGCCGCCGGGAGCGCTGTGCGCCTTACGCCGGGCACTTTCCTACTTCCACTCCCAATAGGCAGACTTGACGTTGCCCTGGTCGTCCGTCTCGTGCTCGATCATACCGACGACGTTATTGAGCCGGGCGAGCTTCTTGGAATTCGTCTGGTAAGTCACCGCCGCCCGGTACCTGACGCCCATGCCCTTCCCGGTCATTTGCCCCACGCCAAACCCATTCCAAATAATCCCATCGCCGTCCTTGGTGGCAATAAACCCCTGCCCTTCTCCGTAGAGCTGACCAGGGATCCGCTCATGCACAACGTATGTGCCCATGTCAGTGATTTCTGACCCTAGTAGCTTGCCCGTTGCCTGGAACGAAACCTCCATCCTGACGTGCTTACCGTCAGGCCCAGGAAGGAACCGTGTGCCTGTCACTTTGCCTGTGTCTTCTCCGAGCTTGTCCCCGATCATGGTTGACCCCCTATGACCCAATGCGTCAGCGCCCGCTCCGGGCGGCGCAATCTTAGGCCACTTCCAATCAGCCCAGCAAGAAACGGACTGTGCCTCTGCGCGGCCGCCCTCCCCAGTTAGAGCTACCCCGCCCGCACCCTGATCCTCGCCGACACGGCGTGCCCCAGGACACACTGCCGGCCGCTAACGCGCAGCGTCACGATGCCGCGGTATGGCGCGACCTCTTCCAGTGTGACCTCAACGCCGGGCAGGACTCCGCACTCGACCAGGTACTGCACGAGTGCCTCGTCGTCCTCTGGGATGCGGTCAACCGTCATCGTCGAGCCCGCCCTGGCCCTGTCCAGGCTCACCACGCCATCGGACGCCCTGTAACTGCTGCCGGGGATGGGCTGGCCGAACGGGTCTGTCTGCGGGTCGCCCAGCGCCGACCGGATGCGGTCTTCAAGTTCATCTGACAAAGCGTGTTCGAGCCTGTGCGCTTCGGCGTTGACCCTGTGCAGCGGGACATGCAGCAGGTCCACGATCATGCGAGCAGCGAGCCGGTGACGGCGGATGATGCTTTCTGCCAGCCTGTTGCCGCGCGGGGTGAGGGAGATGTCCTTACTTTCGCCAACCAGGATCAGGCCTTCGCCTTGCATGCGGCGCAGCATGCCCGAGACGGACGGCAGCGACGTGCCCAGGTGCTCGGACGCCGGCACCCGCCTGAGTTGCTCGACGAGGTGCTGGTTCGTCACACGCAGGCCCTGCTCCTCGACCAGGTAGATCGAGAGCAGGTAGTTTTCCATTGCCTGTGTCAGGTGCGGCTCGCCACCTGAGCCTTGCGCAGGCCTGCGGCTGCGGGCGGCGCTGGCGTGACTTGGGACTATGTTGCTTGGCGCTGGCACGGGCGGAGCCTAGCAACATGCCAGATTTGCGTCAACGCCGGGGCGTCAGGCGTCACCTGGAAGGCCAGAATGGCGCTGTTCCGCTAGACTGCCCGCGGAGGAGAGTGAAATGGCACCACAACGCTGCGAGTGGGCGCAAAGCCCGTTGATGGCCGACTACCACGACAAAGAATGGGGAGTGCCGTCCCACGACGACCGTCACCTGTTCGAGCACCTGGTGCTTGAGGGCGCCCAGGCAGGCCTGAGCTGGGAGATCATCCTGAAGAAGCGGGACGGCTACCGAAAAGCATTCGCTGATTACGCCCTTAAGAAGATCGCGGCGTTCGACGACGCCAGGGTCGAAGAGTTGGCCCAGGACCCCGGTATCGTCCGTAACCGCCTCAAGATCAGGTCAGTGGTCAGCAATGCGGAAACTGCCCTCATGGTGCAAAAGGAATTCGGGAGCCTTGATGCCTACATGTGGGGACTGGCAGGCGGCAGGCCGCGGCAGAATTCCTGGAAGAAGATGTCAGACTTGCCTGCAGTCACCCCGGACTCGGAACGCATGAGCAAAGAGATGGTGCGCCGCGGCTTCAAGTTCTTCGGCCCCACCGGGGCCTACGCCTTCATGCAGGCCGTCGGCATGGTCAATGACCACGTGGTGGGCTGCGTCCGGTATACCCAAATCGAGGAGATGGGCCAGGCGACAGAAAAGAAGGCAACCCATGGCGCTCGGCTTCCGAGGAGCCTTGGTCAAGGAGCTTCTGGGCGCAAGGACCCTGCCGGGTGGAGTGCTGACAAACGGCCGGAGCCGCGAGCATGGCGTTAGTCCTTGATACAGGGCGTCTAGCGGACTGCAAGCTCGGGCATCACATTGTTTCGCCCACAGGTGGTAAGCGCATAGGGTGAGTTTTCAGGCGTCCACCCCGCCTATGGACGCTTGAGAAATTGGGCCATGCAAGCAACACCATACGCGGAGATCAACGGGCTACTGGAGAACTTGCTCGACCAGATGCGACGCATTCTCCAGGAAAAACTCGTCGGCTTGTATCTGTTCGGTTCGCTCACGACGGACGACTTCGACCATGAGAGCAGTGACATTGACCTACTGGCGGCCACGTCGTCCGATATCAACGACACGGAGTCCGATGCCCTGCGCGCCATGCACCAGGAATTCGCGCGCAACAACCCTCAGTGGGAAGACCGGGTCGACGTGGCTTACCTGTCAGTAACCGCTCTGAGGACGTTCCGGTCGAAAAGAAGTCCGATCGCGGTCATCAGCCCGGGTGAACCGTTCCGCATGAAGGACGCGGGAAGGGAATGGCTGCTGAATTGGTACGTCGTGCGTCAGAGCGGCGTGGCGCTGTTCGGCCCTCCGGCGAAGGCAATCATCGGTCCAATCACCCGTGAGGAGTTTGCACAGTCCGTCTGGGACTACGCGGCGGGCTGGGGCGAAAGGACAAATAACGCTCGGGACCGGAAGGGCCAAGCGTATGCGGTCCTAACGATGTGCAGGGCGCTATATCTGCACCGGCGCGGCGGACTGGCTTCCAAGAAGAAGGCCGCGCTGTGGGCGCAGAAAGAACTGCCGGAATGGTCTGGCCTCATCCAAGACGCTCTCGCCTGGCGCGCTGCGTGGCGAGACCCGCAGTCCGATCAAGACGCCGCGACCCGGGCTGAGACTATTCGGTTCGTAAAACATGTGCGAGATCGACTCCCGGCTTAATGCACCTAATTCGCGTCGAGGTCATTACCGACCTGTTACTGGACGTGAAGCCGCATTGCGGGCCAGGGCGTCCTCCGTACCGTCAGTCACGATGCGGCCTTTGCCGCGGTACGTGCGCCCGGCGATGCGCACCGTGACCTCCGGGTCCTTCTTGATGTTCTTGACCCAGTTCGACCCCTCACGCCCGCCAGAGAGCATGTACAGCGCGTGGCCCTCGACGCCGGACCAGATTTCGCTCTCCCGCGGCAGGCCGCTCACCCGACCGGTGGTGGTCCGGTAGCAGAAGTGCTCGTCTTTGAGCGATTCCAGTCCAGGTTGAGGCGCCACAACAGCGAATGCACATGAAAACCGCGCACGCGCAGGCTTATTGAGACTGCGATCGCCGCGACCAGGGGACACAACCTTCGGGAAGTCGAGGTCTGCCCGGTCCGGCCTGCTGGTCACGCACTGTTAGCTGTCTGATACGGTGACTATGAGTTGTGGGGGGTTGGACCCCTCTTTCGACGAGTAGTCAGCGCCATTGCTCGAATTAGACGAAACCTTAACGCTCACCACGCCATCACCCCGTATCAGGGATGTAACGTCCACCTCGTACCACCGCCCCGATGACACCGTCCCCAGCGAGGCGATCACACCAGAGTCGGCGCCAGGGGCTGTGTTCCAGGTGACGGTCTCCTCCTCCCACGTGGTGTCGGCCACGCGGCGGAAGTCTCCTCCTCTATCTGAGGGGTCCACAGCGAAGATCCTGAGTTTGGCGCTCGCTACACGGCCTGTACTGACCCCTGACACAGGGAATTTCAGAAGGAAATGTTTCTCCGGCTGTCCGTCGGTCTCCAGAAAGGTCGCCGCGCCGTGGTTGCTGGCAGGGGAGCCGGCAATCAACGTTGCGTCATCGGTGGGATGGAAAGTGAGCACTCGGCCGCCGCGCCCAGAGGCAGAGACGCACCCGGCGCTGCCAGAGTCGGTAAAGGTCTTGCCGGCGGTGGGCACAAACCGCCAGTCGTAGCTCGTGGAGTGGAGGCTCAGCTTGAGCACACCATGTGTGGCGCTGCGCACCATGCTGTTCGGCTGGATGGCGCCGAACGAGTACAGATATCTCCCGCCGGTGCCTACAACGAACTCGCGGATGCCGGTCGAGTCCAGCCTGCCGTAGGGGTTCTGTCGCGAGAACCGCTCGTAATCGTGGTCGTGACCATTGATTACGACGTCGGTCCCGTAGTCGTAGAGGGCCTGGAAGAGAGGCCGTACACGAGAGTCGTTGCCGTGCTTGCCGGAGCTAAACAGCGGGCGGTGCCAGTAGGCCAGTGTGCACATCCTGGGATTTGCGGCGAGCGTGGCGCGCAGCCATTGGACCTGGGCCGATGCGGCGCTGGTGTCAATCTCACTGTTCAGCGAGATGATGAGCCAGTCGCCAAGAAAGTAGCTGTAATATCCCCGTCCAGCCGGACCGGCGTTGGTTCCGAAGTAATTGAAGTAAGGAGCAGCGGCAGCTGAGGCGTAGTCAGAGTTGCCAGGCGCCGGCCGTGTGCGTGCCTTATGGCGGCCCCAGGTGGGCCCGTAGCAGTTCGCGAAGTCAGCCGTCGTGCCATCGGGATAGGCATTATCACCGGCGGTGAACACCGTGCCGCCAATGCCGTCCAGAAGCCGGGCAGTAGCTTCGTCCCCCGGCGTATTGCAATCAGCAATGTCGCCGGCCCCGGCTAGCACCGGGTCGGTCGTCTGCGCGAGCGCCGCAGGGGCCCCGTCGGAATTCCCGCTGTGCAGCACCACCAGCGCCAGGAGTGAAAGGGCCGTTGCGACAACTGGCCGGCGTGTAGTCCTGAGTCGTGTCAGCCAGAACATGTGCGCCTCCATGGTCTGAACCGTAGTGACCGGAACTGTGACCATTTCCAATTTCTGGATAATTGCCTCCTCACTACCTGCGCTACGCCCGAAGCGCCGATCCTGGCCTTCCCTTCTGCTAGTCCGGAAGGCCGGTCTCATCACGGGCGCACGAAGGAGGCCTGGCCTACAGCGCCACAACTAAAAGGACCGTCTCTCGCAGAGGCAGATGCGATACGCACCTGTGGTCCAGATGAAGCCAGGATGCAGGCAGGACCAGACGGCTTCTACATCCAAAGCACTTGCGACGCGCGGCGATGTGGGCTATGTCCGAGCGTTGGCCGAAGACGATGTTTAGCCAGCGGTCCGCACTGGACACAGCCCAGAACGGGAGAGCACGGCAACCTGAGCAACCGGTTGCCGCGACGACTTCGCCGATTGCCGCTGGGAGCGCCTGGGTGTTAGGCTCTGTAGTTGGCAGCCGCGTTCCCCAGTAGCTCAGCGGTAGAGCAGGCGCCTGTTAAGTGCTTGGTCGCAGGTTCGAATCCTGCCTGGGGAGCCAGACTGGTCTCTCGTGAACCACCGAGCCCCGGCGACAGACGGCGACGCAGTGAGGATGGTGTGCGACCATCTCAGAGGCCTTAAGCTCAAGATCCGGGCAGGGAGGGACGGCTGAGCCCTACGCCCTGCGTCCTAGGCGGGCGCCCACTTGGCGTACTTTCTTCGGCTCCATCAGGCAACTATGAAGAACAGTGGGTGCAGGACCCTTTCTGGACGGAGAGACCGAGCCTCCTCAGCCCTCAGGGCCGCGAGGCACAGCCCAAGCGAGAAGCACTTTCTAACGGACGGTGGAGCTTAGGGACGGAATGAGGGAGAAATCTGAGCTGGTGATGTTCTTGTTGTGTCCCTGGATAGCAAGTACGTTGTCACCTGCTCTCAGGAGCCGCAGGTACGGAGTCAAGTCGAAAACTTCAGCCGGCTCAGGCGAAGTGTCTCCCCTGGACGCCTCATGTTCGAGTGGTGCCCGGTAGGTGTGTGCGGGCGGGTTGCCAGTGATGTTCGCCCGGGCCACTTCCACCCCGTTCAGGTAGGCCACGAACCCGTCGTCGTAGTCAACCTTGAGCGTCAGGCTCCCGAGCACCGCCGGGTTGGTCACGTTGAACTTCTTCCTGATGTAGAGCGACACGTATCCACCGCTCATGTCAGAAAGTACGGTGGCGTCATCGCCATCGCCATAGCCGAGCCCGCTCGGGCCCGATGACCAGCCTGAGTCGTTCAGGCCCAGAGAGTTCCAGGCTGCAGGCGGCCCTGAAGTCCCCTTGAAATACCTCCAGACCTCTCCTTCACGGATGTGGACTGACCCCTGTGCAGGGGCCGGTGTTGAGGTTGATGTGGGAGCCGGGGCCGGCGTCGGAGTCCCAGCGCTCTTGAACGTGGCAGTCAGCGAAGGGATGAGTGAAAAGTCTGAACTGCCAAGGTCCCGGTTATGGCCCTGGATGACCAGGACGTTCACGCCCCGGACCAGAAGCCCGGCGTATCCGGTTAGATCGAATACTGCGGCAGGCTGGGGCGAGGTGTCACCGCGCGACGCCTCGTGGTTTGAGAGGGCCAGGCCACTGTATGCAGGCGGTGTGCCCGAGACGTTCGCCCGGGCTACCTCCACCCCATTCAGGTACGCCACAAACCCGTCGTCGTAGTCCACCGTCAGAGTCAGGCTCGCCACCGACGCGGGGTCGGGGACGTTGAACTTCTTCCTGATGTACGTGGACGTGTACCGGCCACTCATGTCTGAAAGGACGGTGGCGTCGTCCCCATCCCCGTATCCAAAACCGCTGGGGCCGGAAAACCACGCGGAGTCGTCGAACGCGAGGCCTTTCCATCCGGCTGACGGCTCCGATGTCCCCTTCCTGTATCGCCAAAGATCGCCCGCCCGGATCGGAAGGTTAGTCACAGCTACAGGAACAGGCGTCGCAGTGGGCGCAGGCGTTGATGTCGGCGATGGTGTGGGGATGGGTGCGGCGGCCTGAAGCCTGGCCTTCACCTCGGCGCCGTACGGCGTCACGTCGAAGGTTTCTGCATTGGTCAGCATGCACGGGCACATCTTCGTGTGGAAGATCCATCCGGCCCAACTCATCCCGTGCTCCTCTGCCAGGTCAAGCAGGAGCCGCACGTCTCTCAGCCTCATCATCGAGCCTGCGCCAAACTCGCCCAGCAGCACTGGAAACCTCTCCGCCACTTCGGGTAGCTGATAGTCCGATTCAATGTCCTCCCAGTAGTCCCAGGGGTTGCTCTTGTAGATGAGGTTTGGACGCGGGACCGGGTTGGTCAGCGCATAGTGGATATAGCGGCTCCACTGTGTGCCTGGTACTGCTATCAGGGCCCTGGGATTCTTCGCTCTTATTGCGTCCACCATTGAGGTGAAGCGCGGCTTCAACTCGCCCCACGTCACGTCGTGGGGTTCCATCTGCAGCGCGTACAGCACCGCCGGCTCACCTGCGTACCTGGCCGCGAGGGCGGCCAGAGCATCCTGTGCGGCCTGGTCGGGCATACGGGGATGCTGGTCGGTATCAGGGTCCCACGAGCGGTAAGAGAGGAGAGTGTACGCTCCGTTGGCCTTGCCGAGCGAGACCATCTCGTCAAGGGCCGATAGGTACGCAGTGTCCCTGCTGTTCACAGGTCCAGAAGCAAAGGGCAGCGCCACAAGGGTTGCGCGCCACCCGCCAGGCCCCTTTCCTGTCAGCTTTGGGATCGCACGCCGTTCGTAGCTCACCGACTGGCTGTACGCCCACTCCCAGTTCATGTTGTCTACGTTGGCCCCGCGCAGGACCACTGCGCGCCCACTTTCGTCCACAATCCGGTTCCCGTCCACGTGCAGCCAGGAGAGGGGCGCCGCCAGCGCCTTCGGCGTATGCGACAGTCCGGCCAAGGCCAGGACCAGCGCGAAGACGCATACACCCAGGACGGTCAGAGCCATCCTGGAAGATTCAGGCATATCTGCTCTACGGAGCATGTGACCTGTTTATCGGCTTGTAACTCCCGCCGGGAGCGCCGCGGCGGTGACGGAAATGTGGGCTTCGGACTATGAGAGTTACGCTATCCGGTTGACTTGGCCGGAGGCCGCAGGCAGTCCCCACCCCCGGACGAGTCACGCCCGGCAAGCTCGGATGCTGTGCTCTCTAGAAGTCATCCCGATATTGCTTTGAGAGTGATCATTGCGCAGGCGATGAGGAGGAAGGCGAGGTAAGTGTGGGCATTCCGTTCCTTTCTGACGAGGAGGCGGTCGTAGTTTCCGATCCAGG
>Ga0187892_10004682_pt1 | contig 22639 bp, 20 predicted proteins | sample MA1701073metaG_FD_139345 | JGI IMG/M metagenome (GOLD analysis project Ga0187892, IMG submission 139345) | Bio-ooze microbial communities from a basaltic lava cave in the Kipuka Kanohina Cave System on the Island of Hawaii, USA - MA170107-3 metaG ... | reverse complement strand
TTCGACCACCCCTTCCCGAAGGCGGACAAGGAGCTGTCGCCGCGGCTCGGCGTGGCCCTCGGGCTGGCCCTCAAGGGCGTCGGCGTGGACGCCCTGAGCCTGGACTTCCGGCAGGACGAGTTCCAGTACCGAAAGAAGTTCGAGGCGGTCAAGACGACGGCGCTCGTCACGGTCGAGCTGATCATCGTCTTCCTGGCGGCGGTGGCCCTCCACCTCCACTTCAAGCGGACCGACGTGCGGCGCGCCCAGGACGAGGTCCTCAAGTACCAGCAGGAACTGTACGAAAGCGTCCCCGGCGCCGAGACTCTGATGGACAAGTCCCGGGCATACGCGAAGCTCCAGGAACTTTACCGGAAGCTTCCCGCGGGAAGCGACATGCCGCTGCGGATCTCCGCCCGGCAGGCGTGGAGGGACCTCTTCGGCGCGCTCCAGGAGTTCCAGCGCAAGTACGGCAGCCAGAAGCTGGGCGACGAATCGCTCCTGGTCGAGCTCGAGGTCCTGGAAATCACCCAGGTCACCACCCCCAAGATCGAAAGCATCACGGTCACGCAGAGCGGCCGGGCGCAGAACCTGCAATTTGCCGAAGCCCTGAAGAACGAGGTCCGGAACTTCCCCTCGGAGCTCTTCAAGAACGTCGATTTGAGCGGACTCCAGAACGTGGAAAACGACGTACGCTTCACCCTGAAGGCGACGAAGAAGGGGCTCTAGATGGCCGAGGAACACAAGGACAAGGCGGGCCCCTCCACGGCGGTCGTGGCCGGCTCGGCGATCCTGGCGCTGGGGCTGGTGGGGCTGGTGGTCTTCTTCCACCACGACGCGAAGGCGGCGCAGGAGGACTTGGACCAGGCCAAGCGGCAGTACAAGGAAATGGTGGCGATGAGAAGGTCCATCGACGAGTCGCGCCGGAAGGGCACGTCCGCCCAGGGGCCGGCCACCTCCTCGGAGGACATCCTGACCTTCCTGGACAAGAAACGCGCCCAGGCTGGGCTTCCGCCGGTCGCCCCCGCGCAGCAGGACGTCCCCCCCGGCGGCGGCTGGAAGGAGCGGATCTACACGATCACGCTGTCGGGCACGAAAGAGGCCCCCCTGTCGCGCGGCGCGGTCGCCGACTTCCTGCGCCTGGTGGAGGACGAGCGCCCCAACGTTCGGACGAAAAACCTCAAGCTCGTCCTCGCCGCCGGCGACGCCCTGAGCTCCGCCCTCATCACGCTCTCCTCTTTCCAGCGCGAGCCCAGGCCTTAGGCCTTGGGCCTTAGGCCATAGCCAGAGAAGATTCCCCCCACTCTGTGGCGAATCTTCATTCCTCTTGTCGGGACATGGGAAGATTCCGCATGATCGGGGCATGAAGATCGCGGTCACCGGCGCCAGCGGCTTCGTCGGTCGACGGCTGGGCGAGGTCGCCCGCGCGCGCGGCCACGAAGTCATGGCCCTGGGCCGGTCGGAGGGGGAACGGAAGTGGGACCCGATGAAGGAGCCCGCCCCGCTGGCGGGGGCGGACGCGGTCGTTCACCTGGCGGGCGAGCCGGTCGCCGAGGGACGGTGGACGAAGAGAAAGATGGCGGCGATCCGCGAGAGCCGCGCAACGGGCACCCGCAACCTCGTGGCCGGCCTGCGGGGGACGGGCGTGCGCGCCCTGGTTTCCGCGTCCGCCGTAGGCTACTACGGCGACCGCGGAGACGAGGAGCTGACCGAAGACTCGCCGCCGGGGAATGACTTCCTCGCCGAGGTCTGCCGGGAGTGGGAGGCGGAGGCGGCCAAGTCGGGGGTCCGCACCGCGATGATCCGGACGGGCATCGTGCTCGGGCCCGACGGCGGCGCGCTCCGCAAGATGCTGACGCCCTTCAAAATGGGACTGGGGGGGAGGCTCGGGAGCGGCCAGCAATGGATGAGCTGGATCCACCGGGACGACTTGGTCGACCTGTACCTCCACGCGCTGGAGCGGGAGACCGTCTCGGGGCCGCTGCTAGGGACCTGCCCTTCCCCCGTCCGCAACGTCGAGTTCACGAAAACTCTGGGCGGCGTGCTCGGGCGGTGGACCTTCCTGCCGATGCCCCGCTGGCAGATGCGCCTGATCTTCGGCAAAGTGGCCACGGTCCTGGTCTCCAGCCAGCGATGCCGACCCCGGCGCACGTCCGAAAGCGGCTTCGCCTTCCGCCATCCCGAACTGGAGCCGGCGCTCCGGCAGATCCTAGCATCCCCGCCGGGGTAGGGTCATCTTCTTGTCTGGAGAATGGCCACGCATAGATAGGCCAAAAGCGCTTCCATTCCCGTCGCCCCGCAGCCTCCGCCGTCTCCTCCTCCGCCCGAGGGGAAGCTCAATGGATCGAGGGGATCCGTGCCCGCCGTGACTTCTGCGCCGTCGCCGTACGTGTCTCCGTCCGTATCGGCCTTCGTGGGGTCGGTGTTCCGCGAGTATTCCTGTCCGTTCAAGAGGCCGTCGGAGTCGAAATCGCCTCCCGAGCCCTGGGCGAGGCTCCCGAAGTAAAGCAACTCCCAGGAATCCGCAAGGCCGTCACCGTCCGAGTCGACGGGGGGCGGCACGGGAGGCGTGCGGGGACTCTCGGTGGGACCCTGTCCCGTTCCCGGGCTGTACAGGGCGAACGTCTTGCGCACCTTCATCTGGCGGGCAAGCACGATCTTGTCGAGGCGGAAGCCGTCCTCGTTCATCCAGACGTTGATCACGTGGAGCCCCGGCTCCGCCACGTTGATCGCCGCCAGTCCCACGTAGGACGACTGGGTCTGGAGGTCGAAGTCCTCGGTCTGCCGGATCCAGGTCCATGCCGTCGGGAACGGCCCGACCTTGTCGGCGAACCGGACCTCCTCGCCGTCGAGGCCCACGTGAACGCTGTCGCCCGCCGAGTTCGGGCCCGACCCGCGGAGGAAGACCACGTAGCTCCCGGGCGTCTGGAAGTCGACCTTGTATTCCAGCTCAGGCGCATCCAGCCGGAACCGGTCCCGCGCGACCGAAGTTCCCGTGTCTGGAAGCGCCTGCACGTAGCCGGCGCCCGAGTAGCCCCCCGCGGCGGAGGCCGACGCCCAGTCGCGTCCCCCTCGCGCGGTCTTGCGGAAGTAATTCTCGGCTTCCATGACGACGAGCCCGCCCGATTCCTGAAAGACCTCGCCGTCCGGGATGACGTTCACCGCGACGCGCCGGGGCGCGCTCGCGAGCGCGCCGTCGCTGACCGTAAGCTCGAACTCGTAGGGCCCCTGCTGGAACGGGGTGAAGGACGGTGAGACGGTGGCGGCCCCCGACAGAGTGACGGCCGGACCGACCGTCTGGACCCAGCCGTACGCGAGCGCCGAGCCCTCGAAGTCCAGGCTCCCCGATCCGTTCAGCGTCACGGACTGGCCGACTTTCTTCGTCTGCACGAAGCCGGGGTGCGCGACGGGCGCGGCATTCGACGCGTTCAGGCGGAAGAGTTTCTTCGCGTTGCCGTTGTAGTACTTCTCGAGGAGCGTGTTCGAGACCGGCCACGACTCGGGCGGCTCGATGTGCATGTCCAGCTTCTGGGTGTAGGACGTAAGCCACGCCATCGTGTTTTCCATGTAGTCGGTGTTGAAGAGGATCTGGTCCTCGAACCGCTCGAGGAACGCCTTCTCCGCGGCGTCCAGCACCGCGAAGATGTCCGACCCGACGTGGGCCACGATCTCGACGTAGTAGTTCGGGTTCTTCCGCAGCAGCTCGTCCTGGTACCAGAGGTCGCCCAACACGGCTCCCTGGTGCGCGCCGACGTGCATCATGCGGGGGAACCGCCGGAGCACGCGCTCGCGCTGGTGCATGAGGATTTCGGGCCAGAGCTCGTCGCCGAAGTTGTCGGGGTCGGAGCTGGGCGTGTAGTAGGCGTTCAAGTAGGTGGGCCCCAGGTGGCACACGACCGGGACGCGGAGCTCCTGGGCCTTCTGCCAGACGCCGTCGAACCAGGGGCCGTCGAAGGGAAGCGTGTCACCGGTCGAGTCGACCGTCCAGGCGCGGACGCCCATGCCGTTGTAGCGCAGCTTGAGTCCGGCGGCTCCGCGGGAGATCGAATCGACGAACGTGTCGCGGACCCACGTGGCGTAGTTCGACATCGTGCTCCCGAGGAAATTGCCGTTTTCGTCGTCGTAGGGAATATTGCAAAGGAGTTTGAAGCGCGAGGCGGACGCGGCGGGGTAGAGCGCCAGGCGCTCGTTGACGCGGCCGCCCCAGATCCCCACCGGCGTGCCGTTCGCGTCGACTCCCCCGAGCGCCTTGAAGTCCACGGCGAGCTGGACGTTCCGCGAGTTCATGGAGTCCAGGATGTCCGTCCAATTCGGCACGGGGCCCGGGTAACTCCAGACATCCCCGAAGTGGACGTGGGTGTCGATGGCCGGGAAGCGGGCCCATTGGGGCGCCGCCGCCGAGGGCGACCCGGGGCAACCCAACAGGCCCCCAGGCGAAACCGGGACCGGTCGGGCCGGCTCGTCCCAGAACAGAAGCGGCGTCAGGAGAACAGCGACGCGGAAACCGGCGGTATGGCCTCGCGTCCCCATGGGTGCGGCATCCCTTCTCCCGCCCTACCGGACGCCCCAAAGCTGGACTTCCCTGTAATGCCGCCGTCCGATGAGTTCCGGGCACGCATGCGGGAAAAAATAGGGGCGACGCGCATTCTCGCCTTGTGAAGAACGCGCCGGACGTCCAATAATAGTAAGAAGAGGATTCCCGGATGCGCGCGTTCGCCCTGATCGGGGCACTTCTGATCCCGCCCGCGCAGGAACAGGCCGCCAAGTTCCGCGAGCTGGTCGACCGGCTCGACAGCGAAGACATCGCGGTCGCCGACGACGCGGCGGGCGAGCTCACGCGGCTCGGGACGGCGGCGCTGCCGTCCCTGCGGGCGGAGCTGGGGAAGCGGCAGGGGGAGCTCCGCCGGAGGCTGGAGGACATCGTCCGGAGAATCGAGCGCGCCGAGAAACTGGCCAAAGCGCTGGGCGCGCCGCCCCTGGTGTCCCTCCGCGCGAAGGACCGTCCCGTCCGGGAGATCCTCGCCGATCTCTCGCGGCAGTCCGGCCTCCGCGTGGAAGGCGAAGGCCTTCCGGAGGACGCCCGCGCCAGCCTCGAGGCGGACCGGGCGCCGCTTTGGACCGCGGTCGACGACCTCTGCCGCTCCCACGGCGGCCTCATGTACGTCTTCACCCCCAAGCGGCTCCTCGTCCGCGCCGGCCCCTACCGGAACCTGCCCCGAAAAAGCGAGCGCGGGTTCTTCTTCTTCCTCGACGTCATCACCTGGACCAAGAACGCCGGCGCGGCCGCGGACTCCTACATGGACGTGCAGGCGGCCCTCGTCCGCCCGCCCCGCTCCGCCATCCACGACGCGACGCTCATCATCGAGGAGTTCGCGGACGACCAGGGCACGAACCTGCTCGCCGACCCGGGCGGGTCGTTCGCGCTGGACGAGCCGACGCGGGACGACCCGGAAGCCCTCGCGGTCCAGCTCTACATGTACCCGCCGACGCCCCCGTCCGAGCAGGCCGGCGCGATCGCCAAACTGAAGGGCCGCGTCTCGATGCGGGCCGCGCTCGAGTTCCGCGCTCTCCTGACGCTCCGAAACCCGCTCGCGCAGCAGGCCAGCCGGCAGCTGTCCGGCAAGTCCCGGCTGGAAATCAAGAGCTGGAAGAGGACCGGAGCGGAGCTGCGGGTGGCCGTCTCGGCAAGTTGCCCGGACCCCAAGGACGCTCCGGGGCGGGGCCTGGCGCGCGTGGTGCTCCGCGATTCGCGCGGGGCCGCCCTGGCGGGGCGCTCCGAATCGAGCCCCTATACCGGCGCGACGTTCGTCCTGGAAGAGGAGGACGACGGGATGGCGACGCTGGACGACGCGCTCGTGTTCACGCTGGCCGAGGGAACGGAGGTCGCCTCGCTGGAGCTTCTCCAGGCTTCCGACGTCGAGACGATTTCGATCCCGTTCGAGTTCCGCGACATCCCGCTGCGGTAGGGCGCCGACATGAACCTTCTGACCCTTGCCGCCGCGGGACTCCTGGCGGTACAGAACCCCGACGAACTCGTCCGCACCGTCGACGGGAAGGACCCGGCGGCCTCCTTCGAGGCGATCGCGCGGCTGGCGGCCCTCCCGGAAGCGCGCCGCGCGGAGATCGAGGCGGCCTCGGCGAAGCTGGAGCCCTTCTACCGGGAGGCCCTCCTGGCCGAGATCAAGCTCAAGGGAGAGCTCGGAGACCTTTTCGGGAAGGAGAGCCGGGTCACCTGGAAGTCCGGGCCCAAGTACGCGACCGCCCACGCCGCGGAGCTGGCGACCCGCACGGGGCTCGTCCTGGCCCCGTCGAACGAGCCGGAGAACGCGACCCCCTTCGACGTGGAATTCGACGGGACCTTCGCGATGGCCGCGCTCGCCCGGATCTGCCACGAGGGAAAACTGCGGGCCGAGCGGCAGGCGGGCTCGGCGCAGGTTGCGCTGCAGCCGCGCGGCTGGGAAGTCCAGCCCTTCGCGTACCGTAACTTCGCCTTCTTCCTCCAGAACGCGTACGTCGAGAAGCGCGTCGACTTCGCGTCGCGTCCGGCATGGACCCTGCGAGTCTCTCTCAGCGCCGTGTGGGACCCGTCGCTCCCGGTGGCGGGCTGGAAACCGGAGGCACGCCTCGTCGAGGCGACGACCGATTCGGGGGCGAAGCTGGAAGCGGCGGCCGCCGAGCTGGCGACCTCCTTCCGGCAGGACGAGGTGGATCCGATGCAGGGGACCGTGGGCCATTCTTCGATGGCCGTCGCCCTGCGTCTGCCGGCGGAGGCGCCCGCGAAGGTCGCCCGGCTCCGGCTGGTCGCGACGGCCCTTCTGGCCCGATCGTTCCGGGAGTTCGCGCTCACTCCCGCCAGGCCCAAGGCCGAGGATGAGGAGCTCGAGGCGACCCTCCGTCCGGAAGCCGAGGCCGGAAGCTTCGTCGTCGTCCTGCGTCCGAAAAAAGGGACCCCCGCGGCGCTCGCCGCGCTCCCTCCCGACTTCCGCCCCGCCTACAAGAACTCCAAGAACACGCAGTGTTCGGCCGGGGTGGCCGTCAAGGCCGGCGAGGTCGAGTACCGCGTCTACACCTGGTCGTCCTCCCCGGAAGGCCTGGCCCCCGGCGGCCAGATCCCGGAGCTCGTGAGCGTGACCCTTCGCCTCCCGACCTCGGTGGCCGAGCGCCCCGTCCGCGTCGAACTCCGCGACGTCCCGGCGAAATAAGTTCCGGCGCTCCCTTTTTTTTCTTGACACGATTGCATAAATTTGTATTATAAGTGCATAAATATGAGTACCAAGCCGGCGCGCCAGAAGGCGATCCTGGAGGCGATCGCCGCCCGGCCCGTGGCCACGCAGGCGGAGCTCAAGGAGCTCCTTCGGGGGCGGGGGTTCACGGCCGACCAGGCCACGCTCTCCCGGGACATCCGCGAGCTGGGCCTGGTCAAGGTGTCCGACGACGGCGTGCACGCCCGGTACGCGCCGGTCGAGGCCGTGGCGCCGCCCCTCCGCACGAAGGCCCAGGCGATCATCGCCCGGCTCGTCCGAAAAGTGGACTGGTCGGGGAACCTCGTCGTCGTCAAGACCGACATCGGCGAGGCGAGCCCGGTGAGCCTGGCGATCGACCGGCTCGACTGGCCCCAAATCGTGGGGACGGTGGCGGGGGACGACACGCTCCTCGTGGTGGCCCGCGAGGGCTTCCCCGCGCGCAAGCTCGCGAAGAAGATCACGGACCTGAAAACTCGTAAGAAGGAACTCGCATGACGAAGAAGATCGTCCTGGCGTACTCGGGAGGCCTGGACACCTCGGTCATCATGAAGTGGGTCAAGGAGAAGTACCAGTGCCCCGTCGTCGCGTTTGTGGCCGACATCGGCCAGAACGAGGACATGGGCGCCATCTCCCGCAAGGCCACGAAGACCGGCGCCGACAAGGTGATTGTCGCGGACCTCCGCGACGAGTTCGCGCGGGACTACGTCTTCACCGCGCTCAAGGCGAACGCGGTCTACGAGGGCGCCTACCTCATGGGCACCTCGATCGCGAGGCCGATCATCGCCAGGTACCAGGTGAAAGTCGCCAAGAGCGAGCGGGCCGACGCGGTCGCCCACGGCGCCACCGGGAAGGGGAACGATCAGGTGCGCTTCGAGCTCGCGGCGCGGGCCCTCGCCCCGGAGCTCGAGATCATCGCGCCCTGGCGGATCTGGGACTTCAAGGGCCGCAACGACCTCTTCGCCTACGCCGAGAAGCACGGGATCGAGCTCCCCGTCACGCGGGAGAAGCCCTACTCGATGGACGCCAACCTCATGCACATCAGCTACGAGGGCGGCATCCTCGAGGACCCGTGGAACGAGCCCCCGAAGGACATGTTCCTCATGACGAAGGACCCCGCCGAGGCGCCGGACAAGCCCGAGTACGTCGAGGTCGAATTCGAGGACGGCATGCCGACGGCCGTCAACAAGGAGCCCCTGGCGCCGGCGAAGCTCGTCCTCAAGCTCAACGAGATCGCGGGCCGCCACGGCGTGGGGCGCGCGGACGTGGTCGAGAACCGGTTCATCGGCATGAAGTCGCGCGGCGTGTACGAGACCCCGGGGGTCTCGGTCCTTCACCTCGCCCACCGGGCGGTCGAGTCGCTCACGATGGACCGCGAGGTGATGCACCTCCGCGACTCGCTCATCCCGAAGTTCGCGTCGCTCATCTACAACGGATTCTGGTTCTCGCCGGAAATGAACGTTCTGCGCGCCTTCGTCGACGAGTCCCAGAAAGGAGTGCACGGCACCGCGCGGGTGAAGCTCTACAAGGGCTCGGCTCAGCTCGTCGGACGGAAGAGCTCGAATTCGCTCTACAACCCCGAGGTGGCGAGCTTCGAGACGTTCGCGACCTACAACTCGAAGGACGCCGAGGGCTTCATCCGGATGAACGGGTTCCGCCTGGCGCAGAACAAGGCGCTGCGCCGAATGCTGTAACAGCGAGGTCTGTCCTTTTTTCGTGCGGCGCCGCGCCGCACGAAAAAAGAAAAGGAAGAAATTACAACCATGGCTCAACTGATCAGGGAGCGCTTCAGTAAACCCGCGGACGAGTTCGCGGCGCGGTTCGTAGCCTCGATCGAGGCGGACCAGAACCTCGTCGCCCACGACATCCACGGCTCGATCGCCCACGCCAAGATGCTCGGCAAGCAGGAGATCCTGACCGAGCAGGAGGTGATCGGGATCGTCTGCGGCCTGGAGCAGATCCTCAAGGAATGGCGCGAGGGGCAGTTCCGGCTGGACGTGGCCAACGAAGACGTCCACATGAACGTCGAGAAGCGCCTGACCGAGCTGGTCGGGACCATCGGCGCCCGCCTTCACACGGCGCGGAGCCGGAACGACCAGGTCACGCTCGACCTGCGCCTCTGGATGAAGGAGGCCGGGAGGGAGATCCTCGGCGGGGTCGGGGCGCTCGAGAAGGCGCTCATCCGGCAGGCCAAAGCCCACGCGGAGACGATCTTCCCGGGGATCACGCACCTCCAGCACGCCCAGCCGGTGGTCTTCGGGCACGTCCTCCTCTGCTACCACGACCGGCTGGCACGCGACGCGGGCCGGTTCGAGGACGCGCTCCGGCGGGCGGACGTTTCGCCCCTCGGGGCCTGCGCGCTGGCGGGCACGTCGCTCCCGATCGACCCCAAGCACACGGCGAAGGACCTGGGTTTTCACGGCGCCTTCACGAACTCGATCGACGCCGTGAGCGACCGGGACTACGCGGCGGAGTTCGTCTTCGCCTGCTCGCTCCTGGCGACGCACCTGTCCCAAATGGCGGAGGACCTGATCTTCTGGTCGACGCCCGAGTTCGGCTTCGTCGAGCTGCCGGACGAGTTGTGCACGAGCTCGTCCATCATGCCCCAGAAGAAGAACCCGGACATGATCGAGCTGGTGCGCGGGAAGGCGGCCGGGGTCGTGGGGCACCTCGTGAACCTTCTGGGGACCCTGAAGGGCCTCCCTCTCGGATACAACCGGGACCTGCAGGAGACGAAGCCCCCGGTCTTCGCCGCGGCGGAGACCGTCCGCCTCTCGCTGCGGGCGATGCTCCTGGCGATGGACGGGATGAAGGTCCACGGCCAGCGGATGCTCCAGGGCGCAAGCGACCCCCAGATGCTGGCGACGGACCTGGCCGAATACCTCGCGTCGCGGGGGGTGCCCTTCCGGGAGGCCCACGGGGCGATCGCACGCCTCATGAAGCACTGCGCGGAGCGGGGCTTTTCGCCCCTTCACATGACGCTCGCCGAACTTCGCCAATATTCGGAGTCCTTCGAGGAAGACATGTACACGATCCTCAACCCGAAGGCCTCGGTCGAATCGAAAAAGTCCCCGGGCGGGACCGCGCCCTCGCTGGTCGAAAAACGCGCCGCCCATTTGGCAAGGAGCGATGTAACAAAATGATGCGATCATTCTGTTACACGGGAGTTGAAGATGAGTAGTTTTCAGGTCGATAAGATCGCGTCCGCGGCGTCCCCCCTCGGCCTTACCGATACGGTCGAGGTCCACGACGGGGTCTCGCCGGAGGCCGGCCAACTGGTCGTGGCGCGGGCGCTCACGGAGAACCCCTTCTACCCGGACCTCGAGCTCGCCTCGGGCGAGCGCGCCGTCATCCGGAAGGGTGACGTCCTGGCCGGCGTCCTGGGCAGCCGCCAGGCCCTTCGGGGCTTCGTGGGCTACGCCCCCTACCGCCTCACGGCCGGGGACCGGCTCCACGTCCTCAACCTGGGCGGCGTCATCGGCCGGTACGTGAGCGGGCATAAGGACCTGGGCGAACCCGTCCAGGTCGAGATCCTCGGCATCTCCCGGCGCAACCTCCGGGAGGTCGCCCTCCCGCGCGTCGACGTCCTGGGCCGCGCCAAGCCCATCATCCTCGTCTGCGGCTCGTGCATGAACGTCGGGAAGACCGCCACGACGGTCGAGATCATCAAGGGCCTCACCCGGCAGGGCCTCAAGGTGGGCGGCGCCAAGATCACCGGCATCGCCTGCCTCAAGGACACCAACCTCATGAAAGCCGCCGGCGCGGTCCGGACCTACAGCTTCCTCGACTGCGGCGTGGCGTCGACCGTCGACGCCGAGGACATCGCCGGGATCGCCCGCTCGATCGTCGCGAAGCTCGACGACACGGACGTCATCGTCATCGAGCTCGGGGACGGCGTCATGGGGCACTACAAAGTCGAGCGGTTCTTCGACGACCGGGCGCTGATGTCGCACATCGACGCGGTGGTCTTCTGCGCGAGCGACCTGACCGCCGCCTGGGGCGGGCGCGAGATCCTGGCGCAGCGCGGCGTCGGCGTGACGCTCGTCTGCGGGCCGGCCACCGACACCGAGGCGGGCGTGGTCTACCTCGAGCGCACGATCGGGGTCCGGGCGGCCAACGCCATGACCGACCCCCAGAAGGTCCTCGATATCCTGACGCCGGTCCTGACATGACGAAGGTCAAGGCGGTCGTCATCGGCGCTTCCGGCTACATCGGCGGCGAAGCCGCGCGGCTCCTCCTCGGTCACCCGCAGGTCGAGCTCGCGGCGATCACGGCGAACGAGAACGCCGGGAAGCGCCTGGACGAGGTCCAGCCCAACCTGAGAGGCTTCTCCGACCTCGTGTACCAGAAGGAGTGGCCCGCCGAGGCCGATGCGTACGTGCTGTCCCTGCCGCACGGGGAAGCGCAGAAGCTCGTCCCGACCCTGAAGGGCAAGGTGGTCGACCTCTCGGGCGACTTCCGGCTGCGCGACGCGGCCGCCTTCGAGCGCTACTACAAGATGCCGCACCAGGCGCCCGAGCTCCTGAAGGACTTCGCCTACGGCCTGCCCGAGATCAACCGGAGCCGGATCCGCGAGGCGCGGCTCGTGGCGGCGGGCGGCTGCTTCGCGAGCGCGGCGATCCTCTCGCTCTGGCCCCTCCGGGACCTCGCCGTCGGCCGCGTGATCGTCGACGGAAAAACGGGCTCCTCCGGCTCGGGCGCGAAGCCCTCCGAGAAGACGCACCACCCGTTCCGGACGACGAGCTTCTTCAGCTACGAGCCCTTTCACCACCGCCACACGCCCGAGATCGAGCAGGCGACGGGGCTCTCCGTCCTCTTCCAGCCCCACTCGACGCCGCTCGTCCGCGGCGTCTTCACGACGAGTTACGTGCCCCTCGAGAAGGCGATGACCTCCGAGGAGGTGCTCGAAGTTTTCCGCAAGGCGTACGCCGGCGAGAAGTTCGTGCGGCTTTCCAAGGGAAGCGTGAACGCGAACAACGTCAAGGGCTCGAACTTCGTCGACATCGGCGTCGTGGCCGAAGGGTCGATGGCGATCGTCTTCGCCGCGATCGACAACCTCGTCAAGGGCGGCGCCGGCCAGGGCGTGCAGTGTCTCAACGTGATGTTTGGATTACCGGAGGACGCGGGGCTCTTAACCCCGCCCGCGCAACCGTGACTGCAACAGAACAAAGAGTTTGATTTGTTGCACTTATGACTCTACTGAAGACCTACAAGACCCTCCCCCTCGAGATCGCGCGGGGCGAGGATGTCTGGATCTGGGACACGGCGGGGAAGAAGTACCTCGACCTGTACGCCGGACACGCCGTGTGCTCGACTGGCCACTGCCACCCGCACGTGGTGAAGGCGATCCAGGAGCAGGCGGCGAAGCTGATTTTCTACTCGAACGTGGCGGCATTTCCGTTGCGGGAAGAGGCCGCCGCACTCCTCCTCAGGCAGGCCCCCGGATTCGTCGCCGCGCTCTTCGCCAACTCGGGGGCCGAGGCGAACGAGAACGCACTCAAGATGGCGCGCCGCCACACCGGCCGGCCGGACGTCGTCGCCATGGAGGGCGGCTTCCACGGCCGCACCGCGGGGGCGGTCTCCGTCACGGGCATCGAGAAATACCGCAAGCAGTCCGAGCCGCTCGTCCCGGGCGTCTCGTTCACCCGCTTCGGCGAGCTCCCGGCGCTCACGGCCCGGACGGCCGCGGTGATCCTCGAGCCCATCCAATCGATGGCCGGGGTCAAGACCGCGCCGCCCGAGTACTTCCAGAAGCTCCGCGAGCTCTGTACGAAGAACGGCACGCTCCTTGCCTACGACGAGGTCCAGACGGGCATCGGCCGCACGGGGACGATGTTCTTCGCGGGCCGCCACGGGGTGACCCCGGACCTCGTCACGCTCGCCAAGGGAATCGCGAGCGGCATCCCGCTCTCGGCGGTGCTCGTGACGAAAGAGATCGCCGACAAGGTCCAGTACGGCGAGTACGGCGCGACCTTCGGCGCCGGGCCGGTGGCGATGGCCGCCATGAAGGCGACCCTCGAGGTCGTGGAGGGCCTCCTCCCCAACGTGACCGAGGTCGGGCGCTATTTCGCCAAGCGCCTCGAGCACACCCCCGGCGTCCGCGAGGTGCGCGGACTCGGGTTCCTCCTGGGCGTCAAGACGGAGGCCGACGCCGCGGCGCTCCAGAAGTCGCTCCTTTCGAAAGGCTTCGTCGTGGGCACCGCCGACGAGCCGGGCGTCCTCCGGCTCCTGCCGCCCCTCACGCTCACGCACACTCAGGTGGATTCCTTCATCAAGGTCCTGGCCGATGAACTTAAAGGGTCGGGCGTTCATCAACACGCTTGAGTTCCGACGCGAGGAGATCGAACATCTCCTCGACCGGGCGAAGGAGCTCAAGTCGGGAAAGGTATTGCGCGCGCTCGAGGGAAAGAGCGTGGCGCTCGTCTTCTTCAACCCGTCGCTCCGGACGCGCGTCTCCTTCGAGGTCGGGATCGCGCAGCTCGGCGGCCAGGCCATCACGATGTCCGTGGGCACGGAGTCCTGGACCCTCGAGTACCGCGAGGGCGCCGTCATGGACCAGGACAAGACCGAGCACATCAAGGACGCCGCGCGCGTCCTGTCGCGCTACGTGGACGCGATCGCCGTCCGCGCCTTCCCGGGCCTGAAGTCCCGCGAGGAGGACCTGTCCGACCCGGTGCTCGAGGCCTTCCGCAAGTACGCGACCGTGCCCGTCATCAACATGGAGTCCGCCCTCTGGCACCCCTGCCAGGGGATGGCCGACGCCCTCACGATCCGGGAGAAGTTCGGACGCGTGAAGGGCGTGAAGGTCACGCTCACGTGGGCCTACCACCCCAAGGCGCTCCCGATGGCGGTCCCGAACTCGTTCGCCGCGATCGTCTCGCAGCTCGACGGCGACCTCACGATCGCGCACCCCCGGGAGTTCCCCCTCGAGCCCATCGTGCTGAACGCCCTGCCCCGCAAGCCCCGGATCGTCCACGGCAAGGAGGAGGCGCTCGAGGGCGCGCAGGTCGTCTACGCGAAGTCCTGGGGCGGCTCCGCGTACTACGGCCGGTGGGAGGAGGAGAAAGTCGTCCGCGACGGCCTGAAGTCGTGGATCTGCGACGCGATCCCCGCGGGCGCGGTCTTCCTGCACTGTCTCCCGGTGAGGCGCAACGTCGAGGTCGCCGACGCCGTCCTCGACGGGTCGGCGATCTACGACGCGGCGGAGAACCGCCTCCACGTGCAGAAAGCGGTCCTCTCGGAGATGGTGAAATGAACCCCGAACATCTGAGTCTTCTTCGGCAGGCGCTCCCCTACATCAACAAGTTCAAGGGGAAGACGTTCGTCGTCAAGGTCGGCGGGGACATCGCCGAGGACGAGCCGGGGCTCCACGCCTTCTGCGAGGAGGTGGCGCTCCTCGCGCAGGTCGGCATCCGGGTCGTCATGGTCCACGGGGGCGGCAAGCAGGCGACGGAGCTTTCCGAGAAGTTGGGGATCGAGCCCAAGCTGGTCCAGGGGCGGCGCATCACCGACGAGAAGACGCTCGACGTCGTCATGATGGCCTTCGCGGGGAAGATCAACACCGAGATCCTCTCCTCGCTCCGGCGCGCGGGCGTCGAGCCGGTCGGCCTCTCGGGGGTCGACGGCGGGATCCTCAACGCCGTGAAGCGGCCGCCCAAGAAGATGAAGAACGAGAAGACCGGGCAGGAGGAGTGGGTCGACTTCGGCCACGTGGGGGACATCGAGTCGGTGGACCCGCGTCTCCTGCGGACGCTCCTGGACGCCGACTTCCTCCCGGTCATCGCGTCTCTCGGCGGGGACGACGCGGGCAACATCCTCAACATCAATGCCGACACGGTCGCCTCGGAAATCGCCGCCGCGCTCAAGGCGGAGAAGCTCATCCTCGCCAGCGATGTCGACGGCATCCTCCGCGCCGACAAGTCGCTCATCTCGCGCGTGACCCCGGAGGAGATCGAGACGCTCATCAAGCAAGGCGTCATCCGCGGCGGGATGATTCCCAAGGCGCAGGGCGCGGTGGAGGCGCTGGTGGAGGGCGTCTGGAGCGTCCACATCATCAACGGCAAGAAGCCTTCGACCCTTCTCTCCGAAGTGTTCACGGACACGGGCGCCGGGACGATGATCTTTCGGGTGGGGGCCTCATGAGCGCGGCCGGCGTCGTCGTCTCGATCCACATCTTTCCTGTCGCGGCCGGCCCAGGGGAATCGCGCGCCGCGTGCAGGGCCGTCCCGGGTCAGGGTCTCGAAGGCGACCGGTACGCGAGTCAGCGCGGGTCCTTCTCGGACCGCGGCGGGCCGCAACGGGAAGTGACGCTCATCGAGGAGGAGGCCGTCCGGGCTTTGTTGCGGGACTACAAAGTCGAGCTGGGACCCGGTGACAGCCGCCGCAACATCACGACGCGCGGCGTGGCGCTCAACCACCTGGTCGGGCGCGAGTTCCGCGTCGGCGAGGTCACGCTCCGGGGGATCAAGCTCTGCGAGCCGTGCTCGCACCTCGAGAAGCTGACCAAACCCGGCGTCCTCAAGGGCCTGATCCACCGGGGCGGACTCAACGCGCAGGTCCTGAAAGCGGGCGTCATCCGCGTCGGCGACGCCGTCCTTCCCTAACAAAACAAACGGTTTGTTTTGTTAGGGCAGCTTGGGCTCCTTGAGGCGGGCGTTCTCCGTCAGGGATTTCAAGAACTCGACGATCTCCTTGATGTCTTCGGCCGACACGTCCGCCTTCTGCAAGTTCACCCGGTCAAGGTAGGGGTTGTCCGCCCCGCCTCCGGTCATGAACTTCACGGCCTCCTCGAGGGTCGCCACGCTCCCGTCGTGGAAGTAGGGAGCCGAGCGGGCCACGTCCCGGAGCGTGGGCGTCTTGAAGGCGCCCGTATCCTTCTCGATCTTGGTCACGGTGAAGCGCCCGGGGTCCGCGGGCTTCCCGTCCTTAAGGCCGATCCCCACGTTGTGGAACTGCTGGTTGGTGAGGAACGCCCCCACGTGGCAGTTCGTGCACTTGATCCGCTGGAAAGTCTCCCACCCGCGCTTGGCCGCGGTGCTCAAGGCGTTCTGGTCGCCGGCCTGGAAGCGGTCGAAGGCCGTGTCGCGGCTGATGATCGTCCGCATGAAGGTGGCCAGGGCCTGGGAGACGTTCTTCTCATCCGCCGGGCCGCCGAAGACCTTCTGGAACTGCTTCTTGTAGCCGGGGGCCGCGTTGAGGCGTGCGATCACGTCGTCGCGGACCTTGTCGGTATTGGGAGTGGGATCCTTGGCGCCCATGTTGGCGAGCTTCCAGGCGGCGAGGGCCTGGCCTTCCAGCGTCTTCGCCCGCCCGTCCCAGTACCACTCGGCGTGGTAGCCGATGTTCCAGAGCGTGGGGGTGTGGCGGGCGAGGGGCTTGTCGTCGAAGGCGCTCGTGTTCTTGACCAGACCGTCGGTGAGCCCTTTCTCGTTCACGTGGCATCCGTAGCAGGACCGGTCGCCCTTGCCCGAGAGTCGCTTGTCGAACCAGAGCTGCCAGCCGAGCGTGGCCTTGTCGACGGTGATGGGATTCTCGGCCGGGATCTTCATCGCCTCGTACCGGGGATGCGGCTCGTACTTCTTGGGGTCGGAAGGCAGCTGCAGCATTTCGGGTTCGAACTCTTGCGGCGCGCCCGAGCCCGCGCAGGCGGCCAAGACGATGCCCGTGAAAAGGGCGGGGACGACGACAGCGGCGGCGATCCTCTGCAGCATGATTCCCTCCTATGGCGCGCGATTATAGGAGTCCCCGAAGGGCCCGTCTAGTTAACGTTCAAGCCGCCCGGGAAGAGGAGCGCCTTCGCGGACGCCAGGAGGAGCCCCACGACGAGGAAGTGGGCCAGAAGCGCCGGCCAGAGCGACCCCGTCCGGCGCGTCACGAACGCCCACGCCCCGCCGGCCGCCGCCGCCGGCAGACCGAGCAGCCAGCCGCGCGCGCCGAACAGGACGCTCATGGGTGCCGCGTGGAGAAGATAGAAGAAGGCAGTGTTTACCGCGACCGACCCCCGCTCGGGCCCCAGAACCACGCCGCGCCAATAGATTTCTTCGATCGGAACGTGGATGAAAAAGGACGCCGCGGCAAACAGGGGGAAATACCGCATCGGCACGAACTCCGCCCCCCGCTCCCAGACGCCGGGCGGCACGAAGTGGACCGCGACGAGCGCCCCGACCCCCGAGAGGAGCCCCACCCCGAACGTCCACGCCGCGACCCGGCCGTTCCAGCCCCAGAGGCCGCGCAGCCGATCCCGCCGGAACCAGATCAACACAGCGCAAAGCACGTGATAGGCCACGTTGCTCGTATGAAAGCCGCCCGGCAGGAAGAGGGCGGCCGTCATGACGACGACCGGCGCAACCGCGAGCCAAGACACCTCCCCAAGATAGCCGAACGCCGTCGAACCTTCACGCCCCGCGCTCGTTTGAAAAATCATGAGGGCGGCCTTCCTCTTCTCCACGGCCGTATTCTTCCCCCCTTCGAGCGACCGGGCGGACGCCTTCCGCGCGCGGTTTGACCTGCGCCCGATCCGTCAGGTGGAGCGAACCGCGGAGGATCACGTTAAGGTGACCTACCTGAGCGGGGAGACGCTTCGAGCCCCAAGGGTCGCCGACCTCCGCGAGTCCGGGGCGAGAATCGAAGTCTTCGCCGCGACCTCCTCCGGCCTGAAGCTGAGCGACGGCGAACCCAACTCGTTCCTCACTCAGATCGTCGCGCTCCTGCGGCCCATCTCCGACGCCGCGCCGTCCCGCCGGTGGACGGGACGTCAGATCCTCTCCGAAATGCGGATCGAGATCCACCACGCGGAGCCTCGGCACGGCCCTCATCGGCCCGAAGCCATTGAAAGACAAGGAAGCCCTGCCCCGCCTGGACACCGAAGAATCCTTCCGCCCTTCGGAGCTCAAGGAGATCGAGCCGGGCTCCGGCCGGTGGATCTGGGTGGACACCCCCCGCCTTCCCGCCGTCGCCGTCACCGAGAAGGGATTCGCCTACGCGCAGTCCCACGGCGCGGCCCTGGCCGACAAGGTTCGCGTCCATCCCGGCGAAACCTTGAAGCTGCGGCGCCGGTTCTCCACCTTCTTCTCCGCCGACGGCCGCGGCGCCTTCCGGATCGATTGGTCGCAGGATATCCTCGTCCGCGTCGCCGCCCGCCGGGAGGACTGGGCGGGAACGGTCGCACCGCTCGACACCGTCCGCGCGACACGGTCCCGCGAGGACGCGGACCTGGCCCGAGCCATCCGCAACGGAACGTATGCCGTCGACGACGGACAAAACCATCTCCTCCAGCACCCCAACGTCTGCGACACCATCGCGCTCCCCCGAGTCCCCTGAACCTTTTCCCCCGACGTCCGTTCAGTCCTATCGCGTGCCAGGGAAAGTGAGGCACGCGATGCATTCCGACGCCGACGCGATCGAAGCCGTCGAAACCCCCCTCCCCCCCGGCGAGCCCCAGAGCGCCGCGGAAAAGGTCATCCAGAAGACCCCCTGGTGGGCGATCTCCACGGGTCTCCACGTCACGGCGGCCCTGCTCGTCGGATTCTTCTGGGTCGTCCAGGCGCAGGGCGACGAGGAGGCCGTAGTCGTCACCCCCCCGCGCAAGCCGCGGAGCATCCCCGAAATGGAAAAACCCAAGGACCTCGACCCCAAAAAAGTCCTCGACGTGAAGCAGACCTCCGACGAGGTCGTCTTCCGGAAGGACGTGGAGGTCTCCGACCGCGTCGAGACGGCCGACGAGGAGGAGTTCAAGAAGGCCAAGGGCGACTCGCTCGACTTCGTCAGCGAGAAGCCCTTCAAGGGCAAGGGCACGTACGACGTCATCGGCGGCGGCGCCGGCGGCGGGGGCCGCTACGGAACGCGCCTGGGCGGAAAGCGCGACCTGACCACGAAAGGCGGCGGCAGCGGCACCGAGGACGCGGTGATCGACGCCCTCCGCTGGCTCGCGCGGCACCAGAACCCGACGGGCTCCTGGGGCGTCACGGGCTACGTCAAGCAGTGCACGGCCACCTGCTCGCCGAACCCCGGCCACGACGACTTCGACGCGGGCGTGACGGGCCTGTCCCTCCTCGCCTTCCTCGGCGCCGGGTTTTCGCACCTCTCCAAGGACATCCACGACGGCGTCTGCTTCGGCGACGTGGTCCGCAAGGGCCTCCAGTGGATGATGGCCCACCAGGACTCCGAAGGGTGCATCGGCAGCCGCAACCTCCACAAGTACATGTACAACCACACCGTCTGCGCGCTCGCGATGACGGAAGCGTACGGCCTGACGGGGTCCAACCTGTTCCGCGACAACGCCCAGAAGGCCGTCGACTTCACGGTCGCCGCGCAGAATCCCGGCAAGGGCTGGCGCTACGTCTCCAAGTCCGGCGACAACGACTCGTCGGTGACCGGGTGGGCGGCCATGGTGCTGAAGTCCGCCGAGATTTCGGGCCTGCCCTTCCCGCGCTCCGCCTTCGACGGGACGCGCGCGTGGTACGACGAAGTGACCGAAGACAACTACGGCCGCGTGGGGTACACCTTCCGCGGGACCGGCAAGGTGTACGACGAGCACAACCAGAATTTCGAGCACACCGAAGCGCTGACGGCCATCGGCCTCATGGCGCGCATCTTCATGACCAAGAAAGACGACCCCCGGATGGGCCTGCAGGCCGATCTCCTGCTGCGCAATAAGCCCCAGTGGAACGGGAACGCGATCGACTTCTACTACTGGTACTACGCGAGCCTGGCGCTCTTCCAGTTGGACGGACCCGCGGGCCCGAAGTGGCGCGGGTGGAACCAGGACATGAAGAACGCCCTCGTGAAAAACCAGAACGTCACTTCGACCGGGTGCCGGCGCGGCTCGTGGGAGCCGGTCGACCGGTGGAGCTGCTGCGGCGGCCGCGTCTACGCGACCGCGATCAACGCGCTGACGCTCGAGGTCTATTACCTGTACGCGCACGTCTTCACGGGCGGGAAGCCCTAAGTCCGAGGGTGCAGCACACGCGGGCGGCTCGCGAGGGCCGCCCGCGTTTTTTTGTCCGAACCTTCCCCGCCAGCGACCGTTAGCACGAGTGTCGCGTGCCGGAAAGGAGTTGGCACGTGACCCGCAAAACTCCCGCCTGGTTCCTCTCGGTCGGCCTCCACCTCGCGCTCGCGCTCGTCGTCGGCCTCTTTTGGGTCGTCCAGGCCCACGAGGATTCCTCCTGACCGCTCACCGTCAACGCCGGCCGTCGGCCGGTCGCGCCCGTCATGGAGTACGAGAGCAAATCGGCGGAGGAGCACCCTCCCATCAAGCCGGAGAAGGTCCTCGAGCCGGACCCCGTGATCGTCAACGACGCGCTAGCCGTCGTGGTCAACACGAACCCGACCAACATCGATGCCAACAGAGCCCATGGCGACTCGCTTGATTTCGTCTCGGACAAGCCCTTCAAAGGTAAGGGCACCTACGAGGTCGCCGGCGTGGGGTCCGGGAGGGCCGACCGCTACGGCTCGTTCGCCTCGCGCTTCGGCTGAGCGAAGGACAAGGTCTGTAGGACAGGCTGAGCCTACTCCTGCGACGCCGTGCTTGCGTCGCTCCGCTGGATGGCCCGGCATCAGAATCCCGACGGCTCCTGGAGCCCGGTCGGGTACACGCGCCAGTGCCGCCCGGCTTGCGCGCCCAACCCCGGGAGTGAAGACTACCAGACCGGCGTGACGGGGCTCTCGCTGCTCGCCTTCGTCGGCGCCGGCTATTCCCACCTCTCGAAGGACACCTACGACGGCCTTTGCTTCGGCGACGTCGTCCGCAAAGGCCTGCAGTGGTTGAAGGGCCGCCAGGACGCCGACGGCTGCCTGGGATCGCGGAGCGCGGAGAAGTATATGTACAGCCACGCGATCGCGGCGCTCGCGCTGTCCGAAGCCTACGGGTGGACGGGTTCTCAACTTCTGCAAGCGTCGGCCCAGAACGCGATCGACTTTCTCGTCGCCGCTCAGAACCCCGGCCGCGGGTGGAGGTACGCCGCGCGCTCGGGAGACAGCGACACGTCGGTGACCGGCTGGGCGGTCATGGCGCTCCGGTCGGCGGCCCTGTCGGGCCTGGCGCTTCCCCACTCGGCTCTCGACGGCGCCCGCGCGTGGCTGGACGAGGTCACCGACGCGAGCACCGCCGCCGCCGGGTACACGCACCTCGGGACGGGAAAGGTCTTCATCCCCGGGCTGAACCAGGACTTCGAGAACCACGAAACGATGACGGCCATCGCGGCCGCGAGCCGGGTGTTCCTCGGACGTGGGGGGGCGCTGTCCCGCCAGGGGGCGGGGCGGCTTCAGCAGGACCTCCCCAGGGCGGACGCCCTCGCCGTCGACTACTACTACTGGTACTGCGGGACGCTCGCCGTTTTTCAGTGAAGCGGACCCTCCGGCCCCCGGTGGAGGGTCTGGTCCGAGGCGGTCCGCAAAGCCCTTCTCGCCAAGCAAAATCCGGATTCGGCGGGCTGCAAGAGAGGCTCCTGGGAGCCCGACGACCGCTGGAGCGGCGAGGGTGGCCGCGTCTACGCGACGGCGATCAACTGCCTCACCCTCGAAGTCTACTACCGATACGCGAACGTGTTCGGGGGAGGTCGGCAATAAGTCGATGAACCTTTTGGGAGAGCCTGCGTTAGCAAAAAGTGCCGCGGGTCGGGAACGAGTGGAAACCCGCGGCTGGGGGCGAGCTTGCCCCGCCGAAGCTTTGGCGAAGGCGGGCCCAAAAACCTGAAAACCCCCAATAAACCGACCCGGAGATGCTCTGTCCTAAACAGGCCTTTTTTGCCTCCCCCGGGGCCGTCATTTAACCTGGCACGCCAACGGCCCCGGGGTGAGGTTTCTTACCCCCCCCCGCGATTTTTTTGCGATTTGATGAACCTTCCGCCGCCCCCTCCGTTTGTTCCCCTTGTAGTCGCGGGCAGTCTGGGTTACCATTCTTGGTCGCTGTACGGGTTGGGAATTGTAGGAGGCGTCTATGGCGACTCGTCATGTCCCGGTTCCTGAAGAAGAACCGATGGAGGAGGAGCAAGAGCGGGAATTGCCCAGCGGGGAACCGCAAACCGCCGGCGAAAAGATCATCGCGCACACTCCCTGGTGGGCGATCTCGACCGGCTTGCACGTCGTCATGGCACTGCTCATCGGATTCTTCTGGGCGGTGCAGGCGAAAGAAGACGACGAAGCGGTGGTGGTCTCTCCGCCCCGCAAACCCCGGCAGCTCCCCGAAATGGAGAAGCCGCGGGACCTCGACCCCAACAAGAAAATCCTCGACATGCAGAAGTCCGTCGAGGACCCGGTCTTCAAAAAGGACGCCGAGGAGGCCGACCACAACGAGACGGCCGACGAGGAAGAGTTCCAGAAGGCCAAGGGCGACTCGCTCGATTTCGTCTCGGATAAGCCCTTCAAGGGGAAGGGCACCTACGACGTGATCGGCGGCGGCGCCGGCGGCGGCGGCCGCT
>Ga0187892_10004680_pt1 | contig 22645 bp, 16 predicted proteins | sample MA1701073metaG_FD_139345 | JGI IMG/M metagenome (GOLD analysis project Ga0187892, IMG submission 139345) | Bio-ooze microbial communities from a basaltic lava cave in the Kipuka Kanohina Cave System on the Island of Hawaii, USA - MA170107-3 metaG ... | reverse complement strand
CCGATTCTGAACGGCCGCGCGAGTCAGAACCCCGGCCGCCAAGGCCGCGGGCCGCGGGCGCTGCAACGCTGGCGGGTCAACGTGTCGCCCGATGGCGCGAGGCTCATGAATAATCCGGGCTAGGGGAGTCCGTGACGTAACCGAGGGGCTCTGTGAGCCGCCGGAGAGCGGGTGAATCAGCAAACTCCGACGCCCCTGCCCGGGCTGAGCCCCAATGCGCGAACCCCCTACCACGAGCCGGAAGTCACCCTGCGATGGCTTGGCCCGTCACAAAAATGGTGTTGAATTTCCATAGTCGGTCTGCCCGGGCTTGAACATGGGAAGCGCGAAACACATCAGTCCTTTGGAGCGCGTGGAGCTCTCGGCGTCGTTCAGCCGCGGCAGCGGCGATTGAATAGACCCCACGGCGCAAGCCGTGGGGGTAAGACGCAAGCAGCGACGAGCCCCGGTAGGGGCGAAAACGCGAGGCGCACTCACTCTCGATTGGTCACGGCGCGCGGCCCGCCCAAACTGGCACGGGCCCGTGCGTGCGAGAGCAAAGCGGAGCGCGCCGCGAATTGTTGTGCAGGCGTCCTGCCGACCCGCGCAGCCGAGACGGCCGCAGCACAACAGTCAGTCCGGGTTCGTTCGGATGGTCGCCTAAAGTGTCACACACCCCATCCGGGCGTGCTTGACCCATGGTGCCGTGTCCAGTAGCCTTACCGTGAGTGAACGGCGGTGACCCGCCGCACGGCCTTACGGCGTTGCCAATGCTCGTTTCGCAGCCGTGATGCTTTTCGGCGCGCCGACGCACCGCAGCATTAACATGAGGCGCACATTCGTCGTCATCCTTGTGCTCCTGGTCCCGCTGGTCGTCTTGCGTAAACAGCTTGCAAGCGTCCTCGTGCCGAGCGAGCCGCGCGTCGCGGCACCGGTCGAGTCGGCGCCAGCCGATGAGAAGCCACCCGTCGTTCGGTCCCGGCCCGCGACGCTGGTGAGCTACGGCACCGCCCGCGCGCCGCGCGTCGCCCGGCTGTCCGCCGACTTGGCGGGCGAAATCGTCGAGCTGCCCGATGAGTTGCGGCCCGGTCACCCCGTGCGGCAGGGCGAGGTCCTGCTGCGGATCGACGATCGCGAGTATCGCCAACTCTTGGCGCAGGCCGAGAGCGCGCTCGCCATCGAGCAGGCCAAACTGGCCCAGTTGGAGATCGAGGACAGCAATCTCGACGACCTGATCGCTGCCACGCAACGTCAAATCGAACTAATCGACAAAGAATACGCCGAAATCTTGGATCTCTTTAACCGTGGCACCGCCAGCCCTAGAGAGTGCAGGCAAAAGCTCCTTGAACTTGAGCAGATGCGTACGATCCTGCTCGGCTACCAGGGCGAGAAGGCCAAGATCCCCTCGCGGCGCGACGAGCTGACGGCCGAATGCGGACGGCGCCGGGCCGAGATCGAGCTCGCCAAGGTGCGACTCGAGGATTGCACCATCGACTCGCCGATCGACGGCCAGGTGTGGGAGATCAGCATCCAGTTGGGAGAACGCGTTCAGCCCGGGGGGCGCCTGTTGAGTTTGATGGATACCTCTCGGATCGAGGTCGTGGCAGAACTGCCGGTCGCCGATCAATCGCAAATTGAACTCGGCGCGCCGTGTGTGCTGTCCAGCGAGTCGATGCCGGGCACGCAATGGACCGGCCGCGTGGCCCGGCTCGCGCCGGCTGCCAGCGAATCGAAGCAGACCTTCCAGATTTTTATCGAGGTCGATAACACCAAGCAGGCGCAGGCGATCCGGCCGGGCAGCATCGTCCGCGCAGACATCGACACTTCAGCCCGGGAGCGCGCCGATGCGAGAAGAATTGTTCCGTAAGGTCGCGCTTGAGCGGCTGTCCTCACCGGAGCAGATGGATCAGCTCATCCACGTCACCAGTCCGCGCGGCTGGCTGGCGCTGTTCGCCCTGTTGCTGCTGCTGGCTACCGCGGTCGGCTGGGGCGTGGTCGGCCGCGTCCCGACGCAGGTGCTCGGCGAAGGCATCCTGATCAAGCCGGGCGGCGTTCAGAAAGTCGTGGCCCGCACTTCCGGGCAGGTGACGCGGCTGTCGGCCGCGGTCGGCGAGGTCGTCGAACGCGGGGCCGTGGTCGCGACCATCTTTCTTTCCGACGAGCGCGCCGAGAGCCAGCTTGACTACATCACCAGCCCGCATTCGGGGCGGATTCTGGAAGTGATGGTCAGCGAGGGAAATGCGGTCTCCCCGGGTACGCCGATCGCCAACATCGAGTCGCTCGAACAGGAGCTGGAGGCGGTCATCTACGTGCCGCTGGCCGACGGAAAGAAGGTCCGGCCAGGCATGGTCGTGCAGATTTCGCCGTCGACGGTCCGACGAGAAGAGTACGGCCTGATGCTCGGCACGGTCCGGTCGGTGGCCGAGTATCCGTCCACCCCGCAAGGCATGATGCGCCTGCTCGAAAACGCCAACCTGGTGGAGCGCTTGTCCGGCGACGGAACCCCAATCGAGGTGCTGGCCGATCTGACTCGCGACCCGACCACGCAAACCGGTTACAAGTGGACCAGCTCGCGCGGGCCGCCCATCACGATTCAACGCGGCACGGTGTGCACGGCCACGATCACGGTCAAGGAGCAGCGGCCGATCACGCTGGTCATACCGGCTTTCAAGGAGATCTTGGGACTCTAACCGTATGTCGGAGACGAACGGCGAGCGCCGCCCCAGTAAACGTGTCAAGACGCCTACGGTCCTCCAGATGGAGGCGGTCGAATGCGGCGCAGCAGCGCTGGGGAGTGTCCTGGCCCATTACGGACGGGTGGTCCCGCTCGAAGAGCTGCGCACCGAGTGCGGCGTGTCGCGCGATGGCACGCGCGCTAGCAACGTTTTGTACGCCGCCCGCCGGTACGGCCTCGACGCGGCGGCCTACCGCAAGGAGCCGGTCGACCTTCGCACCACGCGGCTCCCCGCCATCCTCTTCTGGAACTTCAACCACTTCCTCGTGCTCGACGGCTTCGGGCGGCGCGGCGTCTATCTGAATGACCCGGCCACCGGTCCGCGGGTCGTTTCGTATGAAGAATTCGACCAATCGTTCACCGGTGTCGCGCTGGTATTCGAGCCGACGCCGGAATTTAAGGCCGGCGGCCGCAAGCGCGGATTACTGGCCTCACTCCGCAAGCGGCTCTCCTGGTGGGAGGCGGGGCTGTTCTACGTCATTCTCGCCAGTCTGGCGTTGGTCGTCCCGGGGCTGATCATCCCGTCATTTACGCGCGTGTTCGTCGATCAGTATCTGATCGAGGGCCTGGATAACTGGGTCGCGCCGCTGCTGATCGGCCTGGGGCTGACGGCCGTCATGCGCGGGGCGCTGACCTATCTGCGTCAGCACTACCTGCTGCGGCTGGAGACGAAGCTGGCGCTGCGCACATCCAGCGAGTTTCTCTGGCACGTGCTGCGACTGCCGATGGAGTTCTTCTCGCAGCGATACGGCGGCGAGATCGGCTCGCGCGTCAGCATCAACGACACGGTCGCGCGGCTGCTGTCGGGTCAGTTGGCCACCACGGTCCTGAACTTCATCGTCATCATCTTCTTCGCCATCCTCATGCTGCAGTATGACGTGCTGCTGACGATGATCGGCGTGGTCATCGCGGCGCTCAATGTCGTGGCGCTACGGTTCGTGTCGCGCAAGCGCGTGGACGAGAGCCGCCGCTTCCTGAATGAGCGCGGCAAGCTCATGGGCACGGCCATGAATGGCCTGCAGATGATCGAGACGCTCAAGGCCACCGGCTCCGAGTCCGACTTCTTTACGCGCTGGAGCGGCTACCAGTCCAAGGTCACCAACGCGGAGCAGGCGCTGGGCAAACTTTCCGAGTATCTGGCGACCGTCCCGCCGGTGCTGTTTGCCATCAACAACACGGCCATCCTGACCGTGGGCGGGCTGCGCGTCATGCAAGGCGAGCTGACGGTCGGCATGTTGGTGGCGTTCCAATCGCTGATGGCCAGCTTCATCGGTCCGGTGGCCGACCTCGTGTCGCTGGGTGGCACGCTTCAGGAAGTCGAAGGCGACATGAACCGCCTTGACGACGTGCTGCACTACGAGACCGACCCCTACGTGACCCAGGCCGACCCAGCGCCGCAGGCCGGCGACAGCGAGGTCAAGCTGACCGGGCTGCTCGAGCTGCGCAACATCACGTTTGGCTACAGCAAGCTCGACGAACCGCTGATCGAGAACTTCAACCTGACGCTGCGGCCCGGCGATCGCATTGCGCTGGTGGGCGGCACGGGCAGCGGTAAGTCGACGCTGGCCAGGCTGGTCACGGGACTGTACGAGCCATGGCAGGGCGAGATCCTGTTCGACGGCAAGCCGCGCAGCGCCATCCCACGCGGCATCCTGAGCAATTCGCTCGGCATGGTCGATCAGGACATCTTCCTGTTCAAGGGAACGATCGCCGACAACCTGACCATGTGGGACCGGACGCAACCGGAAGTCAGCATTGTGCGGGCGTCGAAGGACGCCTGCATCCACGACGACGTCTCGGCCCGGCCGGGCGGCTATGACAGTGCGGTGGACGAGGGCGGGGCCAACTTCAGCGGCGGGCAGCGGCAACGGCTCGAGATCGCCCGGGCGCTGGTCAACAATCCGACGATCCTGGTGCTTGACGAGGCGACCAGCACGCTCGACCCCATCACCGAGCAGATGATCGACGACAACTTGCGCCGCCGCGGCTGCACCTGCCTGATCGTGGCCCACCGGCTGAGTACGATTCGCGACTGCAACGAGATCATCGTTCTGGAACGCGGCAAGGTGGTGCAGCGCGGCACGCACGAGACCATGTGCATGGGCGATACGCCGTATGCGAAGCTCATTGAGGAGTAGCGGCCGGTTGGCATGGGTGACGTACCCGCTCGCGGCGCGCCGCGGAGCAGGCATGACGAACCGCCACCTGCGGTGACGACCGCTCTTCGCACACCCCGGCGGACCGCATACCGTCGGCCGCGCTCGGCTTGGCGGGCGATGTCACGAAGTGATACAATGAACTGATGGCCGAGCAGCGCATTCGTTCCCCATTTCCCGGCATGGATCCGTATCTTGAGGATCCGGCCCGCTGGCCGGATTTTCATGCGCGGCTTGTCCCCTCGTTGGGCGATGCCATCGTCGCTGCGGTTGCCCCGAACTACCTGGTCACCATTGAGGAACGCGTCTATATCGCCGAAGAGGGCGAAAATGAGGGTTGGGTCCGCCCCGGCCTGGCCTTGATCTCGCCACGATCGCTGGGAGGAGCGGCGGCTCCCGCGGTCGTCGCCGTCGAGGACGAGATCGAGGCTCCCTTCGTGGTTCCCGACCTTCGCTACGAAGAGCACCGCGAGATCTACCTGGTGGTCAAACTGCGCCAGACGCATGAAGTGGTTACCGTCATCGAGCTGCTTTCGCCCACGAATAAGCGACCCTCCGGACGCGGGCGCGACGAGTACTTGAGCAAGCGCGAGCAGGTGCTCCACACCCGCACCAGTCTGGTCGAGCTTGACCTGCTTAGGGCTGGGGCGCGGGTGCCGATGGCCAAGCCCCTGCCGGCCGGCGACTATTACGTCTTGGTCCATCGCGCTTGGCGCAAGCCGATGTGCGACGTATTTCCGTTCACAGTTCGCGACGCACTGCCGCCTATTCCCATTCCACTGCGTGGCCGCGAGCAGGTTCGCATCGGCCTGCAGCCCATCTTCGAGAGCTGCTACGCCCGCGCCCGCTACGAGCTCTTGCTCGATTACTCCCGACCTGCCGAGCCCCCGCTCTCCAGCGAGGACGCTGCCTGGGCTGCAAGTTACGCCTTAGGCGAAACTCATTGAGGAATGAGATCTGAATTGCGGCATACGAATTGCGGATTGAACCGAGAACAACGCTGCGCGTTGTTGGGCAATCCGCAATCTGCTATCCGCAAGCGCAATAGGGTTGCTGTTTGATGAGCACGACGGCTGAACCAGAACCCGAATCGCCTGAGTCTTCCGAACCCACGGAAGGTGGGCCGCTGAAGGACATCGACGGCAATGCGCCGCTGATCCTGAGCGATCCGGAGCGCATCTGGATGATCGGCTCCGGCGCGGTGGACGTGTTTGCTTCCCACGTGACGGCCGGCCAGCCTGACGGCTCGCGCGTGCACCTGTTCCGCGCGGCCAATCCGCAAGTGCTGTTCGGCATCAAGCCCAACCGGCAGCGGACGGACATGGCGCTGCTGGCCATCGGCCTGCCCGGCACGCGGCTGGTGACGCTCAGCCGCGAGCGGCTCATCAAGTTGACCGAGGTGCTCGGTTTTTCGGGCGAGGCGCTGGCCTGGGTCGACAACTGGGTCGCCCAGCTCTCAGCCACGATCTCGCGCCAATCGCCACCGGCCCGCAGCGTCCTGCTCGAGCCGGGTCAGACCATCGAGCTGGCGGCCGACACGATCGCACACTGTGCCAAGGGAACGTTGTGGGTAAGGCAGCTTGCCGGCAGCGTGCAGTTCATGGACCGCATCCCGCTCACCACCGGTGCGGGCGAATTCTTCCCGGTGCCACAGCAGACGTGGCTGCGGGCTCATGCCGACAGCCGCATCGAGGTGATCGACACGGAAACCTGCCTGCGGCAGGACCCGGACTGGTCGGGGCTGGAAGAGTTCCACAACGCCGTCTTGCAGTGCGTGATCTGGAATACGGACGAGACGCTCAGGAGCGAGCGAGACCGGCTGCAACGCAAGAGCCTTTCCGACTTGAAGGCCATGGACTTCGCCCTGGCGCAGCTCGCCGGCGTGCTCGGGAACGGGCAGGCCAGCACGTTGCCCGTCGGCCGCGGCGCCTCGAGCCCGCTGATTGAAGCATGCAAGCTGGTGGCAGCGCCGCTGGGCATCACGGTCACGCCGGTGCCGGCGTCGCCCTCAGGGCCGGGCGCTCCCGACCCACTTCAGGACGTGGCCCGCGCCTGGCGGATGCGCTTTCGGAAGGTAGCCCTGCGCGGCGCCTGGTGGCGCGGCGATCACCTGCCGCTGCTCGGCTTCATCGAGGCGGCCAAGGCATCTGACCCGGCCTCCGGCGCGGCCCCGGCGGCTGGCGGTGATGTCACGACGGCGCTGCAGGCCGGTGACCGGCCGGTGGCGCTGCTGCCCACGTCGCCCAACAGCTACGACATCGTCGATCCGGCAGACGGCTCGCGCGCAAAGTTGACGGCGGAGTCGGCGGCGAAGCTCGCCTGGTACGCGTACACGTTTTATCGCCCCATGCGCGAAAAGGCGATGAACGCCGTTCGCCTGGTTACTTTCGGCCTCAAGGGCTGCAGCCGCGACCTGTGGATTGTGGTCGCGGTGAGCGTGCTCGGCGGGCTGATCGCCATGGCCCTGCCGATCGCCACCGGGCTGATTTTCGACCACGTGATCCCGAGCGCCGAGCGCCATCAACTGGTGCAGCTCGGCGTCGCCCTGCTCGTCTGCGCCGTGGTCGGGCTGCTGTTCTCCCTGACGCGCAACATCGCCATTCTGCGCGTCGAGGGGCGAATGAACCTGTCGATCGAGGCCGGCGTGTGGGACCGCCTGCTCAGCTTGCCGGTGGCCTTCTTTCGCCAGTACTCGTCCGGCGACCTGGCCAACCGCGCGGCCGGCGTCGACGAGATTCGTCACACGCTTACGTACGCGGCCCTATCGACCATCGTGTCGACCGCGTTCTTTGCGTTCAACTTCGCGCTGATGGTCTACTACGACATCCGCCTCGCGCTTCTAACGGTCGGCCTGCTCATACTGGGCGTGATCATCTCTAGCGCCACGAGCTACGCTCAGCTCCACATGCAGCGGCGCTATTACGATATCGCCGGCCGCATCGCCGGCACCGTGCTCGAGTTCGTGACCGGCATCGCCAAGCTGCGGGCCAGCGGCGCCGAGCGGCGCGCCTTCGCCGTCTGGGCCGACCAGTTTGCCGAGCAGAAGCGAGTCTCCTTCCGGGTGCGCAGCGTCGGCAACGCGCTGTCCGTGTTCGACTCGGTCTTCCCGGTGGTCACGACGCTGGTGCTCTTCGCGTCCGTGGCCTATATGGTCGGGAAGGGGAGCCTGTCGACGGGCGCGTTCCTCGCGTTCAATGCCGCCATGGTGCAGTGCCTGGCGTCGATCATGGACATCAGCGATTCGGCCACATCGGTCCTGCAGGTCGCTCCGCTCTACGAACGGACCAAGCCGATCCTCGAAACCGAGCCGGAGGCCACCCCGGCTCGCACCGACCCGGGTGAGCTGACCGGCGCCATCGAGATCAGCCATCTTTCGTTCCGTTATCGCGCAGACGGCCCGCTGATCCTCGACGACATCACCATCCAGATCCGGCCCGGCGAGTTTGTGGCCTTCGTCGGGCCGTCCGGGGCGGGCAAGTCGACCATTTTCCGACTGCTGCTGGGGTTCGAGACGCCCGTGGCCGGCGCCGTCTACTTTGACGGTCAGGACCTGGCCGGTCTGGACCTGCCTTCCGTCCGCCGGCGAATGGGCGTGGTCATGCAGAACGCCAAGCTGATCCCGGGCGATATCTTCAGCAACATTGTCGGCACGTCCAACCTGACCATCGAGGACGCCTGGGAGGCCGCCCGCCGGGCCGGCCTGGACGAGGACATTCAGGAAATGCCGATGGGCATGCACACCGTCATCGGCGAGGGCGGGGCCACGTTCTCCGGCGGGCAGCGCCAGCGGCTGATGATCGCCCGCGCCATCGTCGCCCGGCCGCGCATCCTGCTGTTCGACGAGGCCACCAGCGCCCTGGACAACCGCACGCAGGCCATCGTCAGCAAGAGCCTCGACGCGTTGCAGGCCACGCGCATCGTGATTGCCCACCGCCTCAGCACGATCCGCAACGCCGACCAGATCTACGTGCTGACGGGCGGAAAGGTCGCCCAGCGCGGCACCTACGATGAGCTGATCAACGAGAAAGGTCCGTTCGCCACGCTGGCCCGCCGGCAACTGGCATAAGCTCCTCGGACTCGCAAGGCCCAAGAAATCAGAACCCCGGCCGCCAAGGCCGCGGGTCTCGGGCGCTCGAACGCTGCGGATGGCCGCCAAGGCTGCGGCGCGCAACGACAGCGAGGTCGCTCGTCAGACACCGACGGTATCCGGCGCCCAGATGTGCTTGTGCATCTGAAGCTGGAAACGCACTGGCAGGTGATCTTCGAGGATCCACGCGACGATCTCGGCTGGGTCAATCGCGCCGAAGACCGGCGAGAATAGCACGGTGCAGCGCCGCGCCAGGTCATGCCGCCTGAGGACGTCGCGCGACCATTCGTAGTCGGCGCGGTTGCCCATGACGAACTTGATTTCGTCATCCCGCGTCAGCAGGTCGATGTTGGGCCAGTGATTGGCGTCGCACTCGCCGCTGGATGGGCACTTCAGGTCCATGATCCGGATCACGCCGGGCGGCAGGCGGTCGATCGGAAGCGCACCGGATGTTTCGCACAACACCGTGTAGCCGGCGTCAAGCAGGCGCTGCGCCAGCTCGCCGCAGGCCGGCTGCAGAAGCGGCTCGCCCCCGGTGATTTCGACCAAGGGGGCAGACGTCCCGCCCGCGTTCGGCGGGCGTACAGGCGTCCGCGCGGCTGTCGCGTGAAGCGTATCGCCTGAGGAGTTGAGGCGTTCGGAACGAATGCCCGCCAGCTCTTGCACCTTGGCGACGATCTGCTCGACCGGCATCCATCCGCCCTCGTAGAAGGCGTGCTCCGAGTCGCAATAGACACACCGCAGGTGACAACCGGTCAGCCGAACGAAGATGCACGGCCAGCCAGCGTAGCTGCTCTCGCCCTGAATGCTCAGGTAGATCTCATTGACGCGCAATCGGCCCACAGCATGAGTATACACGCTCGCGGTCGTCACACGAGTCAACCGGCCAGCACACCCCCGGCGCATGACCGGAGTGGCACTGGGAAGTGCCAGCCGTGATGGGCAGCCGCAGGGCCGCCGCGTGCGTGCTTGACAGCCCGCCGCCGTCGCAGAAGCTGGTGACGCATGCCAGACAGGGCAAACAAGCAGAACAAGCCGGCCAAAGCGGCACCGAAGCCGGCCCGCATCGAGGCCGTCGATCACGTGCGGCTGGAGGCAAGCGTGGCCAGCGCCGAAGAGCTGCGCTGGTTCTACGGCGAATTGCTCGGGCTGCCCGCGGTAGCCGGTTCGGTCGTCGACGGGCTGCGCTTCCGAAGCGATCGGCTGCATCTGCACATCCGGCTGTGCCACGAACCGCTCGTTGAGCCCATTGCCGTCCGAGCCGTGCTGTTGGTCCCATCGCTCTCGGCAGCGGCCGAAGTGCTCACGCAGCGAGAGATTTCGTTCCAGCGCGTGAGCGGCCTGGACGCCACCGACCGGCGCCTTTCGCTCCTTGACCCCGGCGGCAACCGCGTGGAACTCAAGCAGGCCTGGCCCGTCGCACCGCTGTAGGCGCCATTCGGCCCGCAACGGGCGCGGCGCGCCAACGACCGATCAGAGCCGCATGCTTGCCCGCCCGTGGCGGGACCGCGTTATTCGTCGCGCGGGCGGGTGGATCGGCCCGCATTTGCCGGAACAGTCGCCGGTGAGTCGATCGTGAGCCGTTCTTCAAGCGATGAGAGCGCGGCCCGCAACTGACGGTCGATCACCACCGAATCGGCCGCGTCGGCCAGGCCTCTCGTCGCCAGCGTGGGATAGGCGTCGTCGTCCAGGAGCATTCCGTCCAGACTGTGGCGTGAAGCCTGAATCTCGGCCACTTCGTCGGGGTCGAGCGGCACAACGATGTCGGGCGTGACGCCCCAAGCGTCCGTCCGTGCGTTGCCCGGCGTCTTGTGGACGATACGGCCCTTGGGAAGCTGGTAGAACGCCACGGTCAGGCGGATGGCAGCGTGGTGGTCGCTCAGCTCGATCACGTGCTGCACGCTGCCCTTCCCGAACGTTCGTTCGCCGGCAATCACGGCGCGGCCGTGATCCTGGAGGGCGCCGGCCACGATCTCCGAAGCGCTGGCCGAGGCGCCGTTGACCAGCACGACGAGCGGGATATCGGGCAGTGTTCCCTCCGGATGCGCGCTGTAGCGCTCGATGGCCTGACGCCGCGTGACGGTCGACACGATCACGCCCGAGGCGATGAAGCGATCGACGAGCTCGACCGCCTGCGGGAGCAAGCCACCCGGATTGAAACGCAGATCGAGGATCAGCGCCTGACAGGCGGCGCCGTCGGGGCTCGGCGCGCGGCGAGCATTGGAATCGCCGAGCGTGTCCGGCGTGCGATCGTGCGGTGCAGCACTGCCGGCGAGCCGCAGCGCTTCGACGTCGGGTCGCTCCGCTGCGCGGGCCGCCACGGCCGTCTGGATTTCTGCCGCCAGATCGGCCAAGGCGCGGTCGAACGCACCGCTGGTCGTCTCATTGAAGCTCGAAACCCGCACGTATCCAATCCGGCGCTCCGCGTCGATCAGGTAACTCCACGACCCGTCTGGCTGGCGGCGAAAGCCCTTGACGCTGCCGATCGTCACCGGGCCGCGCGTGATCTCGAAGGTCAGCAGCTCGTGGCCGCCGCGCGGCGAGGCGCGCCGCACGCACAGCGACATGCTCGTGCCCGGCGAGCCCATCACCAGCTCGTCGGCATCGACGACGGACAGGTCTTCGGTCGGACGGTCATCGATGGCGACGATCACGTCGCCGGCCCGGACGCCGGCCTGCATGGCCGGCCCGCCCTCCACCGGCGCAATCACGGTCAATTGGCCGTGGTGCATGCCGATCTCGAGCCCGACGCCGATAAAGCTGCCCGACGTGCGCCGCTCGAAGGCGGACATCTCCTCGGGCGCGATGTAGCCGCTGTAGGGATCGAGCTTGCGCATCATGCCGCGGATGGCCCCGTCCACCAGCCGGTCATCCTGTACCGGTTCCACAAACCGCTGGCGAACGAGTGCATCGACTTCGACCAAGGGACTGTACGTGCGATAAACCGAGTCCTGCTTGGCGGCCATGGGTGGCAGACGCCACAGCATGGTCGCGATCGCAATGACGATCGCGACCCACACCAGGTTCCGCGTCGACATGGCCACGTTTGGCTCAATCCCTCGGGTGTGCGCCGGTGAACGTCACGGGCAAGCCCACGCCGCGACACCGCCGCGTGTCCGGCCCGCACGTGGATAAATCAGGCCGCGCATTCTGCTGCTGCGGACCCGCCACGTCAAGCGTTCCCCACACTGCACGGCCCGTTAGTTCATCGGAAGGGAATATTTGCCGATCCATCATGGTTCGTGTCTAATCAGGTGGCGCCGTGCGGCCGTGCGCCGCACGGCGGGATTCCCAAGGGAAACGTCGGCGCGAAGGACCGCGAACGCACCCCCGAACGGCGGAGGTCGGCGGCTTCGCGCATCCGTGTCTGAAGGAGGTCACGCAGGTGAAAAACTCAGGTTGGTTGGTTGGGACGATCCCGGCTGCGATCGGCATGTTCGTGGCAACCGGGAGCGTGTTGGCGGGCGACGAAAAACCGGCCGCCAGCGCCGAGGCCGGCAAGCCGGCGCCGGCGTTCACGCTCAAGAATCATGATGGCAAGGACGTCAGCCTCAAGGACTTGGCCGGCAAGGTGGTGGTGCTTGAGTGGTTCAACAACGAGTGCCCGTACATCGTCGCCCGGCATGACCCGGAGCATCGTAACATCGAAGCCGAGACGATGAAGCAGTTCGCGGGCAAGCCGGTGGTTTGGCTGGCGATCGACTCGACCCAGTCGCACACGCCCGAGACGATCAAGAAGGTGGCGGCTGATTGGAAGCTCTCGTTCCCGATCCTCGCCGATACTGACGGCACCGTCGGCCGGGCGTACGGCGCCAAGACGACGCCGCACATGTTCGTGATCGACCAGAAGGGCAACGTAGCGTACCAGGGCGCGTTCGACGACGATCGCGAAGGCGACAAGGGCTCCGCAGCGAAGAACTACGTCGCCGCCGCCGTCAATGCAGTGCTGAACAACTCGACCGTGGAGACCACGTCGACCAAGCCTTACGGCTGCAGCATCAAGTACGCAGCGAAGTAGCCCGGCCAATCGAACACACGCAGTGCAAGGCCCGGCGCTCGCGCAGCTCGCGCGGTCGCCGGGCCTTTCTTTCGTCCCGTTGGAGGGGGCATCCGTCCCGAACGCCGATCATCGGGCGCGCGCGTCCGCGCGAGCTGTTTGCTGTTTCACTGCCGTGGAGCGAAGCTGCCGAATCGTCCCGGCACGGCCGCCGCGCGTCACGTGCGGCGATTCCGAACTGGAAATGCCAAGCACGCCGCGATTAGCAGGAATTGCACAATCCCGAGCCCGCAAGCACCTCCGCCGGCACGGCGGCGCGGCGGCGCCGCATTCGCGTTATCAGAGGCGTTTGCGTTGGCCCCATTGCCCGGCTCACCGTCGCCCGTGTTGGCGTTGTTGCCCGGCTCGCCGTCCATCCGGATGGCAAACTCCAGCGATCCGCCGCGCAGGTTGTCGTTCGTGAGCGAGTACGTCGTCGCAGGCTCGTCGAAGCTGGCAAACAGACCGCCGCCATCAGCCGCGGTCGAGATATCGGCCACGTCGGCCGAGGCGTTCAGGGCGTCGAGCGTGCCTGCCTCGCTGACGCGCACAACAAAGGTCGCCACGCGGGCCGGCTCGGTTGCAAGGTTGAGGATTGTGCCCGGCATCGACGATAGGCCGAGATAGACGATGCTCGGCAGAAGAGTCGGCGTCGCCGGTGGCATCGCCGGATCGGGATCGACCAGGTACGACCCGCCACCAGGCGGAACGGCGTCGGCCAGCGTCCACGTGAACTGCGCAAGCTCAAGGCCGGCGCTGGTCGCGGAAAAATCAAAGCGTAGGAACCTGACGTCCTCGAGCAAGACCTGGTCGTCGGTGACCGACAGGTAGACTTCGATCGTGACCTCGGCTCCCGAATCGACGGTAATGACGCCGGACATCACCGCGTGATCGACCGGGCGGAGCTCTAACACCACGTCGGCGCGAGCGCACACTGCGAAACCGCCTGCCACGACCGCTGCACACATCCGGCTGACGACCATCAGAACGCACCTCGCGAGCCAACCCCGGCGAACCGTCAAAAGTTCCACCGCCGCGCCGATAGCATAACGTCGGCGACGACTTGTGCAAAGGAGGCGTTCGATCCGGCGGCGATCCGGATATGTAACACATTGGCCGATTCTTCGGAACCTGCCTCCCGTGGCTTTTGTCGTACCGCCGTCTCGTCTGCGCGTGCAGGCTGGACGCCTGCACCACAACGCCCGGCCCAGCCGATCCCGCCATTCGGTCACGGACCGCGGCGATGATGCGAAGAAAAGAAGAAGAGCCGGCACACCTGTGCCGGCTCTTCGGAACTTCAGAGCGATTGCGGGGGCGACAGCTCTAGCTGCGACGACGCAGGGCGGCGATCACACCCAGCGCCAGGAGGCCGAGGCTCGTCGGCTCCGGGATGATGGTGTACTGCAGGATGCCACCGCCAACGCCGTTGGTCGGATCGGCATCGCAGTTGTTGTACTGCACCAAGCCGTTCTCCGAGTTGAACTGCGTCGATGTCTGATCCGGATCCGGGCACGGGCCCAGCGCATCGATCGTGTACACGCCAGGCAACGACGCCAGCGTGATGTTGACATCGAACGCATCACGGCTCTGCGCCAGCGGCTGAGCGGGGGCGCCCAGGCTGAACGACGTTGCGGCACTGGCTGCCAGGATCGTCACGTCAACATGCACGAGCGGATTGAAGCCCGGGATCGCGACCGGCTCGACCAGTGTGCCGTTGATCAGGTTCGGTGAGTTGTTGACGCCGAGGTGCGGCGTGATGAGCGGGAAACCAGGTGCGTCCGGGTTGTCCTCCATCATCCGATCGCCGCCAACGCTCAGCTCGATCTGACCGAAGTTGATTTCGTTTCCAGCGCCGGTGATCGGTGCTGTCGAGCTGAGGTTGACCAACAGATTGGCGACCTCGCCCGGATCATACGTGCCCGCCGGATTGGCCGGATTGGCACTCGGCGACAGCGACAAGTTCACGTTGATTTCGACTGCCTGCGCGTTGACCGCGAGGACAGCGACGGCCAAACTACCCAATACCCGTTTCATCATGACTTCCAAACCTCCTCTTTAAGAACCAGCTCCCGGAAAATCTGCCGGCAGCCCGGGAACCTACTGCCGCCCCGCTATCGTCTCTCCCCACAGAAACCGACGCGAGTGAGCCTCACATCAAGCTAAAAGCCGAACGTCGACCGTTGGTATCGTGAGATGAACGCTTCAATCCCACCGCCGTACTATACCAGAGCCGACCCCTCCATTTCAAGCCCAAAATCCACGAAACTCGGTCGCGCCCGTCGATTCTTGATGCTGTATCGGGCAGCTTGAGTATTTTCGGGCCTGGTTCTCGTTCCCGGAGGCGGCCGGGGGACCGCCTCCGGGAGACGGAACTTCAATTCATATCGTTACGGACACGCAGCCACGGCCTGCAGGTTGTACGCCTGATTGGTCAGCACGCCGTTGAGAAGCTGAATAATCCGCAGCAAGTCCTGGGTATTCGCGGCACCGGTGCGGTTGACGTTGTACCGCTCGGGCTGCGCGGCAGCCGCGCCGTTGTTCAGGGCCTGGATCAGGTTAAGCAGGTCCTGCGTGTTGGCAGCGTTGCCAAGGTCAACGTTACCCGGGCTGAACCGATACTGCAGGTTCTGTCCGGGATTGAAATCGGGACCGTTGAACGAAATGGTCGTGCAATGCAGCGGCGGAATCGGGCCACTCAGCGAGATCTGGTATGGCCCGGCTGCCGTGCCCGTGACGCCGGTCACCGTCGGGCAAGCGCCGCCGGTGCAGGCCACGCTAATGTCACCCGCTTGGAGGTCACCGGAGACCGGACCGCCGAACGTCACCGAAACCGTGGCATACTGAATCGCACCCTGCATAGCAGTCCCAGCCGCGCCGATGCCGGCCGTGACCGCCGCGCCCAAGCCGGTATCCAGCGGATCGAAGTGCCCATCGGGCGGATTCGATGCGGTGATGCTGACCGCTGCGGCGCCCACGTTGATCGTCAGGTTGCCGACCGTGCCGACCCCCGAAGCGACCGTCTGGAAGAACGCGCCGTTCAGCGCGATCTGGCCGTCAACAATCTCGTTTGCAAACACGTTGCTGAGCGCCAGCGTGTACACGCCGGCCGCCCCAGGCATCGTGACCGATCCTGTGGCCAACACCACCTGCGACTGAGCGATGCCCTCGACGACCGCGCCGATCGGGAACGGAGCGTTGTCGATGGTGTTCTTGATCGTGTTCTGGCCGCCGCCGATTTGCAGCAGGTTGTTGCCCGACTGCGTGCCGCCGTAGCCGGCCGGATTGGTGATGCCCTGCGGGCTGACGAAGCTGCCCATTGACGGGCCCGGCGTTGCCGGCGAGAGCAGAACCGATGGCGACATCGCGAGATCGGAGCCCCAAAGCGCCAAGCCGTCGTTGTTGGCATCGGAGAGCGTTCCGACAATCTGATAGTTGACAACCCCGCCCGGCGCAACGGTGACCGAGCTGGCCCCGTCAGAATTCTGGACCGCGATGTTCAGGTTCGCACCCAGCGCGGGAACCGCCATCAGGGCGAAGGCTGCCGTGAGACCAACCAGTTTTCTCATAGTCATGTCCTCCATAGACAAAGGGACGATAGAGGAAAAGGTTTGGTTGCGCGAGCTTTCCTCTATCCTCCGAGCCGTGATATTACCTGCCTTGCCGGCCGCCTGTCAAGACGAGAATACCGGCGAAGCCACTTTTGGCATGGGGAACTCTCCCCATTTTAACCTGCAGTGGCCGATACTGAACTACCGGAAGAGGAGTCGCGTGAGCGCGCCTGCGGCGCGAGACTTTCTCATTCTGAACAACAAAGTCAGCTACAAACCAGAAGAACAACCCGGCTGGAGGCCAGACCGTGCTTGGCCGGGTGCGTCGCGTACAATGCCGAGCCATGACACCCTTCGGCTTCACGCGTGGCGTTCGGAGTCTGAACCGGCTGGTGGTGATCGTTCGCGTGCTGACGCAGCACGGTTTTGGCGATGTCGTAGACCGTCTCAACCTAGGCCGGTTCGTGCCGTTTGCCCGGGTGCGGGCCCAGCGGCGGGAGGACGAACGAGCGGATTCGCCGGGGACGCTGGTCGGCCGGCGGCTGGTCCGGGTTTGCAACGACCTCGGTCCAACATTCGTCAAGCTTGGGCAGCTTCTGTCCACACGTCCCGATTTGCTGCCGCTTGAAGTGTTGCGTGAACTGCGAACGCTGCAAGACCGCGTCGAACCGTTTCAGACGTCGATCGCCCGGCAGATCGTCGAGGCGGACTTGGGAGCGTCGGTTGACCAATTGTTCGCCGAGTTCGGTGCGTCACCCCTGGCCTCGGGCTCGATTGGGCAGGTGTACCGAGCGGTCACGCCGGACGGAGCGCGCGTCGTCGTCAAAGTGAAGCGGCCGGGGGTTGACGAAACGATCCGCCTGGACATGTATCTGCTCCAGCGCCTGGCCGAAGCGATGGAGCAGCTCGTGCCCGAGCTGGCCCCTTATCATCCGGCCTTGATCGCCGAAGAATTCGCGCAGGTCATGCAGCGCGAACTGGACTACGTGAACGAGGCCTCGACGACTTCGCGGTTCGCGGAGGTCTTTGCGGACACGCCGGACGTGCGCATTCCGCAGATCCGTTGGGAGCTGACCGGAGCGCGCGTGCTGACGATGACGGCCGTGGACGGCGTCAACCTGGACGAGGTGACGCGCGATGGCGCCTTGCGGGCAGAAGGCTTCGACCGCAAGCTGCTGGCGCATCGGCTGGCCGACATTTATCTGACGCAGTTCTTCGAGTTGGGCGTCTTCCACGCCGACCCGCATCCGGGCAACATCCTGGTGACGCCGCCGGGCACGATCGGCTTGATCGACTTCGGGCAGACGGGCGTGCTCGAAGACGAGCTGGCCACGCAACTGGTCATCATGGTGATGGCGGCCGTCGAGCGCGACGTCGACCTGGTAGTCGAAGGGCTTCTGACGCTGGGGGCGGTTGGACGCCGCACGGACCGGCTGGTGCTGGCGCGGATGATCCGACTGCTGCTCGACAAGTATCACGGATTGCCGCTGAAGCGGCTCGATCCGGTGACGATCTTCACCGAGCTGTCGGACATCGTACGTCGAAACGACGTCACGCTCCCACGCGACGTGGTGCTGGTGTTCAAGGCGCTGGCCACGGTGGCGGGGACCACACTCAAGCTCGACCCGGAGCTGGATCTGCTGTCGTTGCTGCGTCCGCGCATGCGGCGGTTGATCGTGCAGCGGTTCTCGCCGTCACGGCTGAAACGCTCGGCCGGGCTGTCGGTGTGGCAACTGGCCGGCGCATTGCGCACCGCGCCGCGGCAGCTCCGGGCCATCCTGCGACGACTGGCGTCGGGCGAATGGGAGATCAACGTCCGCCACGAGAACGTCGACCGGTTGACGCGCGAAATGGACCGCTCGAGCAACCGCTTGGCGTTCTCGATCGTGATCGCGGCGGTCGTCGTGGGCAGCTCGATGGTCATCACGGCCGACACGGCGGCCAACGTGCTCGGCCTGCCGCTACGGGTGATCGGCATCCTGGGCTACGTCTTCGCCGTCGCGCTGGGCGCGCTGCTGCTGTGGGCCATCTTCCGCAGCGGGCGGCTGTACTAACCGTAGGCCTGTCTCATGGCTGCGCAGCGCCGGCGCACCGGCTCCGCTCAGGCGTGCGCCGCGGCCTTATACGTGCCGGCTTCTGAGCGGAAGGCGATGGCGACGCGGTTCCAGGCGTTGATCGCGCCGACGGCCCAGGTCAGGTCGGCCAGTTCCTTGTCGGAGAAATGGCCGCGGACGGCGTCGTAGACGGCGTCGGGGACGTGGCCATCGGTGATGTTGGTCAGGGCCTCGGTCCACTCCAGCGCGGCACGCTCGCGGTCGGTGTAGTAGCCGGCCTCGCGCCAGGCGTCGAGGCCGTAGAGGCGCTGCTCGCTCTCGCCGGCGGCGCGGGCGTCCTTCCAGTGCATGTCGATGCAATAGGCGCAGCCGTTCATCTGCGAGGCGCGCAGTTTGACCATGTGCAGCAACGACTTGTCGACGGCCTCGCGAAGGTAGGCCTCGACCGACATCATGGCCTTGTAGCCTCCGGGCGACACTCTCGATCGTCTTGAAGCGCGCCAGGGCCGTCTCGACGATCGTCGCGGCGGTGGCCGGGTCGCCGACGTCGCCGTCCACCAGCGCCAGCCGGTCGCTCGCTTCGATCTCTTTGGACCGGGTCACCGTGCGTGAGCTCGCCACCACGTTCCATCCGCGTGCGATGAATGCCTTCGTGATTCCCGCGCCGATGCCCTGCGAGGCCCCGGTGACGAGGGCGGTTTTACGAGGATGGGCGGCGGCGCCACGAGAATCTGGCTGAGCGGGTGCTGATGATCCGGTGAGCATGCTGCCTCTCCTTTCGCGATCGCTCGATCGCGGACGAGGTTCTCTCTCGTCCTCCCCACTGAGCGTGGCGGCACGACACCGCTGGCGGATAATGCACGCCGTGCCGCTCCTGCCGGGCGGGTTCAAGGCCTTCCAGCGCAGCGGGTCTTCGCCCGGAGGGCGCGCGACCGTTGCCAGGCGTTTCAACGCCTGGACCCGAGGGCCGCTTTCACCCTTTCTCCGCCCGGAGGGCGGACGAGCTTTTGTCGATCGATGAAACTTCGTCCGCCCTCCGGGCGGCAGGACATGGAGAAGAGGGAAAGGGGAGGGTGGCCTGCTTCCAGGGGCTCAAAGCCCCTGGCAACGCTCGTGCGCCCTCCGGGCGAGGGAGGCCGCCGCCTACCCCGAAGAGCGGTCGCTGCGCCGGCGTCAGGCCGATCTGCGCGGCGTTGCCGATAACACGCAGGTATGCGCCTGACACCATTCGAGAAACGCCGCCCGCGGCGAAGTCGGATAGGCACCGCGTGCCGTCAGGGCGCTGTTTTCCAGCGGGAGGTAGACCCGCCCCGGAACGACGGCCGGGTATAATGGCGGCCCATGGACGCGCCGCGGACCACCGTCGCGATTCAGGGGTACCTCGATCAACTGGCCGGGCAACCGGTCGATTCGGCGGCTGAGCCCGTGGTGCGGGCGCTGCTGGGGCGGGCGGTCGATCGGCTGCACTTTCTGTGCGCCGGGCTGCTCTATAAGAAATATCCGCGGCTGACGCGGCCGCCGCTCAACCTGCAATCCGCCGAACTGCTCAGCGCCGTGGTCGAACGCATGCTGAAGGCCCTGCGCGAGGTGCGGCCCGGGACGGTCCGCCAGTTCTTCCAGATCGCCAGCCAGCACATGCGCTGGGAGCTCAATGACGTGGCCCGACGGCGACTACTTCGACATTGTGCCGCTCACCAAGGGCCGATGGGGGCTGGTGATGGCCGACGTCGCGGGTCATGGAGTTTCTGGGACGGTGATCATGGCGGTGATGCGTGCATTGGTACACGCTCACCTGCCCCATGCTCGCTATTTGCCGGCGAATGCCTTCCTGGAGTTCATCAATGAGCAAATGACCGGCGCCTACACCGCGAACGGGCGGTTCGTCACGGCCTGGGCCGCGGTGCTGGACCCGCGCGCCAGCCGGATCACCTACGCATGCGCGGGCCACGATCCGCCGCGGCTGGTGCGCGACGGAGCGGTCATCGCCCTCGATGCGGTCGGCGGACTCCCGCTTGGAATCGACGACTTCGCGGAATACCAGGAAGTCACGGTGAGCCTGAACTCCGGCGATCTCCTCGTCATCTACACGGATGGCATTACGGAGGCCATGAGCAATCAACCGGGTGAACGGGAGTGCTTTTCGACGGAGCGCCTGGACCAGGTCCTGGTCGAGGCGCGATGCGACAGTGCTCAATCATGTGTGCAGCGCGTGACCACGGCCGTCACGGCCTTCACTGGGTCCCACATTCCTACGGATGATCAGACCATGCTGGTGCTTCGAGTGGACTAAAGCAACGCCAGGCGGGCGAGGCTCGCCGAAGTTTATCAATGAGAACAGGCGAACCAAGTGGTGACGCGACGGGTGCGCCCGGACCGGTCAGGATTCCGCGCCCCACGCTGCCAAACCCCGTTTGCGGTCAGCGGGCGTAGAGGCGTCCGCGGATCTGGTAGAGGTCGTTGCGGTGGAAGCGCAGGCCGCCGATGTCGACCGGGTCGCCCGATTGGGCCTCCTTGAGCAGTTGACCCATGTGGTCGGCGTCGGTCACCAGATAGCGGCCGACGCGCGTAATGAGGTCGCCGGGCCGCAGGTCGGCGCGGTCTGCGGGGCTGCGCGGCTCGATGGCGGTGATGATGACGCCCTGACTGTCGCGGATGCCGTACTTACGCAGGGCGCCGGGCGACGGGTTCTGGATCGTCACGCCCAGGTGCGCGCGGGCCAGCTCGACGCCGTCGGGCTTGGGCATGGGGGCCAGCTCGAGCGTCGCCGTGGCGGGCTTGCCCTCGCGCTGCAGCGCCAGGGCCACGCGGTCGCCGGCGGTGTGGCCCAGCAGCGCGATATAGAAGTCGACATCGCGCCGCACCGGCGTGCCGTTCACGCTCACCAGCCGGTCGCCGAGCCGCACGCCGGCCCGGTCGGCCGGACTGTCGCCACGCACCTCGACCACGCTGGGCGTATCGCCGGCGACGCGCAGGCCGATCTGCACGTCGTGCAGCTTCTCGATATCGAGCACGTCGGGCAGCACGGCTCGCAGACGGTCGACCGGAATGGCGAAGCCGATGTTCTGCGCATCGGCCCGGATGGCCGTGTTGATGCCGATGACCTGACCGAGGATGTTGATCAGCGGGCCGCCCGAGTTGCCGTGGTTGATGCTGGCGTCGGTCTGGATCAGGTCCTTGTACTCGGCCCGGCCGCCGAACTCGAGCTCGCGGTGCAGCGCGCTGACCACGCCGGTCGTGACCGTATTCTGAAAGCCGAACGGATTGCCGATGGCGATGGCCGTCTCACCAATCATCAGGTCGTCGCTGCGGCCGAGCGTCATGGCCTTAAACGCGCCGCCGCCGCGAATCTTAAGGACGGCAATGTCGTTGGTCTCGTCCCAGGCCAGCACGTCGGCTTCGAACTCGCGGCCGTTCGCAAACGTGACCTTGTGGCTGGTGGAGCTGCCGACCACGTGCCAGTTGGTGACGACGTAGCCATCTTCGTGTATCACGAAGCCACTGCCGAGGCTGGTAGCCGTCTGCGGATACTCCATGAACAGATCAAACAGGCCGCCCAGCCGCCGCATCCGCACGGTGGACGAAATGTTGACCACGCTGTCGCGGACGTTCTCGTAGACCTCGACCACCGGCGTCCGCCGCTGAGCCAGACTGACGGCATCCGGCGGCGGGGCCGCGGCCGCCAGCAATACGACGTTAAGAACATACGATGCAAGCATCGTGACTTCATCCTTTCTGCCACGGGCGAAAGAATCGCGCCCGTTCTACTGTTATGGACGTGCGCGGGCCTTTCGACCTGTCGCAGGCGAGCGGCGCGGTCTTGGCCGCGCTCGCCTGCCGGTGGGTGCGGGTGTATCCAAGTTCCGCACGGGCAAGCAAGAGGCCGCTTGCCCATGTCACCCGCTCTATGCTACGTATCGCGAACAGTCGTTTAGGCGGCTTCAAACAATAACTTTTACTTTTCGCCATATTGGCGACGACTCTGGATTCGAGCGCCGATCGTGTAGTTCCACTGTGGATGCGTCGTATGCGGCTTGAGATCGATGGCTTCCAT
>Ga0187892_10004679_pt1 | contig 22646 bp, 19 predicted proteins | sample MA1701073metaG_FD_139345 | JGI IMG/M metagenome (GOLD analysis project Ga0187892, IMG submission 139345) | Bio-ooze microbial communities from a basaltic lava cave in the Kipuka Kanohina Cave System on the Island of Hawaii, USA - MA170107-3 metaG ... | reverse complement strand
GGGATATTTGTGAAGATCTGAGAGGATTACTTTATCGAAAGTAAGAGAAATAAATTCTATATTTTTTTCAAGTAAAAAATTCAAAAGTGATTTAGTGTAGACAGAGCCGTTATCTACAACTAAAAGCATGTTTTGGTATAGTTAGTCAACCCTTTTATGCTTAATTATCATTAAAAGTGTCGATTGCAATATCTTCAAACTACCTTGACTCGCCAGGAATGGCTTGATAGAATTTTCAGAAAGAGTAAATCTGAAAGATCTTTTAGGTCTGCACGATCAGCGCTGAAAGCTTTTGATTCCTTCTGTCTTGAAAAATATGGAAAAGACATGCAATTAATCATAACAGATCTTAAGAAAAATCCTAGTGATCGATTATACATCTTCCTAAATAATTTCGTAGGCTTCATGGACAATAAAAGTCCTAAAACTATACGCACCTACTTTGGATGGGTTAGGTCTTATCTTAGATGCCAGGGGATAAAGACTGATCTTGATGACCTAAAGGACTTTGTGAGTTTCCCAACACAAATCATAGAAAGACGCAAAGCATTGACAAAAGAAATAATCCGTAAATTACTTGATAATTCCAAAGAACAAAGAAAGGCACTTTATCTTACTTTACTATCAAGCGGAATGCGTGTAGGCGAAGCGTTAGCGCTTCGAAAGCGGGATTTTGATTTTACTAAAGATCCTGTGGTTATTTCCATTCCGGCCAGAAATACTAAGACGAAGCAGGGCCGTGAAACATTCATTTCAAGAGAGGCAAAAGAGCTTCTTTTACGACTGGTAAAGCGAAAAAGTGATGACGACCTTGTCTTCACGCACCAGCCCAATAATGAGCAGGCAGTCCATAACGAAGAAATGGCGTTCAGGAAACTCAGAAAACGATGCGATCTGCTAGAAAAGTATGCCGATGGTAAAAGGTTCGTAGTCAATATACATGCATTTCGTTCCTATTTCCATACAAAAGCATCAAAGATACATGGACAAGAATATGCAAATGCTTTGGATGGTCATAGTAGTTACCTTGGGCAATATTATAGGAACACTGAAGAGGAACGTGCCGAGATGTATCGCGAACTTGAGCCAAGTTTTCTAATCTATTCATCGCAAGAAATGGTCAAAACACAAAAGGAGATGCAATCACAATTAGAATTTCTTGCCAAAGATCTTGAGAAAAAGATTCCAAAATTAGTAAATGAAGCAGCAAGCAGAATAAAAGAAGAGCTACGTAAGGAAGGCTGGGTGCATAGCGATTAGCAAATTAAGAATCACTCTCAGCTCTTTGTAATTCAAGATATCTGCTGAATGGAACGCGCTCATAGATAGGCGTGGCATAAAACTTGAATCTTTCTAATTTGTTCCGGAATTTAGGGATTTTAAGTTTGGTTCTTCCCAAAACCACATCCAGTTTCTCTTTATTAGTTATGACGTATTCTTTTGGTCCATTAATCCTTTCGTTAAGTTCATCCAATTTATCATGCTTCATCAAGCCATCTTCGTTGAAATACTCTTTGTAAATTTTTGAAACTAATTTGTCAGAGTGCCTAAATCGTTTGGCAACACGACGGATCGGGTTATCCCATAATGATGATACCATTCTTAACTTCGTATGATCGTCTATAATTCCAATTTTTCTAAAATCTGTGCCTATTTTACGTACAATTTTATCGAGACTCTCAAGGTAAAGTCTTTGTAATTCCACATCCAATGAAGAAAAAGTGTCAATATCTTTAGTAAACCATCTAAGAGAATTTTCATAATCAGAATACGAAGGAGAATCAAATCGTATGTGCAAACATCTAGAAGATTTCTTTTTTCTCAATCCCTCTTCCATTTCTTTTTTCAGTGCCATTCTTCTGTTGTTCCTACTTTCTGCATCTTCTATTGCAGAAAATACTTTTTCTATTCTTTTTGCAACAATTGGAGATAAATTATTAAGAATTTTCAATTTGTGTTTGTATTGTTCAAGTAACGGAATGTTATTTTTTATTCCAAAACAGTAATCTGTACTACGAATAATGATGTTGTTAATTTTCTCAAGAAAGAGATGAATCTCTATACTTGGTGGATTTGTGTAATACACTGTTTTTGACCGACCAAAACCAATGTATTTGTTATAAACACTTGATACTTTTCCTTCATTACATAATTCATCAAGTGCTTTTCTGATAGCCCTTCTATCTACAACGCCCGCATTGAATGCAATTTTGGAATAGGAGGCTGGTTCATTATCATACAAATATTTCAAAATCTTTGCCTTTGTTTTGTTCCTTTCCTCGATCTGAACATTACCCAAGCCTTGCATCAAAAACCCCCCTACCATTACTGCGTAAACTTACTTCTTTTAGAATTCTATTGAATATTAGAAACTAAATGGTCAAACTTACAGTAAAAACCCTAATTGAAATCGACAGGGATGTGTGGTCGCTTACTAAAGCATTTGCTACGGCAAGGGGCTATACAGTCAGAACAGCCTTGGAATTGCTTCTTGCAGAAATACTGGTAGCAAAAGGATACAAAATACCAACAATCACACAGGCAGTCAGCAAAACTCTGGGTGACCAGAAATGTCGGTAATATTGGAAATGATCTGCCAAGGATGTGCTGTCAGTAATGACTGTAAAGGACATACAGAACAGATCACTCGTACTGACGCTGCAACTGGATTACAAATACAAGTTCGTTGCATATGCAGCAAGAATCATAGGAAGCAATAACAATGAAAGAACAATGTACTTCCTGTGACAAAATAATAGAAAATGATGATGATAGACAATACTGTATCTCCCATAAACATGAAATTATTCCAATTTTGGAATCGTCCGAACTAACTAGTACAAAACCTACAAAAAATAAAAAAATAGCATTAAAGCTAAAGAATGATAAAATTATTAAAAAAATGAAAGGACAAATTGGAGACTATTTTATAGAATCCATAGTGGTAAACGACAAGCCACATTTTCTATGCAACTATCTAACGGGGAATATCTTGTGCCTAAAAGAATCCATTGAACTTGAAGACAAGATTTTCAAACCGATGGAAGCCAATCAATGTGGCTACCAGCCATATGCTTTCACGAATGAAGAAATAACCACACTGCTAGTTCAGAAACTCTCAAAGGAAGAGATCTTGGACCAAATAAAAGAACAGATTGATAAATTCATTAACGCAAGAGAGATCGACAAACACCTGATCATAGGAGATATCATACTTTCCTACTGCCAAGAGTGGATTAGCACCGTTCATTACCCATATTTCGTTGGTGATACAGAATCAGGCAAATCAAGTGCTCTACACCTCTTCAAAAGACTTGGCTACAGGTGTCTTTACGGTGAAGACATACCTAACGCCGACATCTACAATTTCCTGGGTACAGAAGAGGAAGGTGCTGGAACTATCGCAGAAGACGAAGCACAAAACTTATGGGAATACAAGGAGAAGCTACGCACTTACAAGAACAGCTACTGCAGAGGATCCGTAAAGCCCAGAATTGTAACCACGAATTATTCAAAAACCCAAGTCTACTACAAGACTTTTTGCCTGAAGATTTTTGCAGGTGAGAAAGTGCCACAAGACAAAGGATTCCTTGAAAGACTGGCAATAATACACATGATTCAAGGACCTACTCAAAGCAATATCAAGAGATTAACGTCACGGGAAGAATCAGATCTCAATGGTCTCAGAAACAAACTACTTGTATGGAAAGTCCAAAATTTTAAGAGTGGTCTTGCACGGATAGACTCAGGACTCAAACAAAGAGACCAGGAATTGTGGGAAGACTTTCTTTCTGCAGTGCATGACACTAAATATTTTGAAAAATGTAAGAATGTTGTTACATTTTACACACAGCAGCGACAAGAAGTGGTAAGAAACAGTTCTGAGGCCAGAATCTTCAAACTAATAACTAGTCGGCTTGATAAAAATCTGGAGATCAATTCTCTAGATTTCTGGGAATACATTACAAATGACAATCCAGAACTGCCTGGCAGATTTGATGACAAGCATGGAACCTTTTACTCAGATGATTACGGCAAATTTACAAAGAATTCACTTGCCAGATTGTTGGAAGACAAATTTCAAGGATTGAGGCGAATAAGATATGAAAAGGATGATTCAAAATATCATAAAAAAACATTTTACGTATTTAGTCCTGACGTGGTTCAAAGATTGGTCCTGAAATATGGTGTGACCTTATCTATAGATAGCCAATTTTATAGTGGTCAAAGTGGTCAAGCTCATAGTACGAATTAGACTACCTAGATAACCTTGACCACTTGAAAAGTACTAAAGTCTGAAAGTATATTCATGTTTGCGTCTTGGAGAAAGGAGTAGACTGGCAAATGATTACAGATGGGGTGAATGGGTAGAATGATAAACAAGTATTTGGTGATAGCGGCTTTGGTGTGCAGCGGAATCATATCATCAGGATTGTTCTGGTACATGGTATTACTTCCAGAGTGGGCTCACCAGGCAGAAGTACAGGAAAAAGCATCAAAGGCTGCTCAGGCTGTCAATGACTTGCATGCAGAGATGGACAAATTGTGCCAAGATTATCCTGGGTTGTGCGGAAAAAATACGCAATCAAGCAACCAAGAAAGCCAAACAGATGATGATTATGGCTTCAAGTTGCCAAGCCAAGAAAAGTTCAACGACCTTTTCAAGCCATAAAACTTATCCATGAAAGTAAGTTTTCAAAACAAAATCCTAAGTGACCAGAATAATAAAAGAGATATTAGAAAAAAATGAACTTAGATAGATTAACCACTCAAACAATCATAGCGGGATACGTAATACTTGGCATAGTGCTATTATTCACATTCGCATAATTTGCATACAGTAAGCACAAAATAAGACATTCATTAGCAATATTTATCCTAGACACGGGCGTTATGATAGTATCACATGCAAACCGTTACACCAATACCAATTGCTTAATGAAAGCAAATCATATCACTATTGGGTAAGAAATTCATACGTTATGCATCTCCTAGCCACCTAAAATATGTCTAACAATGAGTAGAATTCGTACTTTCCTGCAGTAAGAATGTCATCAATTATACACGAAAAACCATACTGTGGTTCAGTAGGATTTTGAAGAGTTACGAATGTTTTAGTCACCTGGATCAGTTGATCAATCTTTTTCCTATTCCTGATACCCCATACCCCAATTGCTGTTGAATTTTCAAATCTCTCCTTACGTACCATTCAAAAAAATCTGTCTAGTTTTACCATGTAAAACCATCTTAGTGGTTATTACCTTGTCAGGAAAGAATCCAAGACCTTTTGAGGCAGTTTCCTTCTGTTTCTTCTCACAATCACATAATAAGTGATGATTTCTTTGATCTTTTCTTGTGGTGTCAGGTTATCCATGTTGCACTCGGCAAGAAAGTCATAGTAATCGTCCAAACTTACCCTTACAGTGATCTCTGGCATGGCTTGAATTTAGGTAAAATCTGTGATCTTGTCTTTAATGTGGACTTTTTTATTGTGAGCCTTTAGTCCATCTTCAGAAAAGAAGGAAAGATTGCAATAATCGCATCGATATGGCATGAAACGATCCTTAAATGATTATGATTTAACTGGATTGATCGAATGACAGCTAACCTAGGAAAACCGAAAAATGACCTTCAGAATACATCTCTAGTCTAAAACTAATCTAATAACTCACAAAGTAGTTAAAATAATTAATAACGAGTAAAATAACACTCTACATGTCATTTGGAGATGTAGATACCCTTAATCTTTTGTTTGACAAGCTTCAAAATCTATTAAATGAATCACAAGGATATTATGAATCACTTCTTGATACAGTAACTCTTTACAAGCAAGGGAAAATACCGGAAAAAGAATTTTTTGAAAAGCTAGGCGACTATGTTGTTGCTTATTCATCACTAGAATTTCTTGCTGTAAAAGTAATTTTTGAGCTAAAAAAATCACTTGATAAAATTGCTGGTGGTTATGCACCCGGTACTACATCAGTAACAGGTTCTGTACCTATGGGAATGCCTGGATTTGGTATGACTCCACCAGGTCACATAGCTGCAGCAACGATGCCAGGACCAGGTCGTCCACCATCTATTGTTTCTGCAGCTTCTGCATTCACTAATCCAGGAACTATACCAACGCCAGATCAATCCATGATGCCACCGGCCAAAACTACAGGTCTAGTCTGTTCTTCTTGTGGTTCTACTATAAGATCAAATGCAAAGTTTTGTACTACATGTGGAAATAAACTTCAATAATACAACTAGAAACCAAAAATCGCCTTAATTCAATTCAAACTTCCCTGAAAACGCGTCATCTAAAATCCTAGTGCGCATAGCTTCTAGGTATAAGCTAACTTGCTCTCGATGTTTTCTAATTGAATTAACTGTAGTTTGCATCGATTCGATCTTTTTCATTTTATCATCTACTTGCTTAACAATTTGTTGTTGTATTTTTAATGGTGGAATCACAATTTTGATATTTTTGATCATAGCTGCATTCCAATTAGGCTGGGGTCCAGTACGTGTTTGTTTACGCATGTCTACATATAGACTTCTCAACCATAATTGTAAATAGCGCGGGTCTAAGAGTGAAGGATTTGGCAATATTGCACAACAAGCTTGATTTGTAGTGGCTTCACACATTAACCGTCCAGTTCTTCCTCTAGTTTTACCCTGCCCATACAAGGCGATTAAAACAGTTTCAGCAGGAAAAAGTTTTGCACTGCTGTTATCAAGACCATTTTTAGTTATGTGCTCTTCAGTTTCATATATATCTCCATCTAACAATTCGCCAGATTTTACCCATGGGATGTTGCCTCCCCAATATGACGAATTTCCACGGTCTGGAGTTCCACCAGAGGTAACCTTCATTACAGCGCCTATTTTTTCACATCTAAAATCTTTCCAGTTTTTAGTAGATATGCCATGTGTTGCTACACCCAGTACTGAATATTTCATCAATTCAATTAATTTTTTTATTAAATCTGTTTTTTGTAGTTCTAAAACTATTTTTTTCTTTTCTTCAAACTCTCCTATGATATAATCAAGTTTTCGAACTATTTTTTCTTGCATTTTTACAGAAGGTACAGGAATAGTAAATTTTTTTAGATCTTTGACATTGAACCCAGGTTGAGCTGATTTGATGCTTACTTTCCACATTTGTGATTTAAAAAACGATGTTTGAATGAAATAATACATAAATTTTGTAATGACAAATTTCTTATTTACTGAAATTTTACCTACAGAAGATGTTGTGTTCGCTGTTTTCATCCAATTAGGAATGATGGCAACCTTTCCAATCGTTGCACCTGTTTTAGCTATGATTATATCATCAGGAAACAAATGGCTTTTTGGATTGCTATTGTGAATTTCATTGGAAATATAGACGAGCTCATCAATTTCTATATGGTTGTCAACGATATCTGCAACTCTTATGTATGGAACTCCGTTGTTCTGATAAGATGTTGGTTTTATTTGTCCGTGATCGCCATCTCCAATAGGATACTTATGATCCTTGTCTATAATTTCCTCAAATTTATAGAGAGACCATCCTTTAGGGGCTTGAATTTGAGTCATTTTGGAATTTCTTTCTGGACCAATTCTTTTATCTCTTTGAGTAAATGTAATGCCTTTTCTTCATCACTCAAAATTTTATCTATAATACTATGAGGTGATAAATTTAATCCCTCTTCAACATCATTTGGATTCTTTAGGTCCAAGTTGTAATCTTTTATATCTTCTACCCTAACTTTCCATGCCTTTCCATTCTGTTTTCTCTTATTCCACCATTTCATAACCTCTGAAAAATCTTCATACGTCATTTGGGTGGTTTTATTGTAGGCCTTTAGGTCTTCTCTTATTTTCATTTGATAATACCAGATTTCTTTTGTAGATCCAGATTTATCGAAAAACAAAATATTAGTTGCAATATTTGTGTAAGGTGCAAAGACTGTTCCTGGCAATCTGATTATTGTATGAAGATTACATTCAGAGAGAAGTTTTTCTTTTATTTTTGAAGCAATCCTAGTCTGAAAGAGAGGGCCATTTGGTAAGATAATTGCACACCGACCGCTGTCTTTGAGTCTAGTTACGCAATGAAGCAGAAAACCTAGTGCCGTGTCTCTAGTTTGGAATTCGGCAGGAAATTTTCTCTTTATGCTCTCTGCTTCCTCTCCTCCAAATGGTGGATTGGTCATAATTATGTCAGTTTTAGAATTTTCCTGGATGTCACGTATCGGAACTTCTAACGTATTTGTACGTACAATATTTGGTTCTTCTATTCCATGTAATAATAGATTCATTATTCCAAATAGAAACGGATCTGGCCTTGGTTCTATACCAAAAAGACAATTTTTTTGCAAAAATTCGTTATCTTCCGTTCCTTTGACTTGTTCTTCGAGGTATAGATAAGATTCTACTAGAAATCCTCCTGTACCACATGCAGGATCAAGGATAGTTTCTCGTTTTCTTAATGATGGATTAATCATTTTTACCATGAATTTAATGACTGGTCTTGGAGTGTAAAATTCTCCAAAAGCGCCTGCAGAATCATCCCTCATGGCAAGAAGCATTTTTTCATAAACTGAACCAATCAGATGGAATTGTTCTGATGAAGTAAAGTCTAATTTGTTTATCTGATTGATCATCTCTTTCATGCCATAACCATCAGTCATGTGATTTTCTTGTTCTCTAAAAATATCTGCAATGACATCTCTCTGATCTTTTTCATTCTTTCCTTGCAAACTTCGTAGGTATTTGAATAAACTATTTTCTACGAATTCAATTAACTGATCTCCTCTTGGACCTTTTTCTTCATTTGACCAATCACGCCATCTGTATGGTGATTTAATAATAGGTTCATAATTTCCTAATAATTCTCGCTGACTTTCTAAATCATCAAAACATTTCAAAAATAACATCCATAATAATTGAGGAAGACGTTGGGCATCAGTATTCATACCCTTATCCTTTCGCATTATGTCTCTACATGTCTTGATTATTCCATCGATACCATTAGAACTCATGATTTATTTCCTCTCGTAGATTGCCTTCGTCAAAGATTCAACCGCTTTAGCATATTCGTCATAACTTCCAAAATCATTTATGATTTCTTTAACACTGCCAATTTTTTTTACTTGTGGCAGTTCGAGTATCTCTTTTGGCTTATCTAGTTCAGTATAACCTTTCTCCGCATACAGGTCTAAAATGAGATCTAGAACCTTCCTTGCCTTTTCTTTATATCTAGTAAACAACTGTTTCTGGCCGCGGATTTTGTTCACCTTGTCCCTTCTTGGAACAACTACATCTCCATAAGCAACGTGAACTAGTACTTCGAATGGGTCTTTGTCAGTGTTGTTCGTAATTTCTTGTAATTCCTTAAGATCTATTCCTACCTTAGAAAGTTCTTCCAAGAAATGCTTGCGTTTTTCAGGCTCTCTTAGCAGACGGTACAATTCCATCTTGTCAGGATACAATCTCCTGATGTTTTCTCTGGTATAGTCATCATATTGGTATAGTGAAAGTCTATTTCCATCAGCATCTAACTTGTAGTATCTCTTTCCTTCTTCAACAACTTCAAATCCAGTGGCAACAGGCCTTTGTTGTTTTCTGCGAGGTCTGGATAGATCAGTACCAGGTGGTTTTCTAATCACCTTCTTTTTGATTTTTGTTCTACCTTTTTCCCATTTTTCTATTTGTATTTCATCTGGTAATCCATCAAAATTTGGATCCTCGAAATGCTTTGAAGATCCTCTATGATCAATTACTGTAAACCAGTATTTCAGTTGAAATGGCTTGTCAGTCAAGTTGGTTCTTGTCCCACGACCAACTGTCTGTTTGAATTCTACCGCGTCTTTTATGGTCTTATCAATAACAATATTTTTCAAAGTCGGAATATCTATCCCAGTTGAAAGAAGTTTTGAAGTAGTAACTACTACAGGAAATTTTGATTCCGGATCAGAGAATTGTTCTTTTAGCTGTTTTCTCAGGTTTTCTCTTTCTTCAGCTACAATCCTGACACAGTAACGAGGATGATTGACTGGTTTGAGATTGTTAATCGCGGTAGCCATGTCTAGTGCATGTTGCTGATCTTGGCAGAACACTATTGTCTTATCATATTCATTGGTATTTTTCAAATGTTTTATCAAATGTGCCGCTACAAACTGGATTCTTGGTTCTAGTGTTATTTTTCTATCAAATTGAGGAAGTTCATATAATTTGTCTTCTATTGGATTTCCGAATTTGTCTTTTTGACCTGGTTTAGGCCTCCAACCAGTGACATCAACGTCGCTTGTAACTCTAATCACTGAATAAGGTGAGAGAAAGCCATCTTCTATTCCCTGCCTTAACGTGTATGTGTAAACAGGGCGTTTGAAGTACCTGTACGTATTTGCATTGTCCTTTGTTTTTGGTGTAGCAGTCATGCCTATATGCGTAGCAGATTTGAAATAATCTAAAATCGCTCTCCAGTTACCATCATCTCTTGCACTCCCTCTGTGACATTCATCTATGATTACATAGTCAAAAAAATCTGGGCTGAATTTTTTGTATACTCCTTCTGCAGTTTTTCTGTCACTAATTCCCTGATATAGTGAAAAGTAGATGTCTTTACTTTTAACAACCGTGTTTGTTCCTTTTTCTTTAATTCGTGAAATTGCTCTCTTGAATGGTTTTTGAAAAAGATCTTCTGCTTGATCCTGTAAGAATGTTCTATCAACTAGATACAGAATTCTTGGTTTTACCTTCTTTGGTTTCCAAAGTTTCCAGGCTGTCTGCATTGCAACAAAAGTTTTTCCAGTTCCAGTTGCCATTGTTACAAGAATTCTTTTTTGTTTTCTTGCAATTGCATCAATCACTGCCTCAATTGCTGCTACTTGATAATATCTTGGCCTTCTTATACTCAAATCTGAGTTTCGCACTTCTCTGTTGTATGGTTGAAAGATCATCGGAAGATCTTCTTCTTTGAATGGATTCTTTCCCTGAGACCGTTTCCAAAGTTCTTCAGGTGTAGGGAATTCTGGAATTTCCTTTTGCTTGCCAGTTATGAAATCATATTCTACTATTCTTGATCCATTTGTTGAATAAGCAAATTTCAGATTCATTATCTCTGCATAATTTTTTGCTTGTTGAATTCCTGCAGCAACTTCTGCATCGGGCACGTTCTTGTCTTCTACAATTGCTATTGGTCTAGCTTCAATACCTTCTATATCCGGTTTATAATCAAGAATGAAATCTGGTTTTACTGGTTCACCTGTTATGTAACTGTCTCCACTTTTGTAGATGCGGCCAGGTGCAATTTGATGCTGGTATCTTAGTTGATCTGGTTTCCAGCCTTTTGCTAATAATTGGTCCCGTATTTCAAAATCAATTTCGCCTTCTGTTTTTATTTTTGAAGTCAATTAAATATTTGTATAAATGGGTGCTTTAAAGCAGATCCTTTTTCTATTGCATTCTTACATATCTCAATAACAAAAATATGAAAATATTTCAGTATAAAATGGGAAAATTTGCAGAACTAAAAGATAACAAAGAACATGGAAAATATTTCAACTATGAAAAAGCAATACAGGAATTAATTGAAAACAATATTGGTGTTATTTTCAATGGTTTAGAATTTGTCAAAAGCGAATATCAAATAGATGATTTGAGACCAGATACCATTGCGTTTGATGTAGAAAGAAAATCTTTTGTTATAATCGAATACAAGAATGTTGCCAATAAGAGCGTAATTGATCAGGGTATTAGTTACTATCAGTTATTACAAGAAAAAAAAGAAGCATTTGTTTTACTGTACAATAAAGAAAAAGGAAAATTGTACAATGTCGAAGAAATTAACTGGGATGAAACACGTGTAATTTTCATCGCACCTTCTTTCACAGTGCATCAGGTAAAAGCCAGTGGATATGTAGGATTGCCCATAGAACTTTACGAAATAAAAAAATTTGAGGATGAAATCATCATACTAAACAAAATAGAAAATAAATCTACACCGTTAATCGTTTCTGCATCAAAGAAAAAAACAAAGATAAAGTCATCCATTGTGATTACAGAATACAATGAAGATGACTATCTGTCAGGTAAATATGATACACAGATGCCTACTACTCAAACAAGATATTTGTATGAAAGACTGAAAGCAGAAATTCTTAGGAATTTTGACAAGCTTGAACAAAAACAAAAGAAAAAATATGTTGGTTTTTATTCAAAAGAAGATGGCTCAGCAGTTTGTACCGTAGAAGTTCGTAAACACAAAATTATGCTAACCTACTCAACTATAAAGAAAGGTATTGTACCGCTTTCTGACTTTGTTAGGGACGTATCAAAAATAGGGCATTGGGGTGTGGGCCATTTTCAATCTGAGGTAAAAAATGAAGAGGATATTAAGAAATCACTGCCATTAATTCAAAAGGTGTATGAACTCAAGGTAAAATCATACACTACTAATTGACCCCAGAAACTTTGATCCACGGAATTTTGGTTAATTTTTTGAAAAAACAATGACTAACTAAGAATAATACTTGCTCATTCTCTGTCACACGCCACATACTATTTTTACAATCAGAATAACCTTTTTTCACACACTCCTGGATATGTCAAGACCTTGTGATGATGTTAATGACCAATTTGTTATATGAAGGAAATTCTATTCATGTTATGAAACAGATTTCAGAAAACACGATTGATTTAATCTATCTTGATCCACCTTTCTTTTCAAACAGAATACATGAATCTAACAGCAACAAATCCAATAGATTGACGTTTGAAGATGTTTGGAATAATGGCATAGATGATTATCTGGATTTCATGAATGAGATTCTTATACAATCGTATAAAATTCTCAGTAGAACCGGTTCTGTATTTCTTCATTGTGATTGGCATGCCGTTCATTACTTGAAAGTGGAAATGGATAAAATCTTTGGTAGTAAGAATTTCAGAAACGAAATTATTTGGAAGCGACACAATTCACAGAATAATTCAAAACAAGGTGCAAAACTATTTGGTAGAATTCATGATTCTATATTAGTGTACTCTAAAACATCTGACTATAAATGGAATCAAATCTATGCTGAATATTCTGAAGATTACATAAAACGTGTATATCGTCATAAAGACAAAAAAACTGGAGAAAGATACGCGCTAGGTGATTTAACGGGTCCAGGAGGAGCCTCTAAAGGAAATCCGCATTTTGAATTCCTTGGATTTACCAGATATTGGAGATATAACAAAACAAAAATGAAAAAGTTACTTAATGAAGGAAAAATAGTACAACCTAATCACATCTCTCTTCCGAAATTAAAACGGTATCTGAAAGATATGGGGGGTATACCAATAAATGATATTTGGCTGGATATTCCAAGCGAACAAACAACCAACAGAAAATCTATAATTTATCCAACTCAGAAGCCTGTTGCTCTACTTAATAGAATAATAAGATGTTCTACAGATCGTGAAGATTTAGTTTTGGATCCATTTTGTGGTAGTGGAACAACTTTAGTCGCTGCAACTCAATTACAACGAAGATGGATCGGGATTGATAAAAATCATCAAGCTATAGAAACAACTAAGAAAAGATTATCAGAGATTGGAATTCCAAACGCAGCATATGAAATTATTATTGAAACTCTACCTTTTATAATCAAATGATCTAAAGTATAATTTATCAAATTTTGCTTCAACTTGGAGAATTTACATCGGGTACTCCTAATCTAGTTGAATAGGTTCCAAACCTTTGCAATATGTCCTCAATAAAGGGAGAATCCAATCTACAAACTCTTTTATTATTTCTTGCCTCCAATTCAGATTTTGTAATAGTTCTTAAATTTTGGAAATCAATACAAAGTCCAACAAATTCTCCATCTTCCTTTTCTCTAAAATTCCAAACTGTATATAATCTCGGTAGTTTTTTTAATGCTTCTTTTAAATTCTTAAACACTCTATCTTTTCTGGTTGTATCATCTGAAGCTTCTGTAAATTTATTTGATAGTCTGAAGATTTTCAGATCTTCACTAATTTTGTAAATTGGATGATCTAATTTACAAAGACTTTGATAATCAAATATAAATCCCTCACATAGTAATATTGTATCTGCCTTATTCTGAACCAGATCACAGACAGGTGTCATCACCATTTCATATTTGTGATGATATTCTAATCCCAAAATCTCGGAGGCATGTTCATTTCTGTATATGTCTCCTGCCCAAATTTTTTCATTAGTTTTGGGAATATAATACATTCTTAGATGTGGCAATAACGAATCTAATGGAGGGCTTGGACTCATACTAATTATGGTTCTCAAGATAGTTGTTAATTTATTAAAATCTGGACCTTCATCAACGTATCGTGATACTAATCTAAGTAAATTCATTATCACTTCTCTGGTAAGAGATTCCTCACTGACATCTTTAGCTATTGATTTGATAAATGAATAAATTTCATTATCAAATTTTTCCCGTGTAAATTTAGCTAATGATTGATCTTTTGCTTTATCCAAAATCTTTTCCCAGGTGAGAATCATTTTGAAAATTTCTTTTTTTTCAATGATTGCCTTTATTATATCATATATTTCTTGATAAGATGCTCCTTTTGTCAACCCTGTTTTTCCATCTACAAATCCTGACAGAGGAGTTCCAGTTAGATCTTGATATGCGACTTTTAGAATTTCTGGATCTTTGTCATTGTAAGTAGTTGATAAAATTATTAGCAAATAAGGACCATTAATTTTAGATAATGCTTCAGCTGCAGGATAATAAGAATAAACATCGGTCTGAATAAGTCCGCTCCCAGTCAAGTCTAAATCCAATACAACTACTCTGATATTGGTCATCGGTGCTGTAAAGGGACTTTTTGCATCCCAATACTGTACTGAAACGCCACCTTTGATCAATTCAGACATGTAATCCTTAACATCGTCAAATTTTTCATCTATGAACAATACTTTACCGGGATATTCCCATTCTGAGATTGTACTGGGAGTTGTCAATTTTTATCACTGGAGAAAAGAATTGCTATGTTTGCACCCGACAACAAACCTGGACGTTCAAACTCTGATAACAATTTTAATTTTGCACCATGCATATCTGCTATTCTTTTACATATGTACAGCCCAAGCCCCATTCCTTTCGGTTTTCTCGTGACAAAAGGAAGTGTTATGACTTCTATATCATCCTGAATGCCAGGACCATTATCACTCACAATTAGTGCAAGTTTTTTATTAAAATCTCCTATCGTGAATTTCATTTTTCTATCGGTGTTTTTCTTACTACCTAACCAGTAAATGCTGTTATCTATCAAATTTAAAAGTAATATTGTGATCAGTCTCTCAGAACCCGTAATTATTCTGGAGTCACGAAAATCTGTACTGACTCCTATGTTATTTCTAGCAAGCTTCGGACGCATGAGGTTTATTGCAAGTTCTGTTGGCTTTTTCAGATCAAATTGTTCTTCATCTTGAATCTTTTGTGATATCTTTACCAATCCTTTTAGAATTTCTTCAGACTGAACTAGTTGTGGGATTACTAACTTGATTTTACTAATTAAATTTCGTTCATGTGGTTCTAATGATTTTTTCAAAATTTTTGTTGACTCATTTATATTTCTCTGTACTTCATGAGTTGGAATCATGTAAGTTAGACCTATTGAAGCGGCTGCTAACAAAGGCTCTTCCGTATCTTCTAAAATTTTTGTAAACGTTTGGTTCAACGCATCAACTGAATTAATAATTTTTAATTTCGTGTCATGTCTTAGACTTTCTTTATCTAATAAAGTGGTTAATTCCGTCATTTGAGTAGTTAACTTTGCAAGCCTTACATCTTCTCGTTTAATTTTTTTTATTTCTAATCTTTCTTTGTTTCGTTCAACTTGAAAGTTCTGTAGAGTCCAAAGAACTAATGATTTGAATTCTTTGAAAGCATAGTTGTCTATGAGCCCTTCACGGTCAGATTTGTCAATAAGAAGTGGATTATCATGAGATGAAATCTCTACATATCCTACAACCTGATTTCTACTAACGTTCTCCTGAAACCTTTCTACTCTACTCTGATCCATAAATAGCCAATCATTATCTTCATTTCCATATGGGAAAACGCGAAAACCGTCTCGAAACAACTTTACCCCAGTTATAGGTTTGATAACTGTATCATATGGCACATCCATGTCTATGAGCACTTTTTTGTCAGCAGGATCTAAATCCCAACAATAAATATGGAATTTGAAAGGTCCACAAACTGGTTTTTTACCTTCCGGAAATTCGTCAGGTGGTTTTATATCATGTTTTTTGATGATAGATTCTCTATTTGTTGTTGGGTAAATTTTTGATCTATGTAAGTACTTTATTTCCGCAAAACCTGCATCGTTGACATCTGCAACATAAACATAATTAGCTGTATCAAATATCTCCTCTACATCCTTAGTTTTAAGTTCTATATCTTCAGGATCATCTACTTTAACATCAATTTTGAAATCAGCAAGACCAGCAAAAGGAGATTGTATTGTAACGACAAATTGTTTTAATTTCTTAATCATATCCTGTGTCCATTGCGTATGAAGCTTGGTTATGGTAATTTGAGTACCATGTTCATATCCTGGTAAAACATCTTTTTTGAAAACAGATGGCTTATCTTCTTCCCAATTAACCTCAATATCATTTAGATATTTTTTAACATCTTCAAATAATGACCAATTCAAAATAAGTTTGGTTTCTGAACTGCCATCCCTCTTTCGTGTTACTAGTTCCGTCTGTTTTCCTATTTTATGTATTGATAATCTTCCTAATCCCTTTTCACCCAGGTATGGTCGCTTTAATACATCTGAGAATCTTACCGGTTCATCTCTCTTACGTGCTTTTGAAATCGTACCTAACTCTAACCAAGTATTTAGAACAGTTTCTCGTGTCATACCATTTCCATTATCAATTATTCGAATTTGCCCACTATCCTTATAGCTTACATTTTTTAATTCAATTTCCACGGCAGTAGCATCTGCATCATATGAATTCTTAATGAGTTCTGCAACAGCTGCAACTTCATCTGTTATTAGCTGTTCACCTAACAATAGCATTAATCGTGCTCTAGCTACAAAGCTAGCATGACCGATTACCTTTTCCAACGCAGATCTTTGTAAATAGTTTGCTTTTAATAATTACTAATACCAAAACCTGAGTTACATGGATGAGTTAGAAGAATTAGAAGAATTTGCAGAATATACATGGAAAAATTATCAAAACCAGATAATGTCACTTAATGACATTTCAGAAGAGAAAAAAATGAACATAATCAATTCAATGAAAGTTCTTGAAAACACACTTGGGGATAATTGGCTGAAGTATGCAGTCAAAACAAACCATCCAATGATTGGAGAACTAGGTGGTACTTATTTAAGCCCTAATGAATCCATTTTGCCACATTTAGCTGATTCACTACAAAAATTAAAAAATGTAAAAGGATTTGATGAGTTATTAGAAAGAATAAGGTCAGCTAATGAATATGAGGCTACCACTACAGAACTAGAATTTGCAAATAAAATGTTGGAAAAATGTACTTCGCTTATTCTCAGTCCAGACATTAATGGAAAAAAACCGGATATTTTTTGTAAATATAAAAATAATGAATTATTTTTTGAGATAAAAACATTGTTAACTGCAGAACAAACTAAAAAAGCCAACAGAACTAGCAGGGAGATAATTAGTGCAACTCATGGAATTTTTCCATGTGGAAAAATTTTTAAAGTTTTATCCGATCCACATTCAGAAGAGATAAAAATAATCATTGAAGATAAATCAAAAGAAGCTAGAGCGACAAAAACTCCTAAAGAAGTCTATATTGAAAATGTATTGAAAATTCTCCTTGTTCCTGATGGAATAGTTGATAGAGTAAAAATAATTCAATCGTGGTGTAATGACCAGGACTTTTTCAATCATATTCCAATTGGTCAAAAAGGTGGCTTGATTGGACCAGATGATGAAGTAAAACCAGAATCACGAATAAAACTCAGACTTGAAAACATACGTAAAAGACCTCAAATTCCGGATGAAAAATTAGGTGCAATCGTTTTGTCTTCTAAGGATTTTTACATATATGATGAACAGCATGCATCTCGTATAGTAAATTCTATCATAGAATCAGTTTATGATCTTCGTACTATACCAGCCGTGGTTTTGTATGAAAATGGTATTTTATTTGGCGATTTGGAGAAAAAAACCAGACATTTTGAAGATTTTATCTATGTTCAAAATCCATCCGTGACACCTCTAGATGAATTCATAGTAATTATAAAAAACAGATTTTGCAAAGTTGATTTTAATTATGAAATATTAATCCAGCTCTTCTCCAACTAATAGATAATTTTTAATCATTGTTGAGTTGCAGAAGATGTATTGGATAAGGTTAAACGCAAAAGGCTTAGTTATAGAGTCATAATTGCTGTAGCAGGAGGCAGATGTAGAAAATGTGGAACAAGAGAAAATCTCACAATTAACCACAAACTTCCTCTTAATGCCAGGGGTACAAACGATCCTAGGAATCTTGAAATTCTATGCGAGAAACATCATAAGGAATTGCATGGAACGAACGTTCGTAAAAAAGATCTGAAATAGGCATACTTGTAAAACCTTTTAATGACTATCAAAAACGCAATTAAAATTCTGGATTATCTCATTAAAAAGAAGACAGAAAGAAAATCAGATTTTTTGGATCCAAAACAATCTTGGAATCAAAGTAATGAAAAAATACTGAAGGACATCATTTCAAATAAGAAGCGGAATTAACAAATTAGGCAAAGCCTCAAGTATTTTTTAAAATGTCTGACAGATTACCAAGATACAGCAGTATTCTCATGAATATGCCGAAAAATATTCCAGTAAAGAACAAAATAACAACTACTATTTGATATGTCACAAAAAACACTGCATTGTGAAGAGCAAATAGATCTTTTAATTCGGTGGTATTTGTTAAGAGTGTAATTAACACACTTCCAAGAAGAAGCATTGTGGAAAATACTGCTGATTGCAGAATCTGAGTCCAAGTTTTGTTCTCTAAATCAATGCTTTTCCCATAATCTGAGCAATTTTTCTCTTTTTGGACTGCAGATTTTGCTTTTTCAAAACTTTCTTTTCTTCTTGCCAACATTAGGTGTAGATATATCATGCCAAGAAGGAGAGTTGAATAGGCGAATCCAATCGTCAAATCTACCGGAGAATACGTGAGATGGTAATCAGTTAGCCATGCAACTATTTCATATACTAGAAAATATGCTCCAAGTGATAGTGTACAAAAAAGAAACAGTAGGGGGTTCCAGATGTCAGCGTTTTGCCTTTTTGAAATGAGTTCGCATCGTAAATAAATTACATAGATTAAAGGAACCAGTGCCACCCCTCCTATTACACCACTTACTATTCCGTCTTTGGAATTGTAGTTATCTTGGGTTGCCCAAAACCATGACTTTGCTCTGATCTCATATTGTAACGCAATATCATGAATTCCTTTCTTTGTTGCATCATCGTATAATTTCAATAATTCATTATATTGTGTATCTCCTATTTCTGATGCTGCACCGTGATAAACAAACTGAATGAAGATTGCAAAGAAAGCATAAAGAAGTAAGAAAATTATTCCCACCTGCTTCTTATCGGATGACATTAAGACACCTACACAGTTACACAAGCAATCTACTTAAAGAAAGATCTTGCATATTGTGAATTCTAATCCTATTTTTTCACTTGTGATAATTTTCATCTAGATTATTAACATTTGACTCAGCATCCTTCAAAATTTTAGCATGTCTTGTACAAAAACCAACAACTACGGAAGTTACTATTCCTGATTTGATGTAGATTTTAGGATCTCCAAAATATTGTATCCTACTATTTGCAATGTTTTTACATTGCATTCCATTATCTTCAATTGCAAGACATCGTGGCTTTCCAAAAATCTTTTTTCTTTCATGTTCACGTACTTGATTCTCTAATCTTTCAATATACTCTAGGCAGTAATGGAACAGGTTTCCTGTACTATCTAATCCCAAGAGGTGCTTTTGAAAATTTATTTCATGTGTCATAATTAATTCCTTCAATCTCTGGTCAGTTAATTCTGTCATGCTACATCTAGGAAAAGAAGATTAAAAATAATAACATTGGTTTCTTTATATTCTATAGGCAGGAATCACAATTGTAGCGCAAAAGCAAGGATAAAGTATTTATCTTTTCCATAAGTCTAAAGATTGCTTTGAGTTGCACTTGATGCTAAATGTCAAAATTCCCCATATGTCGTACCTTAATATTATAATACGAAAGATCAAAAATACCAATGAACACAATAACAATGAGTGAAAAAGCATGAAATTACCTGTGAAAGACTACACGCTAGATTCCTTTTTAGAAACAATAGCAGAAAACATGGATGAGATATTCGGGCAAGACGAGCAGAGAAAGTGGCTCAAAACATATCTAATGTATACAGATGATGAGTGGCTTGATCTATTTCAACAATATAAGCCAATGAAACTAGGTGAATTGTTTCACATAGTAATGCCTTTTGAAGAGGATGGTGGTTCAGCTGATTATTATGTTTATGAAATTGCAAAAGGCATGCTTATGTTTTTCACAACATCCAAAAGAACGGAATATACAGAGACGTTAAAGGAATTTGTCAGACATACGCAAGGTATAACTCAAATGTGGTTGCCACCAGAATCGTTTGAGAAAGTAATCAATTATCTTTTGTCCACATATAGTGCAAATATCTATTCGTTTATTACCAAAAGACATTGGTCGTCAAAGTATCCAGCCAAGTTAAGAAGTGATTTTACTAGAATGATTCATTATTCTGGTGACGATGCAAGTTATACATTAAAAGAATTACAAGAATTGTATGGTGTACTTCCGAGTTTGGTAGATCTTAAAATAGGATCTGATAAGATTCGGGTAACCAATGATGGACTATTTATGATTCGTACCATTAATAGAAAAATGCTACGTCTTGTAGTAGAAGTAATTGATAGAATTCTAGCAGAACAAGTTAGATTAAGAGGTGTTTCAAGACAAGTTGAGTATACTAGTAAGCCACTCACTGTTGGGAACATTCAACTTAATGTGTCCAGTATAATGTCTGGCCGAATATCACTGAATACGAAATTATCAGCCCATCTAATGGAGAAATTATTTAAAGGATTTGAAGATGAAGAGGTGGGTAGAACTGCTGAAGGAACAGAAGTATCAGAATTTTCCTTTATAGATACTAGTATAAGAGAGGGTTCACTTTCGTTTTCTGCCACAGTCATCGATGAAGACAAAGGAACCATTTTTGGTCTTAGTGGAAATGAAAATGAGATGATTCTTGTTCCTAAACACAGAATCACGTTCGAGTCATTCATAAGATTCTTCAGATTAGTTAATGAAACATTAGACGATTCTTCAAATCTACTTTTATTTAGTGAACAAGTTGCAAGATGAAGAAGGCGAATTCTTAAAGAAATTAGGTCTTGCAGATCTTCAGAGAGAGTATAAGCAAGAAAAAGATGGAATCATTTCTAAAATCGAAAGAGAATATGAAACTAATTCGCAATTATATGAAAATAAAAGCATAGGAATCAAAGAAGATAAATTCCATAAGGAAGTTTTGAATGCTGCTATTTTTCCATTTGTCCAAAGAGGATTATTACCACAAACATTAGATTATGTGTATGTTAGATCGTCTCCGCTATCGGAGAGAAAACTTAAGAATGTAGATTTTCTGATTGTTTCACCTTCAAAAAAAATTGCTATCTTTGGTGAAGCAAAACAATCAGTAAATGATCCTAGTAGGATTATTGATGAGATGAAGCAAAGAATCGCAGTTATCAATACAAATCTAGATTATGTTGAGAAATACATTACACCAATTTCTAAAATTGAATATGTATTGGTGGTAAGATCATTTGATGCAAATAATATGTCAAAAGCAATTGCACGATCAAGTGCTAACATTATACTGTGGCACGTGGGCCTACAGGAACAAAAGCTATCAATATTTGTTCCCAGCACGTCTGCAGAAAGAAGAGCCTCATTAATGCATTATGACGATAAATTAAATCGTGCATTATCAGAAGTTTCAACAAGTACAGAACTAAGAACATTTTTTCCGGAAAGTCATCCTGTGACGAAAATGGAGTTATTGACAGGCATAGATAAGGGCCGAGATGATCATTTCACTTTAAACGAAGTAAAATCTTTTGTAAAACAAGAATTAGATAATCTAAGCGAGCAAGAAATTGATATACATACTAAAGAAATTATTGAACAGGCAATTAAGATAAACTTTGTAAGACAAACAGAAGACGGAAACTATAAAATTCAATCAAGATTCAAGAAGCCGTCTAGTCGTTATGAGGAATTGAAAGAAAAATGGATTAAATACTCTCTTGAGATTGAGAAGCAGGAAAAAGTATCGTCTGAAATCAAACTTCTCAAAGATAAATTAATGGAAAAAAAGAGGACTATATATAAGACATTAGAAGATTTCCCAAAAGAAGATTAATTGAATAATGACATCTTTTGATATTATTGGCTACAACTAATAGCAACTACTTGCCTACCTCAATTGAGATGTAATGCATCTCTGGAACGTTTTCCACAAATACAATAGACCCAAAATTAATACTGTTTTCTGTTTCCCACACGATCACTCTAT
>Ga0187892_10004675_pt1 | contig 22655 bp, 23 predicted proteins | sample MA1701073metaG_FD_139345 | JGI IMG/M metagenome (GOLD analysis project Ga0187892, IMG submission 139345) | Bio-ooze microbial communities from a basaltic lava cave in the Kipuka Kanohina Cave System on the Island of Hawaii, USA - MA170107-3 metaG ... | reverse complement strand
GGAAGGGTGGGCGGCCGCGCTACGCTACGCGAGTGCGCGAGATCCTCCCCGGTCTCTTCCACTGGACCGCCGTTCACCCGAAGATCCAGATCGAGGTGAGCTCCTACTGGTGGCGCGAGGGGCGCGTGCTGCTCGATCCGCTGCTTCCGGCTGGAGGGGTGGGCGCCTTCCACGGCGCCGATCCGGAGCACGTGATCCTCACGAACCGCCACCACTGGCGACACTCGAGTGAGGTGGTGGCGGCGCTCGGCTGCACGGTCTGGTGCAACGAGGAGGGGCTCCACGAGTTCACGCACGGCGAGCCGGTGCGCGGCTTCCGCGCCGGGGAGAAGCTCCCGGGTGGGATCGAGAGCGAGCCCGTCGGCGTCATCTGTCCCGACGAAACCGCGTTGAGGCTCCCGGTTGCCGGCGGCGCGCTCGCGGTCGCAGACGGCGTAGTGCGCGACCACGGCGGGCCGCTCGGCTTCGTACCGGATTCCCTGCTCGGCGACGACCCGGGCGCCGTGAAGAAGGGGCTCAGAGCGGCCTACGCAGAGCTGTGCAGGCGGCTCGACTTCGACGCGCTCCTGCTCGCGCACGGGCTCCCGATCGTGGGAGGCGCGCGTGCGGCGCTCAGCGGGTTCGTGCGCGGAAAACCGCTCCCCTAGAGCCCGAGGGCCCGCCGCCACAGCGCATCGCGCAGGCCGGCGCCGGCGAGGCGGCCGAACAGGGCGGCGGTCTTCGCGTCGGCGCCGCACCAGTAGCGCGCGCGGGGCCTGCGCGCGGTGAGCGCGTGGTGCACCCGCCGCGCCACCGTCTCGGGCGACGCTGCGCGCTCGAGCGCCGAGGCGCTGAACGCGCGCCAACGCGCCAGCGCCGGCGCGAAGTAGCGGCGCGCGTCCTCCGGCAGGCGTTCGAGCGCCGCGTCCAGCTCGGCATGCAGATGCTCCGCGAAGGCCGGCTTGTCCGCCTCCGCGTACGTCATGCCGGGCTCGACGAGCGACACCCGCACGTCGGCGCGGCGAAGCTCGACGCGAAGCGCGTCGCTCACGGCTTCGAGGCCGAACTTCGTGGCGGAGAGCGCGCCCATCAGGGGGATCGCGAGGCGCGCGTTCGCGGCGCCGATGTTCACGATGCGTCCCCGCGCGCGTGTGAGCAGCGGCAGGAAGGCGCGCGTGGTGAGGAGGGGGCCGAAGAGATTCACGCGGAACTGCGCCTCGAGCTCCGCCCGGGTCACGTGGGCGAGCGGGCCGGTCGTGGCGATGCCCGCGTTGTTCACGAGCCCCGCGAGTCCCGCGCCAGCGAGCGCGCTCTCGAGCTCGCTGCGGGCCGCCTCGATCGAGGCGTCGTCGGCTACGTCGAGCACGAGGCTCCGGATGCGCCCCGGCGGCCCGGCCTCGGCGAGGCGTCTCCCGTCCTCGGCCCGGCGCACGCCGGCGAACACCGACATCCCCGCGTTCGAGAGGTGGAGCGCGATCGCGCGACCGATGCCGCGCGAGGCTCCCGTCACCACCACGGTGCCCCGGGTCTCCGCCGCCGTTTGCCGCCTCCTGGGTGGTCGCCCCGAACGGCCCGCCAGGGTACACCTCCTGCGCATGACACGTCTTCTCGCCGCGCTGCTCTGCCTCGTCTCCGTCCCGGCGTCCGCGGAGGTGCGCGTGCGCTGGCTCGGCGTCGCGGGCTTCACGCTCAGCGCCGGCGAGACGACGATCGCGCACGACCCGTTCCTGAGCCGCCCGGGCACGCTCAGCACCCTGTTCCAGCTCTACGTGCCCGACGAGACCGTGCTCGGCCGCCTGATCGGCCCCGAGAGCCCGGCGCCCGAGCTCGCGCACGCGACGCTCTACCTGGTCGGCCACAGCCACTACGACCACCTCGGCGACGTGCCCTGGCTCGCCGCGCGCACGCAGGGCCGCGTGCTCGGCTCGGCCACCACCGCCGCGATCGCGCGCGGCTACGGCCTCGCGCCCGACGAGACCATCGTCGCCGGCCCGGGCGCCGCGATCGAGGAAGGTGCCTTCGAGGTGCGCGTCTTCAAGAGCCGACACGCGAAGGTGCTCTTCGGCCGCGTGCCCTTCGAGGGCGAGCTGACCGAGCCGCCCGAAGCGCCCATCCACGCCTTCTCCTTCGTGCTCGGCGACGCGCGCGGCTACCTCGTCAGCGAGCGGGCGACGGGCACCCGCGTGGTGCTGCTCTCGAGCGCGGGCTACGACGCCGCCGCGCTCGCCGGCATCGCCAAGGAGTTCGCGCCGGTGGACCTGCTGCTCGCCGCCGCCGGCGGCCGCGAGCCCGACTACGCGCACCAGCTCGTCGCCACGCTGCGCCCACGCCTCGTCGTGCCGCACCACTTCGACGACTTCTCGGTGCCGCTCGACGACCCGGCCGCCGGCGCCGTGCGCGACGAGGAAGACCTCGCCGCCTTCGAGGCGGAGCTGCGCGCGGCCGCCGCCGCGGAGGGCGTCACGCTCGAGATCCGCCGCCCGAAGCTGTTCGAGGCGATCTCGGTATCCGCCCCGCCCCGTGATAGCCTCGCCGCTCCGGGCCCTTAGCTCAGCGGTCGAGAGCAGCCGGCTCATAACCGGTCAGGTCCCTGGTTCGAATCCAGGAGGGCCCACGCCGAAGGCGGCGGATTTGCTGAGCTTCGTCTGACGAGGAGTTCGCCGCCGAGGCACGGCCGATCGCATCACCGCGCTGCGCGAGGGCCGCTAGCGCCTACGCGCGGTATTCCTGCCGCAAGGGGAACTCGGGGAGCACACCAGCCCGCCGTGCCACCGAGAGGCAGGCGCGCACGAGCGTCGGCGGGAACTCACGCAGACGCACGCACGCGTCGTGATCCCCCTCGACTTCGAACACCTCGGCGCCGGGGATGGAGCGGGCCAGCTTGCGCTGGCGGACGGCGGGCACGAGCTCGTCGAGCAGCGTCACGACCACGGCCGTCGGCACGTCCACCGTGCCGATCCAGTCGTGCGACGAGAAACGCGTCAGCGCGTCCGCCGCCTGGATCACCGTGGCGGGCTCGTGGCCGAGGAGATCCTCGCGCACGCGGTCGCGCAGCTCCGGGTGCTCGATCCGTCCCAGCATGCGCCGCAGCATGCGACGGCGCGTCGCACCGGGCAGCAGCCGCGCGGCGGCGGCCGCGACCGGCAGCGCGGCGCGCCCGAGCCGCGCCACGCGCCGCGGCACGAAGTGGCGCGCCGTCGCGCACAGCACCAGCCCGCACACCTGCTCCGGGTGCCGCTGCCACGCGAGCGACGCGATCGGCCCGCCCATCGAGTAGCCCACCGCCAGGAAGGGCCCGACCCCGAGCGTCGCCATCGCGGCGGCGGCGTCGTCCGCGCACTCCTCGAGCCGGAAGTGGTCGGTGCGGAGGCCGCTCCCGTGCCCGCGATGATCGAGGCTCAGCACCCGGAAGTGCGCGGAGAGCGGCCGGAAGCAGCGGCCCCAGTTGAGGCGCGCGGTCGCGCCGAGGCCGTGCAGGAGCAGGACGGCCGGCGCGTCATCGCGCGGTCCGGGGAGGTCGCGGACCAGCAGGCGGCCGTGCCCGGGGACGTCGAGCAGGCGGTCGATCGTGGAATTGGGTGTGCGGGAGGACACGGAGTCGTCGGAGGGTAGCTCCCGGCAGCAGGCGGTAGGATCTCGTCCGGGAGGCACCCCGATGGCGCAGACCGCCCAGCTCCGCCGCATCGAGCATCCCACCAACGAGGCGCAGCGCATCTTCCAGCTGCAGCGCGAGGCCTACGTCGCGCACCCCTTCCCGAGCCTCGACGAACGCCGCGCACGCCTGCGCGTGCTCGAGCGGACGCTGCTCGAGAATCGCGACGCGATCGCCGAGGCCATCCACCGTGATTTCGGGCACCGCTGCACCGAGGAATCGCTGATGCTCGAGCTCTTCACCTGCGCCGCCGGGATCCGACACACCTTGAAGAAGCTTCCGCGCTGGATGCGGCCGCAGCGGCGCTCCGTCTCGCTCACCTTCGCCACGGGCCGCAATCGGCTGGTGCCGCAGCCGAAGGGCGTGGTCGGCATCGTCTCGCCCTGGAACTACCCGCTCTTCCTCACGGTGAGCCCGCTCACCGGCGCGCTCGCCGCGGGAAACCGCGCGATGATCAAGATGGCGAGCCATTCGCAAACGCTCTGCCGGCTCCTCCACGAGAAGCTCGGCGCGGCGCTCGCCGAGGACGTGGTGGCGATCCTCCCGGGCGTCGCCGCCCGTGATTTCTCGACGCTGCCATTCGATCATCTGCTCTTCACCGGCTCCGCCGACGCCGGTCGCACCGTGATGCGCGACGCCGCCGAGAACCTGACCCCGGTGACACTCGAGCTCGGCGGGAAGTCCCCCACGATCGTGTGCGACGACTTCGACGTCGACGAGGCGGCCTCGCGCATCCTCTACGCCAAGCTCGTCAACGCCGGCCAGACCTGCCTCGCCCCGGACTACCTCTTCCTGCCCGAAGCGGCGCGCGAACGCTTCGTCGCCGCGGCTCGGCGCATCGTGCCCGAGCGCTACCCCGATACGAAGGACCCGAGCTACACCTCGATCATCGACGAGAAATCGTACCAGCGTCTGCGAGCGACCCTCGAGGACGCCGCGGCCAAGGGCGCGAACGTGATCCCGCTCGTGCCGGGCGCGTCGTTCGACGATGGCCTGCGCAAGGTGCCCCCGCACCTCGTGCTCGACGTGACCGACGACATGACGATCATGCGCGAGGAGATCTTCGGACCGTTCCTTCCGGTGAAGACCTACCGAGACCTCGACGAGGTGATCGCGTACGTCAACGCCAAGGATCGTCCGCTCGGCTTCTACGTGTTCACGAACGATGCAAAGCGCGAGGAGAAGCTGCTCTACGCCACCCTCTCGGGCGGCGTCTCGATCAACAACTGCATGCTCCACGTCGCACAGCATGACCTGCCCTTCGGTGGGGTCGGCGCGAGCGGGATGGGGCAGTACCACGGCTTCGAGGGATTCGTCGAGTTCAGCAAGATGCGGCCCGTCTTTACCAACCCGCGGCTCTCGCTACTGCACCTCTTCTATCCGCCCTACCGGCCGCGTCACCGGCGCCTCCTCGACGCGCTGCTCAGGTGGGGTCGCTGACAGGGAGTTCCTCGAACGCCCGGCTGATCTCGTCGAGGACCGCCTGCTCCTGCTTCGAGATCTTCGAGCCGAGGCCCAGGAAGCCACCGGCGGCCTTCGCCACGTCCTCGGCGAGCCGGAGCACGCCGGTTCGCAGCTGCTCGCGCTCGGGCGGTGAGAGATCGCGGCTGGCCGCCGCCACATAGTGCCGCCAGTGCTCGACGACCTGCGGCGAAGGACGTTTGCGAAGCCATTCAACCAGCATCACGTGAGATTTCGTACCACCGAGTCCGCGCTGGCCGGCCGCCGTGAGGATTGCTGCCCTCTCCTGTTCGCTCACCTCGCCGTCCGCCCAGGCCACCATCACGAGCGGCACGAGGCCGAGGGCCGCCACGGCCTCCACGTCCATCCCGTGATCGAGGAATCGCTCCGTCAGCGCCGAGCTCAGATTGGGATACGCCGCCGTCAGGTCCTTCCGGGCTTGCTCGCGCTCGAGCTGCACCTTGAGCTTCTCCTTGAGCTTCGCGTTCTGTCGCGCGAAGAACTCCTCTTCCATCGACTTCCCCCGCTCCGTCTTGCCGTCCCGATCCGCCATGGGCTCCTCCTGGCCTTTCCGGCTTCCTAGCAGATGCGCCGCGCGGGAGCATCGCAGGCGCCGCGCTCGGATCACGGCCGCCGGCGTGCTCGCGAAGGAAGGCATGGAGTCGCGCGAGGCGCGGAGCCGCGCGCAGCTGATCATCCGCCGCCGCGATGGAGGGAGCGCACGTCGCGCCAGGCTTTCGTGCCAGTCGGCCAGGTGGTTCGAATCCAGGAGGGCCCACGCCGAAGGCGGCGGATCGTCGAGCTTCGGATCACTGCGGTTCCTGCTTTTCCGCTCAACCGGGGCGTCGGCTCACCGGCGGGAACGTGTCGTGCAGCGCCGAGAATAACTGCACCATGCGGAGCGCATGCAGGCTGATGACGGGCTTGCCGGTGGCCGTGATCGAGACGACCAGGTCGCGCTCGGGATCGGCCCAGGAGAAGATGTTCGTGAGCCCGAGGTGGCCGAAGGCCTGCGGATGGTTCCAGCCGTAGAGGCTCAGGTAGCGGCTTCCGAGCATGAAGCCGAGGCTGTAGGCGATCGGCAGCATCAAGGTCAGGTCGATCTCGAGGCCGGTCTGCTCGTCGATCGCGTGGTGGACGGTGCGCGGCTCGAACACGCGCACGCCGTCGAGCTCACCGCCGTTCAGGAGGCACTGGTAGAAGGCGGCCGCGTCGCGCGCGGTCGAGATCAAGTTGGCCGACGGGATGATGGCCGTCAGGAAGCGCGGGTCGTTCGAGAGGCGCACCGCGTCCTTCAATTCGATGCCGAGCGCGCCGCGCAGCAGCGTCGAGACCGGCGGAAAGACCGGTGGCCCCGTCAGCGCGTTCTGCGCCACCCGGTGAACGTCCTTCTCGTCGACGCCGTAGTGCAGCCACTCGAGTCCGAGGGGCTCGCGGATCTGCTTGGCGAGCACCTCGCGCAGGCTCTGGCCCGTGGCGCGCTGCACGAGCTCGGCGAGGACGAAGCCGCTCGACACCGCGTGGTACGCGAGGAGCATCCCGGGCCGAGAGCGCGGCCGCATCTCGCAGAGGAGCTCGAGCAAATGATCGGGCTTCTGCAGGAGATCGAGATCCAGCGCCTCGGGCGGCAGGTTCGGGATGCCCGCCTTGTGCGCGACGAGGTGGCGGATCGTGATGCGGTCCTTGCCGTGGCGCTCGAAGCCCGGAACGTATTCGCAGACGCGATCGTCGAGGTGGATCAGGCGCTGCTCGTCGAGCTTGTGGATCACCATCGCGGTGATGGCCTTGGCGGCGGAGAAGAGATTGACCGGCGTATGGGTCGTCATCGGGACGAGCTCACCGCCCGCGCCCTCGCCCGGCGCGTTGCCGCGGGCGTGGCCGATGGAGCGATCGAGTGCGATCGCTCCGTGCCGCCGCACGCAGAGCTGCAGCCCCGGGTGCACGCCCGCGCGGTAGAGGGCGCAGAACCTCAGCCAGAGTGACTCGATCGCGTCACGGCTCGTGCCGGCGTCGCGCGGGTCGTCCTCGTCGCCGACGTCGGTGACCGCCTCGAGGTCGTCGGGGACCCGACAGCGGAGGAGCCCGGGAACGGGCAGACGCGCGAGCGCTCCGACGAGATCCGGCATCTCGCCGCCCAGTCTATCGGCCCGCCGGACGGTACGCCCCGAGTTGCGCATCGCCTGCGTCTCGTCATCCCGCGGCTCGTGCATGCCGATACGAGTCGCCCGATGCCCCCCATCGACTACGATCCGTTGACTCCGCGCGATTGGGACGATCCGTACCCGACGTATCGCCGGCTGCGCGACGAGGCGCCGGTGCACCACGCGCCGGGCTCGAAGACCTGGACGATCTCGCGCTACGACGACGTGGTCTTCGCGCTGAAGCACCCCGAGCTCTTCTCCTCGGCCTCCGCCTTCGACGTGCTGGCCCAGCAGCTCGCGGTGGACATCGGGTGGCGCGATCTCGTCGCCTTCGCGCGCTTCCTCGTGCGGGCGCGCGTCCCCTGGAAGATGTTCGTGACCGGCGCGGGCGACTCGGTCATCGGCGTCGATCCGCCGCGCCACGAGGCGCTGCGCGGGATCGTGAACCGCGCGTTCACGCCGCGCCGCATCGAGGGCTGGAGCCGGCGCATCGGCGAGGTGGTCGAGGATCGGATGGTGAAGCTCCGCCGCGGCGAGCGCTTCGACGTGGTCGAGGACCTCGCGGTCCCGGTGCCGATGATCGTGATCGCGGAGATGCTCGGGGTCGAGACGGAGCGGCGCGCGGACTTCAAGGCCTGGAGCAACGCGATCATCGCCGGCGTCTCGTCGAGCGACAAGCGGCGCGCGCGGCCGGCCATGCTCGATGCCTTCACCGAGCTCTCCCGCTACCTCGACGGCGTGGTGAGCCAGCGCCGTCGCTCGCCCGCGGACGACCTGATCAGCGTGCTCGTCGATCCCACGCGGGGCGCCACGCTCGACGCCGACGCGATCATGCAGTTCATCCTGATCCTCCTGATCGCGGGCAACGAGACCACGACCAACCTGATCGGGAACGCGATCGTGGCCCTGCTGACGAACCCCGACCAGCTCGAGCGCGTGGTGGCCGAGCCGGAGCGGGTCCCCGACCTGGTCGAGGAGGCCCTGCGCTGGGACGGCCCCGTGCAGTTCATCGCGCGCCGGACGACCTGGGACGTGGAGGTCGCGGGCGCCACGATCCCCGCGAACAGCCGCGTCATCTTGCTGCTCGGCTCTGCCAATCGCGACGAGCGCCACTTCGAGAACGCGGAGGAGTTCGACCTCTCGCGCGAGACGAAGGGGCACGTGGGCTTCGGCCTCGGCATCCACTTCTGCCTCGGGGCCTCGCTCGCGCGGCTCGAGGCTCGCACCGCGCTCGCCGCCTTGATCCCGGAGCTGCCGCGCCTGCGCGCGCCGCTCGAGAAGCTCGCGATGATCGACTCCGTGCTCGTGCGCGGGAGGCGGCGCATCCTGCTGGAGCCGGCGGCCTGAGGCCGCGCCGGCGGCCCCGCGGAGGCCCCACTCCAGTTCCAGGCGCGTGCGGACGAACGAGACCGATGGCGGGGTACTCCCATGCACTCGATCTCGTTTCTCGGGGTCGGCGTCCAGGCGGTCGTGAGCCTGCTGGTCGGGATTCGCCTGGCGTCGATGGCGCGTCGTACGGGGCGCTTTCCGGAGCTCGCGCTGAGCCTCGCGACGTTGCTGATGCCCGTGGTCGGCTATCCGTCGGCGCTCGTCGCCATCGCGCTGGAGCGCGCGCAGCTGCCGGGCGTCACGCCGGTCTTCTTCGTCGCGGTCTCCGCGATGATGATCGGCGTCTCCCTCTACTATGCCTTCACCTGGCGGGTCTTCCGGCCGGGCGCCGCGTGGGCGGCCGCACTCTGGGCGCTCGGAACCTGGCTCATGCTCGGGAGCGCCGGCGCCGCGACCGGGCACCTCGAGCTCCGGGGCAGCATCGATGCCGGAATCCAGAGCGCCCGCGGCTGGGCCGCGTTGACCATCGCGGCCGTCGTCACCGCCTACACCTGGAACACGTTCGAGTCCTTCCGCTACTACCTGAACGCGCGGCGCCAGCTCCGGCTCGGGCTCGTCGAGCCCGCGGTCTGCAATCGCTTCCTGCTCTGGTCGATGTCGACGGGCGGCTGGCTCGTGCTGGCGATCGTTTCCGGCATCGGAATGGCGGCGGGCCAGAATCCGCTGGAGAGCGCCGGCTTCTCGCTCGCGGTGGGCGTGGTGGGGCTCGTGAACAGCGCCTGCAACACGCTCTGCTTCATGCCTCCGCAGTGGTACCTCGACTGGCTGAGCCGGCCGCGCGCCGCACAGGGAGTCTGATCGTGTCCCAATCGCGCGCGTTCGATCACGCCTGCGAGACGCTCGAGCGCAAGACCAAGCTGAGCCGGCTCGAGGCGCGCGGCACCGTGCGCCTCGCGCTCAAGGCTGCCGGACTCGACGCGGGCAGGGTGACGGCGCGCCAGATGGGCGTGGTCTTCGAGCGCATCATGCCCGGCGAGCTGGGTCGCGCGGCATCGGCGAGGCGGACTCGATCTGCCGCGATCTCGTCCGCTCTCTTGCAGCGCTGCCGAGCGACCGGCCGGGCGAGACGCCGGAGGGCGTGTTCGGGCGCCTCGGCGGCAACGTGAAGCAGACTTCGTAGCGCCGCCCCGCGCGCTTGCCGCTCGAATCCAGGAGGGGCCACGCCGAAGGCACCGCGCTGCCGGCCAGCCGAGCTGCGCGATCAGCTCCGCCGGCGCGAGTCACCCCCCAGATGGGCTAGGACATTCCACCTACACGAATTCAGACCGACGTTGGTGCCACGCGTGCAACAATCGACGACGCCGGAACCTCGAGGTGGTAGCGGTGGAACCGTCGGAGCGTCGCGGGATCGAGATACTTGGCCAGCGCCTCGAGTACCCAGACTCGCCTTGGGGCGCGATTGCCGTCGGCGTCCTGTGTGTGCTGGGTGGATTCGTGGCTTGGCTCGTCGTGGAACGGGCAGACCCGGCTCGCCTCAAGGAGCTCGGCTACGTGTGGCGGAGCATCTCGGTCCAGCCGGATGACGACCTCGAGGTCCAAGCCGGCGCCTATCGACTCGAATTCTGGACACCTTCTGCGAGAACGAAGGACGCCTACAACGGTCGCGACGTTCCCGAAAAGGACAAGTGGGAGATCTTGCAAGACGAGACGAAGGTGCTCGAGTTCGGCGACAAGCTGAAGGCGGACGCGCGAGTGGAGGGCTTCCGAAGGTTCGAGGAGTTCGGGCACGGTAGAACCGACAGGAAGTGGGGCTGGTGGTGGATCGTGGGTGTCAAAGACGACTTCTCGGTCCGAGATCTCATCCGGCTCTATCGGGGTCACTGGGGAGCTGAGGACCGGATCTACATAGAGACGATCAGAAGGCGCAGCGAATACGCGTCCGAGGGTTCGTCTCCCGCCCCCGAACGGTAATGGCGGGGGAGGCCTCACCGGTATTGTGGCTGCCCCACACACGAGGGCGCCGTTCCACCTGGCTGATCGGAGTCGTGGCCTTCGTCTCGCTCGGCTTCATGCCCGAGCCCGTGGTGCCCGGCTTCCAGAAGTTCGCGAGCATCGAGGCGTCGAACGAGGCCTTCCTAGTCGGCTCGATCATCCTCGTCGCGTTTGCCGGCACGCAGCTTTGGCGACAAGTGTGGCCCGACTTCTCGTCGGCGACGGCTGCCTGGTTCCCGTTCATCTGCAGCGTTTCGATCGCGGCGGTTCTCTTCCCGTGCCTCTGGGGAGTGGGCCTCCTCTTCAATGGCGAAGCGGGCCTCGACCTGCCTCGGATCGACTGGAACCTGACTCTCAAGACGATCTACGTCGGCGAAGCTGGGTTCGTTGCGGTGACCCTGGCGTCGTACCTCTGGACGCCTCCTCCCGACAAGCTCATCAAGATCCAGAGCGCTTTGCGGACGTCCCGACGTCTCCTGAAGGAGGTGTTGGCGGGCAGAAAGCTGACCGAAGGGGAGTACGACAGGCTCAAGAGCTCGCTCGAGCTAGTCGCCGCGACACGTCTCGAGGACTTCGATGGCTACGACGAAGACCGGCTCCCGCCTATTTCGTCCTGGAAGGAGGCAGCGAGCGGTCTCTCGAAATTCTTCGAGACCGCGGATAGCTCCGAATTACCGAAGCATGAGGCGCTAGCGAGCGTCAGGGACCAGTACGAAAAGCTTCGAGAACCGTGAACGGAGCGAGTAGGAGAGTCGAGATGCAGTCAACGGCCCGCTACGTCGTGTTCGACGATCGAAATCCCGCCAAGTGGGTGCCGTGGACCCCCGGCGCCGATCTCACATCGATCGACGAGGACGTCCAGCGACGACCCGATTCGGTGAGAGACACCTGGCCGAGAGTCCATATCCGACTGAAGCTGATGGCCGCAGATGAGCTGTTTCATCAGGTCAAGAACTTCTCCGAATACGTAGGAGCCATCATCGATGCCAAGCGGATTCGGAATGACTTCGATCGGCTTCAAGCGGAGCACAGACAGCTCCTCGACGCGATCCACGATGCGCCGAATCCACTCTACGCCACACTGCGGTATCACCTGGTTACGGTGCTTCCGTCTTGCGATGAGAGCGAAGACGACCGCCACAACAGACTGGAGAGGGAGTCCGTCCTCAGGACAGATGCGACTGACATCCTCGGACCAAAGAAGGTCGGTAGGGAAGTACTTCCCGTCTGTGACGCGGGCGGATTGGTAGGGCTCCTATCCCTGATGAAGACGCAACTCTCCGCCCGATTGCAGAGCGTTAGGCATCGAGAATGACTGCGAAGGAAGTCCGGTTCGACCAAGACGCACGCGCCAAGCTCCTGGCCGGCGTCGATGCGCTGGCCAACGCGGTCCGTGTGACTCTCGGCCCGAAGGGCCGCAACGTGCTGATCGAGAAGAGCTGGGGCTCGCCCACGGTCACCAAAGACGGCGTCACCGTCGCCAAGGAGATCGAGCTCTCCGACAAGTTCGAGAACCTGGGCGCGCAGATGGTGCGCGACGTCGCGTCGAAGACGTCGGACGTCGCGGGCGACGGCACCACTACCGCCACCGTGCTTGCCCAGGCCATCTTTCGCGAGGGCAGCAAGCTCGTGGCGGCCGGCATGAACCCCATGGAGCTCAAGCGCGGCATCGACAGGGCTGTCGAAGCGATTACCGGAGAGCTGGCCAAGTTGTCGAAGCCGACCCGTGACGCCGAGGAGATCGGTCACGTGGCGTCCGTATCCGCAAACGAGCAGGGATTTTCGCGACGAGTCGCGATCGAGGATTTCATCGATCGAGTCGAAGCGCGCATCGGCATCCCGACGCTCGGTTCCATCGCCAAACGGGCGGGGGAGGGAATCACGCTGCCGGGGTCATTGGCCACAGCCGTCGTCAGATCCGACGGAGAGTTGCCTGCCATGTTCTGGTGCACGGCGATGGATCCCGAGGAACGCTTTGCAATCACCTCCGCTGTGGCAGAGCACATTGCGACAGTGGTCGATTCGGCGACCAGCGAAGCGGAAGCGTCGGTGTCATCGGGGATCGGACCGATCGGCCAGATGCTCTCGGAGGCGATGCAGAGAGTCGGCAGGGAAGGCGTGATCACCGTCGAGGAAGCCAAGTCGATGGACTCGACCCTCGAGGTGGTCGAGGGCATGCAGTTCGACCGCGGCTACCTGTCGCCCTACTTCGTCACCGACACGGAGCGCATGGAGGCGGTGCTCGAAGAGCCGGTGATCCTCCTGCACGAGAAGAAGATCTCGAGCATGAAGGACCTGCTGCCGGTGCTCGAGCAGATCGCGCGCCAGGGCAAGCCGCTGCTGATCGTCGCCGAGGAGGTCGAGGGCGAGGCGCTCGCGACGCTCGTGGTGAACAAGATCCGTGGCACGCTCGCCGTGTGCGCGGTCAAGGCGCCCGGCTTCGGCGATCGCCGCAAGTCGATGCTCGAGGACATGGCGATCCTGACCGGCGGCCAGGTGATCAGCGAAGAGCTCGGGCTCAAGCTCGAGAACGTGACGCTGAAGGACCTGGGCCGCGCCAAGAAGGTCGTGGTGGACAAGGACAACACCACGCTCGTCGACGGCGCCGGCGCCAAGAAGGCCATCGAGGGCCGCTGCGCGGAGATCCGCGCGCAGATCGAGAAGACGACCAGCGACTACGACAAGGAGAAGCTCCAGGAGCGGCTCGCGAAGCTCGCCGGCGGCGTGGCCGTGATCAAGGTGGGCGCCGCGACCGAGGCGGAGATGAAAGAGAAGAAGGCGCGCGTCGAGGACGCGCTCCACGCCACCCGCGCGGCCGTCGAGGAGGGCGTCGTGCCGGGCGGCGGTGTCGCGCTGATCCGCGCGCAGAAGGCGCTCGATGCGCTCGAGGGCAAGCTCGGAACGGAGCAGGCCGCGGGCGTCTCCATCATCCGCCGCTCGGTCGAGGAGCCGCTGCGCCGCATCGCGGAGAACGCGGGCGTCGAGGGCTCGATCGTGGTCGACAAGGTGAAGAACGGGAAGGGCGGCTTCGGCTTCAACGCCCAGACCGAGGAGTACGAGGACCTGGTGAAGGCCGGCGTGATCGACCCGACCAAGGTCGTGCGCTCGGCGCTCCAGAACGCCGCGAGCGTGGCCGCGCTGCTCCTCACCACCGAGGCGATGGTGGCCGAGAAGCCCGACGAGAAGGAAGCGCCGCCCATGGGCGGCGGCGGCATGCCCGGCATGATGTAAGGGCCTCACGAAGCCGAGGCGGGCGCCCCGGAGCCAACCGGCTCCGGGGCGCTCTGCTTTTGGCGCCCCGGCCACCCAAGCCCTCCACCCGTCCGGCCGATGAACGCCGTGGGGGTGTGGATCGCGCGATGGGTGAAGCCGAGGAGAAACGCATCGCCAAGCTGCTCCTCCAGCGGCTGTCGGCGATGGGACTCCAGGCGGCGCTGCTGCCCGGCGGTCGCTGCGTGCGCGCGCGCATGCGCCTGCGCGGCGGCCCGTTCCCGCTCCTCGACCGTCCTGCGGAGTTCCGCGAGCTCGTCTTCGCGACCGCGGGACCGAAGCTGAAGGTGCTCGAGCCGGCGGCGCTCTTCCAGCTGCCGCTCATCCCGGTCGCCGGCTGCACCAGCGCCAGCATGATCGAAGACCGCGTGCGCGCGGCGTGGACGGCCCATCGCAGCGCCTTGCGCGACGCGCACCGCGCGCTGCGGGCGATCGGCGTCGCGAGCGGAGTCGAGCCCGGGGGCGCCACCCTCGCGTTCCCGATCGGCGTCGAGGAGCGCGAAGCCGCCGCCCGCTGCCTCGACGCCACCCGCGTGGCGCTGCCGTCACGCGGCCCGCTCTCCGGCGTCGCGCTCAGCCGCGCGAGCGAACGGGTGCTCGTACGGCCGCTCGGCGAGACGGCGAGCGACGTCGAGATCGCGCTCACGAATCACCTGGAGAGGCTGGGTCGGTCCGCGCGGCGTCCCCGCATCACCGTCGAGCCGATCGCGGCGGCACCCGCGCTCGACGTGCTGCCGGCGCGGCCGAAGCCGGTCGGCAGCGGTCATCGCGTGCTGCTGGTGGGGCCGCTGCTCGGTCGCGACACCGAGCTCGTCGCGGGCCTGCGCCGCCTCGGGCACCGCACGCGCATCGAGTATTCGATCCAGGACGCCCTCGAGGCGTTCGCGGCGCAGTCCTTCGAGCTCGTGCTCGCGGACACGCACATCGGTCGCGCCGAGGGCATCGAGCTGGTGCCGGCCCTTGCGGAGATCCCGGGCATCGAGCGCCTCCCGGTGGTGCTCGTCGACGAGCGCGCGAGAGAGAGCGTCCGCGACGAGGCGCGCCGCGTGGGCGCCGCCGGCTACCTGGCGCACCCCGTCGATGCGACCCGCATCTCGGCGGGCCTCGCGCGCCTGCTGCACGGCCGCGGCCAGCGCCGCTTCGCCCGCCTCGGCCAGCGCCTCGACGTGCAGCGGGACGGCAGCGACCCCGGCTTCACCATCGCGATCGCGCGGCTCGGGCTGTCCGTTCGCACCACCCGCGAGCTCCACGCGGGCGGCCTCCACCGCTGGACGATCCGGCTCTCCGAGCTCGGCGAGGACATGCGGGTGGACGCGCAGACCATCTATCGCATTCCCGCGGCCGGCCCCGAAGATCCGACCGCCGGGCTGCGGATCCGCTCGTTCCCCGATCGGAACGAGTCGCTCTGGATCGACTACCTGACTGCGCTCACCGACCCGAAGCCCGACTCGTCGAGCTGACCGGGTCGGACGGGCGGCGCTACCCCAGCTTGGCGCGCGCCTTGTCGATGTCCGAATCCATGATCGTCTTGCGCTTGTCGGCCACCGCGGAGGCATTGGCCTCGCGGGCCAGACGACCGATGTAGTCCTCGGCGGCTGCTACGGCCTTCTCGATCGCGGTCCCCGAAACCCGCATGCCATCGCCATACTTGGTGATGAGCCGCTTCACGACCGCGTTGGGTAGGTCAGCCATGATCCCTCCTGTTCGGTCGGGGATCCTAGGTATCGCCCGTCGCGCTCGTCAAGGCGCGGGAAACGGCCGGGCGGAGTCGTTCGTGTCACACGAGCGTCCGCCGGGCGAGCTGCTCGGCGGTCCGGACGACGTCGCGTAGCGGCACCTTGCCTTCGCGTGCGGCTCGCTTCGCGTCCTCGTACTCGGCCGACACGTCCACGCGGCCGTCGTCGCCGCGCGAGACCTTCACCCGCACGCGCCCCCACGGCGTCGCGACGCGAACCTGCTCGCGATCGAGCACGAGGCGATCCGATTCGGCGACGCGGACGCCGAGCGTCGTCGTCTCGGCGAGCAAGGCGCGAGCGAGGGGAACCCGCCCGTCGGGCCGGGCGATCACGCGCAGCAGGAAGCCCGGCCGGTTCTTCTTCATCTGCAGGTGCGAGAGCGAGACGTCGAGCGCGCCGAGGGCGAAGAGCTGCTCCATCACATAGTCGAAGTGCTCGGGCACGAAGTCGTCGAGGTGCGCCTCGAGCACGACGACGCGATCTCGCCCGAGCGCACCCTCGCGGCCCAGCACGGCGCGGAGCACGTTCGGCAGCGGGCCGGCGCGGTCGTCGCCCGCGCCGTGACCGATCGCCTCGATCGTGAGGGGAGGCAGCTGCCGATACTCGCCCACGAGGGTCTTGAGGATCGCGGCGCCCGTCGGCGTGACCGTCTCCCACGCCACCTCGGCGGAGGAGACGGGCACGCCGCGCAGCAGCTCGAGCGTGGCCGGCGCGGGCAGCGGGATCCGCCCGTGCTCGGAGCGCACGCTGCCGTGGCCGAGCGCCGGCGGCGCGGACGTCACGCGCGCCACGCCGAGGCGATCCACCGCGGCGGCGGCGCCGACCACGTCCACGATCGCGTCGACGGCGCCGACCTCGTGGAAGTGGACACGCTCCGCCGCGATGCCGTGCACGCGCCCCTCGGCCTCGGCGAGCGCGGCGAAGATCTCGAGCGCGCGGTCGCGCACCGCCGGCCGCAGCTTCGCCCGCGAGATCAGGCGGCGGATCTCCCGCCAGCTCCGGCCGTGGTGCCGCGGGTCGTGCGGATCGTGAGGGTGGGAGTGCCGACTCGCGCCGGGCACGTCGACGCGCACGTAGCGCGCCGCGAGCGGCCCGCGGCGCACCTTCGACACCACCAGGCGATGCCGGACGCCGAGGCCGGCGAGATCTTCCGCGAGCGCGCGCCGCGAGAGGCCCGCGTCGAGCAACGCGCCGAGGAACATGTTGCCCGCGATGCCCGAGAACGGATCGAGGTGGAGCACCCGGCTACCGGTCGGCCGGCTCCGCTTCCCCTTCACGCGCGGTTGATCAGGGTGGCGAGCGCGGCCGCGCCGAACCCGTTGTCGATGTTCACCACGCCGACGTTCGGGGCGCAGCTGTTGAGCATCGCGAGCAGCGCGGCGACGCCGCCGAAGGACGCGCCGTATCCCACGCTGGTGGGCACCGCGATCACGGGCGCCGCGACGAGCCCCGCCACCACCGACGGCAGCGCGCCCTCCATGCCCGCCACCACGATCAGGACGCGCGCCGAGCGGAGCAGCTCGAGTGAGTCGAGCAGCCGGTGCAGCCCCGCGACGCCGACGTCCACCAGCAGCTCGACCTTGTTGCCGAAGCGCCGCGCCACCTCGCTGGCCTCGCGCGCCACCGGCAGGTCGGCGGTGCCCGCGCATACCACGAGCACGGTGCCGCGCCCGGTGATCGGCGGCACCGCCGGCCCGAACCAGAGCAGGCGCGCGTCGGCGAGGTGCTCGCCGTCGGGAAGCTCGGCGAGCACTGCGGCCGCCGTCTCGGGCGCGACGCGCGTCACGAGCGCCGACTGCCCGTGGGCCACCAGCGTGCGCACCGCGTCCGCGATCTGGCGGGCCGTCTTCGGGGCGCCGTAGATCACCTCGGGCAGCCCCTGGCGGAGCGCGCGATGCACGTCGATGCGACTGTCGGCCGTCTCGACGTACGGCGCACGGGCGAGCGTCTCGAGCGCCGCCTCCGGCGCGACGCGACCCTCCTTCACCGCCTCGAGCAGCGCGTGCAGCCGGTCGCGATCCACGGGCGGCAGGCTATCAGAAGCCTGCGGTGGGAGCGACGCGACGGACCTTGTCCGGCACCAGCACGAGGGTTCCGCACAGCTCGTGGTCGCGATCGAAGATCTCGCTCTCGATGCGGAGCGCCGGCTCGGTGTTGTGGCGGAGCGCGAGCAGGCTGGCGAGCGCGGCGGGCCCATCCTCGAACGCCAGCAGCGGGACGGAGGGCAGCACCGCCTCGCCGAGCATCTCGCTGACGGCGTTGGCGGCATGCGACGCCAGGATGTTGCCGACCTCGCGCAGCGCGGACTCGGCCGCGCTGCCGCTGCGCGCGCCCTGCGGTCGCGGGCCGAGCAGGTGCTCGAGCAGGCGCTCGCGCGTCGCGCCGGGGAGGAGCAGTGCGAGCACGCCGCCCGTCCCGCCCTCGAGCTCGAACAGCACGCCGGTCACGTCGGCGTCGCCTGCCGGTCCCGGCCCGGTGGGCAGGTCGGCGAGCAGGCGGACGGTGGGCACCCGCATCTCGCACGTGCGACCGGTGAGCCCCGCCAGCGCCGTGGCCGCGTGGCCCGCGCCGATGCTCACGAGCTCGCGCACGCGATCGATGTCCGCTTCTGCGAGGGGTGCGAGGGAGCTCATGTCAGCTGGTTCACGTCGAGGAGGAAGACGGGACGACCGTCGCCCAGCACGGTGAGACCGGCGAGGCCACGCGCGCCGGCCAGCATGCGCGGCAGCGGCTTCACGTAGATCTCCTGCTGGCGGTCGAGGCGGTCCACGAGGAGCGCGACGCGCTGCTCGCGCAGCTCGGCGAGCACGAGGGGCACCACGCGGCCACGGGCCGACGCCGGGATGCGGAGCCGCGCCGCGAGGTCGATCACGAGCAGCGGCTGGTCGTCCACCACCGTGAAGGACTCGTCGCCCGCTTCCTCGATCGCGGAGAGCTCGGCCTCGACCACGCGTTCCACCTTGGCGATCGGGATCGCCACCTGCTCCTCGCCGAGCCCCACCAGCAGCACGCGCTGCAGCGCGGCCGTGATCGGGACGAGCAGCGTCGTGGTGGTGCCGAGACCGGGCCGCGACTCGAGCTCGACGCGCCCGCCGAGCGCCTCGATGGCCGCCTTCACGGCGTCCATGCCGACGCCGCGGCCGGAGACCTCCGACACGGTGGCGGCGGTCGAGAGCCCCGGCCGGAACACGAGGGCCGCCACGTCCGAGGGCGCGAGGTCCGCGGCGAGGTCCGCGTGGAGGATGCCCGCCTCGACGGCGCGGCGACGCACGCGCTCGAGGTCGATGCCGCGGCCGTCGTCGGCGACGGAGATGCGGACGTGGTCCCGCTCGCGCCGCGCATCGATCACGATGCGGCCCGTCGCGGGCTTGCCGGCCTCGCGGCGCGCCTCCGGCCCCTCGACCCCGTGGTCCACGGCGTTCCGCACCAGGTGGACGAGCGGATCCGCGAGACGGTCGAGGATCGCACGGTCGAGCTCGAGCTCGGCGCCGCGCAGCTCCACCTCGACCGTCTTGCCGAGCCCCGAGGCCACCTCGCGCGCGGTTCGCGGCAGCGTGTCCACCACCCGCAGCAGCGGCGCGGTGCGGAGACGCAGCGCGCGGCGCTGCAGGTCGCCGACCATGCGCTCCATGCGGTCGAGGCCGCTCTCGATCTCCGCCGACGCCGAGCCGTTCTCCCCCGCCTTGGTGCGGAGCTGCGAGGAGGCCAGGATCACCTCGCCGACCGACGACAGCAGGCGGTCGAGCGTCTCGGCGCGCACGCGCACCGACGGCTGCGGCGCGGCCGGCGCGGGGCGCGGGGCCGGCGCGGGCGCCTTCGCCTCGGGCGCCGCGCTCGGCGGCGCAGCGCCCCCTAGGCTTTTTTTGCGGCGAGCTCCTCGAGCAGCGCGGTGTCGGGCGGTGGGCATTCGCCGGTGGCATGCACGGCGCCGATCGCGCGCTCGAGGCCCTCGAGCCCGCGGAACAGCAGCCGCATGCCGTCCGGCACGTCCACGCGACCCTGGGCGCGCCACTCCGCCATGCGGTCCTCGAGCCGGTGCGCGAGGCGGGTGACCGAGTCGTACTCGAGCGAGGCTGCCATGCCCTTGATCGAGTGCGCCATGCGGAAGACGAGGTCGATCGCCTCGCCGTTCGCGGGCTCCTTCTCCAGCGCGAGGCAGGCGCGGCTCATCTCGGCGAGATGCTCCGTCGCCTCCTCGAGGAAGAGGGCCCGATACTTGGCGAGGTCCAACCTAGTCCGCCTTCTCGGCCACCTTCGCGAGCGTAGAGAGCACGGCGTCGGGCTTGAAGGGCTTCACGATGAAGTCCCGGGCCCCGGCCTGCATCGCCTCGGTCACCAGCGCTTCCTGGCCGAGCGCGCTGCACATCACCACGCGCGCGCCGGCGTCCTCGGCCTTGATCGCCTTCACGGCGTCGATGCCCGAGCGCTTCGGCATGACGATGTCCATCAACACGACGTCGGGGTGCAGCTTCTTGTACTTCTCGACGACCTCGACGCCGTCGGAAGCCTCGCCCACCACCTCCCAACCCTCGGGCTCGATGATGTCCCGAATCATCTGACGCATGAACGATGCGTCGTCCGCGATCAGAACCTTCTTCATCTCTCTCCTCCCGGCTACGGATGAGCTCCGGCCATCGAACGTTCGACCGTCGCCGCGGCGTGCTCGAACAGCCGCCGCGGATCCAGGATGTGGAGCAGGCGATCGCCCTCGGGGCGCCGCGCCGCGATCAGCCCCGGCCCCCGCGCCGAGACGGGCGGACCGTCCACGAGACCGTGGATGCGATCGACCGGCAGCCCGAAGCGCTCGGGGTCGTCGGGGTCGCGCGCCAGCACCAGCAGGTGCAGCGACCGCGAGGCCTCGGGCGAGCGCTCGAGCAGGACGGCGCCGTCGAGAACGAACAGGGCGTCGCCGTGATGATTCACCACGCCGCCGATCGAGCGCGCGAGCATCGGCACCGCCGCGAGCTCCCCCACCTCGGCCACCTCGGCCACCTCGGCGATGGGCAGCGCGAACAGGCCGCCCGCCACCTCGAAGGCGAGCAGCCGGCCGACGTTGCGGGCGGCGACGGCGCTCACGCGTGACCCCCGCCTTCCACGCCGGTGCGGAAGCGGCTCGTCAGCTCCCGGAGCTGCTGCGAGAGCTGCGTCATCGCGTCCGCCGACGTCACCATCTCCGCCATCGACGCCATCTGCTGGCGCGCGGTCTCCGTCACCTGCTGCATCGAGGTGGTGGTGGCGCGCGTGGTCTGGCCCACCTCGTCCATCGACTTCACCATGCGCTCGGCGTCGCGGGCCTGGCTGTCGGCCTCCTGGAAGATCTCCTCGGCGCGCGCCGCCGCCTCGCCGACCGCGGACCGGATCTGCTCGAGCGAGGCCGCGATCGTGTTCACGTCCTCGCGGCCTTCCCCGATCACCTGGCCCGACTCGCGCATGCCATCGGCGACCCGCCGCGTGTCCGTCTCGATCTCGCTCACGAGCTTCACGATCTCGTCGGCGCTGCGCGCCGCACTCTCGGCGAGCTTGCGGATCTCGTCGGCCACCACCGCGAAGCCGCGGCCCGCCTCTCCCGCGCGCGCCGCCTCGATCGAGGCGTTGAGCGAGAGCAGATTCGTGCGCGAGGCGACGCTGGTGATGATCTCGGTGACCTGGTGCACGTGGCGCGTCTTGGCCTCGAGCTGGAACACCATCCCGCCGGCCTGCTCCACGCGCTCGAACACGCTGCGCATCTTCTCGATGGCGAGGCGCGAGACGTCCACGCCCGCGTTCGCCTTCTGGTTGGCCTCGGCGGCGAAGCCGAAGGCCTCGCGCGCGCGCGACGCGGTCAGCTCGATGGCCCCCGCGATGTCGCTGACGAGGCGCTGGGCGTCGGCCAGCAGCTCCTGCTGGTGCGCGCCCCGGCTCTCCACTTCGCCGAGCGTGGTCGAGATGTCGTGCGACGCGGAGTTCGCGCTCACCACGCCGCGGGCGAGCGCGTCGCTCGTGCGCGACAGGTGGTCGGCGTGACCCCGCGTGTGGGCGACCAGCCCCCGCAGCTCGTCCAGCAGGCTGCCGATGCGCAGCGCGATCTCCGTGGTCTCGTCCGGGAACAGCGGGGTGACGGGCCGCTCCGAGCTCGCCGAGAGATCGCCGCGGCCGATGCGCTCCGTCATCGCGAGGAGCGGGCGGTAGCTGCCCGCGACCTCGCGCGAGATCGCGACGCCGAGGCCGCAGCCCGCCGCCAGCGCGAGGAACGGGGTGAACCAGGGCGCCACCGCCAGGCCCGAGCGCTCGATCAGGTGGGGCACGACCAGCACCACCGCCGACACCGCGAGCGAGCCCAGGATGAGCTTGTACGAGAGAGAGACGCGCACGCGCTGCGTATCGGCTCGCGGGCGGGGCCGCTTGACGCCGGGAGAACCCCCTAGAAGTGTCGAAAACCCCGCAGGCCCGCGGGAATGCCGCGCAGGGCCGGGCGGCCGGCCTCGAGGCGCCCGATCTCGGTGACCCGCACGCCGAGGCGGCGCGAGAGCGCCTCGGCGCCCGGCCCGCGCGCCCGGACGCTGAACAGGAGCTCGTAGTCCTCGCCGCCGGCGAACGCGAGCCGGAGCGGGTCGAGGCCCCGGCGTGCGCATGCGGCGGCGAAGCCGGGCGGCAGGGGCAGGCGCGCCGGCTCGATCCGGGCGGCGACGCGCGAGGCCTCGGCTAGGTGCGCGAGGTCGCTGGCGAGGCCGTCCGAGAGGTCGATGCAGGCGCCGACGCCGGGCAGACGGGCCAGGCGGCGTCCGGCCGCGAGCCGGGGCGTCGCGACGGCGCGCACGCGGCCCCGGGCGCGCTCGAGCGCGCTCCGGCCGAGCGCGCCCGTCACGAACAGGCGGTCGCCCGCGCGGCCGCGATCGCGCCGCAACGCGCGCCCGCGGCCCACGGCGCCGAGCGCGGTGAGCGTGAGCGACACCTCGCGCGCGCGCGTCACGTTCCCGCCCACCAGTGGCGCGCCCGCGCGGCGCGCCTCGCCGACGACGCCGCGCGCGAGCGCGAGCGCGGTCGCCGCCGGCAACGCGGGCGGCGCGGCGAAGGCGAGGAGCAGGCCGAGCGGGCGCGCGCCCATCGCGGCGAGAT
>Ga0187892_10004673_pt1 | contig 22658 bp, 18 predicted proteins | sample MA1701073metaG_FD_139345 | JGI IMG/M metagenome (GOLD analysis project Ga0187892, IMG submission 139345) | Bio-ooze microbial communities from a basaltic lava cave in the Kipuka Kanohina Cave System on the Island of Hawaii, USA - MA170107-3 metaG ... | reverse complement strand
CCATCGGTCTTGATTTATATGTAGTAGCCTTGCTCGCAATCGTTGCGGCTTTCCTGCTTTGGAGGCGCGGCAGGCAACCGATGTTCATCTACTATACTTCTGCATACTGGCTGGGGCTGATCGGCAGTTTAGCCGCGCAGGCAATAGGATGATTTATTTCTGCATCGAAAGGAAAATCAATGACAACCAACCGAATTCTCAAAAATGCAACTGACGAAGAGCTCGCGCTAGCTGTATTCGAAAATCTATACGACCTATTTCGCGCGATGGCAAACAAATTGCCCGAGGGCCAATTGCTAGAGAATGGCAAGCTATCACGGCATTTCACATTTCCTACAAATCCAATGTTCAAAGGCGTATGGAATACTCAATTATCCGCAGGTGAAGCGGACGCCGCGATTGACGAAGCGATTGCCTGGTTCAAAGAGCGGAACGCACCGTACTTCTTCTGGTGGACCGGCGGTAATACAACCCCAGAGGACTTGGAAGAACGACTCGCAAAGCGCGGAATGATTTCGATGGCAGAACAAACGAAAGAGTTGGCAAAGGGAATTCTTTCCACGGAGCAGGGCTCGCCATGTATGGTTGCAGAGCTAACCCAAATGAACGAAACGGTTCTCACGAAAACGCCCGTGGGATTCGAAATCAAGGAGGTTCAAACTGAGGTTGGCTTGTACGACTTTAAGAAAGTGTTCGTGGAAACGTACGAAATTCCTGAGTGGGCGGGGCAGGCATGGGTGGATGCAAGTCTCAAAATTGGTATCGGGAAAACTCCATGGCAAATGTTTGTGGGATACCTGAACACCAAACCTGTCGCTACCAATATGTTGTTCAATGGCGGCGGGGTTGCCAGCGTGTACGCGGTCGCAACAGTTCCGTCCGCGCAGGGAAAAGGAATTGGAGCGGCAATCACGCTCAAACCCCTGCTGGATGCAAGAGACAAGGATGGATACAAATATGGAGCTCTGTATTCGACCGAAATGGGCATCAAGGTTTACGAACGGATTGGCTTCCGAATGACGGATGCACGAATCAATCGGTTTTTGTGGAGAAACCCGTAAAGCCAAAGCTTCCAGCCAATATATTACAATGTCTAGGTTTTAGAACCTCAAGGAGACAATATGGACTATCTATTTCTAACACTTCGTGTCGTACACATCGGCGCTGGCATTTTCTGGGTAGGCGGCACGCTCATGATGACATTCTTCATCGCGCCGACCGTTGGCGCTATGGGCGAGGCGGGACCCAAATTCGTGGCGCATCTCGTGCGAAACCTGAAATTCACTACGCGCATGTCCGTTGCGGCTGGCTTGACCGCGCTCGCAGGCGTCTGGTTGTATTGGATCGACTCGAACGGATTCCAATCCGCGTGGATGGCCTCCGGCGCGGGTACAGGATTCGGCGTCGGGTCTGCCTTCGGGGTGATTGGATTCATCTTTGGAATCCTCATCGGCAGAACGACGAATGCGCTGGTAAACCTCGGCGGCCAAATTCAGGGCAAACCATCGCCTGAACAGGCGATGCAATTACAGATGCTACAAAGAAGGCAGGCGCTGTTCTCGCGCGTCACAGCCGCGTCGCTGATCCTCTCGGTGGTTTTCATGTCGGTGGCGCGATTCTTGGTATTCTAGGGACACAGTCTGAAATGGCTTGAGGTTGATAAAACAATTCATCGAATGGGGCGTGGATGGTATTATTACCGATATGCCCGACCTGTTAGTCGAAGCGTTGGGAAAATAAACCAAGGCTGGAGTGAGTAATGAAAAGTGTTTTCACCATATTTTTGGATATTGAAAAACTGATCTATAAGGTCTTGATGTGGGTCATTCTCGTGCCGAAGACCATCGTCAAGGTCACTCTGAACCCGGCTTGGGCGCCCGGTTATGTGAAAGAGGAACTCGAAAAGGATGAGACGCCGTTCGACGAATACATCTCCCCCATCATTCTCCTGCTGATCGTGGCGCTGGCTCCTGCACTGGCATTCAACCTTCTGCCGACGTACGGTGCGACGATCAGTTCTCCGGCAGAAACACAACCCACCACAGACAGGATTCTCTCCTTTGATGTCCGCACCGATTTTCGATCCTCCGCAGACATGGAGTATTTCCACGTGTGGTCAGTAAGCAGAGTTGGAGAACAACCGGCTCCCGTTCAGACCGAGGACGGGGTTACACTGGTTTCCGGAGGGTTAGTTACGTTTGCACCAGTGGTTCATTTTCCCGGAAGCCCGGAGAATCGCGTCGAAGAATTGGATGACAACAGCGTTAAAGATACGTTCATCTTTACGTTTCCGGAGTTCGGCGAATATGTTGTGTCGGTGACCGCGGGAAAGTATGAACCAATTCGATTCGAACCGGCAACCGGCGCGGGAGTTCCGACCGAGACGTACTCCACGTCGCTAAGAGTTATCGTACCGGCAAGGACCGACCAGCCAATTGTTATTTCGAATGAGCAATCAGCTAAATCGGCAGAGGCGGTGAAGACAGCCGGTTTCGAGACTTTCACAGCGCAAGTACAGAGAGAGAACACGATCTTCCTCGCGCTCGCGCTGATGATACCGCCCCTCCTATTTGCTCTCGCCACCAAACTGCTCACCACAGCCATTGGCGAAGATACGCTCAAGGAAAATTTCTATACTCAATGTTATTACTTTTCGCCATTGAGCTTAGCCATTTGGGCCAGTTATTACGCACGATACTTCTACACCTCCGATGCATATTTCTACGCGGACAGCAATCTCGCCATACAGGTCATCTGGTTGCCGCCACTGTTGGCTGCTTTGTGGTTCGTCCGCGCCGAGATAAAAACCATTGAAGACGCACGCGAGACCACCGGCGGGCGAGCAATCATCATTACGCTCGCATGTATTGCCATTCTCTTGCTCGCAGGCTATGGCATCTACCGCTTCGCGACATTGCAAGACAGCGCGCGCCTTGCGGCGATCCGCGCGTTTCCACTTCTTTCCGCGGCGCTGATCTTCGGATTCGGTATCGCGTGGTACCGGAGGCGCAGGGGCAGAAATGAAAACATGCAACGAAGTCACTTCTTCTGGATCGGTGTAAATGCGGTCGTGCTAGTCGCTTTGTTGAATTTCGTCTCAACGCGATTGGGGGTGCAGACCCAAGCTGAGGTTGTGTCACGAACGAGCGTAGCGAACGCGCCGCCTACGGCTGCGGTGGAGTCCAGCCAACCTCCGGCATCGCCTAACCCCCCAACTCAAACGCCGACGGCTGAAACCATTGCGGGATTGAGTTCACCAACCTCGGAGCCAACCTTCACCGAACCGGTCGAAAGCCCTATGCCGACACCCAACCCCTTTTACGTGGAGGACTTTAACACGGACCCACGCTGGCTTCAATTCATGACCAGCGGCGACTCGAGCCTCGCGGAAGCAATCATCGAGCGCGGCGCGCTCGCCGTACAACTCTTCATCCGGGACGGAAGTATGCCAAGATTCTATTACATCAACGAAGCGTTTTCGTACTCGGATGTCAAGGTCGAGGCCGTGGTGACCAACCGCGGGAATAATTCGAACGGTGTAGGATTGATCTGCCGCTATAGTGATATTGGCTGGTACGAAGTCCAAGTTTCCAATTCGCAGACATTTGCCTTTTATGTGGTAGACAACGTGGGCATTGTAAGTCAGGGATACAACGAAGTGTTTGCCGACGAATCCAACGAAATACAGTCGGGGCTTTCGACCAATGTCTATACAATGACTTGTCGAGGCAACGTGATCAGCCTCCTTGTGAACGGCGAACTTCTGCATGAGTTCTCCGATGCGAGGTTTGGTTTCACTGACGGTAAGATCGGGCTTTCCGTCTGGTCGCCGCAATCCTTGCCAGTGAATCTGGATATCGAATCGTTGACCGTAAGTCAGCCGCAGTGAATACACATGCATAATCCGTAGGGACCAAAAGAGCGATGAGTCTGATCTCATCGCTCTTTTTAGTACTCGCTGTTTACTTTTCACCGCGAATAGAATTACTCCATCCATACTGTGCGATCATCAAACGAAGGGCGCGGCTCGTGTTCAGGCGTCAGTTCGGGATAACCAATATACAAGTAGGCGATCAAGTGTTGGTCTGCCGCAAACCGCAGAAACTCTTTCACCTTCGCATCCAGCGCCCATTCGCCTGTCCGCCATTTGACGGCGAGTCCTTCTGCCTCCGCCGCGAGCAGAAGATTCTGGCACGCCGCGCCGACTGCGACGATGTTTTCGATCTCCAACACTTTCGGCTCGGTGGGTTTATCCACACCGACGGCAATCACGAGCGGCGCGCGGAGCGGTAGCGCGCGGGTCTTGTCTAACGCCTCCGCTGGCAGATCAGGATGACGTTCCGCGAAAGAAGCGGCAAACACATCGCCAAGTTTCTTGAGCCCATCGCCGGTCAGCGCTACGAAACGCCACGGTCTCACTTTGTAATGATTGGGAGCCTGCACCGCGGCAGAAAGTAACTTTTCGATCACTGCGCGCGGCACCGGGTCTTGTTTTACTTTTACGTTCATGTGTCTGTGATGAATCGCATCAATTACATCCATGGAATCCTCCGGACTATTGATACAATTGTAGTATAGGTTCTTACCGAATGAAGGTTTATTATTCCGAAGCACATCGCCGGCACCACCCTCCTTTTGAGCTCTTCGATGGCGGCTTGCGCGTCCCATATCTCGAAAACCCCGACCGCATGGATCGAATACTAAATGCAATTCGCAAAACCGAGTGGGCAGAAATCCTCGAACCTTCAAATTTTGGACTCGACCCAATTCTGGCAGTCCACGACAGAGAATACATTCACTTCCTCGCTTCGTGCTGGACCGAGTGGCTGGAATCAAAGCCCAAAGATTCCTCCGTCTTTTTGCCTGCCACGTTCGCTCTTCGGCATCATCCCAAAATACCAAAGTCAGTACTCGGGCGCGGCGGCTACTACATCATGGACTTGAGCGCATGCATTGTGGAAGGCACATACGAAGCGGCACTGGCTTCCGCGAATTGCGCGCTGAGCGCGGCTCACGCCGTGGCTGGCGGAGAACGTGCTGCATTTGCCATGTGCCGCCCACCGGGGCATCATGCTGGGAACGATTACGCAGGTGGATATTGCTTTATCAACAACGCCTCGGTAGCCGCGCACTGGCTTTCAGCGAAGGGAAATATCGCGGTGCTCGACATTGATTATCATTGCGCGAACGGCACGCAGGACATTTTTTACAACCGCAACGACGTGATGACAATCTCTATTCATGCCAACCCTGATTTCGAATATCCCAGCTTTTTCGGCCACGCGGAGGAACGCGGCGAAGGCGGCGGCTTGGGTTTTCATCACAACTTTCCGCTCCCCAAAGGAACGGATGACGGCTCATATCTCGTAGCACTCGAAAGCGCACTGGATTTGATACGAGAGTACAAACCGAAATTTCTGGTCCTCTCCGCGGGTATGGATATTTACGCTGACGACCCGCTGGGTACGATCAAAGTCACAACGGAGGGAATCCGCAAGATTGGGGAACGAATCGCCTCGCTTGATCTTCCAACTGTTATTGCCATGGAAGGCGGCTACAACAACGACATGCTGGGTACGAACATTACGGCACTTCTTGGAGAATTCAAATGAAAGCGGCTTACTGTTTGCTCGTCGTCTCGTTCTTGATCACAGCCTGCGGAGCATCACCGGCAGAGCAGGCAACACAGACTGCCGCCGCGTGGACGGATACGCCCGCGCCAACGCACACATCCACCGAAACGTCTACGCCAACAGTCACTTTCACGCCGACGATCACACTCACGCCAACCGTTACCGCAACACCGACATTTTCATTTCCCGTGGTTACGGTCAATAAACAAGCCCATTGCAGGTACGGTCCTTCGGTTGCTTATCTCCATGCAGCAGATTTATACCCAGGCGATGTAGGTACTGCGCGCCAGAGATACGTCTATAGCAAGTGGCTGTACATCAAATTCGACAAATTGAATTACTTTTGCTGGGTCGCGCCCTCGGTGGTGGATGTGGTCGGCGATGTGACTATGCTCGAATACAAAGAATTGAACTTGCAATCCATCGGCAACAACATGTACGGTCCGCCAAAGAACGTGACCGCAACGCGCGACGGAAACAAAGTAACCATCGCGTGGGATCCGGTAAAAATGACCACGGATGACGACCGCGGTTACCTGCTCGAACTGTTCGTCTGTCAGGACACGATTTACTACTGGTGGACGGATTCCTATCCCAATCAATTTACTACTTCGTACACCGTCAGAGATGAAGCAGGGTGCGCCCAACCATCTTCCGGAAAGTTATATACGGTGGAAAAACACGGCTTTTCACAAGCAGTCAACATTCCCTGGCCCCCGCCTTAGAGCTGTAAAGATTGAAATGTTATGCGATCCACCACTACATACGGTGTTAGACTATGGGAATTCGGCTTGAAAGTACTTTGATGAAGCGGTCGCTTTCTCATCTCACTAGGTTGTTCTTGATTCTCATTCTTACCGGCTTGCTTGCCAATTGCGCCAGCTTGAGCACGACGCAAGACAGCAGAACCGTAACTATTGCGGTGCTAGAGGATAATGCTCTTGAGTCAGATGGAAGTGTCAATCGCCAATCTATCTATGCCGGGGTGAGCCTTGCCGCAGAGCAGATCCGGGAACGCGGCGGAATAAACTTGCAGATCGAACTTTACGATGACGACAGTGACACGCAACGGGCGGCGGAAATAGCCAACCTGATTGTACGCAGTAACGCGGTCGCGGTGATCGGGCATTCCACCGCCGACACACTCGAAGCGGCGGCAGAGCTTTACGAGATTTCGGGCATCCCCGCCTTGAACATCTCCCCCATCACGGAGCATTTCACCGAGAGCTACTACTATCACTTCAACACGTCGTACACGGTGGAATCCGAAGCGGCGTACATCGCTAATTATTTGCGAAAGGTCAACAGCGCGGATACCGCCACCATCGTTTCGACCAGCGACAGCTACAGCCAGACGCTTGCCCATCAATTCAAGAACACATTTCAAGGGTTGGGCGGGACCATCACGGTAGAAAAACAAGTGGGAGAAGAAAGCATCGACGCGCTCATTTCCGATATCGTCTCTGCGGACACGGGAACAAATCACCCGGGCACGATCTTCATCGCCACAGACGAATCTACTGCAGCGGAACTTGTCATCCAAATGAAAAGAAAGGGCGTTTCCTACCCCATTGCCGGAGGGAGCGCCCTGAGCTCCGCTGCCTTCATCGAAAGGATCGAGAGCCAGCCGGAGGAAATCACATTCCCCGGCTATTACACGGACGGCATTCTCACAACCCGCGCCGTCATCTTCGATAGCGCCAACCGCTACGCGAATCAATTTCTGGATGGATATCGGAGCGCCTTCGCAGACAGAACCACGGACGACGTCCTGCAACCTGACGACCGCGTGGTAAACGGGTACGATGCGGCGCTCATCCTGCTTGCCGCGATGCAGAATGCAAGCATTACTGGTTCTGAAATCCAAGTGGAAGCAGATCGCGAAAAGACGGCGCGCGCGCTTGCCGCGATGAACACCCTGGAAACCAGCGCACAAGGAGTTGTAGGACCGGTTTACTTCGAGCCTTCGCAGAATATCCATCGCGCGCCGCGCTTCGGAATTTACCAGAACGGCGAGTTCGTCTCCGCCAGCATTCAGTTCGAACCGGTCGAGGCGCTCAGCGAGATCAAGAATCTCGCCAGAGAAATCGAACGGGGGCGCGTCCTGACCGTAAACGGCGAGTACGTTTATCGTTCCAACGTCGTGTATGTGGGCATTGACTTGTTGGGAATTGACGACATTGATATCAAGACCTCCACATACAAGATGGATTTTTACTTGTGGTTCCGTTACCGCCCCAACGAACAGGATACGGCATACCGTCCGGAAGACTTTGTGTTCACGAACGCAGAAGGTGAGTTCGAGAGCACGCCTCTTCGCGACGATGAGAATGCGGACGGTACAGTCCTCAAAACATATCGCGTGAGCGGCACGTTCAAGGAACAGTTTCAATTTCACGAGTATCCCTTCGACCGGCAAACGCTGGCTGTCGAACTCCGCAATCAAAATGCCACGACTTCGTTCATCCAGTACGTTGTGGACCGTGTAGGAATGAGATACCAGACCGAAACGAAACTTCTGGAAAATTTTCGCGGCAACGGCACATTCGAGTCGCTCTTTGGCTGGAACGAGAACGCGGCGCGCATGACTCAGGATGCTTTTCCCACCTCTTCCACATTGGGAAGCCCGCAAAATTTCGACCGCAGTATCGCCACGAATTTCTCGCTGATCAACCTTGAGGTGGACCTCGAACGCGACTCGCTTCAATACATCATCAAAAGCCTGCTTCCCTTGTTAATCACGTTGCTTCTGGCGTACATTACATTCTTCCTGCCGCTCGGTCATGAAGAGCGGCTCACCGTCGGTTCGACCGCGCTTCTGACCACGGCTTTCTTCCATTTGACTCTCGCCGACGCCCTCCCGGAAATCGGCTACACCGTGGCAATGGAATATCTTTTCTATGCCTCGTACATCATGTCCGCGCTCATCGTCCTTCTCGAAACGTTGAGCAGTCGCCTCGAAAAAGGAATGGAGAATACAAAACGGAGATCGGAAAAAGCCGTGCTCCAAACCAGGCGCCACCGGCTGGACATGTTCGGACGCATCGTCTACCCGTCCATTTTGATCGCCACGCTGATGGTAGGCTTCTTTTTATACACCGGGTCTCTCCGCCTCGGTCCGGATCAGGACGCGTCGTCGAACAATCTTTTGGACACGGTGGTGAAATCCAGTACGCCCGGTCTCGCCGTTGAAAGCGCATCAGCGGCTCCCGAATCAGCAGGCGATGCGGTCAATCTGAGTCTCAGCACCTGGCGACCTGAAGATACGGAAGAGATCCAGTCTCTGCTCGATGAATTCGAAAGGTATGCCCTCGAAACGACCGGCAAGACGATCACCGTCAATTATCGCCCGGTGATGAGCGTCAATTACGATTCCATCATTGACCTCGAATTGGCGCGGGGCGAAGGCCCGGATCTGCTCTACGTGAGGCCTTTTTCCGTGGATGGCAACATCGTCCGTTATCTGATGCCCCTGGACGATCAACTGCCGCTGCAAGAGAATTTCGACCCAACGAAACTCGTCCCGTGGACCAACAACTCCTTCGGATTAACGTACGCCGTGCCGTTCGTGGGCGTGGTGCAAGGCGTGTATTACAACAAAGATATCTTCGATAAGTATTTCCTCGCGGTTCCTACAACGTGGGAGGAATTCAAGATAACGTTGACCGCGCTGAAATTTGCAGATGAGAATCTCATCCCAATCGCCAACGCACTGAATCAGAACGAAGACAGTGAAATGTTCATGAGCATCGCGGCAAACTTCCTCGGCGGACCGGAAGGACGCCAGGAATTCATGCAGACCGATGGAACCAGCCTGTGCTACGACGACAACCGTGTGGTGAGGATATTTCAAGCCATCGAAGACCTCAAGCCTTATCTGCCGGAAAACGTCGCGACCCTCAACTCGCAAGCCAGCAAGGAGTTATTCCTGCAGGGTAAAGCCGCCATGCTGTTCGGAGGTTCATGGGACCTGCAAACCATTTCCAATGAAGCCATCTTCAATTGGGATGTGTTCGCCGTTCCAGCCCCATTCCTGAGCCAGACCTATGTCGTCTTTCAGCCGGATATCGGGATCGGCATCAACCGCGCAACCAGGCACCCGGAAGAAGCACAACTGTTTCTCGAGTGGTTGATGAGCCCGGAGGCGATCAACCTCATGGCGCAGAAACTGCCCGGCTTCTACCCATTGAGGCTGGTCGAGATCACACCCGGCAGCGACCAAAACGATACGAGGTTCCTCAATCTCGTCTACGATTACCCAAGCGACATCCGTTGGATGTATACCGAAATCTCTAACAAGTCACCCGGCGCGCTCGAGATCATCCGCCGCGCTTTGTATGAGATGATGGAATTTGGGCTTTCACCGCAAGAGGCGGCAAGCCGGTTGCAAGCCGGGCTCGGCGAGTGGTACGAGCCCGCCCAAAGCTGCAGATAGAGGGAATGAATAGGGAATCAAATTCGCGAGGAAATGAATGATGAGCGCTGAAAAAGCAAAGTCACCGATTGCAAGACTATTCACCGGCATTGGGTCCACTTTAGCCCTCGGGTTTCTCGTATCGATATTGAGCGTGCTGACAGCCGCCGCCAATTACATGGCGTATCGCGCGGGAAACGTCGCTGGCGATTACGAAGCCGAAGGCGACAGGCTTCTGGCTCTATCCAACACCTATTATCTCGAAGCGAATCAAAATATCATCGTTGACTACAACATGTATGACGGTTTCTATATCAACACCAGCGTTGACGAATTCAATGCAGCCTACTATCTGGAACAGTTTTCTCAGCCGTTGCGCGACAGCATCAGCCGCGAATCGCTCTGGGACCAACAATATTATGAAGAGATGTACGCCGTTTCGGTTGCCACGGTGGCTGAAGCGCAGGCGGCTTTCGATCTCTCGAACGTGGAAGACCAACGCGAGGCAGGTTTTCAACTGTCCATGCTGATCGCCGCGGTTGGGTTGGCGTTTGCGGCGTACTCATCGCTCTTGAAAGAAGAGAATCGATTGCGCATGGTGTTTGCTCTCATAGCATTCCTCCTGCTCGCTTACAGCGCGCTTACCTTCTTCGGCGTCCTCATATCCTAAGCCATACATGTGGGAAAAATACGTTTCGAGTTTTCTCCTCAGCGCGCTTGTAGTTTCGTGCGGTGTTTCCAGTACAAGTGAACCTGATGCCGTATCCTCACAGACACAATTTGTAACTGTCACCGACGCACCAACTCTCACGCCCACACAGACTTCAACTCCGCAACCGCGTCGCACACCGGTTCAGCTGGGTCCAGACCAGACAGATTTCCCGCCGGGGGTCAATCCGCTTACAGGGCTCGAAGTGCACGACACGTCACTTCTAAATCTTCCTGCGGTATTGGTCTCGATCAGCAACATGCCGGTCACCGCCCGTCCGCAAGCGGGACTCGCGTTCGCACCCTGGATTTTCGAGTTCTACATCGGCGAAGGCTCGACGCGATTCATGGGCGTGTTCTACGCGGACAATTTGCGCGAGATTCCCAACGTCACAGGCGGATGCAAGGTTCGCAATGAAATAATCGAACCGGAAGGCGATTGGATCGGCAACCGCGTCTGGTTCGATGAAAACGCGAACGGCGTGCAGGAAAGTTGGGAGGCGGGAGTTGGCGGGGTGTGCGTCCGCTTGCTGGATGCGAACAGCCGCGACCTCCTGGATAGCTGGACTACAGATTCGAACGGCTACTTCGCGTTCGAGAACCCGAATCGTGATGCGATCATCGAGATCGTCAAACCTGACTCGTATCAATTCACCTTGCAAAACATCGGCGATGAAGATTCCGACTCGGACGCGGACGAGAAGGGCGAGATAAAAATAGCCAGGGTCGATTCAACCGCACCGTACTTCGATGCGGGCCTAATCCTGAACGAAACTCCAGCGGTGACGCCGAGTCCCGTGGTGACCGGCACGCCGCCCAATTGGTATTTCCCATTGGAGCCATACATCGGACCCGTGCGCTCCGGGCGATTGACCTATAACCAAATCGGCGGGATGTTCCCAAACAGTTGTCTTGCGTACGCGAGCGCGGCGTGGGATATCGGCGAACAACTTGACGCGTGTGAGATCGTCTATGGCGTGGATAGGAACACACCCAACAGCGCGTTGTTGACGCGCACGCGCCTGCGTGAACTCGCGCGGGAGGCGCTGAACCCGCGGCAACCCGTGAACTATTCGGGGAACGTTTTTTCTGAATCGCTCGCCGAAGGTGGACGCCCCGCGAAATTCATTGACGTTTTCTATAATTCGTTCACACAATCGGGCTGGCAATATGACCCGATCTCACAAACGTACTTGCGATGGACAGACCAAGCCGACCAAACGGGAAATCTCTTCCCTGCAACGGACCGGTTGACCGGCAGGCAGATGGCATTCGAAAATGTTGTAGTGCTCTTTGCGGAACATTCGCGGTATCGGCACAATCAGCTGGAGATTCTTCTCGGCGCAGGTCAAAAAGGGCTGGCGTATCTTTTTCGTGATGGACAGATCTTCCGAATCCAATGGTCAACGCTCAACCGCGAATGGGAGAAGACAACTGGCTTGTTGCGGCCGCTCTATTTTGTGGATTCGTATAACAACCCCATCGCCCTGCGCCCCGGCAGGACGTGGATTCATCTTGTCACCCCGTTTTCGGGAGTGAGCGATCAAGGAAATGGGAGCTGGCTGGTGGAATTCGTCCAGCCGCTCGACCCGCCGGATACGCCGGTGCCATAAGATGTGAGCTCCGGTGGTCGAGTAGCCCGAGGCGTTAGCCGAGGGCATATCGAGACCACCGCTAACCAGAGCAACTCTTGACACAACAGTATTCTCGAAACTCGTTGGTTTCGATACAGCGTGCGAACGCCGCCTACTCAACCAACGGAGTTACCTGGAGCCTCCATGCACAAGTACGCGATCAAACTAAAATCCCTTTTCGAGAAAAACGCCGACCCATCCCTAGCCGCGCCGATGAAAAAGTATATGCGCGACCAGTTCGAATTTTTGGGAATCAAGACTCCACAAAGCAAGAAGTTGATGAAAGAATTTATTTCAGAAAACGGTTTGCCGCCGCTTGAAGAACTCGACAAAATTGTGCGCGACTTGTGGACACTGCCCGAACGCGAGTTTCAATATGTCGCGATGATCCTGCTCGATAAATACGAGTTGAAACTCCCTGAAAGGTTTATCGCCACACTTGAATCTTTGATCGTCACCAAATCGTGGTGGGATACAGTCGACGCGCTGGCAAGTCACCCTGTTGGCACACACTTTAAGCGATTCGCAAAAACACGCGACAAGCTTCTGAAGAAGTGGCGCAAATCCAAGAATATGTGGCTAAGGCGGACAGCGATTCTTTTCCAACTTGGCTACAAGAAAGAAACAGATTTCGATTTGTTACGTGAAATCATCCGCGAGAATCTGGGCTCGGACGAATTCTTCATCAACAAAGCCATCGGTTGGGCGTTGCGGCAATACGCGTACACGGACGCGAAGGCTGTGAAGAAATTTGTGATGGAAACTGATTTGCATCCCCTCAGCCGCCGCGAGGCGATGAAACACCTCACATGATGTCATTGCGAGGAGCCGCGAAGCGGCGACGTGGCAATCCCCAATTAGAGAGGGGATTGCTTCGGGCTTCGCCCTCGCAATGACGTTATTTATTCCTCAAAAACTCCGCCGCATCTGAAAAGTGAGACTTGAGATACGCGCGCACATGTTCAGGCATATCCGTTTCATCCAATGCCTTATGCATACACCACACCCATTGATCGCGCTCGGTCTCGCCGATGGAAAACGGCGCGTGCCGCCGCCTCAGCGCGGGATGACCATATTTTTCAATGTAGAGTTGTGGTCCGCCTGACCAGCCGGAGAGGAACATGAACAACTTCTCACGCGGACGTTCCAGAGTCTTCGGGAGCAAAATTCGAATTTGTGCAGCTTTAGGCGAAGAATCTATCAAGTCGTAGAATCGGTCAACGAGTTTACGCACGCCTGTCTCGCCGCCGAGGAGTTCATAGAGGGAATGTTCAGAGTCAATCATGCGGAGATTGTAATACAGCTCACTTCGTCATTGCGAGGAGTGGGCGGAGCGCCGCGACGAAGCAATCTCCGTCACCGTGTTGGAGATTGCTTCGCTCCCTGTTGGTCGCTCGCAATGACGGTAACAGGATTGGCTTTATAATACCCTCCACAAGGAGAATCAATGACCAAAGAAACAGAAGCCGTCATACTATCCGCTGTGCGCACACCGATCGGGAAGTTCCAGGGCGCGTTGAGTTCCATCCCTGCGACGCAACTCGGCGCGATCGCCGTCAAAGAGGCAGTGACGCGTGCCGGCATCAACGCCGAAGAGATCGAAGAAGTGATCATGGGCAACGTGGTGCAGGCGGGCGAAGGTCAGGCTCCGGCGCGGCAATCGGGAATTCTGGGCGGCGTGCCGGCGACGGTCAGCGCGAGCACGATCAACAAGGTCTGCGGCTCGGGGTTGAAAGCCGCGATGATGGCGAGTCAAGCCGTACGGGCAGGCGATGCGTCGCTCTTCGTCGCCGGCGGATTCGAATCCATGAGTCGCGCGCCGTATCTGGTCACGGGCCGCATGGGCGAGCTCAAATTCGGCAACTCGCAAATGACCGACGCCCTGCTCAACGACGGTTTGTGGGACCCGTTCGAAAATTGGGGGATGGGCAACGCGGCGGAATTTATCGGAGAAGAATATGAGGTGACGCGTGAGGCAATGGATCGTTTTGCGCTTCGCTCTCACCAGAAGGCTCTTGAGGCTCAAGAGACGGGGCGCTTCAAGCCTGAAATTGCTCCGGTCCCTGTGACGGGACGAAAAGGCGAAGTGACCATCGTGGACGCCGACGAAGGTCCGCGCCGCGATACATCTCTGGAATCATTGTCGAAGCTCAAGCCCGCATTCAAAGAAGATGGTAAAGTGACGCCGGGCAACTCGTCGCCGATGAACGATGGCGGAGCGGCGGTTGTGATCTCGTCGCGCGCGTATGCCGAGAAAAACAAGTTGAAACCAATGGCGCGCGTGGTGGGATATGCACAAGCCGCGCTCGAACCGAAGTATTTGTTCGCCGCGCCCGCCTATGCGATTCCAAAACTGTTGAACAAGATTGGGTGGAAGTTGTCGGACGTTGATCTGATCGAACTCAACGAAGCCTTCGCCGCGCAGGTGCTCGCAGATGGCTACGCTCTCGCCGACCAGGGTTGGGATTGGGATAAAGTGAACGTGAACGGCGGCGCGATCGCGTTGGGGCATCCGCTGGGCGCGAGCGGCGCGCGCGTGTTGACGACATTGCTGTACGCGTTGAAAGACCGCGGCCTGACGCGCGGTATCGCTTCGCTATGTCTCGGCGGCGGCGAGGCGGTGGCGATGGCGGTGGAAGTTGAGTAATTGGTAAGTCCGGTGGTTGAGTAGCCCCGCGTGCTCTTCGCGGGACGTATCGAAACCACCAGTGAATGGAAATCACTCTGTTTAGTGGTGGTCTCGATACGTGGCGCTTCACGCCACACTCGACCACCGAGGGATAAATGATATGAATAAGCAAGAACGCAATGAAAAGATCGAACTCTACGGGCGTGGATACGACATGCTCATGCAAACCTTGAAGGATATCCCGCGCGAGATCTGGCAGTTCAAGCCCGAACCGAAGGAGTGGAGCGTGCACGAAGTGCTCATCCATCTCGCGGACTCGGAATCGAACGCCGCGTTACGCGCCCGCAAGTTGATCGTCGAGCCGGGCGGCACGCTGATGGGCTACGATCAGGATGCGTGGGCAGTCGAGTTGAACTATCATGAACAGAATATCGAAGATGCGCTCGAAACAGTAAGACTTGTGCGAAAGACGACCTACGAATTACTCAAGAAACAGTCCGATGAAGTGTTCGAGCATACTGCGAAGCATCCTGAATACGAAGAGCCATATACCTTCGAGCAGTGGCTGAATATTTATTCCGCGCATATTCCCGGTCATATCGAGCAGATTATGAATAATTACAAAATCTGGAGAGATCAGCAGGGGTGAACGCACACAGGTAAACAAGTATACAAGTAGACAGGGAACACGTTTATACCTGTTTACGTGTCTACTTGTATACATTTCAAACGGAGGCATAATGTCAATAAAACACATCTTTGTAATCGGCGCAGGGACCATGGGCAACGGCATCGCGCAAGTCGCGGCAACCAGCGGTTACCAAGTCACGTGCATGGACGTTCAGCCCGCGGCGTTGGAGAAAGCCAAAGCGACGATTGCCAAATCCACGGGAAAGTTGCTTGAAAAGGGGATAATCACAGTTGAGGGTAAGTCCAGTGCCGATGCGATACAGTTCGTCACTAATATGGACACAATGAAAGAGGCGGATTTTGTCATCGAAGCCGCTACCGAAAATCCCGAACTCAAGTTCAAGATATTCAAAGACATGGATGCCAACGCGCGCGAAGGTGTGATTTTAGCGAGCAACACGTCTTCGATTTCGATCACGAAGATCGCCGCGCAGACTAAGCGTCCCGACAAAGTGATCGGGATGCACTTTATGAATCCCGTTCCGTTGATGAAGCTGGTCGAAGTCATCAAGGGACTCGCCACCGGCGAAGACACATTAACCACCACGCTCGAATTGTGCAAAGCGATGGGCAAGGAAGCTGTCGAAGCCAACGACTCGCCTGGGTTCATCTCCAATCGCATCTTGTGCCCGATGATCAACGAAGCGATCTTTGCCCTGCAAGAGGGAGTCGGCACAAAGGAAGCCATCGACGCGGTGATGAAGCTCGGCATGAACCACCCGATGGGACCGCTCACGCTCGCGGACTTGATTGGGCTGGACGTAGTGCTGTTCATCATGGAAGTGTTACAGCGCGATCTCGGCGAAGACAAATACCGCCCCGCGCCGCTGCTGCGCAAGATGGTGGATGCGGGGTATTTGGGGAGGAAGACGGGAAGAGGGTTTTATTTGTATTGATACAGAGATCAAAATTCGACCCGAAGAAACATCACAGAAAATCGATCCGCGTCAAGGGATATGATTATTCATCTGAAGGCGCGTATTATGTGACGATTGTGACGTATCAGCGTGATTGTATATTTGGGGAAATCAAGAATGAGGAAATGGTTTTGAACGAGCTCGGCAAAATCGCAGACGAATGTTGGCGTGCCATTCCTGAACATTTCCCGTTTGTTGAATTGGGTGCGTATGTTGTAATGCCAAATCATGTACATGGGATTATTATCATCACCGATGGCGGTAGGGGCACGATATATCGTGCCCCTACCCCGCGTGCCCCTACACAAAATATTGAACAATTTGGGAAACCGATAAAAGGTTCATTACCCACCATCATCCGCACATACAAAGCCGCCGTGGCCCGCCGCATCGGACGGGAACACAATGCCACGGGCATCTGGCAAAGAAATTATTACGAACATATAATTCGGGATGAGAAAGACCTGCAAAACAAAACCGATTATATCGAAGCCAACCCATCATCGTGGGATGAGGACGAGAATAATCCACGGAATGTGTAATTACCGTAGGGGCGAGGCATACCTCGCCCCTACAAGGACCTCCCCGTGCCCCTGACCAAGCCTATCTCGGAGCAGAAAAGAAAATCGAACAAGCGTGGCGATCAAGCAACCAATAAAGGAGTGGTAAAATCGAAACATGGAAGAGAATATTCCTGTCCTAACGGAAGCACAACCATTGAACAACTTTCGTCTTCATGTTAAATTCTCGGACGGCGCGGAAGGCGACGTTGATCTGTCCGAATTCGCGGGCAAGGGAGTCTTCGCTTTGTGGAATGACTACAGTCAATTCGAGAAGGTGACAATTGGTTCAAGCGGTGAACTGGTCTGGAATGAAGACGTGGATATGGATGGATTAGGGATTTACCTGAAGCTCACAGGCAAGAAACCCGAAGAGGTGTTGCCTAAGCTACAAGAACCTTCTCATGCCTGAGATCAGCCGCTTCTTCGGGATCAGCATCAAGATGTTCTTTGGCGATCACGTCCCACCGCATTTTCACGCTGAGTACGGAGAATTCAAAGCGCAGGTAAATATACGGTCGCACGTTATCATCGCAGGAGACCTGCCGCCACGCGTTCTTGGAATGGTCGTAGAGTGGGCATCACAACATCAAGACGAATTATTTGAATTGTGGGAACTTGCATCGAAGAATCAGCCCCTGCATCGCATCGAACCGCTCAAATAATCGAGTAATTTTATCATCGCCCTGTGACCAGCCGTCTGGGGCGATTTTCTTACAAACCCCTCCCGACCTCCCCTAAAGGGGAGGAGTCAAACACAACACATCAAATGATTCGCTCCAACTCCTGTTTCATGCAAACCAAATTCTCCCCCTTGGGGGAGATGCCCCGCTTCGCGGGGCAGAGGGGTTCTTAACCCATGCCCTATGACCAAGCCTGCCTCCTCACCAAAAAGAAAATCGAAGAAGTCCTGAAATCTGCACATTAATCTAATATGGAAAGACACACTGAAACTCTCTGGCAGTTGGTCTATGAATTATTCACTGAAGAAGAGCAAACTCGGCTTCGAGAATTATTGAAACACAAAATCCCTGATGTAAAATCCATCGTTGAATATGACGAGAGTCTTGGCGGACCAAGCATAACTTGGCTTAATTGTCACAATACTGGTCGGTATGCTGTAGAAGACAGAGATATTTTTCGCCCACTTCAATATTGTGCAATGGATTTTCTAAAAGACAAAGGTGCTGATTGGGAAGATGATGCTGAATGGCTTGCCCGTGATTTAGTAGAGATGAGTAGCTTACATATTGAGTCTCTCATCAAAAATATTGGGGATATTTTTCATCTTCCATTAAGGGCAGCTTTACGAAATGCTGTTGTCAAAAGAAAAGTTAATCCTGAAACTTGGAAGCAAATAAATTCCTTTGTTCACATTTATAATGATGCAAAGCATAATTTTAGTCAACCAAAGGATACGCATATGTTTTCAGTTGAGGATGCCATTTTGTCATATTTTGTCTGTCGTAAACTTGGTTTGAAACTCTATCCTATCGCCCGTTTAGCGACCGATATAAAAATATTTGAGACGGAATGTGTCGAAAGCCCTTCCCCCATTAAGGGGAAGCTGGAAGGGGGTTCTTCCTATGCTCCATGACCAAGCCTACCTCCGAGCCGAAAAGCAAATCGAAGAAGCTCTGAGATCGGGCAAAACGGAACTAAATCTGCTTAGGATGGAGCTAACTGAACTTCCAGAGTCAATTGGTCGATTAACTAAATTAAAATGGCTGGGACTCGGCGGAAACCAGTTGACAACGTTACCCGAGTCGCTTGGAAAGCTAAGGAGGTTGAAAAAACTATATCTCACCAGAAATCAATTGATAGATTTGCCTAACTCATTGAGTACTTTCACACAACTACAAACACTGGACATCTCTAATAACCGATTGACAGAATTGCCTGACTCTTTAGGTACACTTACACATTTGCAGACACTGGATCTCTCCAACAATCAATTGACGGACTTGCCCGACTCCTTAGGTACACTCACACAATTACAGACGCTAATTCTTTCCAACAATCAATTGACGGACTTGCCTGACTCCTTAGGAACACTCACACAATTGACGGTGCTCCAAATTGATGGTAACCATCTCAATCCCGAAATCGCAAGAGCCCATGAACAAGGTTCCGATATATTCTGGGGTTATTTGCGTGCTAAAGCCGAAGGCTCAATCATCCTAAATGAAGGAAAACTCATCCTTATTGGCGAAGGCAGTGTCGGCAAAACTTGCCTGATTGACGCACTACTTGACAAGGAATGGCAGGAACATCCGTCAACACACGGTATCGAAATCCAACAAATTGAAGTAAGAGACTATGAAGTTGTTGAATATTTTGATATTCGCAAGGAATTGAGAAAAATCATCACCTTCAACGCCTGGGACTTCGGCGGACAACGTGTCTACCGTCCCACACACCAGTTGTTCTTCAGCGCGCCCGCCGTCTATCTCGTCGTGTGGAAGCCGCGTGAAGGTCCCCAGCAGGGCTTCGTCAAGGAATGGATTCAACTGGTCAAACGCCGCGAGCCAAGCGCCAAGATTCTCGTCGTTGCCACGCACGGCGGACCTCAACAGCGCCAACCCGATATTGACCGACAGGAACTGTGGGACCTCTTCGGCAAGGAAACCGTCGTTGACTTTTTCTTCGTGGATAGCAAGCCCGATGCGCAGGGTCATCGCAAAGGCATCACAGAGCTCAAAGAAGCCATTGCCCGCGTCTCCGCAACCCTGCCCGAAGTCGGTCGTTCCGTGCCGAAGAGTTTTGCCGATGTCCGCGCCGCACTGCAAGAGCGAAACGCGCCCTATCTGCCTTTCGATGAAGTCCTCGCCATCTGCCGCCTCCATAACATGGACGATGAGATCGCGCGCCTCTTCATCATCATCTCGCACCGCCTCGGTCACCTCACACATTACGAAAACGACCCCGCCCTGCGCGATATCGTCATCCTGCGCCCCGACTGGCTCGCCTCCGCCATGAGTTATGTGTTGGACGATGAAGAAACTCGCAAGGCGCACGGCTTGGTGGATTTCTCCCGCCTCGGTCATTTATGGGATGACCCGACTCGTCCAGCGGATACCCGCTACCCAGCGACTCTCCACCGCATCTTTTTGCGGCTGATGGAACGCTTCGATCTTTCCTACCGTGTGGCTGGTCTCTCCAAAGATGAAGACTCCAACCCTATCAGCCTCATCGCCCAACTCGTCCCCGATACCACTCCCCAAGAAGAAGATTTCGCCAAAGCCTGGACTCTCAAACTTGCATCAGGCGACATTCAGCAAACTCAAATTTGCCGCATCGTTGATGCTGGTAATGGTCAATCCGCCAACGCCGAAGGACTGTTCTACCAACTCATCGTCCGCTTGCATAAATATTCATTAGGTCGCATCAATTACAACGACAGTGTTCATTGGCAACGAGGATTGATTCTCGATGCAAACTATAACGGTCGTGCATTATTGAGACACATCGGCAACGACGTTCACATCACTGTCCGCGCTGCATTCCCCGAACGTTTTCTCGGCATGTTGACCGAAGAAGTGAAATATCTTGTCGAGAGTTTCTGGGAAGGTCTACATTGCGATGTCACGGTGCCGTGTTTAACCACGCCAGATTGCAAAGGTCTCTTTGAAGTCAGCAAACTGATCGAAAATAAAAGACGCAATCGGAACGAACAACCTTGTCCCATCTGCAACGAGTGGCAAAGCATCGAACAATTATTGTCCAATGCTCCCTCTGCAACAGAGGCGATTTCTCTTGACATCTTGATGAAAGAATTCGCACAAGTCAAAGACAAATTGGATATAGTCAACGACAATACCAAACGTATCTTGAGCCAGGTTGATAAACAATATGCCGACCTCATCCAACTCTTCACCGACGAAGCCAAAGAAGGCCCGCGTCTATTCAGTCTCTTCCCGCTCGATGGCTCTAAATTCAATCCCAAAAACTGGGTTCGCCATCAATTCCGTTTGGTCTTATGGTGTGAACATTCACGTCTTCCGCTCCCTGTGCTTAACAGTGGCGACATGAAAAAAGGCGTCTATGATCTTGAATTCGATCAGGAATGGTTTAAGCGTGCCGTTCCATTTCTAAAATTCATGACTGGAACTCTGAGTCTGGTTTTGCCTGTTGCTTCATCTACGCTCAAAGTTGCCAATGACTCGCTCACAAAAACTTTACAAGATCATCTCAGCCTTGGCAAGAATGTCATTGATGCAGTCGCTGGTGAAGGAAAGGCACTCGGCGAAGTGATTGGCGCGGCGGATTCAACCAACCTTGAACGCGGCGTCGGGTCTCGCGCCGAAAATGCCACCCTGCGCGAACTCCACACCCTGCTCAAAGCCAAAGACCCTGGCTTCGGTGGTCTCGTCCGCGTGCTGAACAAACGTAACGAGTTTCTCTGGGTGCATGAAAGATTCGCTAGCGAGTATTAAGCCAACGCCCCCGCATACCCATCTGCGCGCGGGTCGCTCCCTCCGCACAACACACCCGTTTCCTCATCGCGTAGAATCACCTGTCCCCTGCCGAACAAGGCGCGCTCATAGCCTGAAACCGAATAAACGGGATGCCCCATTTTTTGCAAGCCTGAGAATGTTTCGTCAGGCATTCCGTCTTCGATTGCAACTCGCCCACCTGATTCATCCACATCTATACAAAAGCGCGGCTGGTCGAGCGCGGCTTGCGGATCGAGTTCATAATCCACGAGCGCGGAGAGGACTTGCACGTGTCCCTGCGGTTGCATGAATCCGCCCATGACGCCATACGACGCGTATAAAGATTCGTCAATGTTGTTATTTGAACCGCGAAGCTCGCTAAGGTCGCTAAGATTTTCTAAATCCTTCGCGTTCTTCGCGGTGAGTCTCGTCACCAACGCAGGAATGATGGTGTGATATGGTCGCTTGCGCGGGGCAAGACAATTAGGATGTTCCGGGTCGAGGACAAAGTTATATCCGCGGTTTTGGAGCGTGAAGCCCCAACCCTTCGGCACAATGCCAGTACCGAACCCCATGTAGTTGCTGTTGATGAACGAACAGGCGTTGCCCCATTTATCCACAACGCTCAAATACACCGTATCCGACGATGAAACAGGCGTGCCGCGCTTGGGGTCAACCGTGGCGCGGTTCGAGTCAATTAACTTGCGGCGTTCGTCCGCGTACTCCTTCGATAACAACTCCTTGATCGGAATGTTCGAAAAGGCAGGGTCAGCCACATACCATTTTGCATCGGCGAAGGCGAGCCGCAGCGCTTCGATCATGATGTGAAGTCGGTTCGCCGAAAGCGATTCCGAATTCTTCACATCGAAACCTTCCAAAATATTCAACGCGATCAGCGCGGTAACGCCCTGTCCATTAGGCGGACATTCGTACACGCGATAACTGCGATAGTCCACCGAAATCGGCTCTTCCCACGTGGACGCGTGGGACGCGAGGTCATCCATCGTCATGCAACCGCCCGCCTCTTTCAACACGTG
>Ga0187892_10004672_pt1 | contig 22661 bp, 22 predicted proteins | sample MA1701073metaG_FD_139345 | JGI IMG/M metagenome (GOLD analysis project Ga0187892, IMG submission 139345) | Bio-ooze microbial communities from a basaltic lava cave in the Kipuka Kanohina Cave System on the Island of Hawaii, USA - MA170107-3 metaG ... | reverse complement strand
TCATGGCTTGGCTCCTTCTTGCTTCGGACTGGCGCGGCGTTTCAGGACAAACGAGTTCTGATCGGAGAATGCGCTCGCCGTGCCGCCGTGCTTGGACAGGATTTTCTCCCACTCCGGCGGCGTGGCGGTGAACAACGGCAACGCGTCGTCGTTGCCGACCTCCTTGATCATCGGGACTTTGATCTCGCCTTTCTCGACGGCCTTGGTGAACCACTCGTAGTCCATCGGTTTGAGCTTGAGGTCGTCGCCCTTCGCGTCCACCTGATAAACGGTGTGGATGGCGCGCAAGTTCCACACCCAGTAGGCGTTCAGCTTCGTGTTTTCGGGATCGCCCGCAGTGAAGTCGCAGTACGTTCGGTTGGCGACCTTGAAGAACACCGCGCTGATGTTGGCCGGGGTGTTTTCCTTGTCGTGAACGAGGATGGTGCAGTTCGTCTTGCCGCCGTCGCTGAATGTCCACGGTTTGATTCCGTTGGTTGCGACGTTTTCGCCCGCAGCGCGCTGGAGGTCCCACTCGCCGAAGACCTGGGGCATCGCGATTCGCGCCGCGTCGGTGTAGAAGGGATGAATGGATTGAACGAAACAGCCGCTCAACGCCATCGTGGCAAGGAGCAGGGAAACAAGGCACGCGGTTTGGATTGAGGACGCGCTTCCCTTCACCCCGGCCCTCTCCCGCGGGGAGAGGGAGAATCGGAGGCCGCGTGCTCGGCAACCGGGAAGGTTGCGACTCTGGCTCGCGCTGGGTTTCATTTGGATAAAGCCACTCCTTTCTCACACCGCCGGCACGCGGACTTTGCCTTTGCGCACGTCCTTTGCCGTATAGCGCGCGCCTTCGCGCAGTTTGGTTTCATGCTCGTGGATGACCCGCCACAATCTCTCCGGCTTCAGCGGCAGATCGACGTGCTTCACCCCGAGCGGGCTGAGCGCATCGATAACCGCATTGGCGATGGCGGGCGTGGCGCCGATCGTGCCGGCTTCACCGACGCCCTTGATCCCGAGCGGATTGACCGGGCTGGGCGTGACCGTGTGGCCGAGAATGTAGTCGGGGATGTCGCTCGCTCGCGGGATGGCGTAATCCATGAACTCGCCGGTGATGAGCTGGCCGTTTTCGTCGTAGATGACGTGCTCCATCAACGCCTGCCCCAGCGACTGCGTGATACCTCCCTGGACCTGGCCCTCAACGAGCAGCGGGTTGATGACGTGGCCGCAATCGTCCACGGCGACGTATTTCACGATGTTCACCTCGCCCGTATCGCGGTCCAGTTCGACGGCGACGATGTGCGTGCCGAACGGGAAGGTGCAGTTCGACGGCTCGTAAAAACTCGACGCTTCGAGGCCGGGCTCGAAGTTCGCCGGAATGTCCTTCGCGTCAATCGAGGCGAACGCGATCTTGCCCCAGCCGAGCGCGTTCTTCGGCTTGCCTTTGAGGAAAAACTTGCCCTCGCCGTTCTTGACCTCGAAGAGGCAATCCTTCTCCTTGCCCCGCAACAGGTGCGCCGCGAGTTTCTTCGCCTTGGCGATGAGCTTGTCGCAACACATCACCAGCGCCGTGCCGCCGATGACCGTCGCGCGGCTGCCGTAAGTGTCGCGACCGTACGGCGCGGTGTTGGTGTCGCCGTGGAGCACGACGATGTCGCCCGCGGGCACGCCGAGCCGGTCGGCAATGATCTGGGTGAAACTGGTCTCCTGTCCCTGGCCGTGCGGCGACGCGCCGGTGATGGCGGTGATTTTCCCCGAGAATTCGATGCGAATGCTGCCCCATTCCCAGCCGCCCGCCGACATGATCTTCGAGGGGCCGAGCGCGCAAATCTCGACGTAGGTCGAAAACCCGATGCCGAAGAGCTTGCCGGCCTTGCGCGCGGCGTCGCGCTGCTTGAGGAGCGCCTTGTAGTTCGCCATCTCCATCGCTTTCTTGAGCGCGCCCTGGTAGTTGCCGCTGTCGTAGGTGAGACCGCAGGCGGTGTTGAAGGGAAACTCGCTGGGCTTCGGGAAGTTCTTCAAACGAATTTCCACGGGATCGAGGCCAAGTTCATCCGCGACCAGGTCCATGACGCGCTCGATCAGGTACGTCGCCTCGGGACGCCCCGCCCCGCGATAGGCGTCGGTGCTCATTTTGTGCGTCCACACGCCGATCACGTCCATGCGGACGGCTTTGAGCTTGTAGCAACCGCTCATCATCAGTCCCGTCAGCGTCGGGATGGCCGGCGTGAGAAGTTGGTTGTACGCGCCGACGTCGGCGATGGTGCGACCCTTGATGGCGAGGATGGTGCCGTCTTTTTTCACCGCGATCTCGTAATCGCCGATCTGGTCTCGTCCGTGAATGGTCGTCTGCGCGTTCTCGCGTCGCGACTCGATCCATTTGATCGGGGCGTTGAGCTTCTTGGCGATGAAGCAAAGCAGCGCTTCCTCGGCATAGACATTGAGCTTCGAGCCGAACCCGCCGCCGACCTCGGGCGCCACGACGCGGATTTTGTTTTCCGCCGCGCCGATCATGCCCGGCAACATCGTGCGCACGAGATGCGGCACCTGGGTCGAAGTGAACAGCGTGTACGATTCCTCCCCCGGGTTGTACTGGGCGAGAACGCCGCGCGGCTCGATGGCCATCGGGCAAAGTCGCTGGTGAAACATGCGCTGCTTGATGACGCGGTCGGCCTTCTTGAATTCCGCGTCGAGGTTGCCGTTGGCCAGCGACCAGGTGAATCCGTGATTCGTTCCCAGTTCGGGATGCGTGAGCGGCGAATCTTTCTGCAGCGCTTTCTCGGGATCGCTCACCGCCGGCAACGCGTCGTAGTCCACCTCGACCAATTCGGCGGCATCGCGCGCGAGGTAACGGTCCGTCGCCACGACCGCGACGACCGGGTGACCGACGAAATAGACGCGATTGCCCGCGAGCAGCGTGTGCGTGATCGCCTTCATGCCCGGCAACGGCGACGCGCAGGGTACAGGACCGGTGTGCGGGTTCACATCCGCGCCGGTGAACACCGCGACCACGCCCGGCAAAACTTTCGCGGCGTCGGTCTGAATCCCGTTGATCTTCGCATGCGCGTGCGGACTGCGCACGAAGGCGCAATGCAGCATGCCCGGCAGCTTCATGTCGTCCACGTAGGTGCCGATGCCCTTGATGAGCCGCGGGTCTTCGACGCGTTTGAGTGGTTTGCCGATCAATCCCGGAGCTTTGGTGGCGGCTTGCATGTTACTTTCCCTTTCCCGTTTTCTTGGCCGCATACTCGATCGCGTCAAGGATGTGGCTGTACCCCGTGCAACGGCAGAGGTTGCCTTCGAGCCCGTGGCAAATCTGCTCGCGTGTCGGCTTCGCGTTGCGTTCGAGCAATTGGACGCCGCTCAAGATCATGCCGGGTGTGCAATAACCGCACTGGAGGCCGTGCTTTTCCCAGAACCCTTCCTGCACGGGATGCAGCTTGTCGCCGTTGGCGAGGCCTTCGACCGTGGTGATCTCTGCGCCGTCTGCTTGCACGGCGAACATCGTGCAACTTTTCACCGCCTGGCGCGGTTCGCCGTTCTCGCTGAGCAGGACCGTGCACGCGCCGCAGATGCTCGTCTCGCAGCCGACGTGCGTGCCGGTGAGGTTGGCGCAGTCGCGGATGTAATGCACGAGCAACAAGCGCGGCTCGACGTCGTGCTCGTGCTGGGTGCCGTTGATTTTGATTTGGACTTTCATGAGGACCTCGGTGTGATGCGTGGTGCGGGATGCGTCGTGCATGAAACGTGATACGTGAAACGTGAAAGGGGAGGCAGCAACAGAAGCTGGTAGTTCGCGTGCACGGCTTTCATGGTGATCTGAACTCGGGCGAGCGAAACTCCTAGCAGAACCGCCCGAGCGCGCCAACAGAAAAGTGGTCCTGGAACATAGAAACGCGCCAACACAAAATTCCTTCACAAACGGCCCGGCGGACGGCACTCTCCTGACGTCTCAGGAACCGACTCATGAGTGCGAAACTCGATTACCAAGCCATGCTGCGAGTCGCCATCGAGGAAGCCCGGCAAGGATTGGCCGAGGGCGGCATCCCCATCGGCGCGGCGTTGTTCGACAAGAACGGCAAGCTCCTCGGACGTGGGCACAATCGTCGGGTGCAGGAGGGCGACCCTTCGGTCCACGGCGAGACGGATGCCTTTCGCAAAGCGGGGCGGCAGCGTACCTACCGCGACAAGATCATGGTCACGACGCTTGCGCCGTGCTGGTATTGCAGCGGGCTGGTGCGGCAGTTCCACATCGGCAAGGTCGTCGTCGGCGAGTCGGTGAATTTCCAGGGTGGCGTCGATTGGCTTCGCGAGAACGGCGTCGAGGTGATCGATCTGAAATCGCAGGAATGCATTCGCATGCTCGCCGATTTCATCCGCGCCCACCCGGAAATCTGGAACGAGGACATCGGCGAGGAATGAACGCCGGTGGGTCCATGCCTGTTCTGCTCCACTCCATGAACCCGCATCTTCGCTTGGACGACCTTCGCTGTCCGACCCCGTTTGGAGTCCCGCCTTCAGGCGGAATCCGCGAGGTGAGGGACGTACGATTCCGCCTGAAGGCGGTACTCCAAACGAAAGACTGCCCATGAAGAAAATCCGCCTCGGAATCATCGGACTCGGCTCGGCCGGGTTGACGCAACTGGACGCGCTCGCGTCCGCCCCAACCATCGAGTTGTTTGCGGTCGCGGAGCCCGGTCGCCTGCGACACCCGGTCCGCGTCGCCGTTCACACCGATTGGCGGCGCTTGCTGGACGATGCCGGCATCGACGCCGTCAGCGTTTGCCTGCCGCACCATCTTCACGCGGCGGTCGCGCTTGCGGCATTGCGGGCCGGCAAACACGTGCTCCTCGAAAAACCCATCGCGCACAGCGCAGCCGAAGCGCGGCGGATTATCGCCGCGGCGAACGCCGCCAAGCGCGTGTTGATGATCGAAATGACCCACCGATTCTATCCGCCGGTCCAAGCGGGCGAACAACTCGTGCGCTCGGGCCGGCTGGGCCGCGTCTTCGCCGTCGAAGACCGCATCGTACAGCCTTTCCCGCCGCAGTACAAAGCCGGATGGTTGCTCCGCCGCAAGCTGGCCGGCGGTGGCGTGGCATTGACCAACGGCATCCACATGCTCGATCGCATCCGGTTCGTCTGCGACCAGCCGCTTCGGTTTCTCGATGGCGTGGCCGGCTGGACGCAACGGTTGGGCGACATCGAGGACACGGCGTCGATGCAGCTTGCGTTGGCCGATGGCACGCCGGTGAATTTCCTCGCCGCCTGGCCCACGCACCAAGGCAAACAGGACGACGAACTCACGATATACGGGACCGAAGGCACGCTCCGTATTTGGGCGTGGCGGGGTTGGAGATTCGACCCCTGTCGTGGCCGGGCGGAGGAGGTTTTGAGTTACAAACGCCACGAGGTCGTCGGCGTCGTGGGAATGAGCGGCGCGTTGAGCGAGTTCGCGTCCGCCATCCTGCGCAAGCGCGCTCCCTGTCCGACGGCGGAAGAAGTTCTTGCCGCGCACGAGATTATCGACCAATTCTACCGGCGAGTCCGGAGAAGCCCGCATTGAACCTGCTTCAGGAGTGAAATTTCTGTCGGTGCATTTCCTGCAGAGGCCGCTGTAGCCGCCCGCGCCGGGGCATCTGAGGGTGTCTGGCAAGGATTTTGTTCATACTTGTTTACACCCCGTCGGCGCTGGCATCACGTTTTTGACAGGTCATAGCATGGTTGATGATCCATGGTTTCATGAACCATCAGCCATCAAACCATTCTCGGTTCCGGCGGAAGAATCCTTGCGCTTGCGCGTCGCTTTTCCTAAAAGACCCCCGCATGACGCGCGATTTGCACATCATCATCAACGCTCCGCTCCCGTCCGAGCAGGAGAAAAAGCTGCGGGCGCTCGCGCCGGGGATGCGGTTGACGATGGTGCCACATGGCGGCACCGCGATCCCGAAGGAGGCGTTGAAGGATGCCGTGATCATCTATACCGACATGGCGAACTTCGATCCCGCCGATGCGCCGCGGCTGAAGTTCGTGCAGACGAACAGCGCGGCCACAAACCCGTTTCGCAAAAGCAAAGTGGCGACGGATTCCACACCCGTTGCCAACGTCACCGGCGCCTACACCGCCGCCGTGGCCGAATGCGCGATGGCGTTGTTGCTTGCGTTGACGCGACGGATCACGCTCGGCTGCCGGTTTCAGGCCGAGTCGCGCTGGCCCGAAGACTACGACCCGTGGGCGGGCGACGATCTATACGGAAGGACCATGGGCATCGTCGGCTACGGCAGCATTGGCCGGCACATCGCGCGGCTGGCGCAGGCGTTCGGGATGGACGTGCTCGCTTGCAAACGCCGGCCCGCGCAACGGAAGGACGACTCGTATCTGCTGCCGGGCACGGGTGACCCGGACGGGAAAATTCCGAAGGCTTGGTTTGGACAGGATCAAATCGCCGCGATGTTTCGGCAGTCCGACGTGGCGATGATCGCGCTGCCCGACGTGCCGACGACCCAGCGGCTGATTGGGAAGGGCGAGCTGGCCGCGTTGCCGAAGCACTCCTATTTCGTCAATATCGGACGGGGCGCCGTTGTGGACGAGCCGGCGCTGATCGAATGTTTGCAGAAAGGCGCGATCGCCGGCGCCGGGCTCGATGTGTTCGTCGAAGAGCCGTTGCCGGCGAGCAGCCCATTGTGGAAGATGTCCAACGTGCTCATCATGCCGCACGTCGCCTCATGGACGAACATGCAGGCCGTCCGCGCGGCGGAGGTGTTGATCGAGAACGTGCGCCGGCATCTGAACGGCGAGCCGTTGGTGAACTTAATTGATAAGAAACTGATGTACTAATCGTAATCGTCGTCGTCCTCGTCCTCGTCGTCGAATCTCGCCGACCCAGAATCGAGAACGAGGACGACGACGAGGACGAGGACGAAAGAGCCTATGAAAATCACTGACATCCGAATGATGCGCCTCTGGGGCCCCCGCCTGCACGGCGTGGGCGGCGGCGAGACCAAGATTGCCAAGATTATCGTCCGCGTGGACACCGACGCCGGCATTTACGGTCTCGGCGAGGTGGACGATTTCATGGGGATCCGCCGGTCGATCGAGTACATGAAACAATACTTCCTCGGACGCGACCCGTTCGAGATCACCCCGATCGTGTCGGAGATGATGTATGGCTCGCTGGCGCCGCATCACGACAAGGTGAAAGAGGGCGTGATGCCCGGCGGGATCATCGCCTGCCCGGTGTGTTCGCCCACCGCGACCTCGTGGGGACCGGCCGTCTGGGGGGCGAGCGGGGTCGGCATCGCGTTGTGCGACCTGGTGGGAAAGGCACTGAAGACACCGTGCTACAATCTGCTCGGCGGAAAGTTCCGCGACAAGGTCCGCGTCTATCTCGACCGCAGTTCGCCGCTCGAAATCGAAAAACCCGCCTCGTGGCGCAAGATGGCCGAGGACGTGGTGAAGTCGGGGTTCACGCAGATGAAGTTCGACATCGACTACATCGCTACCGACTGCGTGCCCGATGTCTGGAACCGGTCCGTGTCGCTGCAGCAAATCAACCGCATGGTCGAACGGCTGGGCATCGTACGCAAGGCGGCCGGGCCGGACTTCGAGATTTGCGTTGATTGCCACATGCACTACAACGCGCCCGACGCGATCCGCATCGCGAACGCGCTGGCGCATTTGAACCTGCTCTGGCTCGAAGACCCGACGCCGATCGTGAACGTCGATTCGTGCGCCGAGGTGCGGGCGAAAAGTCCGATCCCGATCTGCGTCGGCGAGATGTTCATCGCGGAGCAGTTCCGTCTCTTCATCGATCACAAGGCGTGCGACGTGTTGCATCCCGACGTGTTGTTCTGCGGCGGCATGCACGAGATGCGACGGATCGCGGAGTACGCCGAGTTGAATCATCTCCCGCTGGCGATCCACGGCAACGGCGGCGCGCTGGCGACGATTGCCGCGGCGCACGTCGCGGCAGCGTGCCGGAATTTTCTCGGGCTCGAATATCACTTCATCGAGACGCCGTGGATCGGCAAATACGTGAAACGAGACGCGCCGTTGTTCAAGGACGGCTTCGTGCCGTTGACCGATGCGCCCGGGCTGGGCATCGAATTAGACGAGAAGGTCTGCCGCAAGCACCTCGCGCCGGGGGAGAAGATGTTCTGAGCGGCGCTGGCTGATCATTTCCGCGCTGGCCAAAAGTCGCCAATGCCTGCCGCGCGCCCGTCGCAATTTCGTTGCTTGCAAAAGGACGAAAAACGTCAATCTTAGGGGCGCGAAACCTCGTGCCTGCGTTAACGGGTGAGAACTCAGGCAGGGTTCCTGCAAGAGTGCCGTGCCAGAAAACGAAAGGAGTCCCTATGTCCCTCAAAGAATTGCTCTCCAAACCGAAAGCCGAACTGGTCACACTCGCGAAAAAGTTCAGACTCCGCGGCGTGTTTCAACTGTCGAAAGACGCGCTCGCAAAACGAATCGCCACCATCGCAGAAACCAGGAAGAAGTCCGAGCCGGCACCGGCGACGAGGAAGCGAACCCGGGGAGTGCGCTCGGTCAGCCAACGGCGTTCCCGCATGGCCGGGCTCGTGGCGAAAGTCGTCCCACGCCGGGCGGCCGCAGAAAAACCCGAGACGAAGAAAACGGAACGCGTTGCATCCCGCCCACGGCACGCCGTCTCACCCGCCGAACCGATGGAAGCGCCGAAGCGCGAAGTCGCGCCACCGGAACCGGTGAAGCCCGAATTGATCGTGAGCCACCGCTTCGAGACGCCGGAAACGGCGAAGCAACGGTTCGTGGAGGAAAACCTGGGCGAGTTGCCGGAGAGCTACGCGACGGGCAAGCTATTCCTTACCGCGCGCGATCCGTACTGGATGTACGCCTACTGGGATTTCGGCCGCGAACAGATGCACGACCTGCGCATGCAGGCGCGCAACGGCACGGTCTATCTCCGCGTGTGCGACGTGACGGACATCAACTTCAACGGCCACAACGCGCCCGTCCCGCAGGAGATCGCGCTCGATCCGACTGCTAGGGACTGGTACATCCACATCGGCCAGGCTGGACGCAACTACGTAGCGCAACTCGGCTATTACGAACCGAACGGCAACTTCCGCGTCGTGTCCACCTCACGCGTCACGCGCACGCCATCGGACAACATCAGCGGCGACACGCGGGCGCGGTTCGTGACGATTCCGTTCGAGATTCCGTTCGTCCAACTCAAGGAGATGATCCGTCAGTTCCTGCGCGAGGGCGGTCAGCTTGCCGACGTGCTGGCGCAGTTGCAGGAAGAAGGTTTTCCGTTCCCGTTTCCGGTCGGCAAAGACGGCCGCTGGACGCGCGAGCAACAGGAAGCCGTGCTCGCGTACATGGGCGAGGAATTGTTGCGGCGGATACAGGTCGGCTCGTTCGAGATCAGCGAATGGTTGCGCAAACGCCTGCTGCAAGAGATGGGCTCAGCGGCGATCAGTTCGTTGTTCAGCCCGTTCGGCGCTTCATGGGGCCGCAAGAAAGGATTTTGGCTCAACGTCAACGCCGAACTCATCATTTACGGCGCGACTGAGCCTGACGCGAGAGTCACCATCGACGGCAAAGAAGTGAAGTTGCGCCCGGATGGGACGTTCTCGTTCCATTGCGCCTTCCCCGACGGCGGCTATTCGTTGCCGGTCAAAGCCGTCGCCGCCGACAAAAGCGACACGCGCGGGATCACGCTCAAATTCGATCGGCACACGCGCGCCCGCAAAGGCGAGGTGGGCGAGGTGCCGGTGTTCGCGCCGATTCCATCGCCGAACGAAGTGGCGCTGGCGAAGTGAAGCCGATGAAAGAACGGAAGGTTGGAAGATTGGAAGATTGGGTTGGTCCAGTCCGCTCCTGATCCTCGCATCATTCCATTCTTCCATTCTTCCATTCTTCCCGTCATTCTCCTCCCATGCCCCAAGGCTACGTAGCTCTCGTGCTGCACGCGCACCTGCCGTTCGTGCGTCATCCCGAGTACCCCGAGTTCCTCGAAGAGGACTGGTTGTACGAGGCGATCATCGAGACGTATGTGCCGCTGATCAACGTCATGGACGGCCTCGTCCACGACAACGTGGACTTCCGGATCACGATGACGATGTCGCCGCCACTGTGCGCGATGTTGCTCGACGGACTGTTGCAGGATCGGTTCCTTCATCACCTCGACCGGCTGATCGAGTTGACCGAAAAGGAGATCGGGCGGACGCGCTGGCAACCCGAGTTCCATGAACTGGCATGGATGTATAGCCGGCGATTCAAAGAAACGCGGCACACGTTCGTGGACCGGTACGGCAGGAACCTCGTCGGCGCGTTCCGCAAATTTCAGGAGCTCGGCAAGCTGGAGATCATCACCTGCGGCGCGACGCACGGTTTCCTGCCGCTGATGCAGGAATACCCGCAATCGGTCCGCGCACAGATTCTTGTCGCGCGCGATCATTACCGGGAATGTTTCGGCTGCGACCCGCGCGGCATCTGGCTGCCCGAGTGCGCGTACTTCTCCGGCGTGGATTCGTATCTGCAAGAGGCGAACATCCGTTACTTCCTGATGGACACGCACGGGGTAATGTTCGGCACCCCGCGTCCACGCTTCGGCGTGTTCGCGCCGGTATTCACGCCGCGCGGCGTGGCGGCGTTCGCGCGCGACATCGAATCGTCGAAACAGGTCTGGAGCGCCGAGGAAGGTTATCCCGGCGACGTCTGGTATCGCGATTTCTATCGCGACATCGGCTTCGATCTCGAATTCGACTACATCAAGCCGTACATCCACCCGGACGGAATTCGGTTGTTCACAGGCATCAAATATCACCGCATCACCGGCAAGAGCAGCCACAAGGAACCCTACAACCGCTGGATGGCGATGGAGCGCGCCGCGCAGCACGCCGGCAACTTCATGTTCAACCGCGAGCGCCAGGTCGAGCATCTCGCCGGCGTGATGAAGCGTCCCCCGATCATCCTCGCGCCGTATGACGCGGAGTTGTACGGCCACTGGTGGTTCGAGGGACCGGAGTTCCTGAACTACTTCATCCGCAAGACGGCGTACGATCAGAACATCTACAAGCTGACCACGCCGGCTGATTATCTCCGCGAGTTCCCCACCCAACAGATCGTGGACCCGAATCCGTCGTCCTGGGGCAACAAAGGTTTCTGGGAAGTCTGGCTCGAAGGTTCGAACGCGTGGATTTACAAACACCTCCACATCGCCGCCGAGCGGATGACCGAGATCGCCCGGATGCACCCGAACGCCTACGGTCTGATGGAACGCGCGCTCAAACAGGCCGCGCGGGAGTTATTGCTCGCGCAGTCCAGCGACTGGGCATTCATCATGAAGACCGGCACCGCGGTGAACTACGCCGTCAAGCGCACGAAAGACCACATTCTCCGCTTCACGCGATTGCATGAGCAGATCAAGCGCAACCAGATAGACGAAGGCTGGCTGGCAAGCGTCGAGTGGCGCGACAACATCTTCCCGAACGTGAACTACCGCTACTGGGCGTAACTCCTTCCCGCGAACAAGGCTACCCAGGTCTGTAACAACATTATCGCGCGTACGCGCGATAATGTTGTATTGCATTCGTCAGTAACTCGTGCATTCTGCGAACCCGTAAAACGACGAATCAAACCCAGCTCCATTCTTCTGAACATCCTCGACCTGGCGGAAGACCTCCTGTTCCTGGCAAGCCGGCCCGGTATGCAACGAATGACTCGCTACTGGGGATACACCGAGATGCGGGAAGCGTACCGCGCGTTCCAGCGATGGGAAGCGGAGGAGTACGTCGAGAAGGTGCGTCAGGGGGAACAGATCCTGTATCGCGTTGGCCGCAAAGGGAAGGAACTGCTGCTCCAACGGCGACCGTCCTCTACCCTTCGCAACCGCAGTTGGGACGGGAACTGGCGCATGGTGGTCTTCGATTTTCCCGAGGTCGCCAAGAAGGCCCGCGATGCATTTCGTCGGCAACTGCATCACCAGCGTCTGGGTTGCCTTCAAAAAAGCGTGTGGATTACGCCTGATCCAGTAATTCCCGAGTGGAAGCGATTCCTGCGAGAATCGGACTTGAAAGAGTGGGTCTTGTTATTCGAGAGCGCCGAACTTGGACCCGTGGACGACGTGGAGATCGCTCGCAAGGTATGGTCACTCGACGAACTCGCGGATCGTTATCGAAAGTACCTATCAAACTTCGGAGCGCTTCGCCGTCAATTGCAGGCTGCCCGCGCGCCTGCTCTCGATGGCGAACTGGGACGATCGATCCGACGCGAAAGCGACCGGTATTTCGAATTGCTGGAGGACGATCCCATGCTTCCGCGAGTATTGTTGCCTTCGAATTTTCCCGGCGCGGAGGCTGATGCACTCCATGAAGAGATTCGTGCCCATGTGCGAGAAAGCATTTTGTCGGAGAAACCCTGAACCAGCTCGATTGCAACCCCCTCCCGTCGTACAACATTATCGCGCGTACGCGCGACAATGTTGTCTTGCGCGCCGTGGTAGGGAATTGAGGATTCGCTTAGAGCTTAAACGGAAAGCTCTTTGCCCGTCAGGCGCCGATATGCTTCGCGGTATTTCTCGCCGGTCTTTTGGACGATCTCTTCGGGCAACGGCGGCGGAGGCGGTTGCTTGTTCCACGTCAGCGTCTCAAGGTAGTCGCGGAGGAATTGTTTGTCGAAGCTCGGTTGGCTGCCGCCGGGCTTGTACTGGTCGGCGGGCCAGAAACGCGAGGAATCGGGCGTGAGCGCTTCGTCAATGAGGATGATCTTCCCGTCGAGGATGCCGAACTCGAACTTGGTGTCCGCAATGATGATGCCGCGCGTGCGGGCGTAATCACGCGCCCATTGATAGATCAACAGCGACGCGTTGCGCACAGCATGGGCGGCTTCCTTGCCGATGATCTTCTCCGCCTCTTCGAAGGAAATGTTCTCGTCGTGGCCTTGCTCGGCTTTTGTGGACGGCGTGAAGATTGGCTTGGGCAACTCGGACGATTCGAGCAGGCCCGCCGGCAGCTTGATACCGCACACCGATTGCGATTTCTTGTATTCCTTCCAACCTGAGCCGGCGAGGTAGCCGCGCACGACGCACTCGACGGCGAGCGGTTTGGTTTTCATCACCAGCATCGAGCGACCGTCGAGTTGCTCGCGGAACTTCTGCAACGATGACGGGAACCGGGCGAAGTCGGTCGTGATGACGTGGTTCGGGAAAATGTGCGCCGTCTTCCCGAACCAGAACGCCGAGATCTGGTTGAGCACCCGGCCTTTGTTCGGGATGCCCTGCGCCATGATCACGTCAAACGCCGAGATGCGGTCGCTGACCACGAACAACAGGCAATCGCCGAGGTCGAAGATTTCCCGGACCTTGCCGCTCTTGACTTTCTGGATACCGGGCAGATCCACATTCTGCAAAACTGGATTTTGAGTCGTCATCATGCCGAAGGCTAAGCAGGTTTGCGCCCGCTCGGCAAGCATTTCCCTTCGAGACGATGTGTGTTACGATGCGGCCCGGAGATTCTTGCCGTGCCGGTCATACAAACGCGCGGCTGGAACGACCAACTAAGCAAACGAACCGAACGACTGGCCAAGGACGAACCAATGGACGCCGCGAAGTTGCGGGCGGAACTCGAGCGGTTGCACGCCGACAGCTACGGCTGGACGCTGGCGTGTTGCGCGCGCGATCCGTCGGAGGCGGAGGACGTTCTCCAGACTGTCTATTGGAAGATCCTGGCAGGCAAGGCCCGGTACGACGGTCGCGCGGAGTTCAAGACATGGCTGTTCTCGGTGATACGCAAGACGGCGGCGGACGCATGGCGGCGCAAGCTGCTTCGGCGGATGTGGTTCGTCGAATCAGAGGACGACGCTGCCGAAGTGGCGTCGCCCGAGCGGACCGAGGTCGCCATCGAGCGCTCGGAAACGCAGGTGCTGTTGGAACAAGCGCTCCTGTCTCTGCCGAGGCGGCAACAGCAGGCACTGCACCTGGTGTTCTATCACGACCTCAGCGTGCAGCAGGCCGCTGAGGTCATGGGCGTCTCGCTCGGCTCTGCGCGGACGCATTACGAACGCGGCAAGGCGGGTCTTCGCCAGTGGCTGACGGAATCGAGGGTGTTCGATGAGCCCAGGATCGGACGAAGCGAAACTGAAAAAGCTCTTCCTTGAGCGGAAGGCGTGCGACGAACGCAACGCGCCGTCGTTTGCGCGAACATGGCAGGTTGCTGTGTCGCGTTCGACGGAGCCGCCTCGCACCATGCGCTGGCTTGCGCCGGTGGCCTTGGTCGCCGCGCTGGCGATCATCGCGACGGCGATTGGCATCATGCTTCACGCGCGGATGCGGGAATCGCAACCGGCACAGGAAGCGTCGCTCGCGCTGACCCAGTGGCAATCGCCGACTGCGTTTCTGTTGACCACCACCGACAGCACGCTGCTCACAAGCGTTCCGAGCCTGGACCGGTCGTGGATGCAGGACATGTCGTACCTGACGGAAAGAATCGAATGAAAGGAGAACTCATGAAACGTATCGTTTGCTTGCTCGCTGGTGTTTGGTTGGTCGCCGGCGTCACTCTGATTGCGCAACAACCCGAGCCGGGACATCAACCGCCGCCGGGCGGCGGTCAATTCCAACCCTCAGGCCCACCGCATGGTCCGCCGGGAGGTGGTCCGCAACCACATGGCCAAATGGGTCCGTCACCGCAGCGTGATCCGATGGCGGAAAACTTCTTCCCGCCCGAGTTGTTGATGCAGAACCAGAAAAAGCTCGGTCTGACCGACGAGCAGCAGAAGTACATTCGCGAACAAATCCGCGAAGTGCAGGGAAAGGTGACCGACTTGCAATGGCAGATTCAAGGCGAGCAGGAGACGCTGCAAGCTCTCGCGAAGCAGGAGAAAGCCGACGAGAAGGCGTTCGTAGCGTCGCTGGACAAGATGCTCAGCTTCGAAAACGAAATCAAACGTTCCCACCTGACGCTTCTCGTGCGCATCAAGAACAAACTAACGCCCGAGCAGCAGCAGCAGTTGCGGGAGATGCGACAACCGCCACGGCCGCGGGGACCGATGCCGGGTGGGCCCGACAGGCCAAGCGGACCGGGCGGACCACACCCGCCGGGCAGATAGCCGGTCACGATAGCAACGTGGGAGGCCCTCTCCAGCAGGCCGTTTCGCTCGCTGAGGTTTGTCCTGCGGTCGCCCGCGGAGACGGCCTCCCACATCTTTCTCACGGCAGGAACGTCTTCTTCTTCAGCTTCTCGGGCAGGTAATCTTCAAGGACGTAGTTCAGGCCGTGCTTGGCGAAGGCCTGTTGCTCGATGCGGACGCCCATCTTGAGCATCTGCGCGATCGCGTCCTGCCACGGCTTGTGATGCTTGATGAACGGGTCGTTCTTGAGCAGGTCGTTGGCGCGTTTGATGTCCACGTCTTCGAGAGGATGTGTCGCGTCCTCCAAATCGTAATCGATGATGTCCTGCGGTGTAACTCCGAGGTATTGGGCCTGTGGAACGCAGAAGAACTTGTTGATGTGCGCCGCCTGGCCGCTGCCGACCTTGAGGGTGCGGTAAATGTTGCCGTAACCGTAGGGGTCGCCGTCGGTGAAGGCGAGGACAGGCAGTTTCTGGTCATCCGCGAGCCGGCGAATGAAGCGCCGGCAGGCGCGCGTCGGCACGCCGCTCATCGAGATGAGGATGCAGTTCGCCGTTTCCCAGTAGCGATGGTGGACGAGGCGCTGGAAGAGCGACGAAGTCTCGACCGCGAGGATAAACTTCGCCTTGGTCTGGAAGCGCATGTGCTCGACCTGCGACGGAATGCTCCAGGCACCAGTACCCTGCCGTGCACAGTTCACCTCAATTTCCTCGCCTGATTGCGGATCTTGGTCGATGACAATCAACGGCCCGGTGACATCCCCCCCGCGCTCTTCAGGGATGTAACCGAGTTGCTCGCGGTTGACGTCGAGCATCGCTTCCATGTCGTCGAGCAACTGGTCGCTTTCGGGCTGTTCGTCGAAGCGGCATTCGCCCCAGCTTTTTGCGTTGTAATAGACCTCGCGCTTGCCGGCGATGTCGTTCTTCAGCAAGAGATCGTTCTTTGTCACCGCGAGCAACCGGACCGACTGCGCGAACGTCTTGACCGTGTTGTAGGTGAGCGTCCGCGTCGCCCGTTTGCCGATCATCTCGAAGAAACCCTTCTTCGGGTCGTACTTCACATTCGACAGGGCGCGAATGGGAAACCGCATCTCTGGTTTCCGCGTGCGTTGGATGTCGGTAAAAACCTCCGTCGCGACACCATCAATGCGCGCCACGGCGGCCTTCTTGGAGACGGCTTGAGGGCCGGTGAGTTCGCGGGACTTGGATTTCGTCTTGGGCATGGCTTCTTTTACTCAATACCCGAGGTCGAAATCAAACCGGTTTCGCAGCGGCTCGCCAGCAAGGTAGCGTCGCAGGTTGTCGCAGAACAAGTCCACGATGCGCTGGAACTCGTGCGGGCTGCTCCCGGCGGTGTGCGGCGTGATCAGCACGTTCGGCAACGCCCCCAACGGGCTGTCGGGCGGGACCGGCTCCACGCGCAGAATTTGCTGGCGCTGCGGGTCGGTCAGCGGGATGCCGATCCAAATGGTGGGCCGGTCACTCATGGACGCTCGGCGCAACCGAAACGCCTCGCGTGTCAAGCCTGTCGTCCCGCAAAGCTTCATTTGCTTTGGCCCCGGTCCTGAGGTACAAAAGCTGCGTGTTGGTTCATGCCTGAAGGAGCAACGCTTTGAACGAACTGGTTAGCTCTCTGCCCCGCGACTGGAGGAGTTGGATCGAGATCATCCTCCTTGCGCTGATTCTGTATTACGTGTTTCTTTTTGTCCGCGGAACGCGTGGCGCGCCAGTGTTGACGGGATTCATGCTGACCCTGCTGGTGTTGACCTTCCTGTCGCAAATCTTCGAGTTCGAGGTCATCAACTGGCTGCTGAGCCGGTTCCTGGCGTTCTTTGCCATTGCCATCATCGTGATCTTCCAACCGGAGATTCGGCGTTTGCTGGCGGAGGTCGGCAGCCAGCAATTCATGTTCAGTCAGAGCCGGGCGCTGGAAAACGTGGACGCCATCGTGACCGCCGTGCGGGCGTTGGCGGAGCGCAAGATCGGCGCGCTGATCGCCATCCAGCGCGAAGTCGGCATCCGCGGCATTATCCAGAGCGGCGTGGCCATCGATTGTCAACTCACCCGGGAAATCCTCGAACAGATCTTCTTTCCCAACACGCCGCTGCATGACGGCGGGGTGGTCATTCACGGCAATCGCATCCTCTCGGCCGGCTGCCAGTTTCCCATGACCCAGCGCACGGACCTGAGTCGCGAACTGGGCATGCGGCATCGCGCCGGGCTGGGACTGACCGAGGAGACGGACGCGGTCGTGATCATGGTTTCCGAAGAGAGCGGGATCGTCTCGCTGGCCTTCAAGGGCCAACTCGTGCGGCACGTGGACGAAGCGCGGCTGCGGCGATTTTTGTCCGCGCTGCTCGTGCCGAAGCGGATCGAGATGCGATTTTGGCCCTTCGCGCGCAAGGCCGAGGCCAGCCGCCGGGAACGGACGCCCGAGGAGGTGTTCTCGGAGTTCGAGCGCGAAGCCGAGATCGGGATCCTTTCGAGGTAAGCCATGGAACGAATCGTCAGCATCATCCGCAACAACTTCCCGCAAAAGCTCGTCGCCTTTCTGCTGGCGGTGATCGTCTGGACGATGGTCAACCGCGCAATCGGGCCGGCGACGCCCGCGTTGCCCGAACAACGCATCGAAATGAGAGGAGTGCCCGTGTTCGTGCTCGGTCGCGCTGACATCCAGTCCGAAGTCGTGTTGCGTCCCGCCGAAGTGGACGTGACCGTCAAGGGGGCGCCACAGAAGCTTCAGCATCTCAAACCACAAGACCTCAAACTGTACGTGGACATCTCGGGACTGCGGGGCAAGGCGCGCGACACGCGGCGCGTCCAATGGTCGCTCAGCGTGCCGGGCGTACAGATTGACTCGACGTTTCCGCGCGTGATAGAGGTGGAACTGCGCTGATGAAGACTCAACCCAACGGCAAGAAACTTTTCGGCACGGATGGCGTGCGCGGCATCGCCAACGTCGAACCCGTGACCGCCGAAACCGCGCTCAAACTCGGGCGCGCCGCAGCGCACGTATTCAAATCGCGCTCGCCCGAGGCCAAGGGACGCGAGCGGCACAAGATCGTCATCGGCAAGGACACCCGGCTCTCCGGCTACATGCTCGAAAACGCGATCGCGGCCGGTGTGCTGTCGATGGGCGTGGACGTGTTGCTGATCGGCCCGTTGCCGACGCCCGGCGTGGCGTACATCACGCGTTCGCTGCGCGCGGACGCCGGGATCGTCTTGACCGCCTCGCACAACGCCTATGCCGACAACGGCATCAAGTTCTTCCGCGACGACGGGTACAAGCTCGACGACGAGATCGAACAGGAGATCGAAGAGCTCGTTTTCAGCGGCCGCATCGAGGGGATCCGTCCCACCGCCGAAGCCGTTGGCAAGGCCTATCGCATCGACGACGCGCTCGGGCGGTACATCGAGTTCGCCAAGGTTTCGTTCCCCAAGGGGATGACGCTGGATGGCCTGCGCATCGTCGTGGACGTCGCGAACGGCGCCGCGTACAAGTCCACACCCTGCGTCTTGCGCGAGTTGGGCGCGGAACTGTTCGTCTATAACAACGCGCCCAACGGCACGAACATCAACCAGAACTGCGGCAGCACACGGCCCGAGGTGATGCGCAAAGCGATCATCGAACACAAGGCTGATTGCGGCATCGCGCACGACGGGGATGCCGACCGCTTGATCATGTGCGACGAGAATGCCCAGCTCGTGGACGGCGATTTCATCATGGCGATCACCGCGCTCGACTTCAAGGCCCGGGGCGCCCTCTCGCAGGACACGCTCGTGGCGACCGTGCAGAGCAACCTGGGGCTCGATGCGTGTCTCACCGCCGCCGGTGCGAAGATCCTCCGCACGGCAGTCGGCGACAAGCACGTGATCGACGAAATGCTCGCACGCGACCTGAACGTCGGCGGGGAGCAATCGGGCCACATGATCTATCGCGATTACACGACGACGGGCGACGGGTTGATCAGCGCGTTGCAGGTGCTTCGCATCATGAAGACCGCCGGCGCGGCCTTGAGCGAGTTGTGCAAATGCCTTCGGTTACTTCCGCAGGTCAACGTCAACGTCCGCGTGAAGAATAAGCCGCCGCTCGAATCGATGCCCGACGTGCAGGAGCTGATCAAGGACATCGAAGGCAAACTCGGCAAGGACGGCCGGTTGCTCGTGCGCTACAGCGGCACCGAGCCGGTATGCCGGGTGTTGTTGGAAGGCCAGGACGGCCGTCAGATCGAGGAATACGCCAATAAAATCGCCGTGCGGATTCGCGAGAAGGTCGGCGCATAATCACCGCAGCAGGCACACGCCCAGCAGGATCACCGCCTGCGCAACCACGGCGCCGCCCACGTCGATCAGCGCGTGACGCAACTTTGCAGTCCGTCCCTTCTCCCATCTCTGGTGCAGTTCATCCGCGAATCCGTAGGCGCTGGTCACGAGAATCGAAGCCACCATCCATTGCCATTGCCAGAGCGCGGGATCGTCGCCGCGTAACGCGCGAAATACAAGTGCGCTCAGGACCATGTACTCCGCGAAGTGCGCGCCTTCGCGGATGCGGGTATGCGCGAGGGTGAGACGTTCCCCGGACAAGCGTCGGAACAGAAGCTTCAGTAGCGGCTCCACGAACCGTTTCGTCCTCGCCATCGAGAACCGGCTGGTGGACATCACGAAGATCAACCCCATCCACACGAGAACGGGCAGCCAGTAAACGCAGAAGTGGGCCATGAATTGCCTATGCTGTCAGAGTGCCATTCGGCGTGTGAGTTGCCGGTTGCCCCAGAATAGTGAGATGGTGCGCGGGGGGGGACTTGAACCCCCACGCCTTTCGGCATACGCCCCTCAAACGTACGTGTCTGCCATTCCACCACCCGCGCATTGAGTGATGCGGCTACATAGTAGCGCTCGCCGCGCATTCGGCAAGTGGTTTATTCGATGTAACCCAGTTCCTGCAAGCGCTTGGCAATCACACGCTCCTCTTCGCTCGTCAGTGCCTCCGCCGGCCGAGCGCCCGCGTCGTCCGCCCAATGTTGACGGACCATGCCGGTGCCGCGCTCAACCATGGCAGGTTCCTTCGCCGCCAGGTTTGTCCGCTCGAATGGATCGCGACCGAGGTCGTACAATTCGGGCTGGAATTCTCCCGCCTTGGGACGACCGGCGAACTTCCAATCGTCGAAACGCACGCCCGCGATCAACTGGCCAGGGTCGTGGTGCGGCGAAACCATCGCTTCGAGAAAGACCGGTCGCGCTGCCGGCGGCGGTGCGAGCAACGAACTGCCTTCGCACTCGCCGCGAGCGCCAGCCAGTTCGAGGATTGTTGGCGGTATGTCGATCGCGCTGCGCGTGGTCGAATCCGTTTTCCCGCGCGGCAGATCGCCGCCCGCCGCTACGAGCGGCACGCGGGTCAGCAGGTCGTACACGTGGAAGCCATGGTACTTGCTCAGGAGCGGGCAGCCATCGGGGGGAACATTTTCCTCTGGAAACCCGAGGTACTCTCCGTGGTCGCCGGTAAGGAAAACGCAGGTGCGGTCGAAGTTGGTCGCCTCGAGCATCTTCTCGAGGTAGAAGTCGATGTCGCGCAGGCAGGCGTCGTACAATCGTTCCGTGCCGACCTTCTGCAGGATGCGTCCCATCCCATCGTCCAGGCGATCGAGCGCGGACCGAACCGCGCCCGGCGGCAGACCCAGCAGCAGCTTGAAGAGCACGGAATAGCGGCGGAATTTGTGCAGGCTCCAGAAGTGGAAAATCACGAACCACGGTTGCTCGCTTTCGCGCAGTTCGCGCAAGCGCTGCAAAAGTTCTGCGCCGAAGTTGCCGGTGATGGTGCCCCACTTTTTCAGATGCCGATAAACGTCGAACCCCTTGTCCAGCCCGAACTCCGGCCCGAGCGGGCCCGACAGGAAGGCCTCGGTGCGGTAGCCGGCTGCCTTCAGCCCGTCGGCCAGCGTCGGAAGCCGTGCCGGGAACTTCGCGCCGCGCAAGGATTGCACGCGGTGCGTCGTCGGATAGAAACCGCTCAGGATGCTCGAAAAGCAAATCGGCGTGTGGCTCGCGACGGAGTAGAAGACGGGGAACGAAACGCCCTGTTCGATCAACCGCGGGATCGCGCGCAGGCCGCGGGGACGCCGCTTGCCGAGGACCTTGTCGTTGCGCAAACAGTCCACAACCAGCAGCAGGATGTTGGGAGGCCGTTTGCTGTTTGGTGAAGCCATCGGCGCATCTTTCGCCAAGCAAGATGGCGAACACAAGCAGTTTCTCCGCGAGGCCAATTCGTGGCGAAGCAAAACCTCATCGGCCCGTTCGAGGCAACACCATGGGTTGCAAAATGGCGTAAACCGCCACGACGACCAGAATGGTTGTCGCGACGTTGCGCATGGTGACCGGAGACATCTTTGCGCCGATCCGCGAGCCGGGCAGCGTGCCGAGGAGCGTTACCGGCGTGAACAGCAACCCGAGCACGATGGCATTCCACACCGGCTCGCCGAACCGCGCACTCATCCAACACAGGTTCGTCACTGCCATCGATGAGAAGATGGCCCACATCGTGACGCGCATCCGGTCGTTAGACCACTTGTGAGCGATCAACCAGAACACGATCGGCGGACCGCCCATGCCGGACATGCCCGAGATGATCCCCGACGCGATCATGGTGATCACGCCCCACACCGGCGGCAGGTGTTCGCGCGGTTCGGGACGCAAGGTGAGCCGCAAAATCACGACGGCCAGCAGGATGCAGCCGAAGATCTGGCAAATCTGCCCGCGACTCAGGAACAGAATCTGGCTCAGGATCCAGTTGCCGATCGGCTGCATGGCCGCGCCGATTGCGATGAGCCAGGAAAGCCCCTTCCAATCCGGCTTCTCGCTCGACCGCACGATACTCAAGCAGCCGTGCACGACGACCGAAACTGCGGTAATCGCGATGACTGCCTGTGGTTGAAACCCGCCGATCAACAGCACGGGAATCGCCAGCAACGCAAAGGCAAATCCCGCCGCCGAATGCAGCACGCTGGCCAGAAAGAGAACCACTCCCAGCAACACGTAATGTGAGGCGACCATTTCGGAAAATGCGGCGAAGATATGGCCCGGGCAGGACCACCGCCAGCGAAAACCAACCCGCGCATTGGGCTTGGTTTGTAGTAGCGCAATTCATTGCGCGGCTCCGGTATCCAGTCGCGCAACACACCGAAGCCTTCACGCCAAATCGAACAGCAGCGCTTCCGCGCCTTCGCTCGCGCGAAAATCGAGCGCGCTTTCCTCGCTCACCGCCGCGCCGTCGCCGGCTCTCAGCGCAACGCCATTCAGCGTCAGCGTCCCGCGCGTGACCTGTACCCACGCATGGCGGCCGGGCTTGAGCGGGTGCTTCAGTCCCTCGCCCTTTGCGAGTCGCGCCACATACAACTCCACGTCCTGGTTCACTTTGGCGGCCCCGTCGCGCGGCACCTTGGTGGCGATCAAGCGCAGCTTCCCGGTCTGGGCCTTGCCGTTGAGCGATCTTTCTTCGTAGCCGGGTTTCAGCCCTTTCTTGTCCGGCAAAATCCAGATCTGCAGCAGATGCACAGGCCCGGTTTCGGACGCGTTGAACTC
>Ga0187892_10004671_pt1 | contig 22663 bp, 21 predicted proteins | sample MA1701073metaG_FD_139345 | JGI IMG/M metagenome (GOLD analysis project Ga0187892, IMG submission 139345) | Bio-ooze microbial communities from a basaltic lava cave in the Kipuka Kanohina Cave System on the Island of Hawaii, USA - MA170107-3 metaG ... | reverse complement strand
GTTGCAACTCCAAAGAAACCGTTGCTGCTTATTATAAGCGCCGCCATTGTAGATGTGCCGAAGGTTGAGGCCGAGGAGGTCGCGAGGTAGAAGAGACCCCCGGCGTTTCTGAAGGACCAGTGGTTATCTGTCAGTGTCGTTGGGTCAGATAGGGTAAGCTGCGGTCCAGTGGTGGAAGCAACTTGGAGGGCCCAGCGGGGGGTAGTGGTGCCAATACCCATATTATCTCGACCGCTAATGTAGGTAAGGGTTGAATCGGAAGAAAGCGTGTCAGCTGCGGTTGTAAATAGAATAGTCCCGGTGCCACCGAAAGTTGAGAGGCCGGTTCCGCCGTTGGCAACGGAGAGGTCGGTACCGGACCAGTAATCATTATTTATGGAAGAACAAGTCCCCGCACCCGTTGCTGATAAAACAGTTAACGCTTGGTTTGTACACGTTACCCCGGCATATTCGCCCAGTGATCCATCGGCCGCAAAGAGTCCTAGGGTACTCGTTATGTTGGTTACGGCAAAAGTGGTTGAGGTGGCGTTGGTGGTGGTGCCGTGGGTAGCGGTGAAATGCTGAAGGGTCGTTGAGGCGGTGGTCTGGAGTCCGCCCGTTGAGTCTATTCTAAAGAGTTCGCTTCCTGCGGCGTTTTCAAGTTGTAAGAAATTCCCTGTAAAACCGGTGGTGGAAGAGGCATAAATAAGATTTCCAGTAGTAGTGGTCGCGAATATTCCAAGAAGCGCATTTGAGCCCTTTAAAGATGTGGCGCCCACTGCCACAGATACCCCGGCCGTGTTTGGATAGATGAAGAGGTTATCTGTTGAGGAAGCGAACTTGGAGTTACCAGAGTTTAGGTCGGTGCCGCAGAAGATTGAACCGTTCGTGTTTGCTTTAACATCGCAGTTGGCAGCATTGAGGTTGAGGACGGCAAGAGCGGTAGTGGTAGCTTGGCTTGTCGTGGCGTTAACGGCGGTGAAGTTCTGGAGAGTGGAGGAGCTATTAACAACGAGGTTCGTGAGAGTGGCGAGATTACCGTTAAGAGAACCGATGGTGGCAGAGTTCGAGAAGAGATTGGTGGTTGAGGCTGTTGTCGCAAAGAAGTTAGTGGTCGTGGCGTTAGTCGTCGTCGAGTGAGTGGCGGTAAAGCGCTGGAGAGTGGTGGAACCAGTTACTAATAGAGCGCCGGTGGAGTCAACGTTGAAGAGGGTGGTGCCAGCAGCGTTCCTGAAGTTTAGGAAGTTACCAGCAAAGCCCGTGGTGCTTGAGGCGACGATTAGGTTCCCTGTGGTCGTGGTGGCAAAGACCCCGAGGAGAGCGTTGGTCCCTCGGAGCGAGGTGGCACCGAGACCGAGAGAAGTAGTGCCTTGGGTCGGGAAGATGAAGAGGTTATCGGTTGAGGAAGCGAATTTGGAGTTTCCTCCCCCGCCGCTGGCATCAGTTCCGCAGAAGATAGAACCATTGGTGTCTGCTTTAACATCACAGTTCGCGGCATTCAAATTTAGAACGGCGAGCGAAGTGGTGGTGGCATTTGAAGTGGTCGCGTTAACCGCGGTGAAGTTTTGGAGGGTTGAGGAGCCGAGCGTCAGAAGGTTGCCAAGAGTAGCGAGACCGGAGTTGTTGAGCGTGGTGGAGAAGAGGTTTGTCGAGAAGAAGTTGGTGGTGGTAGCTTGGGTTGTTGTTGAACGGTCAGCTACAAAGCCGCCGGTGAAGGTGGAACTGGCAGCAGAGATGAAGCCGTTCAGGAAGCCGAGAGTGGTGGAAGTTGAAACTCCCCAAGATTGGACGGTCCAGGCGAAGGGTGAGCCGCCGGAGTCGGTACCGCAGAAGAGCGAGCCATTCGTATTTGCTTTCACGTCGCAGTTCGCGGCATTCAAATTTAGAACAGCAAGAGAGGTTGTGGTGGCGTTGGTGGTGGTTGAGCTTCCCATAGTTACACCGCCGACAAAAGTAGTTGAGGCCGCCGTCCAAATGTTTTCGTTCGCGAGGTTGATTCCCCAGTCGCTGATTGTGGCGCTTCCGTTGTAAGCCGATCCGTTTAGGGTTGCGTCATTTGTCAGAGAGAATAGGATACCGCCAAGAGATACTCCGGAGATGGTTGAGAATTGGAGTTGGTTGTTACCAATCGTTGAAGTTGAAACAAGTCCTCCGACCCCGTTTGAAGCTACAAGCTGATTTCCGGTTAATCCAGTTACCGCGAGTGTTGTTGAGGTGGCGTTCGTTGAAGTGCTTCGCACCATTGAAAGGGCCTGAATCGTTGAGGAAGAAAAGACCATAATCCCGCCCCCGCCGTTTGGAGTGATGTCGTTATTTGTGGAGGTGGCCCACTTAGAGTTGGCGTCGCTTCCTGGCCACGCCGTTCTACAGTCTCCGTTTATGCAAAGATTTAGGAAGTTTCCTGTGGCGGCAAAAAGGTTTGTAGTGGTTGCGGCAGTCCCGGTAGCGGTTCCGAAGGTGAAGGTTAAAAAGAAAGGCGATGTAGTTCCGGTAAGTCTCTGAAATGCGTCGGAATTGGCGAAAATAAAGGCTCCAGGTGTAAATGAGTTTCTTCCGGTACCTCCTTGTTGGACCGAAAATTGCGCTGAAACAACCGACGGAATAAGTAGGAGTGAGAGGGCGAGACCGAGAAGAAATTTTTTTATAGACATAGGTCTTTTTGCCCGTGTCTTTCTAATTTATTATATCACGCTAATCCAAATATCGAACCGCCACTCCCCACTGGTGAGGACAGTGTTGCGGTTAAAAGCCCGGCGTTCCAGCTCCACGTTATGGCGCCGCCGGTTTGCTGGTAAACCCCTCCGTTAATTACCAAAACGATTGGTAGGGATGCGAAGGTGAAGTCGAGATTTGAGTCGTCAATCGTACCGGTCGCCGCAAGAATACTGAAACTTGCCGCGCCCACAACAGAAAGCGGACTTGATGGCGTGCCGTCTCCGGTGAGGGTGGCGTCATGCGAAACGGTTGAAAGACCCCCACCGTGCCACCTTTGATCACTCATATCAAGCGGCATTCCAGCGATATCTTGCCTACTTATAAGCCTCTTTTTCTTCACCTCCGCAAAAAACTCTTCAATCATCTCCTTAATACCCTTAATGGCCTCTGCGTTGACGGCGGCGGTAAGCGTGTTGAGTTTTTGAGCGATTTCTTCCGGTAGGTCTGGTGATCCGTCTTTACCTCTGATACTCCTGCCGTGTTTGCCGGGTTTTCCTGGCATGCCATCAAAATAGTGCTTTCCTTTTACCGGCGTCGCCAACTCAATAAACTTTTTAACCTCGCTCGGTGTGAAGTAATCAACCCCCTTGCGCGGTCGCGCCACGTTCCTTCTAATGTCGTCAATATCTTCTTTCGTGAAATAGTCCTTGCCCCGAACTGGTGTGGCGGCTTTTATAACCTCGGCTAGTTCTCCGTCGGTAAAGTAGTCAACCCCCTTTTTCGGAGTTTTGCCGTCTTCTCCTTTTAGAAAAGATAGAGATACCCGTTCGTTTTCTCTACCCTCAAGAATCCTGAGCATCTCAGGGTCGTTGGCAAATATTTTTTTAAGATTTGAAGTTTTTAGCATGGTGCTTGCGTTCTCGGACACAATGTGTATACTGTGAGCATGACAATATTTTTAATAGTTGCGGCTTTCGTTTTAGGCGCAGTCTGGCGAGAGAACGTATACAGAAAATTTAAAAGATAACTCATTGCAGTTTTATTTTCTCCCTCGGTACTAATTTTATACCAGAAAGCGATTCTTTGCTTTGGAGCTTAAGTTCCCCTAGGGTGTCCCTCTTTTTCAATTTAATACCGGTAATTGGCTTCTGTTTTAAGACACTCTTCTCTGGCAGGATATTTTCCAACTGCTTAAGGGCTTTTGGTACGAGTGTTTTCTTAAGCTTAACAAGTCCCTTGAGCTCGCCCTTATTTTCGCCAGTTTTATATCTATCTCCCTGAAGAATCAGCTTAAGGCTGGAGGAGAGGTCGTAGAAAAAAGATAGGATTCTCGGCGATGAGGTGTAAAGTGTTGGATCCATTGCGCCGATGATGGTTAGAGATTCCCGAGCCGATTTAAATGCAATATCTTCAAGAAGTGTTCTGTCCTTCTTATCTCTCATGGTCGAGTAGAAGGTGTAGACTCCCAGAGCAACGGCTGCTGTTGTAATGGTGGAAGCAAAAAGGTCTCTAAATTCCTTTGAACTCTTCGCCTTTTTCCACTCACCACTTCCCACCATTCTTGTCAACCTTGAGAGGTTGCCGACGTTTCTTGAAATAATAGGAATAGCCCAACTTCGGTACTGGGTGGTGCCTTGGCCGAGAGAGGTTGTGCCGAGAATAGATTTTTCTATCGCTCGATAACGGCTCATGGCAGCCTTCATCTCGGCCAGTCTTTTTGAGGTAATTTCTCCTCTCGCCCATTCGTCTTTTGTCATAGAGGCAAGGAGCCAGGTTTCTGATGCTTTGCGGGCGCCAACTTGGAACCCGGCAAAGATTGCCGAAAGGCCTTTCTGTCCTACATGGGTTGTTGGTTCTCTCAAAGTTTCAACGAGAGTTTTTCCTGTGAAGTTTTTATACTTTTCTATAGTTGCCCTGCCCTTTTTTGTGGCAAGCCTTGCAAGTCCCAACGCCTGCCTTTCTCTAAGAGCAGGAAGTATGGTTACTTGCTCTCCAATGGGTGCCGCAATCTGAATTGAAAGATTGAGACCAAGGTCAAGAATTCTCATTAGAGCAACCCCGGTGCGGAGCGCCCAGTCTACCTTCCCGCCTGGATTAATAAGTCCGGCGAGAACTTCCGGCGGCCTGCCTTTTTGAGAGTTTATATACTTGTTAAGCCAGCGTTTGAGTGAGTCGTTGTACTCTAGGCCTCTCTGAGTCATCCTTTTTGGGGTCATAGTGTGGGCATAAATTACGAGCTTAGGTACGATGGAGTCGAGGGCTTGTTTTGTGTAAAAGGCGCGGGCGTACTGCATGAACACTTTGGCAATGTTTTTTGACGGCTTAAGATTGTCCGGGCGGCGTAGGGAGTATCGGAAGAATTTTTCAAGAGGTAAAATATCGCCCTCTTTACCCGAGAGAATCTCAAAGTTTGCTTCAACGAGTTGTCTGGCGCTCTTCATCTCGCGCCACGCGGCCATCAGTCCGTCTTCTTTAACCGCCTCTAGAAAATCGCGCTGAACGTGCGAAATATAATTATTATAGAAACGCGTGCCTTTGAGGACGTTGTTTTTAATTAGATAGTCTCGAGCCTCGGCAAGCCACTCCTGTGTCAAATGGGCAACGGAAAGCTCCTCAGTTGTCATCTCAGACACGCGCGCAAATTTTTCAGCGTTAGTTGCATTTAACCATTCCCATATTTTCTGGTCAGCCGGCACGAGCCTCCCCGTGACGCCCCTTGGTCTTGATTTTCGAGCCGCGCGCATTAACGGAAAGAGTTGGTTTTCCAAATCAAACACTTTTTTGTCTCTGTCAAGAAAAACCCGAATCATGTCTTCGTAGACAAGTCTGTGGAAGGGCGAAACTTCCGGCAGAGAGGCGGCGCGCATGTTGTCAAACCCAGTAGCCCCCCTTTCTATGATTCTTGCAATGTCCGCAGGCGATGCGCCAGACTCTTCCATAAACTTTTCTTGGGCTTCGCGAACCGTATTAATGCCCTTAAGATTTGTGTTTTTTACTGTTTCTAGTTGCCTTACACCGAGGAACTCGTCGCCGTGCTCAAAAGTTTCAAGGAGAGCGCCAAACTCCCGTAGTTGCGAGACGCTCATGTTTTTAATCTCCGGTAGCTTGAGGGCCTTGCGCAGATTATCTACCTTAATGAGCTCCTTCTCAAAAATAGTGCCCTCGACCCTTAATCTTTCTTGATTGAGAACAAAGTTGGCAGACGCCTGCCCCTCCATTTTTCTGAGGAAGTTATAAAAATCTTTGTCCGTCATGAGCGAGATGTTTCGCATGCCCTTAAAGCCCATGATTTTAGATATTTCTTGGTCGGTGAGTTTAAAGAATGCTTGAATCGCTCGGACCTTGTTGATTCGGGATTCGGTCTCTTTCGCGATTTCTTTTCTCAGTTCTCGAAGAATGGCGCGCTTGCTTGAAAAGTCTTCGATCCTTTCGGCAAGCTCTTTTTTTATTGATTCTAGGCGATCTCTCTGGGCTAGGTATTTGTCTAGGGCGGTTTTTGCGTCGTCAACACTCTCGAAGCCGAGCATATTTTTCGCGATATCATCGCCACGAACACCCCAGATGCTGTTTTTGACAATTTTATTATCTCCTTTCAATGAGCGCATCCCTTTTTTGCCTGTTACTTCCGGCAATTCGCCGGTTGTTTTTGAAACGTACTTAACAAGCTCTTTGCCGGGTAATTCGGCAATAGCCATTTCGGCGAATTCGCGCTCTAGCTTCAAGAGCTCAATCGCTTCTTTATCAGAAGAGAGCCCTCTATTTTTAAGACTCTGAATTGCTTTTGTTTTAAGAACGAGATTTTTCTCGGCGGCCGTTAGTTCCTGCGAAGCTTCTTCTTTCCAGTCTCCTAAACGTTCTTCTGGAACCTTCTTCGCCCTGACTACCACATCAATCTCTTCGGGTGTTTTGCGGCCGGCAAGAATATCGTCGTAGAGTTTATTGAAGCCGTTGGCGCGGCGGATAAAGTCTCTAATCCAAGAGAGAAATCTTTCCCAAAGTCCATCAAAACCGCCCTTACTCTTGCCCGCGCGGACGTAATCTGCGAAGTCATCGGCGAGCCACTCCTCGGCTTGAACATCTGGGCGACCCTCTTCCAGTTTTCTCGCGATTGTTAGGTATGATTTTTTAACCTTGTCAAGGACGATTTGTCTTTCGGCGCCGGTAAACCTTGTGTGAAACGCGGCGTGAAAAATCTCGTGGTAGGCGACCGATTCACTAACTTTTCCGCCGCTTTCCATGAGTTCGATAATCGGTTTAAATCTTCCAAACAGGCCATCTTTGCTGAAGTCTCTTTTGAATCTAAGCTCGCCAAGAAGGTCTCGCTTCGTCATTTCCGGGTCAAAGAGTAGGTCAAGCTCGTCTGGTGAAAAGAAATTGCGGACAAGTTTCTCTACCTCGTCTTTAGTTATATCGGGCGTGAATTTCTCTCCCTTTTTAGCTTTTGAGGTTCCGTCGTTCGCCCTCTCCCATATATCGGTGAGTTGGGATTTGAAATCTGGTCTTTTTATCAATACTTCTGATTCTCCTTCAAATTTTTTAGCCAAATCTTTTGGAAGTTTTGTTGTATCTAAAAAGATTTCATTCGGTGCAAATTCTCTTTCTATGACCATGCCAAAATCTTTAGCAATATTCTTGTCATAAGTCCAACTCTCCACTCCCGTATTTGGTCGAGAAACATCCTGTGCTTCATTAGTTCCCCGATAAAGTTTAACTTTACCTTCTGGTTTATATTTATTTAACTCATACTCAATTTGTGCAGATGGTCTACTTAAATTAATACCTTCATAACCTCTTGGCTTGGTCATAGTATCTAACCAATCAACAGTTTCTTTAGATATTTGTTCAGTTTTAACTTTATTCACAAACTCCTCCGCAGTCTTGTATTTGCGGGCTTCTTCATAGAGGGGCGTGAGTTTTTCTGACATATCCGCCTCTGTTTTTAGAAGATTCTTGTCATAAACTACGACCTCGGGAAAACCTGCGCCTGGGCCATACTCTTTTGGTTTGACAATTTTAAAGCCATCGTACTCATTACCGAGGAGCTTTTTTATATATGCGTCTTGTTCTGCGCCGAAAAGAGAGATGAGTTCTAACCTTTCACTTTCTGTTGGTGTATACAGATTAAGGGCCCTTGTTGGCTGGATTTTTACGACGTTTTTGCCGAAATCTTTGGCTACGCTGGCGTCGTCGGTTAAATATATCCCTTTGCCGTAAGAAGCTGCGCGATCTTTTGAAATCTCAAGAGCATCCTCTGGTCTTTTCACACCCCTGAAGTATACGCCTTGCTCTGTTTTGACGGGAGGCGCCTTCTCAATGGTTTTTACTGTGCTGACTGCCTCTGGGGTTTGTTTTAACGAATTCAGACGATTAATAAACATCTCGACGTCTTCAGTGTTATTGATTCTGACAAAAATTCTCGAGAGACTCCCGGCGTTCTCGTCTGTAAGATTTGGCACCTCTTTTTTTAGAAGGTTCGCAATCTCTAACGGGTCTCGACTCTTGGCTATCTTTTGGATTGCCGTGCGACCGATTATCGTACCGCCCATGAAAAAGACGTCCAGGCCGAAGAAAGCTTTATCGGCAATATCCCAGATGGCGGCCTTCTTTAAGGGCTTTTGCTCTTCTTCGGAGAGCCCGGAGATAAGCCCTTTTCTTTTCTCCATAAACTGCGCTTTCTGGATAGGGTCATTGGTACTGACGAAGGTTAAAGAAATTTCGGAAGCAAGGTTTTCGTCTACTCCGGCTTCGACAAGTTTGTCATACCTCGGAATGATTCTTTCGGCATCGGTGCGGAAATATGGAAAAAGAAGGCCCGCAAGACCTTTGTCTTCTTTGCCGGTGCCAAAAGGATCTCCTTCGCCGAAAAATCCCGCCTCAAGGTTTTTAATGACGTCCTGCGCCGTTTTTGGTAGTTTGCCTATAATTTTCCTGCCAGAGTCCTGTTCCGGTGCTGAACCAATAGTTTCTTTGCGGGCTTGGATATCTTTTATGTGCTCTTGCCACACCCAGTCTACAACGACCGGATGGACACTTTGCCTGACTTCTTGCTCAAGAGCAGTTTTAAACGAGGCCGGCGGCTTTGATTGTGTTGGTAGAACTGGTTTTATTTGAGTCAACTCCACAACTCTCGGCGGCAACGGCCCAACGATCGGTTTAAGAACCCTTGGTAATGTGGTCGGAATTTTTGTCAGTAATTCCTTTTTAGGCTTAATCTCTGGTAATGGTTTAACATTTCTCGTTACCCTTAAAGGTAGTGGTTCAGCAAGTTTACTAAAAATCGAAGTTGGGCTGATTTTCGGGAGAACTGGGCGAGTGGCGGCAGGTTTAAAAGACTTATAGTTGGCGGGTTGTGCTGGTTTTTTGAGTATTTCAAGTAAGTTCATTCTATATCCTTAATCGTCTGCTCGACGGCTTCGGCATAACTCATACCGCCATTGACGTAGGTCTCTACCTGTCCTGCCAAGGCATCTAAATCCTCGTCTGTCAAGCCCTCGTAGGTTGCTTCAAAATATTGGCGTGCTTTTTTGTAATTATTCGAGAGTTTTTCTTCATCCTCCCCTTCGGCTTCCGCCATTACCTCCCTACGAAATTCGTTCCAGGGTGGCACGGCCGCTTCCGGTAGGATACTCTGTTGCAGTTCATTTTGTAGTTTTTCTATAAACCAAGCGGGCGGTTCTTCGCTCTGAAGGTCCTCTAAGATGTCTTTTTCAGACATTCCCACTGTAGAAATAGGGAGACTGAGACTCTTTGCCTCAGATAAAGTAATTTTATTTTCAGCTCCTCCGATTGTAGAGGCGGCCTTTTCGGCACGAAGATACGCGAAGAGTTGCTGATTTTCCGGTAAGGAAGCGATGTTCCCGGGAAGCTCTCCTCTGCCTTTAAGGATGTAAAAATTTCGAGTAGCCCCAGAGAGTTTGTCTAGATCGTCTTCCGGTGCAAGGCTCTTTAGTGTTTTTGACACCTCCTCTGCGGTGAAGTTTCCAATAAGATTGCCTCCCTCGTCAAAGTTTAGGAGGTCAAGTATTGTCTTGGGGTCGGTTATCCCCTGATTCATTAAATCCGCAATTGCCGTGTCTCTAGTGGCTTGAATAATCTTGTCCTGCTCTTTTTTAATGGCGGCTCGTGCGTCGTCAATGGCTTTATTTAAAGTAGTAATGCGTTTTTCGGCGGCAGTGTTGTAAATGTCCCAGGCACTCTGAATGGCATCAATTTTATTGTTTTGAATGGCGAAAGTGAGGTCCCCGACAGCCTTAGCCATCTTGGCTTCAAGATCCGCAACGGCGTTAAGTCCTCCGGTGATAATAGAGCCAATGGTCCGTACTTGGAAAGACGGGTCGTATTCCGCGGCGCCTTTCTGGAACCCGCGAATATTGCCGAGTCCAATATCTGTTATATTTTGGAGCTTTTGGGCTTCAATAAGTTGTTTAAATTGAGCTTCCAAGCCCCTAATCATCGCTTGTTCGGTCGCGCTTAAGGGTATTGTACCTTCTTGAATGCCGAGTATTGTGTCTAGAACCCTTTTTGACTCTTTTTCGTACTCAACATTCTTTGCCTCAAGAGCTTCTTCTTTCTCTCTTAAATCCCTGTCTTCCGGTGTTTCTTCAAGCGCCTTTGAAATATCAACCTCGTCTTTGGCTTCAAGGGCTGCCTGTTTAATTTTTAAATCCTTTTCTTTTAACGCGGCCTGGTCTTTCGATTCCTTCAGCTTGGCCTGTCTCTCGGCCTCTACGGTAGCTGCCGCGTCTCTCGTTGCCTTTGCTGTGGAGACGGTTGCAGCTTGGTTTGTCATGCCGGTGACAATATCTTTGTGCTGGAGTTTTATGTCTTCAAGGTTGTCCGCGGCCGCCTTTGATGTAATAACTGTAGGAACGATTGTTGCCGGATTCTTCGCGAGATAGTCTTCGGAAGCTTTTGTCGCCTCCTCGTAGGTTTTAAAATACCCCGTGGTCGGAGAACCAAATTTAAATTGTTCTGTAAGCTTCGGATTCATTGTCTAGACTAGCTCAGTGTTCTGGGCGACTAATGATGCCCCGGTACCGCCCGCGCCCCCGTCTCCACCGCTCCCCGCGCCGGCACCCGCGGCGCCAGCCGTGACCGTGTAAACACCCGTGTTGGCGGTAAGGGTGCTGTAAACAATTACAATAGAGCCCCCTCCGCCGCCGCCCCCGCCGGCGCCAGCACCGCCGGCTCCGGCGGCGGCACCCGCTACTCCTGAAGCATCTATTGTTCCTGTTATGTTTAGCGCACCGCCACATTCGATATAGAGTGCGCCCGCCCCACGACCTCCAGCGCCCCCCGCACCGTTGGTAGATCCGCTATCATCGTCTCCACCGTTTTCACCGGTATTGGTCATGGAGCCACCACCACCGCCGCCGCCGCCACTATTACCACCAACAGTAGATCCGCCACCCCCGCCACCCCCTCCTCCACAACCAAAAGGAACGGCTTTACCGTTTATCCTGAGCACTCCTCCGTTAAGAAATCCGACCCCGCCCGCACCGCCAATACCGCTTGGATCTGCCGAGGTTCCGCCACCCCCGCCGCCGCTTATTGCGCCTAAACTTGTGGCACCGGGATTACCGCCTGCGCCGTTACCGCCGATAGCGCCCGCAGCGCCCGCCGTGCCACCAAGACTCCTCAAGTCAATTGCTCGAGTAGCCGAGCTTGTTATAACAACATTTCCGAGCGATTTAAGGATAATGATGGTTCCGGTAGCAGCTGGATTAGAAAAAGTAAGTGCGCCCGTTCCGGTAATAGAGATGGAGGTATAGTTTTTAACAACAACTGACGCTCCGGCAAGATCTATATTTGTTGTACCCGAAGAAATAGCTAGTGCGCCGTCTGCTCCCGTACCGCCAAATTTTCTTATGGCAAGATTCCCGGAAGGATTTATCATCTGGAAATTTGTGCCGTCGTATTCAACCACAACTATTTGGCCGGCAACGATATCTCCAATGGCGAGATCTGCCGAGCCGCCTGATTTTTTAATTGCGGTAGCGCTAAATCCGTTTACCGCAAGAGTAGAGGCTCCCGTATTGGCGTTGGCGGCTTTGAAGGAAAAGATTTGACCAGCTGTGTACCCCGTGATCGCCGGCACTGGGGCTATGACATAAGCGTTAGCTGCACCAGTATCTGCTTTATAATCAGAAAGAAGGGTTGAGGCGAGTTGGCTGGGGCGAACAACGAGCGGGCCAACACTTCCGTCTGATTCTTTGTCAAGCACCTCTTGGTCGGTTGCAAGTTCTACGGACCCAGCAACGGATTCGCTTGCGAGCGGAACGCTGGGTGTGATAGGAAAAGTTTCAAATTCCCACTGGCCAGTGATTACTTCATCATTGTCTTTGAAAGGAATGCGCCCGTAAAATCCCGAAGTGTTTGAGATGACAAAAACGCTTGATCCGGCGTGAGTTTTTTCGAGTCCCGAAGTTTCGGTGAACGGTTGTTTGAATAAGACGGTTTTTACCCCCGTGAGCGTGGCGGTTCCGTTGGCGTTTTGCGTAATGCCGGTGAAAGAGATTTGTTCCTCAAGTTCTCCGCTTCCTGGCTCGATTGTGCCATATCCAATGGTTCCAAAATCAGCCATTACGACAAGCTCTCCGTCAATAGTGCGCATTGATTTAAGAACAACAGAGGTTGCCCCTGCTATCGCGCCGGAGCCAGCGAGGGAAAACGTTTGAAGTTGATCAGCGTAAATTGTCATGATTAAAATGTTTATACCCGCTTGTTTTTAATTTCTTGATTAATTGTAGCATGTTATTGTCTTATTTTGATGGGTAGCTGTGTGGACGCAAAGGCGTTTAGGCCGAAAGCCAGTAGCTCAAACCTGTTGTTTACCCCGAGGACGGAAAAAGAGATTGAAACCTCAAAAAAGTCCGTATTATTGAAGCTTTTTTCCACCCTGAATTTCGGCGGCAGGTTGTTGATTGTTTCTGGCCCCTCGCCGCCGAATTTCACCTTGCCAAGGGAGCTTTTGCCAAAGGGTCCCTGGGCAGGTGGCAGACAAACGATTTGTGTGTCCGCTCCGTCAATCTCAAAGGTCTTGACAGTAGCACAGCCGTCTAGCTCATAGGTGATTGCGGCGCTAACGGTGGTGTTTTCGTTAACATAGCCTTCGACGTAAAGATAGTTGGCGCTTTTAAGGCCATTTCGCTCGCCGTAGTTTTGGTAGGAGAATTTCATTACCATGTTTATTGGATGCCCGAGAAATCCTGGGTAGACTCGGTCCGCATAGCCAGTAAAGAGTTTGTAGCTCTCTGAGGTGGCGTAGGAGTGTCCAAAGAGTTCTCCGTCGACTGTATAAAAGCGCGAGATTGGCAATTCCTGCGGCGCTTCCCATGTACCCGTTATAATGTTGTATATTCGGACTAGCCCCTCTTTTGGAACGGCAGCATATATTTTATAGCGATGGTAGTAGATTGAAGAGTCTTCAAAATCATAGCTGTCAATATCCAGCTTTATAGAGTCTGAGATGTTGTTTTGTTGCGGCGTGCCAAAATAATTTTCCATGCGCCCAATCATGTCTATGGTGGTTTCGTTGGTTATTACGATGATGTTGTTTTTCATGTGCGAGACTGCGGCTTGCGAAATTGCTCCCTGACGCTTTCCTGTCTTTAGTGGTTCGGCGTTTACCTGCTCGTAGGTTACGCCGACCGTTGAGGTCTGCAGTTCAAAGTTAATGTTGTACCAGAGATCTTGCCCGGCCGAGACGTACATAAAATTTTCCTGCGGTTTAAAAGCGACAATGTTGTCGTCAAGAATTAGCATAGAACCCTCCCCAACTTGGCGGGGTGTTGATTGAGAATAGTTGGTGTAGGAGTTTACTTGGGAAATCCAGACGTTTGAGGCCGTAAGTGACGAAAGAAAGATTTGGTTGTTGAGTGTTGAGATAAGCCCGTTTTTAAAGGTTGCGGGCGGTCCGGAAGTAAAAGACGAGTTCAAGGTTGTCACAACGGCTTGATGAACCACTTCTCCGACGAGGCTTGGAAGAGCGGTGAGTCCTGTTAGGGTTGTAGTGCTCTCTCCTCCGGTGTAGGTATAAGAAACTCCGTCCACAACAATCGTTTTATTTCCCGAGACATAAAATCCGGCATCCGCCCAGCTTTCCGTGCCGGTTTTGGTTATGGTTGTTGCGGTATTAGACAAAACGACCGCCGTGGCGCCGTTCCAAGCCTGTATTTGCGAAGCGCCGTTTACAAACAGCACCTCGCGGAGAGACTCCGTGGTGTTCCAGAATTTGGTGAAGTTATAAGATACGGAGGTGAGGTTTGTTAGGAGATCGCGCCACGTAACATTTCCGTCTTCGTCGACATATCGGTATTGAAGTTTGCCGTTGTTTGAGCTTGAAAGAAACCCGGCGCGCAAATGTTTCTCTTCGTTTCCGCGAGTGAGCCAGTCGAATGAGGAGACGATTGCGGCGGCAATAGCGCTCGTCTCGCCGTCAAGAGCATATCCTTCGCGTATTTGAAGGCGCTCTGAGACGTTTGAGAGTACGTTTTTTGAGCCCACAATCAAGACGCCGGGAGGAAGATTTGTTACGTCTTCTCGGTTCCGGTAAGTTAGTGGGTATTTCTCAACGAGGAGAAACTCGTTACTTCCTGACGGCGCCTTACTCGCCATAATTACTTCGCCTTTTTGGCGTCTTTTTTATCCTTACCCTTCGCTACCTCGTTCGCGTTATTGAGGTCTTTCGCAAGATCTTCCTGCGAACCGCCCTTCATCGCGTTTTCCGAGCGTACCAACCTGTTTGTTCCTGATGACATACGTTTATTTTAAATTAATCCCATAATAGCCACTTTTTCCTTAAGTGGCAGAGATTTGCTGTTAATGGATTCGGCCTTGGGCTTTTGCCGGCCTTTGGCCGAACCTTTCTTTGGATTGTTTTTCATTTTCGTTTTTTTACTCTGATTAAGTCCGACCCGCCGGTTCTTGTCCACTCGTACGGACTCGCCGCGTCTCTCGCTTTTTGTTTTGCCTCAAGATTGCGTACAGCCCTTTTTACCTTTGCAACGGGTTTAGAGATGAGTTTTCTCCCTTTCTTTCGGTACTTTCGGAACTTCATCATGAGTTCCCCTGGTTTAAATTTTTTTGGTATTTTCATATATTTTAATTATTGCTCCCTGGGCCGGTAAATCTCCGATAGCTTTTATCGGGCTTCAGGTAGTAGGTGCTTTGGGGTTTCTGTACCTCTGACTTGTACATCGCTTTATACTGCGCGAGAGCTTTCATATACTGGTCTTTGAAGAAGTTCCCGTCGTACCCTAGGGCATCTGCCCCCTGCTGCTGTTGCCCGGCGAAGAACGCCACGAGGTTGAAAAGCAGATTGTAGCTTTCGGTGTCAAGGTTAATAAGGTTAGAGTCGTCGGTGACGGTTTCCTGGAAAGCGCCGGTTTCCGCATCTCTAAAAAGGTACTTTGAGTAGTATTGGTAGGCAAGCACAGTACCAAGAATAGAGTTAATGCCGTTTAGTCTTACTCCGGTCTGTAGTTCCCCATTATAGTTCCAAGTGACTCGAAGATAGGTGATGTTCGAGGCGTCTGGCGACCCCACACTTGATGCGTTTGCCCAAGGAAACTCTAGGAGATTCCAGCCGTTTTCAAAAGCATTACCGGATTGATTTAAAAACACGGTAGAGAACCAATAGTCCGATACCGAAGATCCCCAACGCAAAGTTATACTGTTAATGGCGTCTCCGGAAGGAAGGTATGAGTAGATGAAGAGTGAGCTTTGATTTTCCACTTGGGAGAGGTTTATTGGGGTGGAGGTGGTGTTTTCAAGATAGCCGGAGTTGGTTAGAGAATTTGTTGCCTTTAAGGAAACATTATCAAAGGTGATGGTGCCGGCGGAAATGTTGTTCGTGAAGAATAGGGCGGTTTGGCCGGTTCCCGCTATTAGCTGAAAAGATTTTGTGCCTGATTCGTTCGGCCCCACAGAAAAGTCCGCGAAAATTGCATTTGCTAGGGCGGTTACGTCGGTTTGGGCCTCGAGTTCTGCAATCACCCCAAACCCCGCATACATTGCTCCGGTCGCAACGTCGGCGTCGGTTTCATAATCAAAAGAGACCTGATAGGTTTCTCCTGGAGTAAGCGCTATGGCTTGGTAGAGGTATAGTGACATATTAGTCTTCTCTATAAATTACGTTATCGTCGCCGTAAAAGAACCCTCGGGTAGCGCCGCCGATTTCCCAAATATAAAACTGGTTGTCCGATCCGTATTCGCCCTCGTTCGTCGTATAGAAGAACGGTGACGCAAAGAATACCGACCCCCCGCCCTGGTCCTCCACCTGAAGAATATCTTCTTCCCCTTCTGTTACTTCGAAGAGAATTATGTGTCCCTGTGGGTCGGCTTCCTCATTATAGTCTATCGAAACAATGCACCCGTTGGAATAGCTCATTTGTCTCATTGGCCAGCCAGCCGGATGTGCCGAAATTTCGGTGTCAAGTAACGCCTCAAATACTGGGCTCGTGTCGCCGTTAAAATCGGCAACGTAGAGGATCCAGTCTCCATCACCGCCGGCAAGCATTGCAAAAACTCTTTCTCCGTTGTTTGTAAAACCTCCGACGATATCGACGGCATCTGCAAGAAGGCCAGAAATCTCTTCGCTCGTTCCGTTAAGCGCCGGGTTTTCCGGGTCGCTAAAGTCGTATTGCTCAATTCTTGCGGAGTCCGAGTCGGTGTTTTGTACCGCCACGTAAACATCGTCGTTTGTGCCTACGGCCATTTTCCAGATGCGGTCATCTGCAACTTCATAATCTAGCCCAACAAATCCCTGGGCGACCATGCTTGCCGGGTTGGAGACGTTTATCGCCTGAACCAGGGTGTTGCCGTCGTTTGTTTCAATTAAGACAACGATGGTATCGTCGTTTAATCTGAGAAGCGTTTGGTTTGATCCTAAAAATGCGAAGTAGTTCACGTCAATATCAACGAGAGGAAGAGATCCGAGGTTTACGGGATTTTCCTTGTCTGTTACGTCAATAGCGTAAATTGTGTTCTCGCTCAGTCCAACGCCGGCAACATAAAGAGTGTATCCTGCGGCGTCCAGCGCGAGGCCCTTAATGCTGTCTACAATAGCACCGCTTCTATATAAAAGAGTGGGGTTTGTTTTGTCGGTAATATCTAAAATCCACAGATATCCGTCGCCGCCGATATAGGCGTAGTTTCCCTGAACGAGACAACACCTGTAATTGTCGTTTTCGATGAGTGAGCCGTCAAAGAGTCCGATTTGTTCAAAATTTTCCATATTATTTATCACGCGGTCTGGAGCACCCAGCCGGTAGTACCTCCGGTGAAGCCTCCGTTGGTTACGAGCTCCGGTCCGAGCTCTGTTGGTACAAGGTTAAATTTTAAAGATGCGCCGCCTTGGACAAAATTAGTGTAGTCAATTACAAGACCTGCCGCGTCGTCGCCTTCAACCCAAGTTCCGTTGTTGATAATACTATCCGCTTGGTTGAGAACGACGGGTGGATTTAAGAACGGGGCGTTTAGTCTTAGGGTCTTTATGCCCGTATTGAAGTTCATGGTAAACATGTTCGCCAAACTGAAGAGGTTTTCCTTTGCGACGTCAAAAGCCTGGTTATAGGCCTGGGTCCAAACGTCGGCGGGAATTCTTTGTATTCTGGGGAAAATGTCTGTAATTTTGTTGCCCTTTACGTCTTCGGAGATTGGATAGTCATACACGGTGTTGAAGACCGGGTTGACAAACTCAAGCGTGCGTTTCGTTTCTTGTGGATCAACGTCAAGGAGAAGTTGCCGTGCGGCCCGATTAATCACCCCGTCGAGATTTTGTATCTGGTTCAAGGTAGTGCCGTGTAGCACGCCTTGGAGGTCGTTTTTTAAATCGAGGACGCTATACGACATATTAGTTTAGGTAGGCGATGGCGGAGTATGTTCCGTCTGTTGCTACTGTACACTTAACGCGAAGGAGACCGAAGGTGTCTCCAGCTGGAAAGAAAATCATTGAGCTCCCGGTCGAATTTAAAACTTTTGAGGAAACCCTTGTGTCATTTTCGTTGTTGGCGTTCGTTTGATTTGCCGTGATGCGATTGTACGGAGTGTATGTTGCCCCTCCGTCGTTTGAAACCTCTACCGTAAATGTGCCGGTGCCGGAGCTTACCCCGGTAGCCTTCAGCTGAATCGAAAGCCGCCCTGCATTATCTACCGGGAACCCCTTCGACGTAGACGTTGCAATTACGGCATCGAGCATCGTTACTTGGCGCGGTTGTATCATATATTTATTTTACACTATTTTTATAATGTGCCCACCTAACCCCTCCCTGAAGGGGAAAGGTCGAAACACTATTAGTTCACAACCCAGAGCTTTGTCGAAGAAGAGAATGCCGCGGCGGATGCAGCTTCTGGTACGGCCGCAGTGCCGGTGAGATTCATAATCTTCAGATCAACAGCGCCCGCGGTGCTGGATGCCTTAGATCCCAATAGCGCCCATCGAGCACCAATGGCGTTTGTTGAGGTTGAGAATTGCGCGATGACTTGGCTTGCTGACGTGACCCCCGTAACACCTACGCACGAAATATATGCGGTAGATGTCGCGGCAACGCTTGCGCTCACTCCAACAGTGGGATGACAAGTCGTGGCAATCTGTTGAGACTGTACAGATCCGTTGGCACCAAGCTGAAAGGTGCCGGAGAGACTGAAAGCGCCCGCGGAGCCAAACGTTGAGTCAACCTGCAAGTCTTCAAGGACACGAAGTGTCGTGAAGCACGTGTAGTTTTCGCAATCCCCTGCCACACCAACCTGGATGGGACTATCCTTAAAAAGATAGACCGCACCAAGAAGAATGCAGAGAAAGATTCCGAGAGATACAAGTTTTTTGTTGTTAGTCATTATTTTGATTCTTATTGGAGACCAATAAGGATTATGACTAAGCTACGCCAGTTGAACCGTAAGAACCTGCGTAGTCGGCACAGAAAACCTCCTCTCTGAAGTTCGCCTGGTAGCGATAAGTCAGGTTGTTGGAATACCTCCAATCGGTGAGGGCGGTCTCAAGTCCTTGACGAATAAGACGGGTGAACCCGTGGCGCGCAGCCAACAGGAACCAGGCCGTGTCGGAACCGCCGGCGGCGGCACCCAGCCAGTGTGAAGTCCAGACTGTAATGCCAAGAGCCGATCGGTAGACGTTGACGTTGTTGTTCGCAAGATCTGCAATAAGCGCGGAATCCGTGATTTCTCGGGCGTGTTTCCACTGGGCCGGAGGAACCAAGAGCACTTTCGGCGCAGAACCTCTGATAACGGCGGACTGATCTTTCTGCTCCATCAAGTTGACGATTGCCGTGTTGAGGGAGGCGACGGCCAAGGCGGCCGTACCGGCGTTGGATTGGGTACCACCACCGATAAGCGGGTGGGCGGCGTTAAAGATCGTGACACCGTCTGCTGTCAATTCCGTGGTGAAACCACCTCGGAAAAGGCGGAAGGCGTTAAAGTCTTGCGTGTCTTTGGCCTTGATAGCAAAGTCGCGGACATCCTCTGCCCATACGCCGTGCATATTGTCGTCGAAGAGTTGCTTCGAGATGTCAATGCCTTGAGCGAAGGTGAGAATTCTGGTCGTTTGCTTGTTGGTAACGCTAGGAACGGAAAGCGGGACTGCGGCAGTTTCCCCGATAGCCGGGTAGAGACCGGAACCCTTGTTGATGGACTGAATCCAGGCAGCATGGGTTGTCTCCTGCGGTCTGAAGATTTCCGCGGTTGTAGCGTGAGCTACCCCTGGAAACGCCTCATCGTAGTCGAACGCTTGGAAGAAAACTTTGTCGAGTTCGGTCTGAACTATCGAAAAGTTTTGAGCTTCGGTAAACATGTTAGGTGGTAAAGCTAGTTAATAAAGCCCGTGGCCCGTGTAGGCCGTAGAGCCTTAGTTTAGGTTTGAAGCGCTCTTGCGTAGAGCAACAGCAACTTTACCTGGGTACCTTGAGACATCAAGAGCTTGGACAACATAAGAGTTGTTTGCGCTGTCTGATGCAAGAAGGGTGTAGACACCGGAAGCGGGCGTAACCGTAACGGTTACGCTGTTTTTCATGAGGACTCTTTTGCCAACAAGGGCGTCATAAGCAGACTGGGTAGCCCAGCTTGCCGGAACGTCCGGGTTGACCAAAAGGGTATCCTCTGAGTTAAGCGGAATAACGAGAACAGAACCGGCAGCAGATGCCGAGTTCGTTGAGTCCGTAGCGGCAATACCGACACAGTAGTCGGTGCCAACTGCGAACATGTTGTTGAGAGCTGGTTCAACGACTGTTGCACCAAGCGCTCTCAATTGGACCGGTTCGCCCGCGTAAATGGGAGTGCCGGCAGCGACGTTGTAAAGTCGGCCACCTCGACCACCTTGCGATGAACGCGATTCCAAATATTTTATGTCTCCTCGAGCCATAACCTTAATGTTAGAGTTAGATTATTAATCTAGCTCAAAGAAATTAGCAGCCACCCGATTTTTTAAGCGTATCTTCTGAGGTTCTTTTTATACCTTTCAATATCTTTGTCGGTCCAACCGCGCGCCTTGAAGGCTGTCAGTTGTTCCTGAGTAATGACGGTATCTTGAACTCTCGGTCCCTCATTGTGAGGAGCATCGGAAGATGGGGGCGGTAGTTTATTTGCCTGAGCCAGTTTGAGTTCCTTATTTTCTTTAGCGAGCCGAACGAGAAGTTCGTCTTTTCCCGCATTGACAGAAGCGATCGTTTTTGCAGCGTTCTCCTCTTTTACAATGCGTCGAATTCGTTCTTCTTCGGTCTCATCATCGGGAAGGAGCTCGTCGTCAGCATTCTTGCCTTTTGCTTTTAGAAGTCCGAGTTTATAGTTCGCAGCTTCTTCAATAGCCTTGGCCTTTTCGGTTTCAAGCTGGGCAATTTGTGCTAACAAGTCCTCTGTTGTCGGTGTGGTTGGGACTTCCACTTTCTCCTCTGCGGCGGGAGGATCTTTTGGTTCAACCGCTGGTATCTTATCAGTCATAATTTAAAGCCATTTTTTTCTGAGGTGTAGCCAACCCTGTATTATGAAATAAATACCACTCTGACGAGAGTGATATTGAAGGGGTTCGAGTGTTCCCGTTCCCCACGGGCAGTAGGAAGTTAGGGGCAATCGAACACCCACAATATAACTCGCGCAACGCCCGTGTCTCTTTCTAAATTATACCCCCTTTTTGTCTTCTTGCGACTCCCCAGGTGTGTGGATATCTTTTTTCTTAATTAAACTTGAGAATGTATCCACTATTTTTTTCTGGGTTGAGAGGGTGTAGAGAATGGCGCGCCCGGCCCTCATGTCTTCAAGGCTTTCGCCGCTAACAAACATTCTTTTTTGCGCCAATTCCTTCGGTGTTTCGTGGATTATTTTCCAGATGTCCGATTGTAGGAGAAATTCTGCCTCAGCCTTAAGGTTAGAGAGCCTGCTCTCTGGCGCTTTCTCTGGGCCGATATAGATTATTTTGGTGCGCTTATCTACGGTGACGATAAGATTGAGATTTACTGGGTCAAGAAGCTCTAAAAGTTTTTTTTCGGCAAGTTCTTCGGCGCGCTTCTTGGTGTCGTCAGCTCTTGTTTCCTCTAAATCTTCCAGTGCCTCCTTAAAGATTTTGGTATATATCTCTTGCCTTATTTGAGGAAAGAGAAAAAATATAAATCTTAGCAATTTACTCATGAATTATTTCAATTTCCCAAGATTAGGTGGTGGTGGAGGGGTGTTGGGATCGTTTGTGGGAATTGGTCTAACGTGTTCTAGGGTTTTGGTGCTGGTAGGGGGCTGTTCGCCTTCCGATACCAGCGCCTCAAGCATTCCTTTGACATAAGAGATATCTGGTTTCTCTTCTTTCAGTTCTTGTAGGCACTTTTGAACGATTGCTTTGTGGTTCATTTTATTTCGTCTATCCACTTAGGTTTTAGTGAAGAAAGCGGGCGTGTTTTCATTTCGTCTGAGATAAATAGGTCAAGCTCTGACCTCATTCCCTCGATACAGTCTTTGGCGTCAAAAACATTCATGTCGTCAAAGAGGGTAATGAGTTCCGCGTAATTCTTATAGTTCTTATCCTTTGGGTCAAGGGCTTTTACAAGCCCCAGATCCTTGAAGTTTTTCTCCCTCATTAGTCCCAGGAACTTTTCCATAAGTACGTTGTTTATCGAAGAAAGAAAGGTTTTTGCGTCGTCAATGCTTGAAGACGCGTTAACAAGCGCTGGGAAGAACTTGTTTTTGGTAAAGTCCATCTTTTTCTTAAACTTCTCGCTCCTTTTCATATCGGAGAGAAGCTGCTCCCTTGTTCTGGGAGTTTGGGCTAAGACCTTTCTTGGTGGCTTGTTACTTGGCATTTTTTCTTGGGCGTCCAGCTCTTTTCTTTGGAGCTGCGGGCTCCTGTGCCTTGTCGAGTTCTTTGTTTTTCTCGAAAGCTGGATCCTTTGCTTGTTCGGGTTCTTTTTCAACCTTCGCAACAACAGGTTCTTGTCCTTGGGCTTTTGCAAGCACAAGGTCAAACAAAACGCTTGAGTCTTTTTCTTTTGAGCCCGTGTAGCCTTGCATGTTTTCGACCGTAAGCGCGGCTTCAATGTCCTGAAGCTGGTAGCCGTCTTTAACGACCGTGTTTGAGTTAACCTCAACATTTCCAACCCTCTTTATGCCGAAGACCGCGGCGACTGCATTTCTTGCCGCTAGGGGCGCTTTTAACCAATTTGAATATAGCATTTTATTTTCTCTTAATTTCTAAATATGTTTTCGCTACTGCCGCCTCTGGGGTATCTCCCATCTTATCAATTTCCCAGAAATCTTTCACTTCGTCTGTGCATTTTCCGGCAGAAGCAAACCACTGATAATTCCACTTTCTAAGGCGTCCAAACGCCTCGCCACACGACGCAATTAGTTCTGAAAGCGTGGGAACGTGGACTTTTGTCCCGTCTACGTTGTAGTCAAAATTAAGTCCGTAGCCGGTTTTGAGAGGAAAGCCCGCATTTTTTAGATCCCTAAGAAGTTCGTACGTGATGCCCGTGTCCATGATGACCTTATTTTAAGCTTACTTAACTACACTCGCAAGCGATTCGTGAGGATTGGCTGG
>Ga0187892_10004670_pt1 | contig 22664 bp, 22 predicted proteins | sample MA1701073metaG_FD_139345 | JGI IMG/M metagenome (GOLD analysis project Ga0187892, IMG submission 139345) | Bio-ooze microbial communities from a basaltic lava cave in the Kipuka Kanohina Cave System on the Island of Hawaii, USA - MA170107-3 metaG ... | reverse complement strand
CGTCCTCCGCCGCGCTGAGCACGCAGTTCCCGTCGGCGTCCTCCGACACGCGGAGCAGGGAGACCAGCAGCGCGCTCAGGTCGTACTCGTTGCCGCGCCGGCCGCGGAGCGTCTCCTCGGGTCCCCGCATCAGACCGTAGTAGGCCTGGAACTCGAACTCGTTTCGGACGAACTCGTAGATGCGGACGGGGTCGAAGGCGAGCGCCGCGGCTTGCGCGCGGATCTCTCCGCTGAGGACGACGTCGGGCACCTCCTCGGCCAGCTCCGCGTCCGGCCCGCACAGGCCCCAGGCGCCGCGCGCCGCGAGGAGCGTCAGGGCGAAGAAGCCTGCGCGCCAGAGCCTGCTCACGGGCGGCTCGCGCGCTCTGGCGTCGGGAGTCGAATCGTCGGAGCTTCCCGTGCTCGCGTCGGATCGTAGGTGCCTTCGATCCGCTCGAGCAGCGGCGCCGCGATGGCGCCCTTGCTCGCTGCGTCCGTCGCCGTCGCGAGCTCGTCCCGCTTCGCGCAGAGCTCCGAGAACGCAGCGTCGATCCGCTGCCATCCCTCCGCCACTCGTGATGCAGCCTGAGCGCGGCGCAGGATCTCGGGCCGCAGCCGCCGGCACTCGGCGCCGAGCGTCTCGAGAGCGCCCGAGTCGCGAGCCCCGATCGCGTCCGCGAGCGTCTGGCGAAGGAGCTTCTGCACGTTCACCAGGTCCAGCCGGAGCTGGCGATCGGCCGGATCCTCGGAGGCTTCGGCGCTCAGGTGCGCTCTCGTGATCAGCGTGGCGACGTCCTGCGCGTCGCGCCGGATCGGTGCACGCGGCTCCGCTCCGATCGGGCCGGAGTCGAGGACCACGGCGACGAGCGCCACGACGAGTCGGCGTGCCATGGCGCGCTACTGGTTGGCCCGGACGTACAGTTCGAAGAACTCCTCGCTGTTGCCGGGGTCGTTGATGAGGATGGTGCCGTCGAGCCTCGTGACGACGAGGTTCTCGATCTCGAAATCGCTTGCGGAGAACGGCGCGGATTGGTCGAAGACGACATCGACGAACGGTCCGGATCCGAGCACGCTCGGAGAGCTGGTGACGACGAGCTTGAACCCGACCGGATCGACCAGGATCACACGGATCCTGTCGGCGGCGATGGGCGTTGCATAGGCGAGTGCCCTGGAGGCGGTGATCCTCGCGTACGCCCTCGGGTTGGAGACAGCGGCGTTCAGAAGCTTGACCTCGAACGCGACGCTGCCGATCGTCCAGGAGTGGTGGAACTGCGGTCGCCGAGCGCGCAGCCGGAGCGAGGGGAGTGCCTCGAGTTGGAGCTCAGCCGCAGGGGGGCCTGGATAGAAGACGGTAGGCCCCTCGCCCGCCGCGGCATTCCCGAGGATCTCGAGCGTGGGATACCAGCTCACGTTGGAGATGAGGGAAGTCATCCCCGGCAGAAGCAGAGGAATCAGTCGAACGCTGCTCGGCAGGGGATCGAAGCCCGGTGGCAGGGTGCTCGGAAGATCGAAGATCGCGATCGAAACCTCCGTGGCTCCATCCTGCTCCGAGGTGAGGGTGCCGGCCGCGGAGGTGCCGACGACGACCGCACGCGGTGCGACGTCATACGTAGCGTCGGTTCCCTGGTCCCAGAGCCGGATCACGACGTTTTCCTTCGAGAGCGTAAACGTGTTCCCGAACGTGAAGGCGCTGTCGCTGCTGATCGGGAGGGAGATCGTCTCCCCGAGGTACGCTCGCCGCGAGAACGCGATCGGTTGCGATGCGTTCTGATCGCAGGCGGCCGAGAACAGCGCGAACAGGAGAAGCGCCGAGAACAACCTGCCCATGAACCCCCCCACGGCGCATCCTCGCGCGCGGGGCGGAGCAGAATCAAGCCTGAAACGAATGCAGGCGGCCGCGAACCGGGTTCTACGAGTTGGTGGAAACACCGAGGGGCCGCCGCAGGCTCGCGCGTTAAGACGGGGACGCGGGAAGACGGGGACGTTCTTTGACTTGTTGACTTGTTCCTTCACGCCGCGTTCGAGGCGTTGCCGAAACAAGTCAACAACTCAAAGAACGTCCCCGCTCCCCGCCAAGTCAACAACTCAAAGAACGTCCCCGCTCCGTTCGCCCTCACGCCTGGCTGAACCTCCGCTGCACGTGGAGCTGGCGGATGCGGATCGCGTTGCTTCGCTCCTCGGGAGACACCGTGCGCGTGCCGGCGGGGAGGTGCTTCCGGATCTCGTCGAAGCGCACCTTCGTGGCGGTGATCGTCGGCCACTGCTCCGGCGGGGGCTTCTCGAAGTAGGCCCAGCGCGGCGCCATGAAGCCTTCCGGGTGGCCGGTGGTGTCGAGCCAGTTCGGCACGCCCGGGTCGCGGTGCGCGACCACGTAGCGGATCGCGCCGTCGGGGTCGCGCTCGGACTGGAAGCCGTTGAGGCTCGTGAGGCGGTTCGCGTAGTCGAACGACTCGCCCCAGAAGTTCGAGAGGTGCATGCCGATGTACATGGGCTCGACGGGGGCGAAGCTCTCGATCACGAGCGCCTCGTCGGGCCCCAGCTCGTACACGCCGCCCGCGTAGATGTTCGTGTTCATGCCGCCGCCCGTCGCGCCCGACGCCGCGTTCGGCGCGTTGAAGGAGTTGCGCGGCATGAAGCTCTTCCCGTCGCCGTTGCGGTCGCCGTAGGTCTCGAGCAGCACGTCGTAGAACTCGTTCCAGAAGTGCACCTGCCCGCGCGCGATCTCGCCGGTCCGGCGCAGCGCCGCCGCCGCGGCCGCCGGGTCGTACGCGGTCGGCGACTCGCCCTCCGCGCCCTCGCGCGTGATCCAGAACTCGACCGGGTCCTCGCGGTCCCAGTCGTAGAAGAGCTGGCGGCCCGACACGTACGCGCCGACGTACGTGCGCCCCTGCCGCAGGGCGCGCGTGCGCAGGAAGTTCCCGGAAAAGCCCGCCGGCTTCTCCGGCGCGAGCAGGATCTCGAAGCTCCCGTCGCGCTCGACGTGGAGCTTCGACACGTCGAGCAGGCCCGTCATCGCGCGCGTGCCGGGCGCGAGCTCGCGCAGGCTGCCCGAGTCGCCCGTGAAGCCGCTCGCGCACTCGAAGATCAGGTACTGCGGCGCCAGCCGGCCCGTCGCGGCGCGCGGCTCCCCGCGCCAGTGCCGGGCGTCCGCAGCGCGGCCGCGGATCCAGTAGCGCTGGTTGCCGTCGATCGGCAGGGCGAAGTAGATCGCGTCGGCGTTGTCGATCGTCGACTTCGCGATCGCCTGCACGGCGCGCCGCACGTAGGGGAACCGCGGATCCTCGAAGAAGCCACGCTCGATGGCGTTGTAGACCTGGCTCATCAGGTAGCGGTAGCCCTCGGCCAGGTTGCGCGCGCTCGCGGGCGGGCCGTGCAGCGCGGGATCGTCGATCGCATCGCGCGCGCGGGCGAGCGCGGCCATCATCTCGTCGAACGCGGCCCGCAGCTCGGCCTTGGCCTTCTCGTCAGCTCCCATGGACGAGGCTCCTCTCCTGACCCCAGCGGTAGCGCTCGAACAGCTCGGCCAGCTCCTGCTCGATCGCGCTCTCGTCGAGGCCGAACTCCGCGAGCGAGTAGCGGTGGCCGCTCTCGTGCTTCTTCGCGCGTGCCTGCTCCTGGTCGAGCACGGCCGCGAACGCCGGCGTCAGCGGCAGGCCGAGGGCCTCGTAGACGGAGGCCACCGCGCGCTTCGGCTCGGCCACCAGCTCGCGGTAGTCCACGATCGCGTGCTTCGTCTCCGGGTGCTTCCCGAGCACCTCGAGCGGGTGCTTGTACGTGTGGAAGGCCTGGTGCGCGAGCACGCCGAGCGAGCGGGCCATGCGAGGCTCGTCCCAGCCGCGGAGCGAGTAGCCCACCTTCATGAGCTTGAGCAGGCTCGGGATGGTCTCGTTCGGGTCGCGCATCGTCACCACGATCGCGGCGCCCGGGAAGCTCTCGATCAGGCTCGCGACGCGGCCGGCGAAGTGCGGCGCCTTGCACAGGTGGATGCGGTCCGGCCCGTTCAGGTAGAGCTGGCGGCGGATGCAGTCGGCGTAGAAGCGCTGCAGCCGGCGGCGCTTCCGCTCGGGCGCGCGATCGAGGTGGTAGAAGTCGATCTCGCCCATCGCGGGCAGCTTCAGCATCCAGGTGCCCGAGGCGCAGGACCAGTAGAAGAGGAAGTCGTCCTCCTCGGGCTTGGTGAGGCCCATCGCGTGGATGTCCTGGGTGGCGGCGTAGCGCTTCTTCTCCCACGCCTGCACGCGCCGCTCGAAGAAGCCGCCGAGCCGGCGCCGGTCGAACGCGGCGAGCGCGCGGATCACCCGCTTCTGGAGCAGCGACGGGAAGAACAGCTCGTAGAGCAGGAAGGAGCTGAAGCGCTCGGCGTCGCGGCTCATCAGGCGGTGGAGCAGGGTGGTGCCGCTCCGCGCGTGGCCGACCAGGAAGACGGGCGTCTTCAGCTCGACCCGATGCAGGCCCGGGAACAGGATGCCGTCGAGGAAGAAGCACACGGCGTGGAAGCTCGCGACGAGCGGGACGTAGACGAGCAGGCGCACCAGCATGCGGCGCCGGCCCGCGGGATGCGGGTCGCGCCAGGCGAGCCGCAGCATGCGGGCCCACTGGGTGAAGTCGAAATGGAAGATCACCGTCCCACGATAGCCGGGTCCGCCTGCGCGGCGCGGGCTGCCAGCGCGGCATCGAGCGCGTGGAACGCGTCGACCGTCGCTTCGTGGATCAGGCCCCGTGCGATCGGCAGCAGCACGCCCGCGAACGCCTCGGAGTGATCGAGGCGGGTGCGTCCGCCGGGCAGGGCGATCAGCGCGAACACGTGCTCGCCGTCGAACAGGCCGGGCACGAACAGCTGCCCCTTCCAGCGCAGCTCACGCTCTGGCTCGACGACGAGCAGGCGCGGCTCGATCGGCATCGGGTCCCAGCCCGGCAGCGCCATGCGCAGCGACAGCTTCTCGCCGACCGCCACCGTCCCGTGGGCCTCGACGATGAACGGGTTCCACTGCGGGTACGCGGGCAGGTCCACGAGCACCTCCCACACGCGCGCGGGGGGCGCGTCGATCTCCACGGACGTCGCGATGCTCCAGTGGAACCAGCCCTCGCTCGGCGGGTCCGCATCCGCCGCGCAGGCTGCGGCCGCGAGGAGCAGCAGAGAGAAGGCGAAGGGAGAGCGGGTCATGGGTCACCTCCGAGGTTGGCACGGACGATGTAGAGGCCCTGGTTCTTGTCCGACACGTACGCGTAGCCGCGCGTATCGACGATCACGTCCTCGCTCTGCGCCACGAGCTCGGTCGGGAACACGCCGTAGCGGCGCTCCGGATCGGGCGGCAGGAAGTAGCCGACCTCCCGTACGGCGTACGGGTCCGAGGTGTCGTAGAGGCGCAGCCCCGCGTCGAAGTGCGCGATGTAGACGAGGTGGTCCGAGTGGAAGAGGTGGGGCAGGCCGTTGTCGTGGTGCTGGTTGTGCGGCCCGGCCCGGCCGCCCCGCTCGCAGAAGCTCGCGTACGGCGCGCCCGGCGGAGGCTTCGGCTCCGGAAAGAAGGAGAGGATGCGCGGTGCCGCCTCGTCGTGCAGATCGACGACCGCGGCGTACGCGCGGCCCGGGTCGGGCCGGCAGCGCTCGTCGTGCGCTTCCGAGTTGAGGATCGCGAGGCGACGCTCCGGCACGGGCACGAAGGAGTGGACGCCCTGCACGCTGCCGAAGGATGCGTCGGGGCGAAGGCGGCCGATCTCCCTCGGCTCGCGCGGGTCGGAGACGTCGAGGACGATTGCGCCGCCGACGCCGTAGGGCAGGTAGGCGCGCGCCCCGAGCACGTGGACGGGCCCGTGCAGGTAGTAGCCGTCCCGCTCGGGTGCGATGCCGCTCGCGAGCGCCTGCTCGGGCAGGAACCAGTGCCCGGCCTCGACGGGATGCGCGGGATCGGCGAGGTCGAGCACCACGTACTGGTGCCCGCGGAAGCCGGGCTTGTGCGCGGCCAGGTGCGCGTAGCGCCCGCCGGCGTAGAAGTTGCGATGCGTGCCCGTGCCGCCGGAGTCCCAGGCGCCGAGCCGCTGCGGCCGGGCGGGATCGCGCACGTCCCACACCAGCAGCCCGCCGGGCGACGGGCGCCAAGGAGCGTACGGAAGTCCGCGCCGCAGGGACTCCCGCAGCAGCCACGCGAAGCCCGGCCACGGCGCATGTCGCAAGAGCTCCGCCGGCGGCTGCTCGAGGCTGGTGAGCATCAGGCCGTCGGCGACCTGCACCTGCAAGGTGGCGGTGTTGGCCGGCCCGGGCAGGAACGCCAGCAGCTCGGGCCGCGACGGCTCGCTCACGTCGAGCACGCTCCAGCCGCGATCCCAGAAGTGCGCGGTGTAGAGGTACCAGCGCGATCCGATCAGCTGGAGCGCCAGCTTGAACGCCGGCCGTCCGGCGAGATCGTGATAGGCGACGAGGTCGAAGTTTTCCGCGAAGGGCTCGCGCACGGGGCCCGGCCGTTCGTAGCCGCGCGCGCCGCACCAAAGGCCCCCGAGTGCGAGAGCGAGCGCTGCGCCCGCCGAGAGGACGGCGCGCCGCGCGCTCATCGCCGGCGGCCGGCGCCGCGACGAGACGGACGCGGCGCGCCCCGCTCGAGGTCCCGCGCGAGCGTGTCGGCGAGGTGCGCGACGAAGCGATCCTCGCCGGACCGCAGCGCGGCGCCGGAGCCCGCGATCGCCTCCGTGACGAAGTGGCCGATCAGCGCGCGGAACACGTGATCAGCAACGCGGCGCGGGTCGCAGGGGCCGATGCGCCCGGCTTCGAGCTCGTCCCGCAGCGCGGCCACGAGCTCGCGGGTGCGCTCCGTCGCGAGGGGTACGAGCGCCGTGCGGACCGGGTTGCTCTCGCCGTCGGTTCCGGCGCGAAGCGCCTCGCGGATCACCACGCGCGACCAGTCCGGATCCCTGCGCAGCGCGTCGAGGAACTCCCCGCCGACGCCGGCCAGCCGCTCGCGCAGCGGCAGCCCCTTCCGCCGCATGGTCGCGCGGACCTGCGAGGGCCGGAACGCCGACCCCTCGAACGCGGCCGCGATCAGCGCGTCCTTCGACGGGAAGTAGTGGTAGAGCGTGCCCTCGGTGAGGCCGGCGGCGCGGGCGATCTCGCGCATGCCGGCGCCCGCGAGGCCCCGCGCCGCGAAGCAGGCCACCGCCGCGGCGAGCACGGCCTCGCGCTTGTTCGAGGCGGGATCCCCGCTCGCGGTGGCCCGGCCCATGGGATTCTCCAATCAAACGAACGATTGATTGGGTATCGCACCGGCCGGGGGCGCGCCAGGGGCGCCTAGGGACGGGCGGCCTTCTCGATGCGGAGCTCGAGCGCGCGCCGCGTCGCCTCGGGCAGCGTGTCGAAGCGGACGCCCACCCCGGCCACGTTCGCCCACGACGGCTCCTGGACGCGCACGACGTGCGCCGCCACGTCGAGCCGCTCCTCGCCGAGGATCAGCGCGAGGCGCACGGGGGTCCCGACCGGCATGGGCCCCTGCGTCTCGAGGAAGGCGCCGGACATGGAGAGGTCGTGGATCTCGAACGCGAGCGGCGCTTCGTCCCGGCCCGGCTCGAGCAGCAATGCCTTGCCGAAGGAGGGGCGGCCCGCGCGCAGCGGCGGCCGCCGCGGCGTGATCCGCGCGCCGTTCGCGCACGCGCGGCGGATGTCGCGCAGCGTGGTGGGCTTGGCGAGATAGCCGATGGCGCCCATCGCCACCGCGCGCCTCGCGTCGTCCTCGCTCGGGTGCTTCGTCAGCAGGAGCACGCGCGGCCTGGGCTCGCCGAGCTCGCGCACGTAGGAGAGGATGGAGAAGCCGTCGCCTTCGCTCCCGAGGTCCGCGAGCACGAGCGAGATGTCCGCCTGCTCCGCGATGCGCGCGCACGCCTCGCGCCAGCCCTCCGCAGAGAGCACGCACGTCGAGTACGGCGAGAGCAGCACCTGCATGAGCTTCCGGAAGCTCGCGGACTCGTCCACCACGAGCACCTTCGCCAGCAGCTCCATCGCCCCGAGCTTATCCGGGTCTCGCCTCCGGGAGACGGGGGATTCGTCGGAGGGCGCGCGAAGAAAGACCCTAGGCGTCGGGCCCGACGGGCTTCCACGACACCTCCCAGGCGCAGAGCGCGGCGCCGTTGCAGCGGCAGTCCGCCTCCGCGACCGCGAGGCCGGGCAGGCCCGAGTCCCGGAAGGCCTCGAGGTGGTAGCCGCAGAGCAGCGTGCACATCTCGCGCGAGGGCAGGGCGTAGTCCGCGAGCTCGAGGCGCATGCCCGTCTCGCCGAGCGGGTGCGCCGACATCCGCCCGGTGTCGTGCATCGTGGACCACAGCGCGAACACGCGGCGCGGGATGGCGAGCCGATCGCTCGTCGGCGCGAGATGCTCGTACACGCCATCGAGGTGGATGCGAGCGCTCGCGCGGCCCAGCAGCTCGAGCGTTTCGGTGCGGGGCTTCGGGATCAGCTGGACCATCGCGCGCAGCAGCTCGAGGAGGTGCTCCTCGGGATACCAGCGGCCCTCCGAGATGCGCTCCGTCAGGTAGCCGTGCAGGGCCTCGGGCAGCACCTTCCGGGCCGCCTCGCGCTGGCTGCGCAGGAACTTCACGGCATCGACGAGCGCGGTGCCCTTGGCGTTGGCCATGCTGCTCCTCTGGTTCGGGCGAACTTCGCGCGTGCTTGACCGCGGGAAGCGGCTCTCACAGTCTGTCCGGCCGTGGAGCTGGTGATCAGCTACGACATGCGCGCGCCCTCGTTCGGCGCGCCCGCGCGCGAGCTCTACGCCGCGGCGCTCGACCAGGTGGCGTGGGCGGACGCGCTCGGCTTCGACACGGTCGGCCTCGGCGAGCACCACGCCGCGCCCGACGGCTACAACCCCTCGCCGCTGATCCTCGCGGCGGCGCTGAGCGGCCGCACGCGCCGGATCCGCTTCCGCACCGCGGTCGTGCTGCTGCCGCTCTACGACCCGATCAAGCTGGCCGAGGACGCCGCCGTCGCGCAGCTCGCGACGGGCGGCCGGCTGATCCTCGGCGTCGGCGGCGGCTACCGGCCGAGCGAGTTCGAGAGCTTCGGGCGGCGGCTCGAGGACCGCTGGCGCGTGATCGGCGAGACGATCGAGCTGCTGCGCCGCGCGTGGACGGGCGAGCCGTTCGAGTGGCAGGGGCGCCGCGTGTTCGTGACGCCGCGGCCCGAGCCCGCGCCGCCCATCCTGCTCGGCGGCGGCACGCCCGCGGCCGCGCGCCGCGCCGCGCGCATCGCCGACGGCTGGTTCCCGCCGCTCGAGCCGAAGCTGTGGGCGCCGTATCGCGAGGAGTGCCTCGCGCTCGGCAAGCCCGATCCGGGCGGGTACCCGCGCCAGGGTCCCGTCTTCCTGTGGATTTCGAAGGAGCCCGAAAAAAGCTGGGAGCGGCTGGCTCCGCACGTGCTGCACCAGCTCCGCTCGTACAGCGAGTGGACCATCGAGGCGTACGGAAAGCCCTCGGGCCCGTACGCCAAGCAGATGACGCCCGAGACGGTGCGCCGGAGTCCGGCCTACCAGGTGCTGACGCCCGAGCAGGCGCTCGCGCTCGCGGAGCAGCTCGGCGAGCACAGCGTGCTCTACCTGAATCCGCTGCTCGCGGGCATCGAGCCCGCGTTCGCGCGCGGGATGCTCGAGCTCTGGGAGCGCGAGGTGCACCCCTACCTGCCCGGGCGCGCGCGCTGATGGCGGAGCGGATCCGCATCGACGACCTGCGCGCACCCGTGCTCAGCGACGTGCAGCGCGCCGCGCTCGCGTACGGCGAGAAGCAGCGGGTCGAGCTGACGCCTGCGGCGGTGCTCGCGGCGGCGGTGAAGCGCACCGGCCTCGACGACTTCGGGCCGGACGACTTCCGGGAGCGTCTCGCGCTCCAGCTCGAGGAGGTGGACCAGGACGGCGAGCGCACCGGCCTCGGGCGCCTCACCGTCTGGAACGACGCGGTGCGCGCCGCGGCGAATCGGCTCCGCATCCGGGCCCTGCTCGCGCGCCACCCGGAGATCCGCGAAGTCGAGATCCGCCGGCCGATCATCGTGGTGGGCCTGCCGCGCTCGGGCACCACGCACCTCGTGAACCTGATCGCCGCGGACCAGCGCCTGCGCTCGATGCCGCTCTGGGAGGGGCAGGAGCCCGTCGCGGATCCGCGCGAGACGGCGGGCGAGGACGGCCGCGACCCGCGCTGGGCGCGCTCGGCGCGCGCCTGGGCCGGCATGCAGGCCACGGCGCCGCTCGTCGCCTCGATGCACCCGATGAGCCCCGACCACATCCACGAGGAGATCGAGCTCCAGCTCCCCGACTTCGCGAGCTACAACCAGGAATGGGTGGCGCGTGCGCCGCGCTGGCGAGACCACTACCTCGCGCACGACCAGACGCCGCACTACGCCTACATGAAGACGGCGCTCCAGATCCTGCAGTGGACGCGCCCGCGCGAGCGCTGGGTGCTGAAGTCGCCGCAGCACCTCGAGCAGCTCGGCCCGCTGCTCGCGACGTTCCCGGACGCGACGCTCGTGGTGACGCACCGCGATCCGGTGGCCGTGATCCAGTCCACGATCACGATGCTCACGTACGGCGCGCGCAACAGCTACCGCACGCCGCGGCCCGAGTGGTACCGCGACTACTGGTGCGACCGGATCCGGCGCCTGCTCGAGGCCTCGGTGCGCGACCGCAAGCTCGTCCCCGCGGCGCGCTCCCTCGACGTGCTGTTCCACGAGTTCATGGCGGACGACTTCGCCACGGTGGAGCGCATCTACGAGGTCGCGGGCCTGCCGATGACGCCCGAGGCGCGCGAGCAGATCCAGGCGTACCTGCGCGAGCACCCGCGCGGCAAGGAGGGGCAGGTGGTCTACGACCTGCGCCGCGACTTCGACGTCCCGCCCGCCGAGCTGCGCCGGCCCTTCGGCTTCTACCTCGACCGCTTTCCCGTACGGGTCGAGGTGACGTGATGCGCATCGACCGGGGACGTTCTTTGACTAGTTGACTCGTTTCGAATCCGGGTGCATCGTCCGCAGCTTCCGCAACGAGTCAACTAGTCAAAGAACGTCCCCGTTACGGAGGGCTCCATGTCCAAGAACCCGTTCTCGTTCGAAGGCAAGCGCGCCGTCGTGACCGGCGCGGCGACGGGCGTCGGCGCCGCGCTGATCGAGCTGCTGGCCGAGCTCGGCGCCGCGCACGTCACCGTGCTCGACGTGCGGAAGCCGTCGGGCCCCTGCCAGCGCTTCCTCGAGACCGATCTGTCGGACCGGAAGGCGGTGGACCGCGCGATCGCGGCCATCGACGGCCCGGTGCACGCGCTGTTCAACAACGCCGGCGTGGCGGCGACGCAGGCGCCGCGCACCGTGCTCGCCGTGAACGTGCTCTCGCTGCGCCGTCTCTCGGAAGCGCTGTTCGAGCGCATGCCCGTGGGCGCGGCGATCGTGAACACCGCGTCCATCGCGGGCGGCCGCTGGCCCGAGCGCGTCGCGAAGATCAACGAGCTGCTGGCCATCGACGATTGGGACAAGTCGCTCGCCTGGTTCGACGCCAACCTCGCCGGTCTCGGCATCGACTCCTACTCGTTCTCGAAGGAGGTCGTGCAGGTCTACACGATGCGCTCGTCGCGGCCCGCGCAGCAGCGCGACGTGCGCGTGAACAGCGTGTGCCCGGCGCCGATCGACACGCCGCTGCTCGTGGACTTCCGCAAGACGATGACCGACAAGATCATCGACTGGACGGTGTCGCAGACGAATCAGCGTCTGGTGACGCCGCGCGAGGTCGCGTGCGCGCTGGCCTTCCTCGCGAGCGACGCGGCGAGCTACGTGAACGGCGTGAACCTCAACGTCGACGCCGGCTTCAACGCGGCGATGACGACGGGGCAGGTGGACTTCAGCGGCCTCGCCGGCTGAAGCCGAGCGTGCGCTACGAGCCTCGCTTCCGGCCGCCGCAGCCGGCGACGCCGCCGCGGGACGCGTTCCGCGTGCGGCGCAGCGTCGTCCGCGACGGCGTGGCGCTGGCGTACGTGCGCGAGGGGGAGGGCGGCTTCCCGCTCGTGCTGCTGCACGGCTACCCCGAGACCAAGCGCATCTGGTGGCGCAACATCGGCGCGCTGGCGGCGGCGGGCTTCGAGGTGATCGCGCCGGACCTGCGCGGCTACGGAGACAGCGACCTCGCGCCGGACGGCGCCTACGACCTCGCGATCTACAGCCGCGACGTGCACGCGCTCGTGCGCGACGTGCTCGGCCACGAGCGCTGCGCGGTGGCGGCGGGCGACGTGGGCGGCGCGGTCGCGATCGACCTGCTGCACCGCTTCCCGGGCTTCGTCGCGAAGCTTTGCTTCTTCGACACGGTGCCGCCGCTGGCGCTGGACGCCTACGCCGCCGCCGGCCTCGACTTCGGCTCGCTGAGCGCGCTGGCGCCGGGCCCGACCGGCGACTACCGCGAGTGGCAGGGCGCGCGGCCCGACGCGCTCGCGGCGCTGCTCTCGACGCCCGAGGCGCGCCGCCAGTGGGTCGCCGCGATGTACACGAGCCGCCTGTGGGCCTCGCCCGGCACGTTCAGCGCCGCCGACGTGGACTTCATGACGGAGCCCTTCGCGGAGGAGGCCCGGCTGCGAGCGGGGTGGGCGGTCTACCAGCTCGCGCACGGGCGCGCGATGAGCGAGCCGCCGCTGCTGCAGGGCCCGGTCGAGACCGAGACGCTGCTGCTCTACGGCCCCGACGACCACGTGGTGGGCCCGGACTTCGTCTGGTTCTGCGAGCGCGCGTTCACGAACCGCATCGGCCCGCTCGCGATCCCGGGTGCCGGCCACTTCCTGCAGTGGGAGCGGGCCGACATCTTCAACCCGCTGCTCGCCGCCGTGTTCGGCGACCTCGCCCGCGGGCGCTAGTGCAAGCGGCGCGCTTCGCGACGCGCGCAGTGAGCCGAAGGCGAACGGAGTCACGACAGCGCAATCGCGGCTTCGGAACGACTCGAGCTGCGGGCCCTGGGTCGGTCTCCTAGGACCCGCCGAGCCGCGCGAAGATCGCCTCGGGCGTGTCTGCCGACCGAGGGCCGCCCGCGTCGATGGCGGCGAGGGCCTTCGAGATGCGCGCGCACAGCTCCTGGGGCGCGGTGATGCCGCGCGAGGTGAGCTCTGCGGGCAGCAGCTTCGTGAGCACCACGTCGAGCTGGCGCACCGTGACGGTCTTGGGCTCGAGGCCCGCCTGCTTGAGCGCGAGCCGGATCGTCCCGCGCGCGGCGAGGCGGTCGAGCGAGCCGCTCTGCTCCAGACACGTACACGCGGCTTCGAAGGCGGCCGATTCGGCCATGCTCAGGCTCCCAGCGAGGCCGCGCGACCGCGGACCCAGCTCGAGTAGAAACGAGGCGGAAGGAACGCGAGCACCAGCAGGGTCGTCTGTGCGAGGCCGGTGGTGCTCGACGCCAGCAGGATGACCGGGCTCTGGAAGACCCGGATCCCTTGCGCCATCGCGATCGTGTTGACGAGGATGCCCACGTTCACGAACACGCCCATCAGGCCCCAGAGCAGGAAACGGTTGGTGGTCTCGGGGTCTGCGAGCTCGAGCCGAACGCGGCGCCGCATCAGGCCGTGGTAGCGGAGGGATTCCCAAGAGGTCCAGCCGTATGCGGTCATGACCGTCATCGTCAGGACGATGCTCTCGCTCACCGTCGCGCTGGCGATGCTCGGGTCCGGGCGGGTGACGGAGGTGTAGCAGCGCCAGATCGCGCTGGCGGCCATCGCAAGGACGCCGGCGCCTGCGAACAGTCGCGCCCAGGTTGCCTGCGGCCGGAACACGCGCCACGTGAAGACGTACAGCATCGAGAAGCCGAGGCCCGTGGCGAGCGCCGAGACCACCAGCAGCGGCCGCAACATCTCCGTGCTGACGCGGTCCGCCGCGATGAGTACCGGATAGGCGACGCCCACCGAGAGCAGCAGCATCAGCCCGAGCAGCAGCTCGGGAGCGCCGCCGCTCCTGCGGTGCAGCGCGACCAGCCGGAAGCCGACCGCGATCGAGGCGGCGACGAGCAGCCCGATCGCCCCAGCGGCAAGCGCTTGCATGCCCTCTCCCCCTCGAGGCGTCCTATCGGTGCGCGCCGGAGGGGCCTTGAGGCAGCTAGCGGGGCGCCCGCGCGGTGAAGAGCGGCAGGTCGAGGATCGAGACCACGCCCGGCGCGGCGTCGCACACGACCGGGATCGCGTTCACCACGCGCAGCGCCGTGCCGGTGATGCCGGCGGTGTTGTGGTCGCCGTCCTCGCCGCTCGGCTCGATCTCGCACACGAAGCTCGGCGAGCCCTTCACCTCGATCTTGTAACCGGACTTCTTGCCGCCGGAGAGGCGGTCCCAGTGCGGGCCGACGTCGTCGCGCAGGCGGTTCACGTGCGCGGCCACCAGCGCGGGCTTGCCCTTCACGATGCCCTGCACCTCGAAGCGCACCGCCGCGCACGTGCCCTGCTCGATCTTGCCCATCGCCGTCTCGAAGGTGGCGGGCGCCGGCAGCCGCTCGCTCTCCTCGCGGATCTCGTCGAGCTTCATGCCGAGCGCGTCGGCGAGCAGCACCACCATGCCGCCCCAGCCGCCCTTGATCATGCCGGGCTGGAGCAGAGGCGCCGCGAAGTCGAGCGGGCGCCCGAAGCCGAAGTAGACGCCGGTGAAGTCGGGGTCGGCGTAGGTCGAGTAGTCCATCAGCTCCGACACGCGCACGGAGTCCACGCGCTCGCAGCACGAAGCCAGCGAGAGCGGGATCACGTCGCCCGACCAGCCCGGGTCGAAGCCCGAGGTGAAGAACGTGCTCTTGCCCTGCGCGCAGGCTTCCTCGAGGCGGCCGCGCAGCTTGGGGCTCGCGAAGGGCGGGTACACCAGCGAGACGATCGCGGTGTTCACCACGTTCTTGCCCGCGGCGAGGATGCGGCACAGCTCGTCGATGGTCTCGCGGATGCGCGTCTCGCCCTGCGCCGTGTAGCAGACGCAGTCGGCGTCGAGACCGAGCAGCTTCGCCGCGTCGTTCGTGGCCACCACGCCGGTCGGGCGCGGCCAGCCGCACAGCTCGGCGGCGTCCTTGCCCACCTTCGCGGGGGAGTGCGCGTGCACGCCCACCAGCTCGAGCTCGGGATGGCGCAGGATGCCGGCCAGCGCCTTGCGGCCGGCGTTGCCCGTGCCCCACTGGATCACGCGGAGCGGTCGTCGCTTCGATTCACCGGCCACTTCGTTCTCCTCGTTCTGCGGCGGCGAGCATCTGCCGGATCGGCGCGAGGCCCGTCTCGTAGAGCACGCCGGGCAGCATGCCGCCGTCCATCCAGATCGTCGCGCCGTCGATGATGTCGGCCGCGCCCGAGCACAGGAACACGACGGCGTTGCCCACCTCCTCGGGCTCGCCGCCGCGGCGCAGCGGCACGTTCGCGAAGTAGTCGGCCGCGCGCTCCTCCGAGCCGAGCGCGAGCCACCGGAAGTTGTCCGTGAGCGTCGGGCCGAGCGCGAGGCAGTTGACGCGGATCTTCGGCCCCCACTCCTGTGCGAGCGACTTCGTCATGTCGTTGAGGCCCGACTTGGCGGCGCCGTAGGAGACGAGGGACGGCGAGCCCGCGGAGTGCGAGGCGCCGCTCGAGATGTTGACGATCGAGCCCGTGCCGTCCTGCGTCAGCATCTGCCGCGCCGCGCGCAGGGCGAACCAGAGCGGACCGATCAGGTTGTTCTGGATCGCGAAGGCGTGGAAGCGCGCGGTGCGTTCGAAGCCGTCGTCGGAGCGCGGCGCCCCCTGGATCTTCGCCACGAGCGGAGGCACGTCCTCGACGTCCGGCGTCGGCACCGTGCCGCCCGCGTTGTTCACGAGGATGTCGAGGCGGCCGAAGCGCTCGACGGTGCGCGTCACCAGCGCGTCGATCTGGCGCCAGTCGCCCTGGTCGCAGACCCACTGCACGGAGCGCTGCTCCGCGCCCGGGAGGCCGGCGGCGGCCGGCAGCGCCGGCAGCTCGCGCCGCGAGCAGCCCACCACCGTCGCGCCCGCCTCGAGCAGGCGCCGCGAGATGCCGACGCCCACGCCGCGCGAGGTGCCCGTGACGATCGCCACCTTGCCGTCGAGAGTCGTCAAGAAGCCTCCTCGAAGGCGTGGCGCGGCAGCGTCGGCGGCAGCTCCGCCGAGGTGACGAGCCCGGGCTCTGCGTCGCACACGTAGGGGATCGCGTTCACCACGCGCATCGCCGTCGCGATCATCCCCTGCGCCGAGAAGTCGGCCGGGCGGCCGAGCTGCAGCTCGCAGCTGAGGCTCGGCTCGCCTTCGAACGCGATGCGGTACGTGCCGTCGCGGGCGGCCGTCGGCCAGTCGGGCGCGAGCTCGGGCGCCATGCGGTTCACGTGCTCGATCACGATCGCGTCGCGGCCGCCGATCACGCCGATCGTCTCGAAACGCACCGCGCCGACGGTGCCGGCCTCGATCGGGCCCGCGGCCACCTCGAGGCGGCGCGGCGTCACGCGCTTCTCGTAGGTCTCGCGGATCCCGTCGAGCCTCGCGCCCAGCCGGTCGGCCACCATGCGCACCGGCGGGCCCCACGACGACGTCTGGATGCCGGGCAGCTCCACGATGCAGCGGTGCGCGGGCGGCTTCCCGAAGCCGAACACCTCGAACATCGTGAAGGCGACCTGGTAGTCGGCGTAGCTGAAGATCTCCTGCGTGCGCACGGAGCGGATCTTGTCGGTGAGCGTCGCGAGCGTGAGCACGAGCTGGTCGCCGGCGAAGCCGGGCTCGATGCCGGAGGCGTAGAGCGAGGAGCCGCCCTTCCGGCACGCCTCCTCGAGGCGCGCCACGTGCTTCGGGTCGAAGGCGGCGGGATGCACGAGCCCGGGCACCGAGGTGGTAACCACGTTCACGCCGGCCTCGAGCATGCGGCAGAAGTCGTCGATGCACTCGGCCGGACGAGACTCGCCGACGGCCGTGTAGCAGATGCAGTCGGGCGCGAGCGCGAGCAGCGCCTCCGCGTCGTTCGTGGCGGCGACGCCGAGCTTCGCCGCGCCCGCGAGCTCGCCCGCGTCGCGGCCGATCTTGGCCGGGCTGTGCACCCAGACGCCCGCCAGCTCCAGGTCGGGACGCCGCGCGATGGCCCGCAGCGCGATCGCGCCGGCTCCGCCGGTGGACCACTGCACGATGCGCAGGCGCTGCATCCCTAGTGCCCCATGTCCCCGTCGGCGGGGACCATGTACCAGGAGCGCGTCGGGAGCAATCCGTCCTTGTCGATGCAGACGCCGACGGCGCGCGGCAACGCGCGGCGCAGGAAGCCGTTCTTCGCGAGCACGGCCTGGCGTTCGGGCGGCTGGCCGCGGAACACGACGACGTCGGCCTGCCCGCGGTAGGCGTTCGCGAGGTGGCGCGCGGCGTTCGCGATCTCGGCGGCCGGCAGCGCGCCCCAGTAGTCGAGCACCATCAGCGCGCGCACCTGGCCGCGTACGCCGCGCGGCCGCAGGTTCACGCCGACCAGCGCGCGCTCGTCGCGCTCGGAGCGGTAGACGAAGAGAGCGCGCGTGGTGTCGGGGCCGTCGAAGTAGCGCCAGCGCAGGGAGGCGGGATCGCGCAGGGCCGTGATCTCTCGCGCGTGCTCGGGCGGGATGGCGATGGCGAGGCTCACCAGCTCTGCGAGCCCGATGCGCGCGAGGCTCCCGCCGCGCGCGGCGCCCGCGCGCACGGACGGCGGCCGGAGCGACGAGGCGCGCGCGAGCAGTCGCGCCAGGTTCGGCCGCCCGAAGCGGCGCGCCAGGAACTCCTCCACCACCGGCGCGTAGTTCAGCACGCCGAGCCACTCGTGATCGGTGTTCTCGATCGCGTACCCGCCGTAGTGCTCGTAGAGCGCGCCGCTCGTCTTGTTCATGGTCGAGGAGAACAGGGCGTGCTCGCGCCCGCGCTCGAGGTAGCGGCGCATCAGCGCGAGCCCGAGGCCGCGGTGCGCGCTCGACACGTAGTAGCCGCCGCCCATCAGCAGCGTGAACGGGCTGCCTCCGCACTGGAAGCGCTCCGCCACGCAGAACTTGCTGCCGATGACCTCGCCCGCGGCGTCGCGGGCGAGCCAGCCGCGCGGGACGCCGGTGGGCTGGGCCGGGTTTCCGAACAGGAACCAGCGGTAGTGCTCGGCGTCGCGCCGGCCGGGCCCCTGCGCGTCCGGCGCCGCGGGCGCCTCGCGGCCGAGGAAGCGCGCGAGCGCCTCGAGATCTCCGGGGCCGATCTCGTCGATCCGGACCGCGCCGGCCAAGCCGCGCCGTGGCTCAGGCGGCGCGCGCGGCCGTGAGCCGGTTCACCCGGCGGCGCTTCGGCAGGTAGAGCAGGTCGTAGAAGCCCGACAGGCAGAAGCGCAGGAAGGCGGGATCGAAGGAGGCCTCGACGTTCGTGCGCTGCACCTGGAGCAGCTCGCCGTGCGGGCGCACGACCGCGTTGTTCGTCATGAACGAGAATTCGTAGCCGGCCGCGCGGATGCGCTCCGCCGCCTCGCGCGAATACGCCCACTCCTCGCCGCCGACCCACGCGAAGCCGCGCACCGCGTGGCCGAGCCCCGCCTCGAGCCGTCGCTTCGCCTCGCCGATCTCGAGCTCGAGCTCGTCGTGGGTGAGGGAAGCCGCGAGGCGGCGGTGATGGAAGGTGTGGCAGCAGATCTCGTGCGGGCCGTCGAGACGCTGGAGGTCGCGCCAGGTGAGGGCGATGCGCTCGTCGGGCTTCTCGGGCGCCTCGAACTGGATGTGATTCCGGCGCGCGAACTCCTGCTGCTCGGCCGGCGGCGTGTCCACGAAGCCGACCGGCACGTTGAACCAGCCGCTGAAGCCGTACTTCTCGAGCAGCGGCGCGACCACGTCCGCGTGCGTACGCAGCCCGTCGTCGAAGGTGAGCAGCAGGCCCGGCCTCGGATGCGGCCAGCGCCCGGCGTGCAGCTCCGCGAGCTCGGCGGGCCCGACCGAAACGAAGTGGCGCGCGAAGAAGCGGAGCTGCTCCTCGAACGCGCCGGCGAGGCGCTCGGGCACGTCGTGGTAGTTGAGCGCGCGCGCCCACGGCCAGAGCAGCTGCTTCTGCACGAGCACGCCGGCGCTGTTCAGTCCCGTCGCTTCGAAGCCCGAGGCGAGGTTCTGCTTCCAGTACTGCGGCATCACGAGCGCGCGCACGCGCCGTCGCAGCCGCTCGCCGAAGACCTCGTCCACCGGCCCGGGCGCCGGGTTCATGAACTCCTGGAACTCGGCGTCCTCGGTGCTCTTCACCCGCGCTCGGAGTCGTCGCAACAGATCGCGCAGGCCCGTCCTCCTGACCCCGTTCCCAGGACCGCGCCATTCTACGCCGACGAGGGGTCGACCGATACCTCTCCCCTCGGGAATCTGAACGGCTGCCTGTCTATCTGCGGAAGCAGCGCTTGCCGGGCCCCGCCCGGACGGCGCCGGCCAGGCTCGACGAAGCGGCGGGGTGCCCCACGCTGCCGCTGCGCGGGTCCTCCGTCCAGACGCAGAGGTCGCCCGAGCCGGGCTCGAGCTCGAGGACCACGCCCCAGCCCGCGAGGTCGGGGACGTGCTGGTAGTTCTGGTAGAGCGCGACGAGCTTGCTGCCGTTCGCTCTCCGGACCTCGTTCCAGCCGTTGCGCGAGTTCCCGAGCCAGTGGCCCGAGATGGCGAGCCAGATCTCCGGGTGCTTCTCGAACAGCTGACTGCACCACTCGTAGGAGACACCGCTCGCCTTCACGCATTCGTGGTGGAGCAGCACGAAGCGTGCGCCCGGGCGCTCCGCGATCTCGGCCGCGATCCAGCGCAGGTCGGCCGCGTCCGGCTGGAGGTCCGCCGTCAGGACGAACCAGCCCGGCACGAGCGGGTAGAGGCCGCCCCGCCCGGACGGCGCGCGTTCGGCCGGGTGGTACGCGAGCGCGGAGGTGACGGCCTGCCAGCGCTCGTCTCCCGCGGCCGTCTTGTCGGCGCTCGGCGCGGGGTAGTTGTCGTAGTCGTGGTTGCCGAACGCCACCGCGTACGGCATGGCGCACGCATCGAGCTCCTTCATCACCGAGAGCGCATTGGTCCACTCCTCGGGACGGGTTCTCGGCGTGTCCACCAGGTCGCCGGTGTGGAGCACCATCGCGAAGCGCTGGCGCTGGCGGCAGAGTGCCTGCGCGACGCCGCGCCAGGTCTCGAGGCTCGTGCCGCCCTGGTTCCAGGCCCAGGACTGGGTGTCCGGCATGATGTAGATCTGCACGCGGTCGGGAGCTGCGTCGGCCTCGGCGCGCGCGGCCGCGGGCAGCAGGCCCAGGCACGCGAGCAGCGCGCACGCGCCGCGGAGCGTCCTCATCGGCGCGCCGCCACGTCCGCGAAGACGCGAAGCTGCTCCTCGAAGTGGGCCTCCCAGGTCCAGTGGCGCTCGACGAAGCCGCGCGCGGCGGCGCCGAGCCGCTCGCGCGCCTCCCGGTCGCGCAGCAGCGCGATCACCGCGTCGGCGAAGGCGCGCGGCCCCTCGCGCAGCCAGAGGTGCGTGCCGTCGGCGGCCTGGATGCCCTCGTTCGCGACCGGCGTCGCGACCACCGGCAGCCCGGCCGCCATCGCCTGCACGAGCTTGTTCTGCATGCCGGCGCCGATGCGGAGCGGGGCGACGCCGACCTCGGCGCGCAGCAGCCAGTCCGACACGTCGGGCACCTCGCCCGTCACCACCACGCGCGGCGGGCGCGCGAGCGCCAGCACCTCGCGCTGCGGCTGACGGCCGACGATCCAGAAGCTCGCCGCCGGCACCTCGCGCTCGACGAGCGGGAAGACCTCCCGGGCGAACCAGGTGGCCGCGTCCACGTTGGTGTAGGTCCCCATCACGCCGCTCATCACGATCGCACCCGGCTCGCGCCGCGTCTCGCGCAGCCTGGCCAGCGCCGGCACGTCCTGGCCGTGCGGCTGCACCACGGCGTTCTTCAGCTCGGCCGTCTTCGCGATCTCCTCGACGTCGCGCCGGCCGACCAGGAAGACCCGGTCGAACTCGCGGCAGATCGCCGCCTCGTACGGGCGCACCTTGCTCGCCTCGACCTGGTAGAACAAGCGCCGCGCCGGGTCGCGCACGTTGTCCACCATACGTTGGAGGTTCAGCGCCTGCGAGATCTGGAGGCCGATCACCTTCGGCACGGGCAGGCCGCGCGCGAACTCGGCCATGCGGATCAGGTGGACGTAGACGAGGTCGTAGCCCTCGCGCGTGACGCGCTCGCGCACGAGCCGCGTCAGCTCCGGCGAGCGGTAGTACGCCACCTGCATCGGCTCCCGGCCGGGCAGCGAGAGCGCGGTGCGCAGGTAGGAGCGCCAGCGCGGGAGCCGCAGCGTGACGATGCGGCGGCACACCGGGCCGAGCTCGCTGCGGAGCGCGCGGTCCTCGGCCTCGTTCTCGACGAAGCAGGCCAGGTCCACGTCCACGCCGCGCGCGGCGAGGAAGCGCAGCATGCGGTCCACGGTCATCTGGTCGGCGCGCGTGGGCGGCCAGGGGGGCCGCGACGACAGCAGGAGGAGCTTCATGCCAAGCGGACGACGACCTTGCCCTGCGCGCGCCACTCGTCGTCGCGCCGGTAGGCCGCGGCGCCGTGGCCGATCACGACCACCTCGGCGCCGGCGAGCGCGGTGTCGAGTCGCTCGCAGAGCAGGCGCGAGATGTGCGGCAGGCGTTCCTCGAGGAAGGCGCGGTTGCTGCCGTGCAGCGTCGCGAGCTGCACCGCGGGGTCGTGGATCGTGAGCTCGAAGCCCTTGCCGAGCAGGCGCTCGGCCAGCTCGAGCAGGGGACTCTCGCGCAGGTCGTCGGTGCCGGCCTTGAACGCGAGCCCCAGCAGCGCGACGCGGCGCTTGCCGGTGGCCATCACCGCCTCGAGGCCGCGCAGCACCTCGAGCTCGTTGCTCGCGAGCACGGCGTCGAGCACCGGGATGCGCACGTTCGCCTCGCGCGCGGCCGAGGTGAGCGCGCGCAGGTCCTTCGGCAGGCAGCTCCCGCCGAACGCGAAGCCCGGCCGCAGGTACGCCGGCGAGGCGTTGAGCTTCCGGTCGGCCGCGAAGATCTCCATCACGTGCGCGGGGTCGGCGCCGCGCGTGGCCCACACGCGCGCCGCCTCGTTCGCGAAGGCGATCTTGAGCGCGTGGAAGGCGTTGTCGGTGTACTTCACGGCCTCGGCCACCTCGAGCGGCACCACGAAGCGCTCGGCGCTGACGCGCTCGTACAGCGCGAGCACACGCGCGCCCGCGCCTGGCGCGCGCTCTCCCACCAGGATGCGGCTCGGCCGGTCGTAGTCCTCGAGCGAGGTGCCCTCGCGCAGGAACTCGGGGTTCACGGCGACGTCCCAGCCGTCGCCCACGCGGCGGCCGGAGGCCTGCTCCACCACCGGGATCACGTGCTCGCGCGTGCTGCCCGGCAGCACCGTGCTCCGCACCACGACCACGTGCCCGGGCGCCGCACGCTGCAGCTTCGAGCCGATCTGCTCGGCCACCTGGCGCACGTAGCGGAGATCGAGCGAGCCGTCGCGGCGCGACGGCGTGCCCACGCAGAGCAGCGACACCTCCGCGCCGGAGAGCGCGTCCGCCGGGTCGTCCGTGGCGCGCAGGCGGCCTTCCTTCACCAGGCGCGCGGTGAGCTCGTCGAGGCCGGGCTCGAGCACCGGCGCGCGGCCCGCGCGGATCGACTCGACCTTCGGCGCCGACGGATCCACGCCGACCACGGTGTGGCCGTCGCGCGCCAGCGCCGCGGCCGTCACCGAGCCGACGTAGCCGAGCCCGAAGACGG